>ERZ1066136.325-NODE-325-length-42628-cov-13.668663_pt1 | contig 42628 bp, 46 predicted proteins | sample MGYA00382783_ERZ1066136 | MGnify/ENA primary metagenome ERZ1066136 (study PRJEB33369, sample SAMEA5778366) | biofilm metagenome | biome: Industrial cooling water; feature: Water cooling tower basin; material: Biofilm | place: United Arab Emirates | collected... | reverse complement strand
TAGACACCCTCAAGCCTGGAGGAGCCCGACCTGAACAACGTCCCTAGGAACTACATCTAGCGCCCCGGCGGCGGCGGCATGCGCCGCACGTCGGCGACCCGCTCGGCGATCGCCGCCTGCGCGGGTGGTCGCAGCAGCACCCATGCCACGGCCATGACCACGACGGAGGCGGCGAACACGATCACTCCGGCCCAGCCCTCCGCATCCTCGACCCCGGCGTACATCGCGTTGAGGTTCGCGCGAGCGCCGGTCAGCAGCACGAGCCCGACGTGCACCGCCGTGAATGCCAGGTAGTACCAGAGCACGAGCGCGTGGGTGCGGCGGGCCCAGGCGTCGCTGAGCGGCCCGCGCTCGCGCATCCATCGCTCGGGCCAGACGGGCGAGAGTCGAAGACCGGTGGCGAGCGCGAGCGGCGCCGCGATGAACACGGTGACGCTGTACACGACCTCCTGGAGGGCGTTGTAGGTGATCCAGCTGTCGTGCGCGGGCCAGTCGAGCGAGAGGTACTGGATGCCCGCCGAGACGGCGTTCGGCAGCGCATCCCACTCGGTCGGCAGCAGGCGCGCCCAGTGCCCGCTCGCGACCAGAAGCGTGACGTAGACGAGCCCCGTGGCGACCCACAGGGTGACGACGACGAGGTGCCACCAGGTGTGCAGGCCCAGGCGCTTCGGCGGGTGGGCGGGTTTGAGCCGCCAGAGCCGCGATCCGCGACGCGTGACGAATGCCGGCGGGCGGGCCTTCGCGCGCAGGTGCAGGGCCGAGGTGACGATGAACAGCAGGAAGAAGGTGTTGAGCGCGTGGGTCCAGCTCAGCCAGGCGGGGAAGCCCTCGGGAGCACCGGCCGGGGGCGGAACCGTGCCCGGATAGGCCTCGATGAAGCCGCTGCCCGCCTCGGTGCCCCGCCACCAGCGCGCCACCAGTACGGCGACGACGAGAGTCAGCACGGCGAGGGTGGCGGCGACGAGCGCCGTGCGTGTGCGCGGGCGGGGGCGGGGGCTCGCGTCGGGCACCCCTCTACGCTAGTCGCGTGAGCGATCGACATCCGCACCGACCCGAGTGGGTGCGCTGGATACCGGCCGGGATTCTCGGTGCGATCATCCTGGCGGCCGCGCTCTTCGCGATCATCGGCGGGCCGCGACTGGCGGCTCCTCCTGGCCCGGCCGCGACCGACCAGGTGACCGACCTCAACTGGTCGGTGTTCACCGAGGAGGGCCTGGCCTACATCGACGACGCCCGCACCCCGCGCATCGACCTCAGCAACCCGCCCATCGAGGCCGCCCCGCTGGGGCTGCCGGTGACCGGCGATCTCACCGTCGGCCCGCACCCCACGCTGCTCGACTACCGGCTCGTGCTCATCGCCTCGGAAGACCAAGCCAATGGGGCGCTCTTTGTCACTCCGGGCTTCACGCTCTCGACCCGTGACGGCCGCATCGTGTCGCTGCGCATCGAGGAGCGCGGGGGTCGCGACTTCCGGCAGACCTACCTGCTCGTCGCGGAGCGTTCAGCCGACTATGGCTTCACCCCGCCCGCCTCTTCCCGGCTGGCGGCGGCGATCAGTGAGGCGCGCACCGCCGGAAGCCCTGTCACGGTGCGGTCCGACCGCGGCACGAGCGCCGGCATGGGCATCATGGCCGAGATCACCTGCTTCGGAGCGGGTGTCTGCACGGTCTCGTACATCGTGACTCCGGCCGTAGGGTAAACTCGCTTCTCGGCCTGCTCGCGGGTCGCGTCAGCCCTGATTCCGGCTTCCGGATGCGGCGCTGATGGGGTGTGGTGTAATTGGCAACACGGCTGATTCTGGTTCAGTTGTTCTTGGTTCGAGTCCAGGCACCCCAGCTCTGAATAGCCCGAGATTCCGCGGCAGAACAACCCTTGGAAGGTTCGTCTGGAAGGCCCCTCGACGGCCGATGTGACCAGAAACGAGACCAAAAACTTCTTCGGGGTGCCCATTCCGGCGTGCCGCCGTGCGGCGCTCCCGGCCCGTTCCGATCGCTACGGACGGCTACGGGGACGACGGCCCTACCTATCCGGTATGGAGCAGGCCCCGTCGATCGCACCGACGTTCCTCACCCAGCGTGAGGTCGCCGAGTTGCTGCGCCTCCCCGAGCACACTCTGGAGGACTGGCGGCTCACCCGCCACGGGCCGCCCTATCTCAAGCTCGGCAGGCACGTCCGCTACGACCTCGCCGACATCGTCGCCTGGACGAGGGAGCAGCGGCATGGCTAGGCCGAAGGCTGCCGTCGGCGAACTCGGCGCCGTTCAGTACACGCGGCTCGCGAGCGGCGCGATCCGCGCCCGCGCCCGGATGCGAGACGACGGCGGCGCGGTGCATCAGCTGCGCGCGGTCGGCTCAAGCGAACAGGCGGCGCTGGCGGAGTTGCGCCGCAAGGCGCTCGCGCTGACGACCGGCGGCGGGAGCGGGCTGAGCCCGTCGAGCACGATCGCCGAAGCGGGTGAGGCTTGGCTGCGCCAGCTCGCCGCGCGGGCGAGAAGCGGTAGTCTCGCTCACTCCACCTACGCCTCCTATGAGACGGTGCTGCGGTTGACCCTCGTGCCGCGTTGCGGCCCGATCCCGCTGGAGGCGCTCACCGTCGGGCGCTGCGATCGCATCATCCAGGCCCTGCTCACGGAGGAGACGCTGTCGAAGGCGCGCCGAGCACGCGCGGTGCTGAGCCTGATCTGCGGCTACGCCGTGCGGGACGACGCGATGCCGCTGAACCCGGTGCGCGACGTGCAGCGCCTCCCCCTGCCGGAGAAGAAGAGCAGCGCCCTCACCCCGGAGCAGATCACCGCGATCCGCGACCTGATGCACACCTGGCGTCAGAACTGCGGCTATGAACCGAGGCCCGACTACCGGGCGCTCATCGACGGGATGGACATCATGCTCGGCAGCTCCGCCCGCGTCGGCGAATGCCTGGGGCTGCGCCGCTGCGACGTCGACATGATCACCACCCCGCCGACTCTGCTCATCGACGGCACCATCGTGCAGACCAAGGCCGAGGGCCTGCACCGCAAGAACGCGCCGAAGCGCACCCGCCGGCGCCGCCGCATCGCCCTGCCTGCCGCCGCGGCCTCCGCCGTGCGCCGCAGGCTCGCCCTCGCGGGCAAGGGAGCCGAGGCGTTCCTGTTCCCGACGAAGACCGGCAGGCCTATGAGCGTGAGCAACTACGAGCGCCTACTGCGCTCCTTCGTCGACGGCAACCGCGATTCACTCATCGCCCTTTGTGTAAGTGGACGAGTACACCACCCACCTCTACCGGCGCACCACCGCGACCCTCGTCGAGCGCGCCGCCGGGCTCACGCTCGCCTCCCGGCTGCTCGGGCACGCCAACGAGCAGATCACACGGGCGTCGTACGTCGTCACCGCCGAAAAGGTCGATCCGGTGACGGCAGACATCCTGGACGCGGTGCTGGGGGAGTGATTGCAGGCGCAACCGGGATGCAATCGGACTGCAACTCTGTGCAATCGCTCGGCAATCGCGCCGCAACCGTTGTCAGGACCGGCGGGCCGTCGTACCGTGAGCGCGGGCCACAGCATCGGCTTGGGGACGAGGCTACAGTCGCGGCGAGGTCCAGGCCGGAATGAGCGGTGGTGCCGTCATGGCACCACCGGGGATTCTGCGAAAAGTTCCGCGACGAGAGCATGCTGCATCGGCTGAGCGGCCCGAGTTGAATCCACCTGCCCAGTAGGTGCGCGCGCCGTCCCGACGACGTATGTCGGCGGCGGCGTGCATCATCGACGGTGTGGATCCGAGCCCGACGACCGCCGATCGGCCGCGGCTTCGCGGCTACCAGAAGTTGCCGTCGCGCCCGTGGTTCCTCGCTCCGCCGCTCCGTGTGTTGCCGGACCCCAGCGCCGACGTGCTGACGATGCACACGATCCAGAACCGGGATGCATACGAGACGCTAGTGAACGACGGGGTGCTCATCGGCGACTCCGCGCTGGGCTGGACGGAGTTCCAGGAGGCCTACTCCTGGATGCACCGGCAGATGGATCATCGACTGCCCGGAGGGCCGCCCAGAGGTCTGCTCTGGCTGTGGCCGACCGCGACGCAAGCACGGCTCCGTGACGACGCGAAGCACGCCCGCGGCGAGGTGCTACTGACAGTCCGCGTCCGGCGGCAGCGCGTGCTACTGAGCGAGTTCCGCGACTGGCACGCCGTCCTGAACCGTCACCTGCATGTCCCCGCGCTCCCCGGCGAGAGCGACGAGGAGTGGGAGGCACGGTGGAATCCGCTGGATGACGACTTCACAGCGCGCGCCGATCCTTACCGGACGGTGCCGATCGGCGAGTGGCCCCGCGACCTTCGTGTAGAGATCGAGTCCTCCTGGGAAGCGATCTTCGCCCCCGAGACCTGGCGCACCCCGCCGGTGCTCCAGGCCACGATGCGCGAACTGCGCGGCGCAGACGTGGTCCGCGCGGTGCGGATTCGGTGACGCCGCTCGGGCTCGTTCAGACGGTTACACGTCTTGCACATCGAGGACGAGCACGGGGCGATCCTCGATGTGCCAGACGTGTAGCCCTGTTCTGAGGGTCAGCGCGGATTCCTCTCAGTAGGCTGAACCTATGTCCAGTTCGCCGGTGCCGACGCACACCCTGACTCGTCAGGCTGTGCGCTGGGGCATCGACACCCTTGGAGCTCAGCGGCTTCACCCGACCTTCGTCGTCTACCTCTACCTTCGTGCGCAGAGCCGCGCGGGAAGGCTTGCCGAAGCCTCCGCCTCGTCCGACGACCTGCTTGCGCTCATCAACCTGCCGGGCAATCCGACGAAGCCCTACTATTTCCCGCTCATCGACCGGGGCAAGCGGGACGGTACGCTGCTGCCTTCCTTCTGGCGCGCGGACAACATCGCCGGTAGCTGGTCGCCCGGTTCACTTGGTCGGCTTCAGGGCGGTGGCTGGATGGGCGGCACTGGCGTCTACTCAATGCCGGACAACCACGTGGATCTCGCCTTCGAGCAGATGCTCTACAGCACCCGCGTCTCGGCGCTCGCGCTCGGTGCCTTCTTCCTCCGTAACGACGGCTTCGTGATCTCCGGTACGCCCGATGCCTTCGACCTCCTGGCTGGCTTCCGCACCAAGTTCGACTATCCGCCCGACACCGAGGAAGAGTTCACGAAGCTCTACACCGACGACGTGCCGGCGGTCGATTTCGACTGGTTCGAGCCGGCCGATCTTCCCGTTGAGGACGAGGACGAGGAAATCGAGAGCGGGGTCGCGCGTGCTTGACGACCTTGTGCCGAACGTTCGTGTCCTTACGGCCGACGACCTCGGCATCGGTGCGAAGGCGATGGCGGCGACCAACCGCGCTTCCTCCGCTCCAGACGCTGCGCCTGTTGCCTCCGACGACCCGCGCATTCAGGAGATCATCCGGCTGGCGCGCATCTTCGGCGGCGTCATCCTGTCCGGCTCGCCTGGCACGAGCAAGTCCTACTACGCCGCGGCCGCCGCTGAGGTGCTGACGAACGGCGTCAAGGATCGCTACCGCTTCGTGCAGTTCCATGCGAGCTACCAGTACGAGGACTTCATGGTCGGATTCACGCCGACCATCAACGGCTGGGAGACCAAGCAGGGCGCCTTTATGGAACTGGTCTTTAACGCCACCACCGACCCCGATCACACCTACGTTCTCGTGATCGATGAACTCTCACGTGCCGACGTCGGCCGCGTGTTCGGTGAGGCGCTCACCTACGTCGAGCGCACCAAGCGCGAGCTGCCGTTCAGAATCGCCAGTGGCGAAGAGATCAAGGTTCCCGAGAACCTGATCATCCTCGCTACCATGAACCCGTTTGATCGTGGTGTCGACGAAGTTGACGCCGCCTTCGAGCGCCGCTTTGCCAAAGTCTCGATGGATCCCGACCGGAACCTGCTCGACGCGATCCTGACGGATAACGAAGTAGCCGAGCCGATCAAGAGCCGCCTCATCGCCTGGTTCGACCGCATCAACAACCACTCGAAGCGCAACCCCGCCGCGGCCGTCGGTCACGCCTACTTCTCGACCGTGACGGACGAGAGGTCGCTCGCGGATGTCTGGGACTATCAGCTCAAGTACCTCGTTCAACGTGCCTTCCGGCGGGACGAGAACACCGGCGCCGAGATCGAGGCAGCTTGGCGGCATATCTTCGCCGTAGTGCCCGACGAGGCAAGCCAGGCAACTGACGAGTCTGCTTCGGAGCCGGAGGCTGAGACCTCGTGAACGACCATCGCAGCGATGCCCTGGTGGTGGAGTGCAAGGAGTACGACACCATCGACATCCCTGCGAGTTACTGGATCAGCGACGAGCACCGCACCGCCTTCAATTCCGAGGTCGACCAGCGGGACATCATCCGGGCGAAGTTCGAAAAGGGTGTCCTGCGCCTCCAGGCGACCTCGTTCGTCGGAGTGATCCCCGTCAACGAACGCCTCATCGTCCGCGTCAAGCCCCGCGTCCCGCTCGCCAATCTCACCCGCATGGTGATCGACACCGGCCACGATGTCCTGCCGCTTACCGCCTTCACTCGTGATTATGCCGGGCGTGGCACCGCTGACGACTGGGCGATGGACATCTATACCGACTCGCTCTTGGAACAGGTCGACGAGCTACTCGACCAGGGCCTCCTCCGCACTTACGAGCGCCGCGAGGGCGAGGGTTCCGTGCCGCACGGACGGATCGAGCTGACGTGCACTGTCCAGCGATTCGCCGCGCGTGAGGTCCCGAACAGGGCGGTGTTCTCCTGGTATGAGCGCACGATCGATACCCCGGCGAACCGGCTTGTTAAGGCGGCACTCGAGGCGGCCCACGCCCATCTCTCGAAGGAGCGCGACCGGCCGCGTAAGGGTGACCGCGCCAAGCTGTCGCGCCTGGCGGGTCATCTCCGTTCGTTCGAGGAAGTGCGGGACGACGAGGACTATCGCTTCCTCGATGACCCGCAGGTACTCAGGGTCACGCCACTGCCGGATTCGCGTTGGTACTACCGGCGGCTGCTTGACCTCTGCCTCCTGATCCTTGGCGGGCGCGGCATAGCGCTTGACCTTGTCGGGAGCAACGATGTCCAGCTTGACTCGCTCCTGATCGACACGAACAAGCTGTTCGAGAACTTCGTCCGCGTGAGCCTCGCCAAGCATGCCGACAAGCACCGCTGGTCGGTCGAAGTGCTTGACGGTAACGGCGAGGGGCACGTCGATCTCTACGACGTTCCCGATCCGCTTCCTGCACCCTTCGGCAGCCCGATGGCGGCGCTCGCGTCAATCGATGCCGGGCGCGCACAGCCCGACATCGTCTTCCGGGCGCTCGACGGAAGCTTCCTGCTTGTCGCGGAGGCGAAGAACACGGTCCACGCGCTGCACGCCACGCTGCCGAAGCGAGAGGAGGTCGAACAGGCAGTCACCTACGCGCTGCGCTACGGACTCGACTTCACCGTGCTCGTCCACCCGTGGATCAAGGGCGAGAGGGGGCTCGTCTACGTCGGGCGAGTGCGCTCGGTAGATGTCTACGACTACCGACTCGATCTTTCGACCGACGAGGCGATCGATGACCGCCTCGCAGAGATGGCTGACACCCTGGCCGGGCTTGCCGGAGTGGTCAGACCACTGGCTTGATGTCCGGCTCGTCCATCAGCGGGACGAGGTCAACGCCGACCGCATCGAAGCCGAGTGCAACCGCCGTCTTGAGTGTCGTGCCGGTTCCCATGAACGGGTCGAGCACTACCCCGCGTGCCGGCGATCCGTGACCACAGTCAGTCCAGCCAACGGTTCGCTTCTTGGCGAATGTGAACTCGCGGAAGTAGCCGCCCAGCGCTTTCTTCGCCTCAGCCGCGAGCTTGCGCACCTCGGCGGAGTTGCGTCCGGTCCCGTTCTGTACCTTGAGCGCCTTACCTGCATCGGACACCCCGGTCGCCTGAATCGCACGGATGTGCTCCGGTGTAAGACCGTGAATCTGTGCCAGCTCCATCGCTCGACGAGCCTGCGGCCTTGAGGGATCAAGCTCGGCGGTGCGCTCGATCACGCGGCGGCGCGGTACACCGCACACAGCGCAAATTTGCGGTGGCGCGGCGAGCGTGATCGCTCGGTCCACGATCTCCTGCGGAAATGGTGCGAGGTGCGCGCCCATGTTGCGCTTGGGGTCAATCGTCCAAACATCGCCGGGGTTCGTTCCGTTGCCAAACTTCTCCGCGTAGCCCTGGAGGTCGTAGTAATAGTCATCGCGGGTCGTCAAGTGGATGACGTACTCGTGGCGGTTCACGAGCCGGTTCTTCACCGGGTCCGGCATCCCCTTGGTCTTCGCCCAGATAATCCGATTGCGGATGCGCCAGCCTCGCTTGTTCGCCTCCCACTCGATGCCTGCTGGGATGCCCGCGAGCGAGTGCTTGTGGTAGGTGTCACCGACGTTCAGGAAGATCGATCCGGTCGAACGGAGCACGCGCTTCCACTCATCGAGGCACTCCATCATGGCGGCGATGTACTTCTCTGGCGTCGCCTCCCAGCCGATCTGGTCGACGTGCCCGTAGTCCCGCTTCGCCCAATACGGAGGTGACGTGACGACCAAGTCCACGGAATCATCCGGAAGTCCGGTATGTCGCGCATCGCCGGGGACGATCCGCTGGGTCGGAGGCTTGAGCCCTTCCGCCCACGAATCGAGGGAGCCCGTCTTGACCAGCCCGAGCTTCGACTTGCCGATCGCAGGGGTCGGCTCGGCTCCGTGATCGGGGGCGGGTTGCAGTGTCATGGACCCTCGTTCTAGCTGGCTGGCTTGTGCTGCCGCCAGCATAGGGATGCCCACCGACTTTTCGGCGCCGGAGCCCCGGCAAGCCTTGGATTGCACGGCGAATATCCGATCCGAAGTGCAAGACGCACGATGGTCCGCGCACCTGATAAACTCCCTTTATGACCCTGATATTGGAGTACGAGCAGGCAACTCGCGACGCCGAGCTGGCGCGACTGCGCCGCGTGCTCGCCGTGCGCGCGATGCTCGCCGAGGGGGAGCCGCAGCGCGAGGTCGCGAAGCGCCTCGGGGTCACGCAGCCCGCGATCAGCTACCAGGTCGCCAGCGAGCGCACTGATGGCGTCCGGCCGAGCGAACTGATCGCCGCCGGAGGCTCCGTGCTCCGGCAGGTCGCCGAGCGACGAGGATTCGCCGATCTCGCAGTGTTCGGCTCCGCGGCCCGCGGGGACGACCGACCGGATTCCGACATCGACCTCCTGGTGCAGCCGCCGGTTGGCGCCGACCTCTTCGACATGGTCCGTCTGGAGGAAGCGCTGGAGGCGATCCTCGGCCGTGGCGTCGATCTCGTCAGCTATCGGGGGCTCGACCCCAAGCGCGACCGTGACATCCTCCGCGACAAGGTGCTGCTCTGATGGAGACGCGCGTCGCGAAGGAGCTGCTGCACATCCAGCACTGGTTGGAGGTCGCCGCGTCGATCATCGTCAAGGGCAAGGACGCCTACGAAGCCGACGAGGTCGCGCAGCAGGCGGGCGACTCGCTGATGATCAAGATCGGCGAAGCAGCCAAGACCCTCGCGGCCCGAGGGGTCGCCGCTCCGACGGGGGTGAGTTGGAGCGACGCGGCGAGGAACCGCGAGAGGCTCGCTCACCACTACTCGATCACCGACCGAGAGGTGACCTGGCAGACGCTCTCCGTCTCTCTCCCCGCGTGGGCGACGGCGCTCGCGCCGCTGTTCGCGGAGGCGGCAGCGGTGCTCGACGCCGACGAGGCTGAGAGCACGAGTGACGGGCTGAGCGCACCCTGACGAGGTGACCACAAACGTGACCAAAAGCCCCTCAGCGGGACCAGAAACAGCCGGTACGCCGCCGTACTCCTCGGTAGACTGACCTCATGAGAACCGCGAAATTCCGCGGATTCTCGGGCATCACGCCAGCGAGTGCCGGGACGCCAGGAGGCCTCAGTTGTTCTTGGTTCGAGTCCAGGCACCCCAGCTCTGATCTCCCGCTCTCCGCGTCTCGTCGGCGGTCGTCAGCCGCGTACTCTCGAGGCATGCGCCTCGGAGTGATCGACGTCGGCTCGAACACGGTTCACCTGCTCGTCGTCGACGCGCATCCCGGTGCCAGCCCCGTGCCGTTCCACTCGCAGCGCTCCACGCTGCGGCTCATGCGCTACCTCGACGAGTCGGGCGCGATCGTGGAGGAGGGGCAGCGGCTGCTCGTCGACGCCATCCGCGAGGCGGCCGAGGCCGTCGCGGCGATCGGCGTCGACGACCTGATGAGCACGGCCACCTCCGCCATCCGCGAGGCGGCGAACGGCGAACAGGTGCTCGCGCGCATCGCGGCCGAGACCGGCATCGAGCTGCAGGTGCTGACGGGCGACGACGAGGCGCGCATCACGATGCTCGCCGTGCGCCGGTGGTTCGGCTGGTCGGCCGGGGAGATCCTGCTGTTCGACATCGGCGGCGGCTCGTTCGAGATCGCCCAGGGCGCCGACGAGTACCCCGATGTGCAGGTGTCGCTGCCGCTCGGCGCCGGTCGCACGACGATCGCGTTCTTGCGCGACGACCCGCCCCGGCGCGAGGCGGTCTCGGCGCTGCGCGCGCACGCCCGCGCCGAGTTCACCGCGGTGCGCGAGCGCCTCTTCGCCGATCGGCCGACCCCGACCCGCGTCGTCGGAACCTCGAAGACCATCCGCTCGCTCGCCCGGCTCGTCGGCGGCCCGGCCGATCCGACCACCGGTCAGCTCGCGCCGATCCACTACACGGGCCTGCGCGAGTGGGAGCCGACGCTGCGCGAGATGCCCTCCGAGGTGCGGCAGTACCTGCCGGGCATCACCCCCGAGCGCGGCTACCAGATTCTCGCCGGCGCCATCGTGCTGCGCACGGCGATGAAGGTCTTCGAGGTCTCGACCCTCACGGTGTCGCCGTGGGCGCTGCGCGAGGGCATCGTGCTGCGCTACATGGACGCGCTCGACGCGCGGCGCTAGTCGGACTGCTCGCCGTCGAGCGCGCGGGCGAGCGCGGCGCCCGCCTCGCGCAGCCAGCGCTCGGGCGTCGCGAGTGCGTCGGCGGTCGAGCCGGCGAGCCCCTCGAGGGTCAGCACACGGCGCTCGCCGATCGCGGCGGCATCCGCCTGGCCGGCGACGATCGCCAGCTCGACGCCCGCAGCGCCCGCGCGCTCGGCGACGGCCCCGACCACCTTGCCGCGCAGGCTCGTGGCGTCGAAGCGGCCCTCGCCGGTGATGACGAGGTCGGCGCCCTCGAGCGCCTGATCCAGGCCGGTGATCGCGGCCACCGTCTCCGCCCCCAACCGGATGCTCGCGCCCCAGTACCGCGCGAAGCCCCAGGCGGTGCCGCCCGCTGCTCCGGAGCCGGGCCGCTCGTGCTCGCTGCCGCCCGCGAGCACGGCGGCGCGTGCCAGGGCCTTGTCCAGAAGGGCAACATCGTCGGGGGCGGCACCCTTCTGCGGGCCGAACACGGTGGCCGCTCCGTCAGGGCCGGTGAGCCGCGCGGTCGTGTCGGTGAGCAGCGTGACCCCGAGCGGGGGAGCGGCCCGCAGCGCGGAGTCGTCGAGCGAGGCGAGCCCGATGAGCGCACCGCCGCCGTCGGGCAGCGGCGCGTCCGCGACGTCGCGCAGCTGGAGGCCGAGCGCCGCGAGGGCGCCGAGCCCGCCGTCGGTCGACGCCGAGCTGCCGAGCGCGATCGTCACCCCCCGCGCGCCGGCATCGAGGGCGGCCGCGATCGTCTCGCCGAGGCCGCGGGTCGAGGCGGTCAGCGGCGCGAGGCGCGGCGCTCCCGACGCGTCGCGCGGCAGCAGGGTGATGCCGCAGCTCTCGGCGACCTCGACCACGGCGTGCACGCCGGGCAGCAGGAGCCAGCGGGCGGGGTGCTTCTCGCCGGTCGGCCCGGCGACCTCCGTGATGCGCCACTGGGCGTCGAGCCGCCCCGCCGCGATGGCGTCGAGCGTGCCCTCGCCACCATCGGCCTGCGGCACGAGCAGCAGAGCGTCGTGGGCGCGCACCGACTGCCAGCCCTCGGCGAGGGCGAGCGCCGCATCCCGCGCTATGACGGTGCCCTTGAACGAGTCGGGGGCGATGACGATGCGCCGCATGCCTCCATCGTGGCAGGGGCACGGTTGCCAGGTATAGACAGTGACACTATCGATAGTGCTACTATCTGATCATGCGGATGTCCGAGCTCAGCACCACGACCGGCGTCACCGTGCCCACGCTCAAGTTCTACCTGCGCGAGCGCCTGCTGCACGCCGGTGAGCGCACGAGCCCCAACCAGGCGCGGTACGACGCCAGCCACGTCGAGCGCGTGCGCCTCGTGCGCGCGCTGCTCGAGGTCGGCGGGCTCAGCGTCGCGCAGGCCGCGCGGGTGGTCGGCGCCCTCGCCTCCGATATGCCGCTGTCGAGCGTCTTCGGCGTGGCGCAGCGCGCGGTGAGCATCCCGGCCGCGCTCGCGAGCGCCGATGACGACGCACCGGATGCGGAGCCCGCGCCGACCGCCGGCCAGACCCGCATCGCCGCCCTGTGCGAGAGCCGCGGCTGGCGGGTGTACCCCAACAACCCGGGCCTGCCGCTCGCGGCGCGCGTGCTCGACACCTACGCCGCGCTCGGCCTCAACCACATCTCCGACACCGTGCTGGAGGGCTATGCGCAGGCCGCCGATCTCGTCGCCGCCGCCGATCTGGCAGCCGTCGGTGCGGCGGGTCGACCCGCCGAGATGACGCGCACGGTCGCCGCCGGCACGGTGCTCGGCGACGCCCTGCTCGCCGGGCTGCGCCGCATCGCGCAGGAGGCCGAGTCGTTCCGCCGCTTCCCCGTGCCCGACGGCGGGCCGCCGCCCGGCACGACCTCCACCGATTCCCCCACCACCGATCAGGACTGCTGATGACCACCACCACGCCCACCGCCTCCGCCCTGGCGCCCGCGCCCCTGACCGGCGACTGGCGCCTCGACCTCCCGCCGAGCCGCTGGCACCGTCCGCTGCTCGTGCTGGGCATCCTGCTCGCCGCGTTGACGGTCGTGACGCTCGTCGGCCGCCTCATCGACGACCGCGAGCTGCTCGGGGTGAACCTGTGGGAGAAGCCCCTGAAGTTCGCGATCTCGGGCACGATCTACGCCGTCACGTGGGCCTGGATCATCGGCCACTTCACCCGCTGGCAGCGTGCCGCGTGGTGGGCCGGAACCGTCATCGCCATCACCCTCGCGATCGAGCTCGTCGTCATCGTCGGGGCGGCGGCCGCGGGCATCACGAGCCACTTCAACGTCTCGACCCCGCTCGCCACCACCCTGTGGTCGATCATGGCCGGAGCCATCACCACGCTCTGGGTGGCCACTTTCGTGGCCGCCGTCGCGCTCTGGCGCAATCCCGGCGCCGACCCGGCGCGTCAGGCGGCGATCCGCACCGGTGTCGCGATCTCGCTGCTGGGCATGGGCCTCGCCTTCCTCATGACGGGGCCGACCGCCGACCAGCTCAACGATTTCCAGGGCATCGCCGGCGCCCACGCGGTGGGCGTCGCCGACGGCGGCCCCGGTCTGCCGCTGCTCGGCTGGAGCACGGAAGGCGGCGACCTCCGCATTCCGCACTTCATCGGCATGCACGCTCTGCAGGCGCTGCCGCTGCTCGCGCTGCTGCTCGAGCTCGGCGCGCGCCGCGGAATCGTCGCGCTGCGCGATGCCCGGGTGCGGCGCGGACTCGTGCTCACCGGTGCGGCCGCGTACCTCGCCATGGTCGGTCTCGTCACCCTGCAGGCCCTGCGCGGCCAGTCGATCGTCGCCCCGGATGCCCTCACCCTGTGGCTCGGCGCCGCCATCGCCGCGGCATCCCTCGCCGCCGTGCTCGCGGTCGTCGCCGCGGGAGCGCGGCGACGACGCACGGAGCCGAGCGCTGCTGAGGGGGCGAGGGCGAGCGTCTAGTCGAGCTCGAGCGACTCGCCGGCGACGAGCGGCACGAAGGTGCCGCCGTGTTGCTCGGTGACGTGCGCGATGCGCGCGTTCGCCATGGCGTTGCCCGCCTCGGAGTTGACGCGCTCGTGGGTCGGGAAGGCCCGAGCGGGGCGCACCGCGTCGACGTAGTCCATCACGTCACCGATCTTCAGCCAGGGCGCACTGGCCGGCACGGCGAGCACCGGTACCGGTCCATCGGGAACGGCGAACGAGTCGCCGGGGTAGTAGAGCGTCTCGTTGACGAAGACGCCCACATTGTCGATGACCGGGATCGTGCGGTGGATCAGCGCGTGGCTGCCCCCCGAGAACGCGAGCGTGAAGGGCCCCGCGGTGACGCGGTCGCCGGCGTCGACGACGTGCCACGGCCGGTCGGGGTGGGCGGCGGCGACGCCGGCGGGGGCGAGCAGCGCGACCTCCCGGTGGGGGTCCGCCTCCCGGGCCGCGGCGAGCAGCCGGTCGAGATGCTCGGGGGTCACGTGGTCGGCGTGCTCGTGGGTCACGACGATGGCGACGAGGTTCTCGACGACGAAGGGTGCGGTGAAGCTGCCCGGGTCGATCACGAGGGTGCTGCCGTCGTGCTCGACGGTCAGGCAGGCGTGCTCGCGCTTGCTGACAATCATGGGCACACTGTACTCAGAGGCCCGCGATGCGCGGCGTCCGTGGTTGTGCAAAATACCCCCGGGGGGTATAATCTCCCGCATGATCGACGACATCAAGAAGCGGGCGCTGCACCGTTCGCGCATCCTGCAGGGCCAGCTGCGCGGCATCGAGAAGATGATCGAGAACGACGAGTACTGCGTCGACATCATCACCCAGTCGCTCGCCGTGCAGAAGAGCCTGCGCAGCCTCAACAAGCTCCTCGTCGAGAACCACCTGCGCACCCACGTCAGCGACATGTTCGAGGCCGGTGGCGACGAGCGCGAGAAGGCCATGGCCGAGCTGCTCGCCGTCTACGAGCTGCAGCAGAACCGCGGCAGCTGAGCACCACCCGCCCCGGTCGGCGGCGGCGCGCCCCGCGCGCCATAATCGGCCCATGACATCGTCGTCGAAGCGCATCGTCGTGGCCATCAACCCCAACGCCTCGTTCGGGCGCGGTCGGGAGGTCGGACCCGCGGTCGTGACCACACTGCGCGCCCTCGGCCACGAGGTGACGAGCCTCATCGAGCCCGACTTCGCGCAGCTGCTCGACGCGGCCCGCTCCGCGGTGCGCGAGAAGCCCGATGCCCTCGTCGTGGTCGGCGGCGACGGCATGGTCAACCTGGGGGTGCGCGCTCTGGACGGCTCACGCGTGCCCCTCGGCCTCGTGCCGAGCGGCACCGGCAACGACATGGCACGCGGGCTGGGCATCCCCGTCGGCGACACCGAGGCGGCGATCGAGCACCTGGTCGCGGCACTCGCCAAGCCCCCGCGGGTCATCGACGCCGGCCGCATCGGATTCGCCGACGGCGGGTCGAGGTTCGCGTGCATCCTCTCCGCCGGATTCGATGCTCTCGTCAACGAGCGCGCCAACCGCATGACGCGCCCGCGCGGGCGCAGCCGGTACACCATCGCTCTGCTGATCGAGCTCGCCAGGCTGCGCCCGATCAGCTACACCCTCACCCTCGACGGTGTCGTGCACCACGAGCGCGCGTTGCTCGTCGCGGTCGCCAACAACCTCTCGTTCGGCGGCGGCATGAAGGTCGCCCCCGACGCCCAGCTCGACGACGGGCTCTTCGACGTCGTGCTCGTGCGTCCGCTCGGCCGCCTCGCGTTCCTGCGCATCTACCCGCGCGTCTTCGCCGGCACCCACGTCACCGACCCCCGCGTCGTCGTGCACCGCGCGGCCGCGGTGCGTATCGAGGCAGAGGGGGTCGTCGCCTACGCCGACGGCGAGCGCATCGCGCCCCTGCCGGTCGACATCGCGATGGATGCGGGGGGTCTGCACGTTGTCGCCTGACCGCTGCACGGCCATGAGTCGGCCGGTTTTGTGGGGCTGTGCCCGCTGTGGCATACTCGTGTGGTTGCCAACGCGGCCCCATCGTATAGCGGCCTAGTACGCCGCCCTCTCACGGCGGTAACGCGGGTTCGAATCCCGCTGGGGTCACGCAACGAGACCGCCCGGAATGCTCTGGGCGGTCTTCTGCGTTACGGCCATTTCTCCGCCGCTACGCTGGTCGAATGACCCGGTTGCGCATCCTCACCACCGCCGTTCTCGCCCTGACGCTCGTCATCGGCACCAGCGGGTGCGCGCAGCTCGCCGAGGTTCTCAACCCCTCGACGGGCGAGGAGCTCATCGGCACCACCTGGTCGGGCACCGACAGCGACGGCGACGACTGGGGCTTCGAGTTCCAGCGCGGAGGCGGGGTCGCCCTCACGTTCAACGGCGACGAATTCGACGACGACAGCGATGTCTGGCGTGTCGAGGAGGGGGCGATCTCGATCGGCATCGCGTTCGAGACGGGCGTCGCCACCCTCACCGGTCCGTACACCCGCGACACCACGGTCATCGAGCTGCAGGGCGAGCAGGGCGATGTCACCTGGACCCTCACCATCGAGAAGGACTAACAACCGACCCTCGATCGCGCTCGGCGGGGAGTAGACTGCACCGCGCGAAGGGGAGTATCCCGATCTCGCCGCCCCCGTCATCACGGTCAGCATCGATGCTGACCCGGGAGCGGCGCCGCCACCGGCGGGGGAGAGACTTTCGACCGTTGTCGTACCCCATCGAGAGGCTCCCGTGAGCGACGTCGTCATCCCCTTCTGGTTCGAGGCCACCGCCCTGGTCGTGCTGCTGCTGATCATGGCCGCCGACCTCGTCCACATCGTGCGCAATCCGCACGTGCCCACACCGAAGGAGTCGGGGCTCTGGACGGCGTTCTACGTCGGGCTGGCCCTCTTCTTCGGGTTCCTGCTGTTCCTCGTGGCCGGGCCGACGGCGGGGGGCGAATTCATCGCGGGGTTCGTCACCGAGAAGAGCCTCTCGGTCGACAACCTGTTCGTCTTCGTGCTGATCATGAGCCAGTTCCGGGTGCCGCGCATCCTGCAGCAGCGGGTGCTCATGATCGGCATCATCCTCGCCCTAATCTTCCGGGGCGTCTTCATCCTGCTCGGCGCCGCGCTGATCGAGAACTTCAGCTGGATCTTCTACATCTTCGGCGCCTTCCTGCTCATCACCGCCGCCCAGCAGGCCTTCAGCGGGCGTGAGGACGACGAGCAGCGCGAGAGCCGCCTGATCGCCTTCCTGCGTCGCCGCATCGCGATCAGCGAGAACTACGACGGCATGAAGCTGCGCACGCAGATCGACGGACGCACCCTGTTCACGCCGCTGCTGATCGTGCTGATCGCCATCGGCACCACCGACCTCATCTTCGCGATCGACTCGATCCCGGCGATCTTCGGCATCACCCAGAACCCGTTCATCGTGTTCACCGCGAACCTGCTCGCCCTCATGGGGCTCCGTCAGCTCTACTTCCTGCTCGGCCACCTCGTCGACAAGCTCGAGTACCTCAAGTACGGCATCGCGTTCATCCTCGGCTTCATCGGCGTCAAGCTCGTGTTCCACGCCATGCACGAGAACGAGCTGCCGTTCATCAACGGTGGCGAGCACATCGAGTGGGCGCCCGACATCGACACGGGCACCTCGCTGCTGGTCATCCTCGCCGCGATGACGATCGCCGTCGTCGCGAGCCTCATCAAGCTGCGCCGGGAGGACCGCTACCTGCCCACCGCACTCGCCGGCCCCGGTTCGGGCGATGACGAGGAGACGGATGCGGAGCCGGTGTCCACCGCGACGGCCGCTGCTCCGACCGCGCCCGCCGACGCCGCCCGCACTGCCGAGCGCCCCGACAGCGACCGATCGTGATCCCGCACCCGACCGAGGAGCAGTTCCTCGCCGGGCGCACGTCCGGCGACGAGAACCGCGAGTGGGTCGACAGCGTCGAGCATGAGTTCGAGCGGGCTTTCGGCCTGCTCAACGGCATGCGCTTCGGCGTCTCCGTGTTCGGCTCGGCCCGCACCGCTCCGGAGCATCCCTGGTACGCCCTCGGTGTCGAGGTCGGGCGGCGCATCGCCGAGGCCGGGTTCCCCGTGATCACCGGGGGAGGGCCGGGGCTCATGCAGGCCGCGAACCGCGGTGCCGCATCCGTCGGCGGACGCTCGATCGGCCTGACCATCGAGCTGCCGCGGGAGGAGGAGCCGAACCCCTACGCCGACACGGTCGTGCCGTTCGAGCACTTCTTCGTGCGCAAGACGGTGTTCGTGCGCTACTCGTGCGCGTTCGTCGCCCTCCCCGGCGGGTTCGGCACGCTCGACGAGCTGTTCGAGGCGCTTACGCTCATCCAGACAGACAAGCTGCACGACTTCCCTGTGATCCTCGTGGGCACCGCGTTCTGGGGGCCCGTGGTCGAGTGGCTGCGCTCGACGCTCGCCGCGGTCGGCACCATCTCGCCGGAGGACCTCGACCTGATCACCCTCACCGACGACCTGGACGAGATGATCGCGGTGATCCGCTCGTGCGTCGAGTGCCACACTCCGCCGCCGGGGTCGACCACGGCCCGGTGATAGCCTGAACCCCATGCAGCGCGAGCGGCTCGACCTCCTTCGTCGCCGCGGCGAGTCCTGATCACCCCAGGTCGCATCCTCGCCGCGGAGTCTCGACGCGGCCGCTCCGACGTGAACGTACGAAGGGTGATTTCCCCATGACAGCGCCAGACACCAGCACCTCGACCCCCCGCCCGCGCACCCTCGCCGAGAAGGTCTGGGATGCCCACGTGGTCAGCAAGGGCCAGTACGGCGAGCCCGACCTCATCTACATCGACCTGCACCTGGTGCACGAGGTGACGAGCCCGCAGGCCTTCGATGGTCTGCGGATAGCCGGCCGGCCGGTTCGCCGGCCCGACCTCACCATCGCCACGGAGGACCACAACACCCCGACGCTCGCGATCGACAAGCCGATCGCCGAACCGACCAGCCGCAAGCAGATCGAGACGCTGCGGGCGAACTGCGCCGAGTTCGGCATCCGCCTGCACTCGCTCGGTGACATCGAGCAGGGCATCGTGCACGTCGTCGGCCCGCAGCTGGGTCTGACCATGCCGGGCATCACGGTCGTGTGCGGCGACTCGCACACGAGCACCCACGGCGCCTTCGGAGCCATGGCCTTCGGCATCGGCACGAGCGAGGTCGAGCACGTGCTCGCCACGCAGACGCTGCCGCTCACGCCGTTCAAGACCATGGCGATCACCGTCGAGGGCGAGCTCAAGCCCGGCGTCACCGCGAAGGACATCATCCTCGCGGTCATCGCGAAGATCGGTACCGGCGGCGGGCAGGGCTATGTGCTCGAGTACCGCGGCTCGGCCATCCGATCGCTGTCGATGGACGGTCGCATGACGATCTGCAACATGTCGATCGAGGCGGGAGCCCGCGCCGGCATGGTCGCGCCCGACGAGACCACCTTCGCGTACCTGAAGGGCCGCCCCCACGCGCCGCAGGGTGCCGACTGGGATGCCGCCGTCCAGTACTGGCGCACCCTGGCGACCGATGACGACGCCGTCTTCGACGCCGAGGTGTTCCTCGACGCTAACGAGCTCGAGCCCTTCGTCACCTGGGGCACCAACCCCGGCCAGGGCGTGTCGCTCAGCCAGACCGTGCCCGATCCGGCCACGATCGTCGACCCGAACGAGCGGGCCGCCGCCGAGCGCGCGCTCGAGTACATGGCGCTCGAACCGGGCACCCCGATGAAGGAGATTCCGGTCGACGTGGTGTTCATGGGTTCGTGCACGAACAGCCGACTCGACGACCTGCGCGCGTTCGCCTCGATCATCAAGGGCAAGAAAAAGGCGGAGGGTGTCGACGTCATCGTCGTGCCCGGCTCGGCCCGCGTGCGGCTCGAGGCGGAAGCGGAGGGCATCGACACGATCGTCGAGGAGTTCGGCGGCGAATGGCGCTTCGCCGGCTGCTCGATGTGCCTCGGCATGAACCCCGACCAGTTGCAGCCGGGGCAGCGCTCGGCCTCGACCAGCAACCGCAACTTCGAGGGCCGGCAGGGCAAGGGCGGGCGTACCCACCTCGTCAGCCCGTTGGTGGCGGCATCCACCGCGGTGCGCGGCACGCTCTCGAGCGTCGCCGATCTTGTCGCCGACGGCCACGAGGTGGATGCCCGCTACGTGTCGATCGAAGGGGCCACGGTCTAGCCATGGAGAAGGTCAGCACGATCACGGGCGTCGCGGTGCCGTTCCGCCGCAGCAACGTCGACACCGACCAGATCATCCCGGCGGTCTACCTCAAGCGGGTGACGAAGACCGGGTACGACGATGCGCTGTTCTCGGCCTGGCGGCAAGATCCGGAGTTCATCCTCAATCAGCCGGCCTACGCGAACCCGCGCATTCTGATCGCCGGGCCCGACTTCGGTACCGGGTCGAGCCGCGAGCACGCGGTCTGGGCCCTGCGCGACTTCGGCTTCCAGGCCGTGATCAGCCCGAAGTTCGCCGACATCTTCCGCGGCAATGCCGGCAAGCAGGGGCTGCTCACCGGCGTCGTCGACGAGGCCACCGTCGAGCGCCTCTGGGCCGAGCTCGAGGCGAACCCCGGCATGGAGGCGAGCGTCGACCTCGAGGCGCGCACCGTCACCGTCGGGAATGTCTCGGTGCCGTTCGAGATTGACGACTACACGCGCTGGCGCCTGCTCGAGGGCCTCGACGACATCGGCCTGACCCTGCGCGACGAGCAGGCGATCACCGACTTCGAGACGCGCCGCGAGCCGTGGCGCCCCACCACCCTTCCCGTCCGCTGACGGGCGAGACCGACACCACCACCTGAGGTCACCCCATGAATTCACTCACCAAGGACTCGCAGAAGGCCGCCGCCCGCGTGGGCCTCGCCTCCGACACGATCGTCATCCGCGGCGGCAAGCCGCTGCGCGGCCGCATCGAGGTGCGGGGCGCGAAGAACCTCGTGACGAAAGCGATGGTCGCCTCGCTGCTCGCCGACACCCCCAGCATCCTCAAGGGCGTGCCCGAGATCAGCGACGTCCACGTCGTGAGCGGCCTGCTGAAGGCTCATGGGGTCGAGATCACCACCCTCGAGCCCGGCGTGCTGAAGCTCGATCCCAGCAACGTCGTCGGCGCGCACTTCGCCGAGATCGACGCGCACGCCGGGTCGAGCCGCATCCCGATCCTGTTCTGCGGGCCGCTCCTGCACCAGCTCGGCGAGGCGTTCATCCCCGACCTCGGCGGCTGCCGCATCGGCGACCGTCCGATCGACTTCCACCTGAACGCGCTGCGCGCCTTCGGGGCGACGGTCGACAAGAAGCACGAGGGCATCCACCTGACAGCGCCGCAGAAGCTCAAGGGCGCCCTGATCGAGCTGCCCTTCCCGAGCGTCGGGGCGACCGAGCAGGTGCTGCTGACCGCCGTGCGGGCCGAGGGCACGACCGAGCTCAAGAACGCCGCGATCGAGCCCGAGATCATGGACCTCATCGCGATCCTGCAGAAGATGGGCGCCATCATCTCGGTCGAGCCCAACCGAGTCATCGTGATCGAGGGCGTCGAGAAGCTCGACGGCTACCTGCACACCGCGATCTTCGACCGCAACGAGGTGGCCAGCTGGGCGGCCGCGGCGCTCGCCACGCACGGCGACATCACCGTCGGCGGGGCGAAGCAGCAGGAGATGATGACCTTCCTCAATGTCTTCCGGAAGGTCGGCGGGGCGTTCGAGGTGCTGGAGGACGGCATCCGGTTCTGGCACCCCGGAACCCCGCTCAAGCCCGTCATGATCGAGACCGATGTGCATCCGGGGTTCATGACCGACTGGCAGCAGCCGCTCATCGTGGCTCTGACCCAGGCAGAAGGCGAGTCGGTCGTGCACGAGACCGTGTACGAGAACCGGTTCGGGTTCACCGAGGCGCTCAACGAGATGGGGGCCGACATCGTCGTGCACCAGTCGGGTCTCGCCTCCATCACGCGCCGGGTGCCGCGCCGCCCGCTCGAGCAGGCGGCGGTCATCAAGGGCCCGACACCGCTCACGGGTGCCTCGGTGCGGGTGCCCGACCTGCGGGGCGGGTTCAGCCATCTCATCGCGGGCCTCGCGGCGACGGGCACGTCGACGATCAGCAACGTCGGCATCATCAGCCGCGGCTACGAGCTGTTCATCGACAAGCTCGAGACCCTCGGGGCTGATTTCGAGCTCGTCTAGCGACCTCGCCGGCGGGGCCGGGCAGTACCCTGGACTCCGTGCCTGACGCCACCCCCGCCGAGCCGCCCGCCCCGTCGCCGTCGCCCGCGTCGTCGTCCTCCGAGCCGTCGCCCGCGCCGCGCCGACGTCGCCGCGAGAAGACCCTGCTGTGGCACACCATCGCCGCCATCCTGCTGCCGCCGCTCACGGTCATGGCGCGCTACCACGTGATCGACGGTCACAAGCTGCCCCGCACGGGGGCGTTCATCCTCGCTCCGAACCACTACAGCGAGATCGACCCGGTCATCATGGGGCGGTACATGTGGAAGCTCGGGCGCGTGCCCCGCTTCCTTGCGAAGGCCAGCGTGTTCCGCGTGCCGGTGCTCGGTGCCGTGCTGCGCTGGTCGGGGCAGATCCCGGTCGAGCGCGAGGGGCGGGGGCGGTCGGATGCTCCGCTCAAGGCGGCCCAGCAGCTCGTCGATCGCGAGCTCGCCGTCATCATCTACCCCGAGGGCAGCCTCACCCGCGACCCCGACCTGTGGCCCATGCGCGGCAAGTCCGGCGCGGTGCGCATGGCGCTGCAGGCGGGCGTACCGATCATCCCCGCCGCCCACTGGGGCACGCAGCAGATCATGGCCCGCTACTCGAAGAAGATCAGCTTCTTCCCGCGCAAAGACCTCTACTGCAAGATCGGCGACCCCGTCGACCTGAGCGACCTGGCCGGCCGGCCGCTCGACCAGGCGACGCTCGCCGCCGGCACCGAGCGGGTGATGCAGGCGATCGCCGAGCTGCTCGGCGACCTGCGCGGTGAGACTCCGCCGTCGAAGCGATGGGACCCATCGGAGCACGGCCAGAGCGAGACGGGACGACTGTGAGCGAGCATCCGCCCCTCACGGAGGCGGTGCGTCTGCCCTCGACGGCGGTCGCGCCCGGGGCGAAGCGCATCGCCGTGCTGGGTGCGGGCTCGTGGGGCACCACCTTCGCCAAGGTGCTGGCCGACGGCGGAGCCGACGTCGTGCTCTGGGCCCGCCGCCGCGAGGTCGCCCACGAGATCACCGAGACGCACCGCAACTCGGGCTACCTCCCCGGCATCAACCTGCCGCCCAACCTGCGCGGCCACGATTCACTCGAGCACGTGCTCGCCGGTGCCGAGCAGGTCTACCTCTCGGTGCCGAGCCAGAGTCTGCGCAGCAACCTCGCCTCGATCCGCGACATCCTGCCCGCCGATGTGCCCGTCGTCAGCCTCATGAAGGGCGTCGAGCGCGGGTCGGGCCTGCGCATGAGCGAGGTCATCGAGCAGGAGCTGCACCTCGACCCTGCGCGCATCGCCGTCGTCAGCGGCCCCAACCTCGCCCTCGAGATCGCCAAGCGCGAGCCGACGGCCGCGGTCGTCGCGAGCGCGAGCCGCGACACCGCCGTGGCCGTGGCGTCGGTCGCGTCGAACGACTACTTCCGGTCGTTCGTGAACACCGACGTGGTGGGCACCGAGTTCGGCGGAGTGTTGAAGAACCTCATCGCCGTCGCGGTCGGAATCGCCGATGGCGTCGGCTACGGCGAGAACACGAAGGCGTCGATCATCACGCGCGGGCTCGTCGAGCTCAGCGCTTTCGCCGTCGCCTTCGGCGCCAAGCCCGAGACGATGATCGGCCTCGCCGGCCTGGGCGACCTCATCGCCACCTGCGAGTCGCCGCTGTCGCGCAACAACACCGCCGGCCGGCTGCTGGGCCAGGGTTACGGGTTCGAGCAGGTCATCGCTCAGATGAACCAGACGGCGGAGGGTCTCGCGTCGGTCGGTCCGGTGCTCGAGCTGGCCGAGTCGAAGGGTGTTGTCATGCCGATCGTCGCGCAGGTCGGGCGGGTGCTCGACGGCACCCTCGACCCGCGCGAGCTCGCCCCGCACCTGGCCACCGACTCCGACGAGCCGCAGGCCGAGTAACGCGGCTCGGTAGGCTTGCAGGGTGATCACCACTCTCGCCGGCGGCCGTGTGCTCGCCGAGAAGCACGGTGCCACCCCGCCCCGGGTCGTCGCGCTGCACGGCTGGGGCCGCGACGGCGGCGACTTCGCGACGGTGCTCTCCGGGCTCGATGCGGTGAGCATCCATCTGCCCGGTTTCGGTCCGGCGCCGGCACCGGAGACGGTGTGGGGCAGCGAGGACTACGCCGACCTCGTCGCCGAGGCCATCGCCGCATTCGCGCCGGTCGTGATCGTCGCCCACTCGTTCGGCGGGCGGGTGGCCGCGCGGCTCGCCGCCCGACGTCCTGAGCTGGTGCGCGGGCTCGTGCTGACCGGCGTGCCGCTGGTGCGCCTCGCTCCGGCGAGCGCACCGCCGCTCGGCTACCGTCTCGCGCGGTGGGCGAACCAGCGCGGCCTGCTGAGCAACGCCCGCATGGATGCCCTCCGCGACCGCCGCGGATCGGCCGACTACCGCGCCGCGCAGGGCGTGATGCGCGGCGTCATGGTGCGCGCCGTGAACGAGACCTACGACAAAGAGCTGGCGGCGCTCGCGGCGAGCACCGTCCCGCTGCGGTTCGTGTGGGGCGCCGACGACACGGCGGCGCCGACGGAGGCGGGCCGCATCGCGGCGGAACGCGCGGGCGCGCCCTTCCGGGTGATCCCCGGCGCCGGGCACCTGCTGGCCGGCGACCTGGAGCTCGCCGTGCGCGAGGAGCTGCTCGCCGTGCTCGCCGAGACCGAGGAGCCCGCATGATCGCCGTGCTGTTCATCCCGTTCGCCCTCCCGGCCATGCTGCTCGCGCTCGTCGCCGCCGTGCCGATCGCCGCCCGCTGGCTGCGGGTGGCGCAGCGCGAGCACTACGTGCCGGGCTCGACGACCTTCATGGCGTGGCTGTGGGTGCGCCGCGAGCCGCTGACCGGCCCGGTGGCGCTCGTCGCCGCCGGGGCGACGGTGGCGGCGGCGCTGTCGCCCTACTCGTGGCTGCAGGTGATGGCGCTCGTCGCCATCGTGCTGACGGCCCTGCTGCCGTGGGGTATGCCCGTGCGCGGCACCTCGAAGAAGCTCGCGTTCACCCCCCGTCTGGTGCGACTGGCGGTGCTGTGGGCGGTGCTGCACCTGGCTCTGGGCATCCTGGCCCTGTTCGTGCTCGGCACGGCCGGGCCCGCGCTCGTGCTGCTGCTGAGCGCCCCCCTCACCGACCTCGCGCTCGCGATCATGGCGCCGATCGAGAAGGCCGCGTCGCGTCGCTTCGTCGTCGCGGCGCAGAAGCGCCTCGCCCAGGTGCGCCCGCGCGTGGTCGCGATCACCGGTTCGTACGGCAAGACGAGCACCAAGAACTACGTCGCGCACCTTCTGAGCGGCACGTTCGCCACGGTGGCGAGCCCCGCCTCGTTCAACAACCGGCTCGGCCTGTCGCGCGCCGTCAACGACAAGCTCGTGCCCGGCACGGAGGTCTTCGTGGCCGAGATGGGCATCTTCGGGCCGGGGGAGATCCGCGAGCTCTCGACGTACTTCCCGCCCGAGATCGCGGCGATCACCGTCATCGGCGAGGCGCACCTGCAGCGCATGCGGTCGACCGATGTCATCCTCCGCGCCAAGACCGAGATCACCGAGCGCGCGTCGACCGTCGTGCTGCCGATCGACGACCCGCGCCTCGCTCGCCACGCCGAGCTGTGCACGACGCAGGGCAAGCGGGTCATCACCGTCAGCTGCGTGCCCGGCACCGATGCCGATGTCGTGCTCGATCCGGGCGCGGCCGCCGGTGACGCTGCAGTGGGCGCCGCCTCGATCGTCATCGGCCGCGGTGCAGAACCGGCACCTGTTGCTGTCTCGAGCACGGGCCATGCGGTCAATGTCGCCGTCGCGGCGGGCATCGCCTACGCCGCGGGGGTGCCCGTGGCCGTGATCGCGGCCCGGCTCGGCGACCTGCCCGGCTCGCAGCATCGCGCCGAGGTGCAGCAGGCTCCCAGTGGCGCGCTCGTGATCGACGACACCTACAACGCGAATCCCGTGGGGTCGCTCCGCGCCCTCGAGGGCGCGGCATCCCTCGCCGCGGAGCGCGGCGGACCGCTCGTCGTCGTCACACCGGGCATGGTCGAGCTCGGCCCCGTGCAAGTCGAGCGCAATCGGACGTTCGGCGCGGCCATCGGTGCCGCCGGGGGTCTGCTCTTCGCGGTGGCCCGCACCAATCGGGGGGCGCTGCTCGCGGGCTACGCGAGCACTGCGACGAGCGAGGCACCGGGGGCGATCGCGGTCGCGACCCGTGAGCAGGCCGTGCGCCGCGCGGTCGAGGCCGCGGGAGACCGGGGCGTTATTCTCTACGAGAACGACCTGCCCGACCACTACCCCTGATCGGCCGCCGCGGCCATCGACCTGAGGTGACCATGGCTTCCACCGCCCCCTGGGCCGTCGTCTTCGGCGGCCCGAGCCCCGAGCACGAGATCTCCATTCTCACCGGCCTGCAGGCCGAGCGGGTGCTGACCGCCGCCGGGCATGACGTCGTGCCGATCTACTGGGCGCCCACCGGCGACTGGTTCCGCGTGCCGGCCGCGACCGAGGCGAAGGACTACCTCGAGGGGGCGCCCTCCGGCTCGACGCCGCTCGAAGTGCGGGTGTCGGGCGAGCCCGGCATCTATCGGCGCAAGACCTTCGGTGCCGAGCGCGTCGAGATCGAGGCGGCCCTGCTGTGCCTGCACGGCGGCGCTGGCGAGGGCGGCGGCGCTGCGGCGGTGTTCTCGCTGCTGGGCATCCCCGCCACCGGCTCCACCCTGTTCGCGGGCGCCGTCGGCATGGATAAACTCGCGTTCGGCGGCCTGATGCAGGCCGCCGGAATCCCGAGCCTGCCGCGCGAGGCGGTGTCGACGATCGTCGAGCCGACCTTCGCGGGCCCCTACATCGTGAAGCCGCGCTTCGGCGGGTCGTCGATCGGCATCGAGATCGCCGACGGCGTGGATGCCGCGCGCGCGCTCGCCGCCACCAGCATCCACCTGCGCACCGGCGCCGTCGTCGAGCCCTACCGCCCGGAGCTGGTCGACCTCAACATCGCCTTCCGCACCTTCCCGAGCCTCGAGATCACGCCGCTCGAGAAGCCGCTGCGGGGTGACTCGGGCAGTGCCCTCTACTCGTATGCCGAGAAGTACCTGGCCGGCGGGGCGGGCACGGATGCGGGGCTCACGAGCGCCCCCCGCGAGTTTCCCGCCCAGGTGCCCGACGCGGTCGCGGCGCGGGCCCGCGAACTGGCCGAGCGTGTCGCCGAGGTGACGCGCCTGACCGGCATCGTGCGGGTCGACCTGCTGCTCGACGAGGCGACCGGCGAGCTGTTCGTCAACGAGGTCAACTCGATCCCGGGGGCGCTCTCGCTGTACCTGTGGGTGCCGCTGCAGCCGGCCGCGACGGTGCTGCTCGACGCGCTCACCGAGGCGCGCGACCGCCGCGTGGTGTTTCCGCAGGCCGGCTTCGGCGGGGGTGCCGCGCTGCGGGCCGCGGGCGGCATCGCGGGCAAGCTCGTCGGGCTCGACGGCCCGCGCGCCTAGGGGCGCCTCTCCGCGCGCGACATCCCGCCCGGGCCCGCCCCCTAGGCTGAGCGCATGACGTCGACACATCGGCGGGGGGCTGTTCGCATCTTCTTCGCGCGCATCTGGTCGCACCTGACGCGCTCGACCGCGCGCTGGGCGTACCTCATCGCGGCGCTGTGCCTGCTGGTCTACGCGACGGTGCCGCTGGACTGGCCGGCCGCCGACCCGATCCGTCAGGTCGCCCTGATCCTCACGTCGGTCGCGATCGGCGGAGCGCTGCTGCCCGAGCTTCCGACGAATCTCTGGAGCATCGACGCCGCACGGGTGCGGGCGCTCGTGCCCGACCACCAACGCGCCCACCTGGCTCAGGCGCTGATCGAGGCCGAGTCGGATGACCCCCGGTGGAACCAGCTCGTCTGGACCCACGCGCTGCGCCCGGCGCTCGCCGCGTCGCGCGAGCCGTGGCAGTACGTCTGGGATATGGACTACACGGCCGCGGTGCACCTCTCCCGTTCGTTCCGCGTCGGCGAGCGCGAGCGCATTCTCGATGCGGTGTCGGTGCAGCAGAAGTCGCTGCGCGTGCTCTCCCGCCCGGGCGTCTCGCGCGTCTGGGTGACGATGGCCCGCAATGCGGAGGCGCTGCGCGACGAGTTCACGGCGGCAGGCTGCCTGGGTCGCGAGCTGGTCGAGATCGGCGACGACGTCACGGGCACCGACTGGCAGGATGCGGTGCTCGAGCTCTGCCGCGTGAGCATGAGCATCGACGGCGAGGCGATCGAGCTGCAGCCCGAAGCTGTGCCCGAGCGGCCCGGGGTCGTGCGCTGGTACACGCCGGCCGACTACCGCATCCCCGAGTCCCGGGTGCGGCTGCGCCTGGCGTACGAGTTCGTGAGCGAGCCCGGCGTGCGCGAGTTCGGGGTGTTCTTCTCCAGCTACTACACCGCGGGCACGACCGATGTGACCCTGCGCCTGCACGACGAGCACGCGCCGAGCACCGTCGAGACGGAATACTTCGTCGCCCACGCGCTCGACGTCGAGACCCGGCCGACGGTGGTCACGACGTCGAGCACGGTCGTGACGCAGGTGAGCGTGTCGACGGGCAAGGACAGCCTGCTGTGGCCCGGCAGCGGCGTGATCTTCCGGTGGGAACCGCGTTCGTGAGCCTGCTCTCTCCTGTGCCACCGGCGCTCACGCTGCCAGCCAGTGTCGCCGACCTGATCGATCGCCCTGTGGTCGAGCCCGCGCTCGATGCCGCGCGCGCGGCGGCCATCCAGGTCAGCGAGTGCGGCGAGCCCCTTGTTCCGCTGCCGGCCGACCTGCCGCGCTCGATCTTGTACGACGCTCTGCCGCTTCCGACGCGGCCGGGTGTGCTGCTGCGGGCCGACGTGGTCGCCCGTCTGCAGGAGGCGCGGCGACGGCTGCCTGACGGCGTCGACCTGGTGGTGCTGGATGCGTGGCGGAGCGGTGCCTTCCAGTCGGCGCTCCGCGAGCACTACCGCGGCCGCGCGCCGCAGGGGGAGGTGGGTGTCGAGTACGTCGCGGCAGCCGACGATGCGCTCCTGCGCCCTGGCCACACGACGGGTGGTGCGGTTGACGTCACCCTCAGCGTGCAGGGTTCTGCGCTGGCGCTGGGGACCGACTTCGACGAGTTCACCGAGCGCGCGCATCCGGCGTTCTTCGAGCGCTCGGGAGCCGACGCGCTGGTGCGCGATCTGCGACGCCTGCTGACGGCCGTGATGGTGGATGCCGGGTTCGCGCCGTACCCGGTCGAGTGGTGGCACTTCTCGCGGGGTGAGCAGTGGTGGGCCGCCACCACGGGCGCACCGGTCGCGATCTACGACCGCGTCGAGCAGCCCGGCGACTAGGGGGTCGGGGTCGGGCTCGCGGTCGTGCTCGGCGCGGGCGTCGGCTCGGCGGTGGGGCTGACCGACCCGCCGCCGAACACGTCGGTGGCGACGAGGCACCGGGCATCCGCATCCCGTACGCCGACCAGCGGGCTGAGCTCGCGCACGGCGTCGGCGCCGGCGATGTAGGTGACGTCGACGATGATCTCGGTGACCGGCGCGCGACCATAGGTGGTGAAGACGTACCGCGGCGCATCGGTCTCGTCGAGCAGCCAGTCGACGCCCTCGATGGTGAAGCACGGCAGGTCGCTGGGCCCCTGCTCGGGCAGCCCGCAGCGGTAGATGACGGCCGTCGGGTCGCCCCAGGCCGCCGTCGACTGGGCGTTCGTCGTGCGCCGCTCGAGCTCGCCAACGGCGTCGGGCAGGCGCACCATGGTCTCGGCGCAGGCGACCGCATTCGATTCGGGCCCCGGCTCGAGCGCAACCGTGCCCGCGCACCCAGCGAGCCCGACGACCACGGTCGCCAGGAGGGCGGCGGATGCTCGGCGCACGCGCGCGGAGGGAGGTCGGGTCGGCACGCTCTCCACGCTAGCGGGCCGCGCGCTGGCGCGGGCTGAGAGCGGGGTCGCCCGCGCTAGAACCCGCCGCCCAGAACTCCGAACGCCAGGAAGCCCGCGAACAGCAGCACGGCGGTCAGGGCGACGCTGACGGCGGCGAGCACGGCGATCATGAGCAGAATGAGACCGACACGTCCGCTCGTGCTCATGCGCCCGAGCGGGCGCAGCAGGGCCCGCCAGATCAGCAGGTTGAGCGCGACGACCGCGGCGACGGGCGCGGCGAAGATGAGGGTGTCGGTGAGCCAGCGGGCCAGGCCGCCGATGTCGTTGTTCGCCGGCCCCTCGCCGAGCGCGACGAGCACGATCAGCACGATGGTGAGCAGCACGGCGAGCAGCCCGGTGATGATCGCGGCGAGGCGCAGCACCCGCCGCCCGCTCTCGACCCAGGCCGGGGCGGGAGACGGTGCGGCCGGCCCGTCGCCGGTGCTGGCGCTCGCGCCGAGGATGGCGTCGGGTGCGGGGCCGTAGGGGCTCTCGGGAATCTCCGGTGCCTGCTCGTCGCTCATGGCTCGACAGTACTGGGGTCGCTCGCGGCGGACTACCGTGGAGCGGTGACCTCCGAGCCCCGACCCGCCGCGCGAGCGGGCGCCGCGCCCGCCGACACCCTCGGCGCGGTGGGCGAGCTGGCCGCGCTCGCGCGCATCATCCCGCTGCTGCCGGGCAGCGACGCGACCGTGCTCGGGCCGGGCGACGACGCGGCCGTGCTCGCGGCGCCCGACGGCCGCTACGTCGTGACGACCGACATGATGATCCACGGGCCCGATTTCCGCACCGCGTGGTCGACCATGCACGACCTCGGGTTCAAGGCCGCGGCGACCAACCTCAGCGACGTCGCGGCGATGGGTGCTCGGCCGACGGCCCTCGTGGTCGCGCTCGCCGCGCCCGCCGAGACGCCGGTCGCCGAGCTCGAGGCGCTCGCCGAGGGTCTGCGCGATGCGTGCGAGGCGCTCGCGCCCGGCTGCGGGGTCGTGGGCGGCGACCTCAGCGTGTCGAGCGTGCTGACCATCGCCGTGACGGCGTTCGGCGACCTCGAGGATCGCGAGCCGATCACCCGCGCCGGCGCGCGGCCGGGCGACTGGGTCGCGGTCTCCGGCTCGCTGGGGCTCGCGGCCGAGGGGCTGCGGCTGCTGTTCGAGCGTGCGGTCGATGCGACGGGGGCTCCGGATGCTGCTGCCGCGGCGCGGCTGCGCGCCGAGCATCCCGTGCCCCTCGCCGCCCAGCTCACGCCGCACCCGCCGATCGCGGACGGCGTTGCCGCCGCCCTCGGCGGAGCCTCCGCCATGCTCGACCTCAGCGACGGCCTGGCCCTCGACGCGCGCCGCATCGCCCGCGCGAGCGGCGTCAGCCTCGACCTCTCGAGCGCGCAGGTGCGCGAGGTCGCGCTCGCGCACGGGCTCGACCCGGCCGACCCCGCGTCGCTCGCGCTCACCGGGGGAGAGGACCACGCGCTGCTGGCGACCTTCCCGCCCGACGTGGCGCCGCCGCTGGATGCTCTTCCCGGGGGCTTCCGCGTCATCGGCCGGGTCGTCGCAGCCGACCGCCACGGGCCGGCGCTGCTCGTCGACGGCCGGGTCTTCGACGAGCGCGGCGGCTGGGACCCGTTCGCCGAGTGGAGCGGGCAGGCCGGCTGACCTCCTGGAGTGGCTCACGTTCCGCGCCTCCGTGCCGCTATGTGTCGCCGTTGTCACTTGACAAGGGCGACACACAGCGTGAGGCGCGTGTTGTCGGAGGCGCGGTCAGCGCTCTGAGCGGCTGAGCCAGTACACGGCCGTCTCGCCGTAGCGCGAGACCTTGTCGAGCCCGAGCCCCGCCGGCCAGGCCGGAGCATGGGTGCGCGATGAGCGCTCGAGCGCGACCACCGCATCCGCAGCCAATCGCGGCACGAGCCCCTCGAGCACGTGGTCGAGCTCGAGCCCGCCCACCTCGTACGGCGGGTCGATGAAGACGAGGTCGAAGGTGTCGAGCGCCGACGACAGGTACGAGGTCGCGGGCTTGCCGATGACCTGGATGCTCGGCCTCGCGCCCTTCCCCGCCCGACCAGCCACGAGCGCCGCGTTGGCCTTGCACACTTGCACGGCCGCGTACGACTTCTCGACGAGCACGGCCGAGGCGGCGCCGCGGCTGATGGCCTCGAGTGCGAGGGCACCCGAGCCGGCGTAGAGGTCGAGCACGCGCATCCCGTCGATCGCGTCGCGCGCCTCGAGAGCGCTGAAAATCGCCTCGCGCACGCGGTCGCTCGTGGGCCGGGTGCCCGCGCTCGGAACCTTGAGCGTCAGCGAGCCCGCGAACCCGGCGATGATGCGTGTCACAGCCCCAACGCTAGTGCGCCCAGTGTGCGGGGGACACGCGTGCACCCTGCCCGCCGCGTGGTCGCATATCGCGCTTACTCCCTCGGTGTTCGTCCCTATGCGACCACGATCGGCGCTGTGTGCGGGGTCTTCACTACCGAGCACGCACGCCAGACCGATCGGTGCGCTCGACAGCGTCGATCGGTCACTCGTTGCGGACCGTCCCGTGAAAGTGCGCAACGAGTGACCGATGGATGGCCAAAGGCGCAGCCGCACTCGCGGCCGCACTCGCTGCCGTCGCCCGCCGGCGAGTCGGCCCAGCCGAGAGGGCACCGGTGCGCCCCGGCGCGAGGCCGTCAGGCGGCGCGAGTAGCGTTGAGGCCGTGGTGAGCAGCCCGGCCCTTTCCGACCCGCTGAGCGCGAAGCTCAGCAGCGCTCTGGGCGACCGCAGCGCCAACGCCCTGAAGAAGGCGTTCGGGATGCTCACCATCGGTGACCTGCTCACCCACTATCCCCGGCGCTACGCCCGCCGCGGCGAGCTGACCGCGCTCAGCGAGCTGCGCGTCGACGAGTCGGTGACGATCGTCGCCGAGGTGATCGACGTCACCGAGCGGCCGATGCGCCAGCGGCGGGGCAGCATTCTCGAGGTGCGCATCACCGATGGCCAGGGCATCCTGACCCTCACGTTCTTCAACCAGGCGTGGCGGGCCAACGACCTGAAGAAGGGCGTGCGCGGCATCTTCGCCGGCAAGGTCGGCGAGTACCGGGGCGCGCGCCAGCTCGCCCACCCCGACTACGAGCTCTTCGAGGCGGGCGACGAGCGCGACGCCGGCCCCGAGGCGACGAAGTGGGCGATGCAGCCGATTCCGATCTACCCGGCGACGTCGACCGTCGCCAGCTGGCAGATCGCGAAAGCCGTCGGGGTGGTGCTCGACACGCTGCCGGCTCTCGACGACCCCGTGCCTTCAAGCGTGCGCGCCGAATTGCTGGCCGAGCTGCGCGGCTCCGATGAGCGCGGCGACGCGGCCGACCGCCCCCCCGAACTGCTCGACCTGACCACGGCGTACCGGTACATCCACCGCCCCGAGAACGACGGGCAGTGGCGCCGCGCGCGCGACACCCTGCGGTTTCACGAAGCCTTCGTGCTGCAGGCGGCCCTGCTGCAGCAACGCGCAGCCCTGCGCGAGCAGCCCGCCACCCCGCGTCTTTCCGGCGCCGAGCTCGCCGGCTTCGACGCCGAGCTGCCCTTCACCCTGACCGACGACCAGCGGCTCGTCGGCGACGAGATCGCGCGCGACCTCGCCGCGCCCGTGCCGATGAACCGGCTCGTGCAGGGCGAGGTCGGCTCGGGCAAGACCCTCGTGGCGGTGCGCGCGATGCTGACTGTCGCCGAGAGCGGCGGGCAGAGCGCGCTGCTCGCCCCCACCGAGGTGCTCGCCGCGCAGCACCTGCGCTCGATCGTCGCCACCCTCGGGCCCGATCGCGCGGCCCGGCTGCGCCCGGTGCTGCTCACCGGGCAGCTGTCGCAGCCCGAGCGGCGGGCGGCGCTGCTGAGCATCGCGAGCGGAGCATCCCGCATCGTCGTCGGCACCCACGCCCTGCTCGGCGACCGCGTGCAGTTCGCTGACCTCGGCCTGGTCGTCGTCGACGAGCAGCACCGCTTCGGCGTCGAGCAGCGCGAGAGCCTGCGCCGCAAGGGCGCGGTGCCGCCGCACGTGCTCGTGCTGACCGCCACCCCGATTCCGCGCACCGTCGCGATGACCGTGTTCGGCGACCTCGACGTCTCGACCATCGCCACGCTGCCCGCCGGGCGCACCCCGATCGTCAGCCACGTCGTGCCGCTCGCCGACAAGCCCGGCTGGTGGAACCGCGTCTGGGAGCGCATGGGCGAGGAGCTCGCGCAGGGCCGCCAGGGCTTCGTCGTCGTGCCTGCGATCGACCCGGCGACGCGCGAGGACGACCCCGACGCCCTGGTCGACGACCCCGCCGATGGCTCGGCCGACGACGCGCGCACGGCCGACGGCATTGCGGCCAGCGCGCGGCCGCCCGCGACCGTCGCCGAGCTGACGCCCCTCCTGCGCCAGCACCCCGCGCTCGCCGGGCGCCGCATCGAGCCGCTGCACGGCCGCATGTCCTCCGATGAGAAGGATGCGGTGATGCGCGCCTTCGCCCGCGGCGAGATCGACGTGCTCGTGTCGACGACCGTCATCGAGGTCGGGGTCGACGTGCCGAACGCCTCGACGATGGTCGTGGTCGACGCCGACCGCTTCGGAGTGAGCCAGCTGCACCAGCTTCGGGGGCGCGTGGGCCGCGGCGGTGTGCCCGGGCTGTGCCTGTTCGTGACGGCGGCGCTGCCCGAGACTCTCGCGCGCGAGCGCGTCGAGGCCGTGGCGGGCACGCTCGACGGCTTCGCGCTCGCGCAGATCGACCTCGAGCTGCGGCGCGAGGGTGACGTGCTCGGCGCGACGCAGAGCGGCGGGCGCTCGAGCCTCAAGCTGCTGCGGGTGGCGACCGACGGCGACCTCATCAGCGCGGCCCGCGCGGCCGCGGCCGGGGTGCTGGAGGGGGATGCCGCGCTGAGCGGGCATCCCGCGCTGAAGGCCGCCATCGAGCGTCGCCTCGACGACGCCAGCCGCGACTTCCTCGCGAAGAACTAGCCCCGTAAGGGGGGTACGCAGTTGGGTTGGATGTCTTGCTCATTCAGCTGATGTTCTGTCAACCTGGGCGTGCACTCACTCGAGTGCGCGTCATGTTTAGAACCTGAGGCAGGAAATGTCAGACAATACCGCGGCCCCCGAACCGACGACGGCCCCCGCAACGCCCGCTGTGAACTCCGCTGAGGCCCCCGGGAAGAACACTGTGGGCCTTGTGGCACTGATCATCGCTGGCGTTGGTGCGCTCTTCGCAATCCTTCCGCCGACGAACGCTATCTCTTGGCTTGTCCTGCTTGCGGCTCTCATCGTCGGTATTGTCGGGCTTACCCGTAAGGGTCAGAAGAAGGCGACCTCGGTGATAGCGGTGGTTCTGAGTGTCGTCTTTTGGGTTGTGTCGGTCATTGTGGGCATCGGCCTGATCGCCTCCGGTGTCGCCGACGCGATCAACTCTCCGCCGAGTGCGTCTGAGCCCGACGCCGGCAGCGAATCGGGTGGCACAGACGAACCCGGGGAGACCAGTGCGGGTATCGGCGACTCCGTGACGGTTGATGGCGTGACTGTCACGCTCTCCAGCGTGGAGGTTGGAGTTGCGCCGCCCAACGACTTCATTGTCTCCGAGGTGCGCGGAGAGCTCGTTGCCGTGACCATGTCGATGAACAACGGTAGCGACGATGCTGTTGCCATCTCGACGAGTTCTGTCCAGGGCTTCATCGGCTCCGCCGAATACGAAGCCGCCGCTGTTTTCGGTTCAGACTCCGGTGAGTGGTACATCTTCGAGGAGATCAACCCTGGCCTGACGGCCAACTTCGTCGCGTACTTCGACGTTCCTGCGGGCACCCCGCTCGAGCAGGTAGTGTTCCAGACGTCCATCTTCGGAGGCGAGGCTGTCTTCACGCTGCAGTAGTTGTTCGCCATCCGATAGTCGAGGTCGGGCCCCCATCACGTTGAGGGGGGTCCGGCCTCGATTGGCTCCGGGCTGATTTCGTGGCGCAGACTGTGCAGGTGAGAGTGATCTCGTACAACCTGCGCAAGCACGCGGCGCGCAACGAGCTCGAGCAGCTGGTGGCCGCGCACGACCCCAACCTGCTGTGCCTGCAGGAGGTCGATACGGATGACCTGCCGCGCGAGCTCGGCCCGCTGCACCTCGCCGATGCGACGAAGCTCAACCGTCTCGGCCTGGCGATCTTCTACAGCCGCGACCGCTTCGAGGCGCTCAGCACGAAGGCCTTCCAGCTCAAGCGATCGCTGCACGACATGATCGCCAAGCCCGCCCACGAGCGTCTGCTGGGCAGCCACCTGATCGACCGCAAGCACGACCGCGAGGTCGTGATCGGATGCTTCCATGCCGCGCCACTCACGGCGCTCAACTCGCTGCGTCGCACGCAGATCCGTGCCGCCCACGAGGCGCTCGACTCGTTCGGCGCGACGCTGCCGACCCTGATGGTCGGCGACTTCAACTACCCGGTCTTCAAAGACCACCTGTCAACGAGCGTGCAGGAGACGGGGCACGAGGTCACCCTCAGCGACGCGCGCACCTACACCCGATACAAGTTCTTCCGCGGCCACTTCGACTTCGCGACCTCGATCGGCATGGCCGTGACCACGGTGACGACCCTGCCGCAGGGGGTCTCCGACCACCTGCCGATCCTCGTGACCGCCGAGTACGCCGCGGCCGGCACCGAAACACCGCGGTAATCCGCGGTCGCTAGGCTGAGCGTCATGAGCCGGATCGCTGTCGTTCCGGGGTCGTTCGACCCCGTCACCCTGGGGCACCTCGACATCATCGAGCGGGCCGCGGGTGTGTTCGATGCGGTGCACGTCGTGGTGGTGCACAACCCCGGCAAGCAGGCGATGCTGCCGATCGCGCAGCGTGTGGCACTGATCGAGCAGGCGATCGCCGACCGCGCGCTGCCGTCGAGCATCCTCGTGACCAGCTGGAGTGTCGGCCTGCTCGTCGACTACTGCACCGACGTGGGCGCGACCGTGCTCGTCAAGGGCGTGCGCAGCCAGGTCGACGTCGCGTACGAGACGCCGATGGCGATCGTCAACCGCAATCTGGCCGGAATCGAGACGGTGTTCATGCTCACCGACCCCGCGCACGCCCACGTGTCGAGCTCGCTCGTGCGTCAGGTCGCGGCGCTCGGCGGCGATGTCGCCCCCTACGTGCCGCGGGCGGTCGCCGAGTTCCTCCTCAGCCAGAACACCGACTGACGGGAATCTCAGGCCCGATGGTTAGGCTGGCCGCATGGGAGCTTGGGGCAGCGGAGCGTTCGAGAACGACGATGCGCTCGACGCGGTCGACGCACTCGTCGACGGCACGTTCGAGCTCGATGAGCTGCGGGAGGCGCTGCACGGCGGCTACCTGGAGGCCCCCGAGGGCTCCGTCTCTCTGGCGCTCGTCGATGTGGCACTCGCGGCACTCGGCCGCATCGACCCGCCCGCCGCGCTCGACGAGGTCGACATCCGCCTGCTCTCGACGCAGCTCGACGATGCGGCCTACGAGCTGATCCTGCGGGTCGCCGAACGGGCCGTCCAGCCCGACGGCTCCGAGCTCTACGAGCTGTGGGAGGAGGCGGGCGAGGAGGAGCTCGCCGAGTGGCGGTCTGCCGCCGTCGCCTCGATCGAGCAGCTGCGCGCCGCCATCACCGACTGACCTGTTCCGCCCGTCATCCTGAATGGAGACCGCGCCATGACGCGACCCCTGACCCTCGGCTACAAGGCCTCGGCCGAGCAGTTCGACCCGCGCGAGCTCGTCGAGATCGCGGTCGCCGCCGAAGTGCACGGCATGGAGAGCGTCGCGGTGAGCGACCACTTCCAGCCCTGGCGGCACACTGGCGGGCATGCCCCCTTCTCGCTGACGTGGATGGCGGCTGTGGGCGAGCGCACGTCGAGCATCCGCATCGGCACCTCGGTGATGACGCCGACCTTCCGCTACAACCCGGCGGTGCTCGCCCAGGCCTTCGCCTCGATGGGCGTGATGTACCCGGGCCGCATCTTCCTCGGCGTCGGCACGGGAGAGGCGCTCAATGAGATCGCCACGGGATTCGCCGGTGCCGGAGAGCAGGAGTGGCCCGAGTTCAAAGAGCGTTTCGCGCGCCTGCGCGAGAGCGTCGACCTCATGCGGCAGCTCTGGACGGAGGATCGCGTGAACTTCCGCGGCGAGTACTACTCGACGCACGACGCCTCGATCTACGACCGCCCCGAGCAGCCGATCCCGGTCTACATCGCGGCCGGCGGGCCGTTCGTGGCGCGCTACGCCGGGCGGGCCGGCGACGGCTTCATCTGCACGTCGGGCAAGGGCGCCGAGCTCTACACCGATGAGCTGATCCCGGCCGTCAAGGAGGGCGCCGAGAAGGCCGAGCGCTCGTTCGGCGAGATCGATCGGATGATCGAGATCAAGATCTCCTACGACACCGACCCGGATGCGGCGCTCGAGAACACGCGCTTCTGGTCGCCGCTGTCGCTCAGCAAGGAGCAGAAGCACGACATCACCGACCCCATCGAGATGGAACGTGCCGCCGACGCGCTGCCGATCGAGCAGATCGCCAAGCGCTGGATCGTCGGCAGCGACCCCGACGCGGTCGTCGCCGAGGTCGCGAAGTACGTCGAGTGGGGCATGAATCACCTCGTCTTCCACGCGCCCGGGCACGACCAGCGGCGGTTCCTCGAGCTGTTCGAGCGCGACCTCGCGCCGCGCCTTCGCGCCCTCTGACGCGCGGCGATCGGGTCGCCTGCGCGCCTGGGCGTGCCGTCGCTGGTAGCCTGGTCGATGGCCTCGGCCCGCACAACGGGCTTCCGAGGTCGCTCTGAGGGGGACCACGACTCATGCCCAAGCACCGCTGCGCGACCGCGCGCCCCGCTTTCCGGCGGCACGGCTGGTCGACCGTTCGAACGGCTTTCGCCTCGATCGTGGCTGGTCTGCTGCTGATCAACACGCTCGGGTTCACGACGCCGTCCGATGACGAGCTGCTTGCCGCGTACACCGCGGCCAACGCGCAAGCACTGCCGGTCGCGTCGGCGTCGCCGGTCGACGCCGAGGCCGTCGTGGGCGCTGGCACTCTCTCGGCACCGCCGATCGAGCGCCCCGCGTACTCGGTGACACCCGGCTACGAGACGCTGATCGCGGGCGGCACCAACTACGACTGGGCGAAGCTCGTGCTGCTCATGGGCGAGTTCCCGATGACCGACAGCAACGTCACGGTGATCACCCGCTGGATGCGCCAGGAGAACTACGTCAACACCTGGTGGAACCGCAACAACCCGCTCAACAACGGATGGGGTTCCGGCGGCGGTGGTGGAACCGGCCGCTACGTGAGCCTCGTCGCGGCTGCCGAGAACGCCGCCGAAGCCCTGCACTCGTTGCCACGCTACCGTGAGATCGTGACGACGCTCCAGGCGTCTGCGCCGACCGAGCAGGTCGAGCGCGCCATCTGGTTCTCGGGATGGGCCACCGGCATGTACAACAACGGTGCCCACTGGTCGTACACCGAGGTGCCGGTGGTGGTCGCCCCGCCGAGCGCCTGGGGCCGATAGCCCGAGGCCGCCCGACGGGGCGTCCGTGGTGCGTCGATCGCCGCGGCCTCGGCGGCCGGCGGTCGTGTGCCGCGCGGCATCAGCGCGGAGGCAGAAGCTGCAGCGCGAGCCGCTGCCACTGCCGCTCGCGTTCCGCCGTCGATCGCTCGAGCCGGAGACGCTGCTCGCGCTCGGCACGCTCGTCGAGCAGCCGCGGACGACGGCTCCAGGCGACGAGTGCGACGCCGACGCGCAGAGCGAGGCGATCGATCAGGCCGACACGGCGGGCGGCGGCACGCGAACGTGCCGGGATGCTCGCCGGACTCGGCGGATGCTGCGCGGTGTTCGCCGCGCGGGTGGTGATGGTGCTCATCAGAGGGGTTCCTCACTGCGCATGGCAGCCGGGCGGCCAGCGCGGTGTCGCGCCGCCCCGGCGTGCCGACGGGGATGCCGCTCGTGGCGGCGGTGGGGGAGACGGGCACGCGGATGAGGGCGCCCGCCGTGGCGGATCCATCGGGCCGCACAGAGGAGTGCGGTCGAGGATCAGGGCTTCGAGAGCGTCGCCACCGGATGAACAGGCGGCGTCAGAGCTGAAGCGGCCCGATCAGGCGGTGAGGTCGCCGACGAAGCCGGCGGTGATGGGGGTCATCCCCAGAGTGATGGTGAACACGCTCGGCCTCCTTTCGTCGTGTGGCGCTCGAGAAACCTAGCGGGTCCGCGCGCTCGGGCGCAAGCGTGCATCCCGGGCGTGTCGCATCGGAGACCGTTTCGTTATCGGCGCCGCCCCGATGGCTACCATGTGCGCATGGATTCCGCGCCCGCCGCCACCGATGGAGTCGATCGACCTGATGGCTCGTCCGCGTCCGTGCCGTCCGACACGGCCCGGCGGTCGCGCACGGCGCGCCTCGTCGGCGTCAGTCTGCGGCTGGGCGGCGCGGTCGATCTTGCAGCGGGTGCAATGCTGCTGGTGATCGCCTCCGGCCTCGGCCTGGTGGCGCCCGCGGTGCTCGGCGGTTTCGGCACCGCGCTGGCCGTGGGGCTCTCGGGCGCGGTGAGCCTCGCGCTCTCGCGCTCCCTGGCGCGGGAGGTGGTCGGGCGGTCGGCGCTCCTGCTGGTCGTCGTCGCGACGGTCGCACGTCTCGCGGGTGCCGCTGGCCACCTGCTCGTGCTGGTGTCGGCGACCGGGCTGCTGGCACTCACGATCGTCGCTGTGCTCAGCCTCGTGCTCACGATGCTGGGGCTGACGGGGATGTGGACGCGTGTCGTGCGCGGTCACCTCAGCCGATGAGCTGCGGGTAGGGCGCTCCCGGCGCGCTGCGCGGCGGTCGGGCCCCGTCGCGCAGGCGCGCGAGGCCGTCGAGCACGAGGTCGACCATGAGCGTGTACTCCTCGCCGTGGTCGTGCCGCTCGCGGATCGTGCGCGAGATCGCCGGATGCTCGGCGGCCAACTCGCCCTCCCACAGCCGCTGCACGCCCGGGCCCATCGCCTCGGCGGAGGGCCGACGCGCCTCCTGAGCGCTGAACCCCATGATCGTGCCGTCGACGATGTGCAGGCCGTGATGGGCGAGCTGGGTCGAGAAGCCCGCGTCGAGCAGCGCGGAGGTGATCGCCTCGGCGTAGCGCAGCCGGGCCGGCCCCACGTGCGGGCGCGAGGCCAGCAGCTCGATCGCCCACGGGCGCGCCAGCAGCTCGCGGTGGGCGCGGTGCATGATCGCTGCGATGGCCGTGCGCCAGGCCTCGGTGGTGCCGCCCGGGGGTGGAACGTCGACGTCGGGCGACGTGGCGGCCTCGGCCGCCGGGGCGATCCAGAGCGCGACGAGAGCGTCGCCGAGAGCGTCGAGCAGCGCGTCTTTCGAGGCGACATGCCGGTAGAGCGACATGGCCTCCACGCCGAGAGCGGCACCGAGTCGGCGCATCGTGAGCGCCTCGAGGCCGTGCTCATCGGCGAGAGCGAGAGCAGCGTCGACGACGCGATCGGGGGTGAGGGCATCCCGCACAGCCATGGCGCACTCTCCTTGACAGGGTTCGACGATGAACGCTAGCTTACACCGTAAGTTTACGTTGTAAGCATCCTTCACCGCTCGCGCGGCAGAATCGAGACCGCCATGAGATCCGTCATCGCCGACACGTACGGCGGGCCCGCAGCGCTGCGCATCGTGGATGCTCCACCCCCGTCGCCCGCCGCCGGCCAGGTGCTCGTGCGCGTCGCCGCCAGCTCGGTCAACCCGCTCGACACCCACGAGCTCACCGGCCGGCCCTACCTGGTGCGGATCGTCCGCGGCCTGCGCACCCCCAGGCCCGCGAACCGCGCCCTGGGGTCGGACATCGCCGGTGTCGTCGAGGCGGTCGGCCCCGGCGTCGCGCGGCTCGCCGTCGGTGACCGGGTGCTGGGTTTCGGCCGCGCGGCGTGGAGCGAGCGCGCGGTCGTCAGCGAGGCCGGGCTCGTGCGGCTGCCCGAGAGCGTGCCGCTCGTCGATGCAGGGGGCGTCGGCGTCGCCGCGATCACCGCCCTGCAGGGGCTGCGGCGCGGAGGCCTCGTCGGGCCGGCGACCTGGGTCCCCGGTGAGGTCGAGCCGATGCGCCCGCGTGTGCTCATCATCGGCGCCTCCGGCGGGGTCGGCACGTTCGCCGTGCAGCTCGCGAAGCTGCTCGGCGCGCACGTCACCGCCGTCACCAGCACGCGCAACCTCGAGCTCGTCGCCCGACTCGGTGCCGACGACGTCATCGACTACACGACCACCGAGGTGACGCGGGGCATCGCCCGCTTTGACCTCATCCTCGAGCTCGCCGGCAACCGTCGGCGGCGCGACCTGGCGCGCATCCTGACCCCCACCGGTTCGCTCATCGCGTGCGGCGCGCCGCGCGGTCAGTGGCTGGGGCCCCTGCTCGGCCCGGCCGGTCGTGCAATCGCGTCGCGGTTCTCGCGGCGCACCTATGCGTCGTTCCTGGCGACCCGCAACACCGACGACCTGCAGCGCCTCGCCGACTGGCTGGGCGAGGGGGCGCTGCGGGTCGTGATCGACGAGGTGTACCCGCTCGATCGCATCGCCGATGCGGTCGCGCATCAGCTCGGCGAGCATGCGCGCGGCAAGGTGATCGTCTCGATTCCGTGAGCCGGATGTCCGCCCTACGCTGAGCGGATGGTCGCCAACAGCGAGAAGCCCATCCTCCTGTTCGAGAGTGTGCAGGCGTGGGAGGACTGGCTCGAGGCCCACCCCGATCAC
>ERZ1066136.324-NODE-324-length-42727-cov-16.318288_pt1 | contig 42727 bp, 45 predicted proteins | sample MGYA00382783_ERZ1066136 | MGnify/ENA primary metagenome ERZ1066136 (study PRJEB33369, sample SAMEA5778366) | biofilm metagenome | biome: Industrial cooling water; feature: Water cooling tower basin; material: Biofilm | place: United Arab Emirates | collected... | reverse complement strand
GACCTCCGAGGTCCGCAGGGTAGCGCCTCACACACAAAAATCAGAACACTCCCCAGAGGTGCGCAAGGCCTGCATCGCTGCAGGATGTGCGTTCGGTTCTTGTAAACAGCAGTCGCAGTTCGCGAGCGCTCGTGCAGGTTGTTGTGTTGGCATGTAGCGGGACGCACCGTCTGCGTGACGCGATTGCCGCGCCGCCCGCACCTCTGCGACTTCTCCGTTCGTTCTGCGACCTCTGCGTTCATGCAGTTCCGTGTCGCGACGTACTCGGCGTTCATGCAGGTCCGTGTCGCGACGTACTTGGCGTTCATGCAGGTCCGTGTCGCGACGTACTTGGCGTTCGTGCCGTCAAGCACACCACCGGACGAAACGCAAAAGGGCGCCCCTGGAAGCGGGAGCGCCCTTTGGCACACGAGCCGAACGGATCAGGGCTGCGGGTGCGGGAGTGCGCTGATGGGGCTGGGCTGGCCGTACTTGCGGCCGGGGCGGAGGGGGTTCTCGCGGGCGCGGTGACGGGCGGCCTTGGCGCGGTTGCCGCAGGTGGCCATGTCGCACCAGCGGCGCCGGCCGTTCTTGGTGCCGTCGAGGAAGACGCGGCGGCAGCGGGTGTCGCTGCAGCGGCGGACGCGAATCAGTTCCCCGTTGATGAGCGCGTCGGCGGCGTCGTCCACGACAGGGATCATGAGCGCCGCGAAGGCGTCACCGCCGGCGACGAAGCTGCGCGCATAGTGACCGTCGCCTAGGGGCTCGAGCCGCCGCGTGCCGGCGCTGCGGCCGAGGACGCGGTTGATCTCGTTCACCGCCTCGGTGCGCACGTCCACGTTGCCCAGGCCACGCTCGGCCAGTGCCCGCAAGGCGCCACGCACACGGCGCGCGTCGAGCAGGGCGGCGGTCGCGCCGGCGGGCTGCTGCTCGGCGCGGCGGAGCACGGCGGCGCGGCGATCGAGGTCGATCACGCCGGCGGCGACCAGCCAGTCGAGCATCGTCGTGAAGTCGCGCAGCGCGTCGCGCCGGACGCCGAGTTCAACGTCGTCGGTGTTGACGAAATCGAGCCAGAGCCGATCGCCCACGAAGACGAACGCATGGCGTTCTGTGGTCTGCACGGAGTCGTCGTTACGAGTGACACGAATTGCGACGGTCATGGCGACGTTACCCCCGGGGGAGGTGCCCGCAAGGCGGAATCCGGTGCGGGACGGCTACTGGGACACCCGATCAAGCGACCGGCGGTCCGATACGTTTCCGATGTGAGCCAAGCGTCCCGGTCCTAATTCGTGTTCCCTCCGATCGACACCATCCGACACGTCGCCGTCGGCTCGACGAACCCGGTCAAGGTCGCCGCCGTGCGCGCGATCGTCGCCCGCTGCGCGCCCGATGCGATGGTCGCCGATGTGGCGGTCGACTCGGGAGTGCCGGACCAGCCGTGGGGCGACGCCGAAACACGCCGCGGCGCCGAGGCCCGCGCACGCGCCGCACTGGCTGCCACCGATGCCGAGCTCGCGATCGGGCTCGAGGGCGGCGTCGTGCGCGAGGACGACGGCTCCGTGCGCAGCTGCGCGTGGGCGGTCGCCGTGGGGCGCGACGGGCGTACCGGCACCGGCGGCTCGCTGGCGATGCCGCTCCCGCCCGCCGTCGTCGCCCGCCTCGAGGCCGGCGACGAACTCGGCCCCGCCATGGATGCGCTCCTCGGCACCCACGGCACCAAGCACGGCCTCGGCGCCGTCGGTCACCTGACCGCCGGCCTCGTCGACCGCCGCGCCGCGTACGAAGTGCTCGTCGCGTACGCCCTGGTGCCCTGGCTCGGTGCGCGGTTCTTCGAGGGGGATCGCTAGCAGAAACTGCAGACCGCGGAGAAGCGGGGGGACGCGAAGGGACGCGGAGAACCGACTTTGGAAAACGTCGTCTCCGTCCTCCGGCCCTCACTGTCCTTCGGCCGTCTCCGTCCTCCGGTTGTCCTCCGTTCCTCGGATCTTCCGTGTCTGTTCAGGATTTCGAACCGACAACGAAAATCCGAGGAACGGAGAACGACCGGAGGAGGGAGACGACGTTTTCCAAAGTCCGTTCTCCGCGTGCCCTCGCGTCCCCCCGCTTCTCCGCGGTCGTCAGTCCCCCGATCCCCCCACGACAGCACCCGACCACTCGCGCACGGTCGGAAAACGAGCCGGGAGGCGGTAGCTTTGGGCATGCCGATCGACGACGCGACGACCTACTATCGCAAGGGCTTCGGGCTCAAGGCCGAGGTGCAGGACACGCTCACGGGCGATTATGCCGGGAGTCTGGTCGACGTGCTGCGGGCGAGCGACTACACGCTCGTCGCGGGCGACGTGACGGTCCGGCTTGCGCGGGAGTTCGGCTTCTGCTACGGCGTCGAGCGGGCGGTGGAGTACGCCTACCAGGCACGCGCGAAGTTCCCCGATCGGCGCGTCTTCCTCGCGGGCGAGATCATCCACAACCCGCACGTGAACGCGAAGCTGAAGGAGATGGGGATCGTCTTCCTCCAGCCCAACGACGCGGGCGGCTTCGACTACGCGATCGTGCGCCCCGAGGACGTGGTGATCCTGCCGGCGTTCGGCGTGACGATCCACGACTTCAACACGCTGCGCGCGCTCGGCTGCATCATGGTGGACACCACCTGCGGCTCGGTGCTCAACGTCTGGAAGCGGGTCGAGAGCTACGCGCGCGACGGCTTCACCTCGCTCATCCACGGCAAGCACTACCACGAGGAGACGCGCGCCACGGCGAGCCAGGTCTCCAAGCATCCCGGGGCGCACTACCTCGTGGTGCGCGACATGGCCGAAGCGACGCTCGTCTGCGACTTCATCGAGGGGACGTGGAGCCGCGAGGCCTTCCTCGCCAAGTTCGCCGATCGCGCCTCGCCCGGCTTCGATCCGGTGCGTGATCTCGCGCGCGTGGGCGTCGCCAACCAGACGACGATGCTCGCGCGCGAATCGCTCGCGATCGGCGAGGAGGTCGGCAAGGCGATGGCGCGCGCGCACGGCGAGGCGCACCGCGCGACGCACTTCCGCACCTTCGACACGATCTGCAGCGCGACGCAGGACCGGCAGGACGCCGTCAACGCGCTCCTCACCGAACCGCTCGACGTGATGCTCGTCGTCGGCGGCTACAACTCGAGCAACACGATCTCGCTCGCCGCGCTCTGCGCCGAGAAGGTGCCGACGTACCACGTCGAGGACGCCGAGGCGATCGATCCGGTATCGGGCGCGGTGCGCTTCCGGCCGATCGGGCCGCACGGCGGCGAGGAGATGCGCACCGGCTGGCTGCCGGCGACGGGTGCGGTGCGTGTCGGCATCACCGCCGGTGCCAGCACGCCGAACAACAAGATCGGCGAGGCCGTGGCGCGCATCTTCCGCACGCGCGGCATCGACCCGCTCGTCTTCGGCTGAGCGCATGACGGCGTTCCTGCGCCACCTCGCGCTCGGTGACGGGCTCGGGGGCGACCTGGCGCCGTCGCTCGACCTCAAGCGGGGCGACGTCGCACTCGCGCTCGAACGTGATGCGACGGCGGGCGAGTCGGCACCGGTCGGTGCGGCGTCGCTCCTCTTCGCCAACGACGAATCGCTCTGGCCCGACTTCGTCGCGCGCGACCTGCGCACGCTCGCCGGCACGCAGGAGCTGGTGCGCCGCAACCAGGACGGCGCGACGCTCGGCGATATTTTCGATGGGCAGGTGCTCTCGCTCGACGGCGACGACGTGCCGACGCTGGCGACGCTCACCGCCGGCGGCGTCGACCTGCAGAGCGCGATGACGAGCCGGCCGAGTGCCGCGCGGCTCGCACTCGTCGCGCAGGACACCGCCCAGGCGATCGGCGCGATCGCCGCGCTGCTGCACGACCGGTTCGGCGCGCTCACGCTCGTGCTGACGACGCTCCCCGATCCGACCGACGGCCTCGGACGCTTCGCCGATCCGAAGGATGGCATCCCCGTGCCGCCCGACGTGCTGCTCGCCTTCAACGCCGCGCTGCGCACGATCGCGCAGGCGCATCCGCGCACGCACGTGGCCGAGGTGCACGCGGCGCTGCAGGGGCACGGATTGAGCGCGCCCGAGGACGAACGGTGGTTCTGGCGGCGCTCGCCGTACGAACCCGGCGCGCTCGGCGCATCGCTGGTGCGCGCGGCGTGGCTGGAGTCGCTCGGGCTGTAGGCGATGACACTCGAACTCTGGCGGCTGAGCACCGCGGTGCAGGTGGCGTCGCTCGTGCTGATCGCCACGTTCTTCGCGGCCTACGCGCGGCAGGCGCGCACGGCCGAAGGGTGGGCGTGGCGCGACGCGTGGCTCGCGAACCTGATCGCGCTGTCCGTGACGCTCGTCTTCTGGGTGCACCAGCCGACGGGACTCTGGTTTGGCGCGCTCGCCGGCGCCTACATGGGGGCGAAGCTCGCCTTCGTCGCGTACCTCGCCCGCGGCACGTGGGCGATCGCGCGGCCGGGCGCGCGCGTGCCCGCGTGGCGCGTCGTGCTCGCCGCGTGTGCGGCGTGGGGCGTCGGCAGCGCGCTCGTCGTGCGCGACGTCGCGACGATCGGCATCGCGCAGCACTCGCTGATGACGATCGCGTTCGCGGTGCCGCTGGCGTTCGCGTGGCACGGCGATCGTCGCCTGCTCGGCTGGCTCGCGGCGGGGATCGTCGCGCGGGCGACGTTGTCGGCGGTGGCCGGGGTGGCGTACGCGATCGACGGTGGTGTCGTCGCGGCGCCATCGTGGACGACGCTCGAGGGGACGCGCTTCTTCCTCGCCGCGCACAGTGCGGTCGATGCGGGCGCGGAGTGGCTGCTGGCACTCGGCATGGTCTACGCGATGACGGCGCGCGCGCGCCGCGAGCTCGAGGCCACGAACGACGATCTCCTCGCCGCGCAGGCGTCGCTGCGCGCGCTCGCCGATCGCGACGCGCTGACGGGGTGCCCGAACCGCCGCGCACTCGCCGCCGCGCTGCGCATGGCGCAGCCGGGTGGTGCGACGATCGTCTTCCTCGACCTCGACGGCTTCAAGCAGGTCAACGACCTGCACGGCCACGCGGTCGGCGACCAGGTGCTCGTGCGCGTCGCGGCGGCGCTGCGCGAGAGCTTCCGCCCCGAGGACACGGTGGTGCGGCACGGCGGCGACGAGTTCGTGGTGGTCGCTCCGGGGCTCGACGTGACGCGCGCACAGGAGCGGCTCGCCGCGCTGCGTTCGCGGCTCGAGGCGCTGCGTGGCGACGGGCCACGGATCCGCTTCTCGGCCGGAACGGCGACGCTCGAGGCGGGCGGCTGGCCCGACGAAGCGCTCGCCGCGGCCGATGCGGCGATGTACGCCGCCAAGCGACGCGCGCGGCAGACGCCGGCCTGACCGGCATCGCCGCACGAGGGGCTGCTGCGCCGCTCGGAGGCGTCGATACTTTGTGCGCGTGCCGACCCATGCCCGCAGTCACCGTCCGAGCCGCGCGCCGATGCGCGGTGTCGCCCTCGCCACCTTCACCGCGCTCGTGACGACGCTCGCCGCGTGCGGCGGGACCGCCGAGCGTGCGGCCGACGGCAGTGCGCGCACGGGTGCGGCGGGCGGCGACAGCGCGGTGACGCGCGTCGCCTCGCTCGACAGCGCCACGCGCCGGGACACGCTCGCACGCGACGGCGCGATGCAGCCCGACAGCGCGGCCGCGCGCACCGCGAGTGGTGTCACTGGTGCCGACAGCGCACGCACGACCCAGGACACGACGAAGCGCGCACCCCGCCCGCCGGTGCTCCGTGGCCGCGCCGTGCCGGACAGCGCGGCGATCGCGTCGCTCGATCGCGACTCGGCGCGCGCGAGCGGCTGGCCGGTGCGCGGCCCGCAGCCGTTGCCGGGCGCGCTCCTGCCGAACCACCGGATCATCGCGTACTACGGCAATCCGTTGTCCAAGCGGATGGGCATCCTGGGCGAGATCCCGCCCGAGGAGATGGTCGCGCGCCTCGAGAAGGTCGCGGCCGAGTGGCAGGCGGCCGACCCGACGACCAAGGTGCTGCCGGCGCTGCACCTGGTGGCGACGGTCGCGCAGGGGAGCGCGGGGCGCGACGGGAAGTGGCGCATGAAGATGAACGACTCGCTGATCGCGAAGGTCGACGCGTGGGCGAAGCAGAAGGGGTGGCTCTACTTCGTGGACGTGCAGGTGGGGCTGAGCACGTTGCGCGAGGAGCTGCCGCGCATGCGCTGGATCCTCGAGCAGCCGCACGTGCACCTCGGCATCGATCCCGAGTTCAGCATGAAGGACGGCACGCCGCCGGGGAAGAAGATCGGGACGTTCAACGCGGCCGACGTGAACTACGCGATCGACTTCCTCGCGCAGATCGTGCGCGAGAAGAAGCTCCCGCCGAAGGTGCTGATCGTGCACCGGTTCACGCGCGGGATGGTGACCGGCTATCGCGACATCCGCCTCGATCCCGCGGTGCAGGTCGTCATGCAGATGGACGGCTGGGGGCGGCCGGCGCTCAAGATCTCGACGTTCCGGGCGTACGTGCAGTCGGAGCCGGTGCAGTACACGGGGTTCAAGCTCTTCTACCACAACGACACCAAGGGCGGGCAGCCGCTCATGCGGCCCGGCGAGGTGCTGCGGCTCTGGCCGCGGCCGTACTACATCCAGTATCAGTGAGTTCGGTGCGGTGGTGGAGAGCGGCGCCCCGCCCCCATCGCGCGGGCGCTCCGCGCATGCGCGTCGCGCGCTGACGCGCGCGCCGCGGCACACGGAGTCGCGTTCGCGCGACGGGGGCGGGGCGCCGCGGCGTGTCGCGGGGGTGGTGCGGGTTCGGGTGTGGTGCGGAGGGGGCCGGCGCTTCGCGCGGGCCCCCTTGGCGTTGGCGGCGGTCGGTAGGGGGCGTCGAGCGGGGCGCGTGAGCGGGGCCGGGGGCGACGAGCGGTGCGCGCGGTTGGTCGTGATCTCGCGCGCCGGCATGTGGGGGGTTCGGGCTGGGCGCGGGGGGCAGCTCCGTGCGGGCAGCGCGGCGTCTCGCCGGCACGTAAGGTGGTGGGGCGCGCGGAGGGCGTGGGCCGGTGCAACGGAGGGTGCGATGCGACGTGCGGCGATCGCGGTTATGCTCGGGGCGGCGATGCCGCTCGGGGCGCAGCGGGCGGGGACGGACACGCTGGTGCCGATCCGCGAGTGGGCGGTGCCGTACGGCGAGAAGGCGCGACCGCGGGATCCTGCCGTGGCGCCGGACGGGCGGGTCTGGTTCGTGGGGCAGGAGGGGAACTACGTCGCGCGGCTCGATCCGGCGTCGGGGACGTTCGAGCGCTTCGCGATCGACAGCGGCACGCATCCGCACAACGTCATCGTCGACGCGCGGGGCGACGCTTGGTACGCCGGGAACCGCAACGGGATGATCGGGCGGATCGACGGGCGCACGGGAGCGATCACGCGCTATCCGATGCCGGATTCGGGCGTGAAGGACCCGCACACGCTGGTGCTCGACGGGAAGGGGAAGCTCTGGTTCACGGCGCAGTTCTCGAACCACGTCGGGGTGCTCGACGTGGCGACGGGGAAGATCCGTGTGTGGAAGAGCCCCGTCGAACGCTCGCGCCCCTACGGCATCGTGCTCGCGGCCAACGGGCAGCCGTGGTTCAACCTGTTCGGCACGAACGCCCTCGGCACGATCGACCTGCGCACGATGACGCTGCGGACGGTGACGCTCCCCGACGCACGCGCGCGTGGGCGACGCATCGCGCTCACGACGGACGGGCGGGTCTGGTACGTCGACTACTCGCGCGGCTTCCTCGGCGTGCACGATCCGAAGGACGGGAGCGTGCGCGAGTTCACGATGCCGGGCGGCGCGCAATCGCTCCCGTACGCGATGGCGGTGGACGATCGCGACCGACTCTGGTTCGTCGAGACGGGAAAGCAGCCGAACCGCTTCGTCGGCTTCGATCCCGCGAGCCAGCGCTTCTTCGGCATCACCACCGTCGCCAGCGGCGGCGGCACCATCCGCCACATGTCATGGGACGCGAAGCGCCGCACGGTCTGGTTCGGTACCGACGTCAACACGATCGGCCGCGCCGATGTCTCGCGCGTCGATCCGCGGATCGTGCAGTGAGCTGATCCGCGTGAACTGACGACCGCGGAGAAGCGGGGGCGCGCGAGGGGACGCGGAGAACCGAAGTTGAAAACGGCTGTCTCCGTCCTCCGGTCGTCCCCGTTTCTCAGATCTTCATTGTTGTTGAACATCTTGAACAGACAGAAAACTTCGGAGGAACGGAGACGGCCGGAGGACGGAGACAGCTGTTTTCAAAGCATTCCTCCGCGTCCCCTCGCGCGCCCCCGCATCTCCGCGGTCGTCAGTTCTCGATGCCCATCGAACTCAGAACGCCCGCCATGCAACTCCGGCGTACACGAGCCGGCCGGTGAAGCCGGGCCACTGCGGGCCCAAGCGGCGGTCGAGGAGGTTGTCCACGCCGAGCGTGGCTTCGATGCCGGTGCGGACGCGGACCGCGAGGCGTGCGTCGACGCGGATGAAGACGGGTTGGAAGCCGTTGATGAGGCCCGTGGGCCCGAGTGCGACGGGGGTGCTGCCGGTGTACACGCCGGTGACGGAGCCGCGCAGCCGTGCGCCGAGCGCGCCGCTCATGCCGAGGCGCCCCGAGTGGCGTGGGCGGCCGAGGAGGCGACGGCCGGTGACGTCGTCGCGCGTGTCGAGGAACGCGTAGCCCGCTTCGAGACGGGCGGGGCCGAGGAGGAGCGTCGCTTCGGTCTCGACGCCCTGCGTCGTCCCCTGACCCACGTTCTGCAACTGGAAGACGCCGTCGAGATTCTGGCGGTACTCGATGAAGTCGGTGAAGCGGTTGCGGAAGACGTTCACGCGCGCCGTCCACGCGTCGCGCACGTACTCGACGTCGGCGGCGACGCTCGTGCTGTATTCGGGACGCAGTGCGGGATTGCCCTCGACCGCGTAGCCGACCTGCGTGTTCACGAAGTTGAGGTAGAGCTCCTTGAAGTCCGGCGCGCGGAAGCCGCGCCCCGCCGTCAGTCGGAGTGCGAGCGGTGCACGCGGCCGCCAGAGGAGCGCGGCGCGCGGCGTCACCGTCGTCCCCCACAGCTCGTCGACCGTCACGCGCGCACCGGGCATGAACGACACCGGCCCGCGCACGAGCGTCGCCTGCACGTACGGCTCGACGCGCGCGAGCGAGCGATCACGCCCCGGAATGCGATCGGCGCGGATCGTCTCGTGCCGCGCTTCGAGTCCGGCGTCCACCTGCGCGCCGGCGATGCGCCCCGCGTACGTGAGCTCGAACTCGGCCAGCTCCTGCCGATCGCGGTCACCAGCGCCGTCGAGCGGCTGGGCGCCGGGGCTCGAACGCGCGAGATGATCGAAGTGCGTGAAGTAGACGAGCGGCTGGATGCGATGCGCCCCCTTTTGCCACGCAGCCGCGGCGCGCCACGCGAGCTGCGTGCGATCGGCGAAGCGGAAGTCGAGCCCCGTGCGGTACCGTTGCGACTCGCTCACCGCGAGCCCACCGGTCTCGAAGCTCCACGCGCTGTCGGCGCGCCAGCGCAACGTCGGGGCGACGTGCGCACGGCGCGCGTACGCATCGGCGACGTCGGCGAAGCCGGGCGCGAAGTCCTGCGTGCGCGCGCCGGCATCCATCGACAGCTCGAACCGTCCACGGCTCCGCAGGTACGACGCGCTCGCCTCGGCGCGCCCCTGCTGGCCACCGATCGCCTGCAGCGCGAGCTCGCTGCGCCCCGCGCTCGGGCGACGCGTGATGATGTTGATCACGCCACCGATCGCGTCGGAGCCGTAGAGCGTCGACTGCGGCCCCTTCACCACTTCGATGCGCTCGACCATGCTCGCGGGAATGCGCGAGGCGTCGAGGTTGCCGTTGAGCCGACCGACGAGCGGCTGGCCATCGACGAGGATCAGCACGCGCTGCGCGCCGAAGCCCTGCAGCTGCACGCCGGCACCGGTCGGCGTGCCGCCTTCGAGCTGGATCCCGACCTGCTCGACCAGCACCGCCGCGACGTCCGGTGCACCGGTGCGCTCGATCTCGGCGCGCGAGACGACCTCGATCGGCACGACCGCATCCTTGAGCCGCTGCTCGCGGCGAGAGGCCGTCACGACGACCGCATCGAGTGCGCGCGGCGACGCACGCAGCACGATCGGGCGTAGCGTCGCGCTCGTGATCGCGATGTCGGCGTAGCGGAAGCCCGGATGTCGCACGCGGATCGTGCGCACCGTGTCGTCGAGACGGAGCCGGAAGCGCCCTTCGTCGTCGGTGCGGATGCGTGCGCCGCCGCCGATCACCTCGGCGAGCGGCACCGCACGCCCGCTCTCGTCGCGCACGAGCCCCTCGACCAGACGCGACTGCGCCGCCGCAGGCGCCGTCACGAGGACGGCGGCCGCGGCGGCGACGAGGAGTCGTGCCGGTCGTTCGGGTCGTGCCACGATCACTGCCGCAGCTGCACCGCGCGGATCGTCACGCGACGCTCCGAGCTCCCCTGCGGCAGGAAGTAGCCGGTGAACTGCACCTTCCACGCAGCCGTGCCGCGACGGACGATGAAGACGTCGTACGTCGGATAGACGACGTTGATGGCCGAGTCGTAGCGGTACCAGGGGCGCGACGCGAAGATCCCCTCGAACGTGTCGGCCCGCCACACGAACGACGGCGCGAAGCGCGCGAACGCGAGGTTGGCGTTCGCGAAGGTGTTGCTCGTCTGCGTCGTGCCGGGACCGAAGCGGAGATTGCGCACCTGCGCCTCGCCGGCGGCGGTGCTGTTCGTGCGGAGGCGCCAGCCGTCGAACGCGATGTCCCACGGGCCGTTCTCGGTCGTCGTCGCGTCGGTGTCGAGATCGACGTACGCGACACCGTTCGCGGGGACGACCACGTTGAGCCCGCGCACCGCCGGGAACTCGGTGTTGCCGCTGGTCGGCTGCAGCGTGTACTCGATGCGCACCGTGCCCGGCGTCTGTGCCGTCGGGTTGGTGAGCGAGACGACGCGCAGCTTGCCGAAGCGCAGGTTGCCGCCGACGACGCCCCAGCGGAGCATCCATGCCGAATCGGCTTCGACGACGGCCGACGCGCCCGCGGTGCCACGCCAGAACGCGCCCGCGGCCGAGACGAACCGATCGCTCACGAACTGCGCGGCGTCGGTCGGGATGCTGTCGGCGGTGATGCGATCGAACCGCTGCCGCTCGGCCGCCGGCGCGCGGCCGAGCTCCAGGAGCTGCGCGAGCGTGAGCGACTGGTTCCGGCAGAGGCACGCGCCGGTGACGCCACCGGGGCCGGCCGAGCCGCCGTTGAGCGTGACGGCGGTCCGCTCGATCGCCATGTCCCACTGCGACGACGTCGCGGCGTCGGCGATCGAGACGGTCTCGATGCCCTGCGCCGTCAGGCGCACGAAGGTGCGGGCCTGCACGTCGATGACGCGCTCGGCCGGATTGTTCGTGGAGGGACCGGTGGGGTCGTCGCTTCCGCAGGCGGCGAGTGCGAGGGCACCGGCGAAGAGGAGAACGGTCGGGCGAAGCGGCAGCATGGAATGCGAACGGGATGGACGGTGCGGAGCCGCCGTCCCGCGAGGGCGGCGGACGTGCGCCGAAGCTCGCGCATCGCCCGCCGGTCCGGATCCGAAGCCCTACGGACGCCGTCAGCGTCCGGCCGTCGTCGTCCCCTTGGCCACCGCGTCGAGCCGGCGCTTGAGCCCCGCCATTTGCGTGCGGAGCGTCACGAGGCGCGCGGCCGCGTCCTTCGGCACCGGCTGGTCGGCCCCGAGCGTCATGCCGTACAGATAGCCCAGCTGCTCGACGAGCATCCCCTGCGGATAGCGGCCGCCGGCCGATTCGAGCGCGGCGACGATCGCGTCGGCCTCGCGCGCGAGCGCCCCACCGCGCGGCGCCACCTGCTCGCGCACCTCGCGCGCACGGCGTGCGAGCGCGCGCACCTCGGTCACCGCATCGCGTGCGGCGAGGTTGTGCTTCTCCTGCGCGACGAGGACCTCGTCGGTGATGCCGTCCTCGCGCACGCGCGGGTCGGCCTGCACGACGAGCGGGCGCACGAGCGTGTCGCTTCCGACGACGACGCGCACGGTGTAGCGGCCCGGCGCGACCATCGGCGCGCGTCCACCACCCGCGGGCGCGTCGTGCAGCAGGTCCCACCGGATGCGCACGTGTCCGCGCCGCGCCACGAATCCCTGCGGACGTGCCGCACCGCGCGGCCGACGCATCCCCTGCGGCTCGGCCTCGGGCGTCGTGAGCGTCCCCTGCAGGCGGCGGATCACCGTGCCGCGTGCATCACGGATCTCGACGCTCGGTGCCGTCGCCGGCGTCTCGGCGAGCCAGAGGTCGAGCGTCGCGGCGGCGGCGGGATACTCGGGCCAGCCGGGCCGTCCACCCGCGGCGACGTGGCGCCAGCGTACCGCCGTGCGCGGCGCGAAGAGATGCGCACGCTTGCGCGTCACGCTGTCGGCGAGCTGCTGCACGGGCGAGAGATCGTCGAGGATCCAGAAGCCGCGCCCCATCGTGCTCAGCACGAGATCCTTTCGATGCACCTGGATGTCGGTCACCGGCACCAGCGGCAGGTCGCCCTGGAACGACGTCCACGTCGCGCCGTCGTCATGGCTCACGTAGAGCCCGAACTCGGTGCCGAGGTAGAGCAATCCCTTGCGATCCGGATCCTCGCGCACGACCCGCGTCGGTGCATCGGCGGGGACACCGTTGGTGCCGGTGGTGAGCAGCGTCCACGTCTTGCCGTAGTCCGTCGTGCGATACGCGTACGGCTTGAAGTCGCCGAGCAGGTAGCGGTAGATCGCGACGTACGCCGTCCCCTTGGCGTGTCGCGAGACGTCGATGTTCTGCACGCGTCCCCACGGCCCGAGACCCGGCGGCGTCACCTTCGTCCACGTCTTGCCGTCGTCACGCGTGACGTGCACCGGGCCGTCGTTGGCGCCGGTCCAGATGACGCCCGGTTCGATCGGGCTCTCGCGCACGGCGTAGAGCGTCGAGTGGTACTCCTCGCCGGTGATGTCGCGCGTGATCGGCCCGCCGCTGATCCCCTGCGTGCGTGGATCGTTGGCGGTCAGGTCGGGCGAGATGCGCTCCCACGTGACGCCTTCGTCGCGCGTGCGCATGAGGTACTGCGACGCGTGATAGATCGTCCCCTTCACGTGCGGTGACGCGACGAGCGGCGCGACACGCTGGAAGCGGTGGATGAGATCCTTGGGATCGTGGCCGTAGAGCGACTGCGCCCCGACCCACGCCTGGCTCTCCTGTCCCGTGCGCATGTTCATGCGCGAGAACTGTCCCTTGCACGCGCCGTACACGACGTCGCGGTTCCACGGGCTCGGCAACGCGGGGCCGGTCTCGCACCCCGGGCCGTTCATCATGTACTGCACCGGGTCGTCCATCGGCCACATCGACTCGGGGAGCGAGGGGACGATCGGCGTCGTCGGGACGAAGTCCTGCTGCGGGCCGTAGACGCGATACGGCCAGCGATCGTCGGCGGCGACGGTGTAGATCTCGGCCGTCGGCTGGTTGTACTGCGTGCTCCACGTGCGGCCGCCGTCGTGCGTGATCGCCGCACCGCCGTCGTTGCCGTGCACGAACGTCTGCGGATCGTCGGGGCGGATCCACATGTCGTGCGTGTCGCCGTGCGCGGGTTCGAGCGTGGCGAACGTCTTCCCGCCATCGACCGACTTCCAGAACGACGTCGCGTTCACGTAGACGACGTCCGGGTTGCGCGGATCGGCGTCGACGTTGCCGAAGTAGAACGGCCGGTCGAGGAGCCCCGACTGCGTGTTGTTGACGAGCGTCCACGTCGTGCCGGCGTCGTCGGAGCGGTAGAGCCCACCCCTGGGCGCGGGCGCCTCGACGAGCGCGTAGACACGCTCGGGTGCGGCGGGCGACACGGCGAGATCGATCTTGCCGATGAGCCCCGTCGGCAGGCCACCCGCGAGCCGCTGCCAGCTCGTGCCGCCGTCGGTGCTCTTCCAGACGCCGCCCTCGTCCATCGCGCCGCTGATGATCGTCCACGGCTTGCGCTCGACGCGCCACATCGTGGCGTAGAGCGTGTTCGGGTCGTCGGGCTTGAACTCGACGTCGGCGCCGCCGGTCGAATCGCTCACGAAGAGCACGTTCGTCCACGTCGCGCCGCCGTCGGTGGTGCGATAGATGCCGCGTTCGCGGTTGCGTCCGAAGGCCGAGCCGACGGCGGCGACGAAGGCGATGTTCGGATCGGTGGGATGCACCTCGATCGCGCCGATCTGCCCCGCATCACGCAGCCCGACGAACGTCCAGCTCGCGCCCGCGTCGGTCGAGCGGTAGACGCCGCGCCCCGCGATCACGTTCGACCGGAGGCCGTCGGAGCCGGTGCCGACCCAGACGACATCGGGGGCGCTCGGCGCGACGCGGATCGCGCCGATCGACGGCGACGCGAACCAGCCGTCGCTGACGTTGCGCCAGGTCGCGCCATCGTCGGTCGTCTTCCAGACGCCGCCGCCCGACGCGCCCATGTAGTACTCGCGCGTCCGCTGTGCGACGCCGGCGACCGCGGTCACGCGTCCACCGCGCACCGGGCCGATGCTGCGGAAGTGGAGTCCCTGCCAGCGCGGATCGGTGGCGGGACGCGCCGTGGGTGCCGTCTGTGCGCCGAGCGGCGCGAGCGAGGCGGCGACCGTCGCGGCGAGGGCGAGCGGCAGGGTGGTGCGGCAGGACATGGCGGCGGGCGGGTCGCGGGAGAGCGTGCGCGGCCACCGGGATGCGCCGGCGGATCGCGACCCTATATGTGCGAGGCGGGCCCGGCGTTGTCAGCCCCCGCGCGCGGGTGGGGGCGCCATCGATCGGTGTGCGTGCGACGCGTGCACCGCGTGCGCGTCGCCCGTCGTCAGCGCGCGCCGAGCCACCCCGCGAGTGCGTCGGCGAAGTTGGCCGGCGCGCGCGGATGCATGCGGAAGTAGAGCGAGGGTTCGATGATCTCGAGCTCCATCAGCGCGAAGTCGCCGTCCGGCATGCGGAGCAGGTCGACGCGTGCCTGGAGCAGCGTGTCGTCGAGCGTCGCCATGACACGCTCCGCCGCGCGCAGCAGCGCCGGCTCCGGCACGATCGCCGTGATGATGCCGCCGTGCTCCTCCTGCACGCGGAAGTCGCCGGGTGCGGGCGTCTTGAGGATCGCGTGCGAATAGCGGCCACCGAAGACGAACACCGAGTATTCGCCTTCGTCGAGCACCGCGCGCACGAAGGGCTGCGCCATCCAGTCGCGGTCCGCGAAGGTGCGCACGAGCGTGGCGACGGTCGCGTCGTCGGGGCGTGGTGCGAGGCGGAAGGTGTCGTCGGCGTTGGCGCTCACCACCGGCTTGACGATGAACTCGCCCCCGCCGAGCGCGTCGGCGAGTGCGGGGAGTGCGGCGGCATCGAGCCCGCGGCCCCAGCGCGTCGGCACGATCGGCACGCCACGCTTCTCGAGATCGCGCAGGTACGTCTTGCGCAGGTTCCAGCGCACCACGTCGACCGGGTTCGCGATCGGCACACCGGTGGCGGCGATCGCGGCGAGCGTCTCGAGAAAGGCCGCCGGATCCTTCTGATAATCCCACGGCGTGCGGATCACGACGCCGTCGTACGCGCGCCAGTCCACCGCGCGCCGCCGCCACGGGATCTCGTCCACCCGCCACCCGCGTCGCGCCAGCTCCGCGATGGCGAGGTCGTCGTCGATGACGTAATCGGCCCGATCGTCGAGCGTGAGGAAGGCGACGCGTTTCATGCGCGCAATCCTAACGACTGTCGACATCCTTCAGAGTGGCTCGCCTTGAAGATCGTCGAACAGCGCTGAAGCGCAGGGGGCGCAGGGAGCGCAGAGGAACCGAAGGATGTCATCAGAAGAACCAGCAGTTCCCCTGCGCCCCCTGTGCCCCCTGCGCTTCAACGCTGTTCAACGCTGTTCGACGGATTCGCCCGACGTCACCAATCCGTGACGCACGGAGACGTCACCCCTTCTGCTGCTCTTCCTGTCGCAAGGCACGCAGCTTGGCATCGGCCTGGGCGAGGTCGATGCGGGGCGCGACTTCGTCGTCGGTCATCGCGAGGATCGACAGCGCGCGCTCGACGACCGCCTGGCCGCCCGGTGCGGCGCGGCCGAAGTCGATCTCGGCGCGGCGCGCGAGGCGCTCTTCCTTGGCGATCGAGTCGGCCGTGCGGGCGACGCCCATCGCGGTGACGCGCGCGTGCACGCCCTCGTGCACGATCGTCGCGGCGACCTGCGCGGGGACGAAGTCCGGGTTCACGACGAAGGTCGTGTCGATGACCATCACGCGCGTGTCGCCGAAGAAGATCCCGCGATTGGGCCAGCGACGCACCCAGATGTGCGTCACGTCGGTGCGGAGTCGCGCGAGCGAGCGTGGTGCGTGATCGCGGATGAGCGCGAGCGCCTCGGTGAAGCGACGCGCGAGGTGCGCATCGTCGATGTCGGCGCGGTCGTTGAGGAAGAGCACCGGCACGCCCAAGACCGACGTCCGGCGGCTGCGGCGGACGTCGAGTGCGTCACGCAGCTCGGGCGGGAGGAGATCGCGCAGGGCCATGCCGCAATCTCCGTCCCGACCCGGCCGCGTGCCAGTTCCGAACCAGATCGGTGCCGGTTCAGCGATCGAGCTTGCGCTGCAGGTCGCCGAACGCGTCCTGCACCTTCCCCTTGAGCTGGTCGAGCTTCCCCTCGCCCTGCAGCGAGGCGTCGCCGGTGAGGCCGCCCACGGCGTCCTTCACGCGCCCCTTCAGGTCGTTGCCCTTGCCCTCGAGATTGTTCTCGAGGCCACGCTCGGTGAGCGAGCGGTCGTCGCGGATGTGGTCGGTCATGCGCTGCTCCATGGTTGAGTGAGTGGTACGTCGTCCTCACATGGCAAGCGGCGTACCGCGGCGACCGACGAATGTCGGGCCTGGGTAATCGTTCCGTCGTCGTCGCACGGCATCGCCGATGTCGCGCGTGTCGTCCATGCGATCGCGCATGGTGGCATCACCGATAGTCGTGCGACCGCACATCGTCGAGCGCGATCGCCGAATCGAGCGCACGGAAGCGACGCGCCCGCACCGTCACCACGCGCCCCTCGACCTGCAGCACGCCCCGCACGAGCAGCATCGGCGAGCGGCCGATCACCTCGGCGTCGCGCGCGAAGCGCTGCGGCGTCACGACGACGTTCACGATCCCCGTCTCGTCCTCGAGCGAGAGGAACACGAACCCCTTCGCCGTCCCCGGCCGCTGCCGGCAGATCACGAGCCCCGCCACGCCGACCGGCTCGCCGTCGCGCCCCGCGTCGAACAGCTCGCGCGCGGTGCGGATGCCGTTCGGCGCGAGCACCTCGCGCAGGTGACGCATCGGGTGGCCGACGAGCGAGATCCCCGTCACGCGATAGTCCGCATCGGTGAGCGCGGCGGGCGACATCCCCGGCAGCGCGACGCCGCCCGTGCGCACCGCCGGCGCGAGCGGCCCCGCATCGCCACGCACCGCCGACAGCACCTCCCACAACGCGCGCCGCCGACGCGTCGCTTCGGCTTCGTGCGGGAACATCGCGTCGAACGCCCCCGCTTCGGCGAGCAATCGCAGCGCACGACGATCGAGCCGCGTGCGATCGACGACGTCGGCGACGCTCGTGAACGCCCCCTGCGCGAGCGCCGCCTCGAGCTTGCCGCGCGCGGCCGCACCGAGTCCGCGCACGCTCCGCACGCCGAGACGGAGCGCGGGGGCGGCGAGCCCGCGGCGCGCTTCGAGCGTCGCGTCCCACGCGCTCCGCGTCAGGTCCACCGGCCGCACCTCGACGCCATGCCGTCGCGCGTCCTCGACGAGCGTCCCCGGCGAGTAGAAGCCCATCGGCTGCGCGTTGAGGATCGCCGCCGCGAACTCGGGCGCGTAGTAGTGGCGCAGCCACGCGCTCGCGTAGACGATGAGCGCGAAGCTCGCCGCGTGGCTCTCGGGAAAGCCGTAGTCGGCGAAGGCGTTGAGCTGCGCGAAGATCCGGTCGGCGACGTCGGTCGCGATGCCGTTCCGCGCCATGCCCGCGAGCATGCGTGCGCGCAGCGCCTCCATCTTCTCGGCGCTCCGCTTGTGCCCCATCGCGCGACGCAGCTCGTCGGCCTCGCCCGGCGTGAAGCCCGCGCACGCGATCGCGACCTGCATCCCCTGCTCCTGGAAGAGCGGCACGCCGAGCGTGCGCTTGAGGATCGGTGCGAGCGAGGGATGCGGATAGACGACCGGCTCCTCGCCCGCGCGCCGTCGCAGGTATGGATGCACCATCTCGCCCTGGATCGGCCCGGGGCGGATGAGCGCCACCTCGACGACGAGATCGTAGAAGGAGCGCGGCTTGAGGCGCGGCAGCGTGTTCATCTGCGCGCGACTCTCGACCTGGAAGACGCCGATCGTGTCGGCGCGACAGAGATCGTCGTACACCGACTGATCCGTGAGGTCGAGCTGCGCGAGGTCGATCGTCACGCCGCGCGTGCGACGGATGTACAGCAGGCAGTCCTGCACGACGGTGAGCATGCCGAGGCCCAGGAGATCGATCTTCACGAGCCCCGCATGATCGAGATCGTCGCGCTCCCAGCAGATCACCGTGCGTCCCGGCATGCTCGCGGGCTCGATGGCGGTGACGGTGCTGAGCGGCTCGCGCGTGAGCACGAAGCCACCGACGTGGATCGAACGGTGCCGCGGCAACTGGTGCAAGCCGTCCACCACGTCGGCGAGCACCTGCACGCGCGGATCGGCGGGATCGAGCCCCGCGCGTTCGAGCAGCGACGGCCCCTGCGCCACCGCCGCACCGCCGAGCGCGGTCACGGGATTGCGCCGCTCCTCGTGCGTCTGCTCGGCGTGCGGATCGACGACCGGCACCGGGCCGCACGACGAGAGCGGGTCCGGCGCGAACGGATCGGCGACGCGCGCCCCGGCGACGAGCGCGCGCTTGGCGGCGTCGCGCTTCATGTGATCGCGTTCGCCGTCGGGGACGCGCGGATGGTGCACGTAGCCCGTCATCGCGATGCCGGGCGGCGGTGCCTCGAGATGCGCGGCGAGATGCGCCTCCTCGGCCGTGGCGATGCCGAGCCCCGCGCGGATCGCGGCGGCGGTGCTGCGCGCGCTGAAGCGGTCGGCCTGCTGCGCGAGCGCGTCGCCCTGTTCGACCGAGAAGCCGAGCACGCGCGCCGCGTCGCGCACCGCGCTGCGCCCGCGCCAGGTGATCTGCTCGCAGACCATCGCCGCGTGCTCGCGCCCGTAGCGACGGTAGACGTACTGCAGCACGCGCTCGCGTTCGCGATGCGCGAAGTCGATGTCGATGTCGGGCGGCTCGCGACGTTCCTCGCTGAGGAAGCGCTCGAAGAGGAGCCCCATGCGCACCGGATCGACCGCGGTGATGCCCAGGCAGTAGCAGGCGGCGGAGTTGGCGGCGGAGCCGCGCCCCTGGCAGAGGATCCCCTCGCGTCGTGCGAAGCGGACGATGTCCCAGACGATGAGGAAGTAGCCCGCCATGCCGAGCCGGCGGATGATCGCGAGTTCGTGATCGAGTTGCGTGCGCTGCGCCGGCGTGCGGTGCGGGCCCCAGCGTTCGGTGGCCCCCGCCTCGACGAGCTGCGCGAGATAGTCGTCGGCATCGACGCCGGGCGGCAGCGGGAAGACGGGGAGCGCGGGCCTGAGTTCGCGCAGCCGGAACGTGCAGCGCTCGGCGATGGCGCGCGTCGCGCGGATGCCCGTCAGGTCGCCGCGCCAGCGCTGCAGGTGGAGCGCGGTGCGCTTGAGATACCACTCGCCGTTGGGGCGCAGCCGCGTGCCCATCGCATCGAGCGGGCGGCCGTGGCGCAGCGCGGTGAGCACGTCGTGCACCGGGCGCGCGTCGCGCGTGGCGTAGTGCACGTCGTTGGTGACGACCCACGGCACGCCGACCGCGCGTGCGAGCGGCACGAGCCGGCGCACGAGCGCGCGCTCCTCGGGGAGGCGATGATCCCACACCTCGACCGCGAGCCCCTCGGCGCCGAACGCCTCGCGGAGCGTGGTGAGCGTCGCGAGCGCGCCGGCGTCGTCACCGCGGACGAGCCGTCGCGGCACGAGCCCGCGCGGACAGCCCGTGAGTGCGATCGTGCCGCGTGCGTGCGCGAGCAGCGTGGCGAGCGGCACCGCCGGCCGGCCACGCTCGGCCGCGTCCATGCGTGCGCGCGTGACGAGCGTGGCGATGTTGCCGTAGCCCTCGCGCGTGGCGGCGAGGAGGACGACGTGCGCGACGTCGGTGGTGGTGTCGGTGGTGGTGTCGTCGCGCGCGACGTCGTCCGGCACGACGCTCAGCTCGACGCCGATGATCCCGTCAACCCCCGCCGATTCCGCCGCCTGCGCGAAGCGGACGGCGCCGCCCAGGTCGTCGTGATCGGTGAGGGCGAGCGCGGGCTGGCCGAGTCGTGCGGCGCGCGTGACGAGCTGCTCGGGCGACGAGGCGCCGTCGAGGAGCGAGAAGGCGCTGTGACAGTGCAGCTCGACGTAGTCGCCGTCGCGTGACGATGCGCTCACGTGTCGCCTCGTGCGCGGTGCGCGGTCGCGCGCCTCTCGTATGCACGGTGCATCGGGCTATGTTGCAGGCGACTCCTGCGTGCCTCTCCCCCATGGACCCGCATACGCCGCTCGATCCCACGATCCGCTCCGCCCCGACCTCCGAGGCGGCCAAGGAAGCGCTGCTCTACGCGGCCGACGGCATGACCGCCGAGGAGCTCGACGGGCTGCCGTACGGGATGATCCAGCTCGACGCGACGGGTCGGATCCTCAAGTACAACGCGGTCGAGTCGCGTCTCGCGTCGCTGCCGCAGGCCGAGACGATCGGCAAGCAGTTCTTCACCGAAGTCGCGCCCTGCACGAAGGTGCAGGAGTTCCACGGTCGCTTCCGTGAGGGTGTCGTGCGCGAGTCGCTCGACACGACGTTCCAGTTCCACTTCGCGTTCAAGCAGCAGCCGCGCGACGTGACGGTGCGTCTCTTCTACAGCAAGCGCACGCGCAGCGTCTGGGTGATGATCTCGGACCGCGAGGGGAACCCGATCGCCTGAGTGACGGATCGCGCGCGATGCGTGTGTCGCGTGCGACACGTGGATCGTGCGTGACACGTGCATCACGCGCGACACGTCCGTCGCGCGTGCCGCGTGCATCGCGTGCGACATCAGTCGTACCAACCCTGCACGAACCACGCGCCGTCATCGTCGCGCGGGGGGGTGGGGCGGGCGTCGCGGAAGACGAGGAGCGTGCCGCGTTCGCGTGTGCGGAGGCGCCAGTAGTCGCGGGCCCACGGGCGTCGCCACCAGGTGCCGCCGAGTCGTTCGGGGCCGGCGGCGTGGTCGATGGTGAGCGCGCGGCCATCCCAGGCAGCGGCGACGGGGCGTGCGTCGGCGTCGCAGGCGATGCGGAGCGGGGCGGGGTCGGGAAGGAGGCGGAGCGCGCAGGGTGGTGACGCGGGGGGCGTCGCGACGGTGATCGCGGTGGTCGCCAGCGCGGCATCCCGGGGCTCGTCGCCGTCGACCAGATCGGTCCACGTGCCGCCGGCGTCGGGGCGGTGGTCGTCGCGGAGCGTGGGGCGGACGACCGTCCCCTGGCCGAGCGTGGCGCGTAGCCGTTCGAGGGCGGCGAGGGCGGCGCCCGGGTCGCGCCAGCCGTCGTCGAGCAGATCGCCCTGGTCGCCGGTGGCGGGGGGCGTCTCGGTGAGGGTGACGGTGAGCCCGGTGACGGGGGCGTCGAGCACCCACCCCTCGAGGGCGGCGCGGCAGCGTTCGAAGAGGGGGGTGAAGCGGGCGAGGGGGGCGGCGGGGCGGACCTCGCGGGTGGCGAGCGTCGCCGGCGCGGTGTCGAGGTGGAGCGAGAGCGCGAGCGCGGCGATGGCGCGCCCGTCGCGGGCGGCCTCGCGGACGAGCCGGTCGAGGGCCGCGCGCAAAAGGAAGAGCACCGGCTCCATCGACTCGGCCCGCCCGCCCAGTTCGGCGGTGACGGCGCGGTGCGAATCGAGCCGGGCGAGGACGGGGCGTCGGGGGTCGTGCCCCTGCGCGAGGTGCCAGGCCGCGTGCCCGACCCGTCCCCAGCGCTGCTCGACCTCGTGCACCGGGAGCGTCGCCAGCGCCCCGACCGTGCGGAGACCGAGCCCCACGAGCGCGGCGGCGAACTCGTCGTCGATGGGGAGGAAGGCGAGCGGGAGCGGCGCCAGGAAGGGCGCATCCCCACCAGGCCGCACGATCGTGATGGCGCCATCGTCATGCGTGACTGCCGCATCGCTGTCGTGATTCGACCATGTCGCGGCCCGCGCCGCGACCCCGCTGTCGGCGATCGCGACCCGTGCCTGCGGATGCCAGCGCCGCGCGATCGCCAAGAGCCGCCGCGCGAGCGCCTCGTCGCCGCCCATCCCGTCGAAGCCGTCGGCCCCGACCCACCACGCTCCCGGCGCCCCACCCGCCGGCGTGACCTGCGGCGCGGCGCGGACGAGAGCTCCCGTGACCCGCGTGACCGCCGCCCCGACCGCGACCGGATCCCACGGCAGCACGACGAGCCGACTGCACCGCCCGCGGGCCTCGGTGACGGTCATCCCCGCGTGGAGGCGGACGTGACCGGCGGCGGCCGAGACGGCGCGAAGGCGCGTGCCGTCGGCGAGGGCGAGGAGGCGGTCGTCCCAGTGGAGTTCCGGGGGGTGTGGCGCGGGGAGGGTGGGGGCAGTGGTGAGGTCGGCGGTGGCGCGGACGATGGCGAGACCGTGGCCGGTTTCGAGGCGGAGGGCGGGGGTCGTCGCGGGGGTGCCCGGATCGCCGGGGAGTCGGAGGTCGAGGGAGAGCTGGGTGATCGTGCCCGGGCGGCGGGCGCGCCAGACCGCGCCGATGGCGAAGCGCGGGATGCGGACGCAGGCGATGCGGCCGGGGGTGGTGGCGGTGGGTGGCGCGGTGGGCGCGGTGGGCATGGCGACGGCGTGGGGAGACGACGGCGGTGTGCCCGAACAGATACCGAAGACGGCGGACGGCGGAAGACGTGAGCGCAGGCAAGCGGGGTGGGCGGGGGCTTCGTGTGGAGAAGTGCGAGGGTGTGTGGTGCTTCTGGTGCGGTCGCCGATGCCGCGACGTGTCTCGATCGCGGTGTTGCGATCGACTGCGTGCAGCGGCGGTCTCGGGCGTGGCTTCGTCCTCGGCCGCGTGCTCGTGCGGACTGCGCGACGTCGACGATCGCGCGTGCGGACGTGCGTCAGGAACTCGGCGTCGCGTGATGCGTCCGCGCGTACGGGATCACGCGCCGGCGCGGGCGATCTATGCAACGCACGGACGCTATCGCTCTCCGCGCATCGCGACCTAAGCTTGAGCGCGAGGCGTATTCCGCCGCTCGTGTCCTCGACACGATCGGCGCACTACGCGCCGAGAGGCGTCAGGACACAGTCATCACCGGAGGATGGCCGCCGTGTTGAGTGCGACTCTACTGCTCGTTGCGGGTCTCGCTGTCGATGCGCCACGCGACACCGTATCGCGCGCCGCCATCGCGCGCGAGGTGGCGTCACTCGTGGTGATCGACACGATGACCGGACCCGACGAGCGTCCGGCTCGCGTCGTCGGCATCGATATCGAGACGCTGCGCGGTACTCCCCTGCTGGCGCCGTTCCTTCGGGCACACGGCAGGATCGTCGGGTACCTGGCGTCGCACACACCGGGTGCCCACGCGCGTCTGGTGGGCGAGCACGATGACCCGCGTGCCGTTCGCGATTCGGTGATCACCGCACTTCGTGACAACAAGGAGTTCAACGATCGATTCCACACGATGCTCGCGGCCTACTGGCGGCCATCCGGACGCACGATCGAGGGCTTCGTACCGAGCAGGCACTCGTCGCTGGCTCCGGCCACCTTGCAGCGAGTGGGCGCGCGATTCTTCTATCCGGACCGCGTGTCCGCCACCGGCGACACGTTGTTCACGCACGTCTGTGCCGGAGTGAACGGACTGAGCGAGTTGCCGGAGCGACCCGATCCCCTGGTCGAGGCGTTCGTCTTCGTCGCCGTCAACTCGGCCTTCATGGCGCCGCGTTCGTCACTCATGAAAGCGTACGAAGTCGCGGCCACACGAATGAAGAATGCGAGCGCCTCAACCGACCCCGCGAAGCGCATCTTGCGCGCGCAGGGAGCGATGTGGGCGCAGATGGAGCAGAGTCCCGCGATGGCGGACGCGATCCGGACGGCATATCGACGACATGGGAGAGTGATGCCGTTTCGGTTGGTGTCGACTGCGCCATAGCGATGGGTTCGTACAGACAGGGAACAGCAACGTCTCGATGGCGACGGCACGTGCGAGCCATGCCGCCTCTCACACGACATGGGGCGACAGGCAGACGAGCAGGGTGGGAGACGGGCGAGCACTTTTCAGTGAAGGGTCATGACGAGAGACCAATGAACCGACTCGAGCTTGCACTCGTCATCGGTCTCGCACTGCCTCCATCGCTGTCAGCGCAGGTGCCCGTGGCAGAACATCAGCCTGTCTTCGTGCCTTCGAGCCTCGATCCCGATGACGTCACCGCGTACGTGGGCGAAGCACTCAAGCGTTTCCACGGCGGCGGTCCGCGCATTGGTCTGGGCTTCGTCGGGTTCCCGGATGGGCGCACCTCGTATCTCGAACTTGGCAACGGTTTGGCCGCCGAACGCCGCGCGGATCGACTGGCCCCGTTTTGTTCGGCCGTTCTCGAGGAGATGGCGCGCGACGGCGCGAGCTTCGTCTTGCTCGTCTCGGCCCCCGAGAAGAGCGGGGCTGGAACGCAGGTGCTCGAAGCGGATCTGGTCACGCGGGGACAGCGGTCACTGCATTACACCTTTCCCATCGAGGTGCAGGGAGGCACGCATGTGCTCGGTCGTCCCGTGCGTTGCTTCAGCGACGTGCCGCCGCTCGAGGTGCATGGATCGAGTGCGCCCTAGTGTGATGGCCCAGAGATTCCTCGCAGAACTCCCGCCCCGTCACGTGCCGGCCTGCGTTGGGTCTCCTCGCCGTGCCGCTGGGCACGACTCGTCGCCCCGCCTTGGCCGCCCCGCCTTGGCCGACGCGCGACGGAACGGGAGTTCTTCTGCAAGGAATCTCTGGGACACCACGCTAGCGGTCCTCGCGTCGGGTTGAGGCAAACGGGCGGCACCCGACTCTGCACGAGGTGAGCGCTGTCGGTCGGCGCCGCCCGCTGCCTACCCTTGGGGCGTTCGCTGACGCGCGCGGGTGTTCGTGGCCGGCCGGGGCTCCGGGGCGTATCTTGCGGCCGGGCCTCACCTTGCGAGCGTCGTCATGGGACAGACCGTCGAGCTGATGGAGCGCATCACCGTCAATCCCGACCAGTGCGGGGGCCGCCCTTGCGTGCGCGGCATGCGCATCCGGGTCAGCGACGTGCTCGACCTCCTCGCGGCCGGTCTATCGGCCGGGGAGGTGGTCGAGGAACTCCCCGACTTGGAGTCGGCCGACGTCGCCGCGTGCCTGCGCTTCGCCAGCCGGCGCCTCGCGCACCCGACCCTCGCCGCGTAGGCGGCACCCACGGCGGGCGACTTGGTCCTCTGGACGGACGCGCGGCTCTCGCCTGCGCTGGCGGAGTGGATGCGCCAAGCGCTCGGGGTGGAGGCGGTCGCAGTGCGCGACCTCGGCCTGCGCGACGCCGAGGACCGGGTCATCTTCGCCCGGGCGCGGGCAGCGGGCACGGTGGTGCTCACGAAGGACCGCGACTTCGTCGACCTCCTCGAGCGGCAAGGGCCGCCGCCCCAGATCGTCTGGCTCACGTGCGGCAACACGTCGAACGCATTCCTGCGGCAGCTGCTCGCCCGCGCGTGGCCGCACGTCGCGGCGCTGCTCGCGGCGGGCGAGCCGCTGATCGAGATCGGCGGGCGCGCCAGCTAACGAATTGTTGAAGCTGACAACGCCGCCCCAAGCTCCTCAGCCGGGTGAGCTCCGTGTGGGCCGCGTTGCGGCTCGACTCTGGCGTTAGGCAGCGTGAGTTCTAGTGTCACGGCAAGCCAAGCGGTGTGCCCTTGGGCATCGAGCATCGCTGTCCACGACTCAATTCATCTACGTAGAACCACCGCCTCTCGACGCCTGCTCTGTGCTCCATGATCCGACCGTCCGCTGCATCGTCGACCCTTGGGCTCACCGTTCTCGCCGCCTGTGACGGATCCGCGCGCGCACGCGACGCGGCGGCCGGCACCGCAACGATGTTCGAACCCATCCCAGCCGGTCCGCTCGCCGTCGATCTCTCACGTTCGCGACAGCTCGGCGACTCGACGTGGCTGGTCGTGGCACGCGTGAAGCTCGCGGGATCGGAAGGCGAGACGCTGTTCAGTGCGGACTGCCGGACGCAGACGGTGGCGATCGTGGACGGCGCGGCAGGCGAGGCTGCAGCCGGCCGTCGCGCACTTCCGTTGCGTGCTGCACCACAGCCGTTCGCGAACTTCGGTGGTGGTGTCTGGGCACCCGTCTGCGAGCGCCTGAGCGCGCGCTGAAGTCCCGCTGCTTCGAGAAGGCTCGACCGGTTCGCGTCCGGCGTGCGGTCGAGCAAGGGCTCGCGGTTGCGGCAGGCTGACGTCGGGTTCACGCAGACGCGCGGCACCGGAACTGGCAGCGCGCTGGCATGATGCGCTGGTGCCCGCCATCGCCTGACCCTTAGGTGGTGGGCGCCAACCGTCGTCCGACTCGCTCCGCGACATGACGCGCCTCACGCACCGCTTGCGAAGGAGCGCCACTTCGCTTCGTTCACACCCTTGACGAGGAGCCACGTCGTGAACGGGATGAAGGCGACCGCAGCGGTCGCCAGCAGCAGCCCCGAGGCGTGCGCGGGCGCGAGGATGAGCAGGAGCGTGTGGACGACGAAGGAAACACCCGTGACGATGATGCCGACACCGAAGACGCGCGGGATGTAGCCCGAGCGATGGACGAGCCATCCGAAGCAGATGTTGGCCATGCCGTAGAATGCGCTGAAGAGCATGCCGCCGAAGCCGGCGATGCGCAGCAGCAGGTAGGCGATTCCGTCCCGCTGGATCGGGTCCAGCGCCGACGTCGCAGGGTCGCTCAGCACGGTGGTCAGCGCGCCGAAGTACAGCACCTGTGAGGCGCCGAAGCCGCAGGTCGAGATGATCCGGAACACGACCATGAGCATCGCGAGGTCGCGGTGCACCGGGCGCACCAGCACCCAGAACAGCATCGTGAGGGTGGCATCGCACAGTGCCTCGAGCAGGTAGCTCGCGAAGCCCAGGCGGAAGAGGGACTCGTTGCCGAGAATCCGTTGCGCCGTCGCCCGGGGATCGCCGCTGACGATCAGCGAGTCGGGGACGTAGACCTCACCGAACCCGCCCGCCACGACGGTGATCAGTCCGAAGACGCCCGCGAGTCGCGCATAGCGCCGGATGGGGTGCGCTGGAATCTGGATCGTGGAGGCTGTCGTCACGGGCGCATTTCATCGCGAGTGGGGACGCCGGGCTGACGTCGACGGGGGACACGAGCCGGATACGGGGCCAGCGCTTCGCGAGATTCGCGAGTGATCGATGGACACGGGCGTGCTCGGGTGCCGCATGGGCGCACCGCTGCCAACCGTGATGTCACGGCGCGGCGCCGCCCGAATTCGCCGCGACGCTGTTCCCGTATGCCGTGAGCGCCTCGATCATCCGCAGGAACTGCCGGTTCGCCGCGCCATGGAGCGACGTGTTGCTCACGAGGACGATCCCCACGCGCCCCGCCGCGTCGGTCAGCATCTCGGCCGCCACTCCGACGTCGTTCCCGCCGTGTCCGACGCGACGCCCGCCGAACTTGGTTCTCCAGAACAGCCCCGAGTTCGCATCGGCCAGGTCCACGTCCGCCGGCTTGCGTGCCGCCGTCCACTGGAAGCGGCGCATCTCCGCCACCGCCGCGCTGTCGACGATCCGCACCCCGCCCACCGCACCGTGGCCGAGGAGCATCGCGAAGTAGCGGGCGAGATCTTCCACCGACATCCGCAGGCCGCCGTCCGGGTACGACGCGAGTGCGTACGGGGCGACTCGGTGCGTGCCGGCGCTATCCTGGTCGTAGAGGCGCGACTCCCCCGTGCGCTCGTCGGACGGTGGCGCCCACGTCGCGCTGCGGAGCCCGAGAGGAGTGAAGATGACGCGTGCCGTGTGCGCATCGAACGGTTCGCCCACGACGCGTTCCACGACGTAGGCGGCCAGCGCCGCGCCGAGGTTCGAGTAGTCGCGCGAGGCGCCCGGGGGAACCGGGAGAAAGTTCTCCGGACGGTAGTCCGCGCCGTCGGCCACGAGGTAGGAGCGCAGCAGCGCGTCGAGCGAAGCGCGCGGTGCCGTTGGCGGCCGGTAGAGCGCCGCGTAGAAGTCGCGCCGGTCGGTGATGCTCGAGGTGTGCGTCGCGAGGTGCCGGAGCATGATGCGCGCCGTGGGCCGATGCGGATTGACGATGCGGAAGGGCAGGTAGTCGTTGACGTCCGCGTCGAGATCGAGCCTGCGCCGGTGCACGAGCCGGAGCATCGTCACGCCGACGGTGGTCTTCGCCACCGAGGCGAGCGACATCACCGTTTTCGGCGTGAGTGGCTCCGCACGCTCCCGGTCGGCCAGGCCGTAGCTCCGCATCCAGATGATTCGGCCGTCGACGACGACCGCGGTGCTCGCACCGACGATGCCCGCGCGGTCGACGGCGTCGCGCAGGGTGCTGTCGAGTGCCCGGTCCGCGGGCGAGACGAGCGGGGGAACACGTGGGCGCGCTCCATGGGCACACGCGACAAGCAGTGGCGCCAGGACGGCGAGAGGCAGCAGTCGCATGGGGAGAGTCCGCCGATCGGGGGGCACGTGTCGGTCGCGCCGTCCCGCGGCACACCGGTCGTTCCCCTACGACGGCACGACGCGGCAGGTGTCGTGGGCTGCCGTACTTCGTCGCGCTGCTCCCTGCGAGGTGCCGGCGAGGGTGTGGCCCGGCGACGGGTGTGGCCCGGCGGCGATCCGAGTCGAGACGCACATGCGTGGCGGCTGACGATGATCCGAGGGTGCGCCGTGCGTGCCGGTCGACGCGAGGCGTGGGGCAGTTCCCCTGATCTCACCACGAGCCGTAGCTGGTTGCGAGCGGTGCCGACCGCCGCAGAACCTCGAGTGTTCGGTAGTGCCCGGCACCGGTGTGGCATCATGGTCCGGCTGGCTGGTCCGCTTCCCCGCTCGCGCTCGCGGCTCGGACCAGCTGCCGAGCGCCTCGGCGCTTACGTTTCGCGTGTCCTCGCCCTGCGTTCCCATGCCGCTACCGTCGCCGCTGATCACCCGGTCGCCTGAGCACCTCGGTGGCGCTGCCGTGTTCGCCGGCACCCGGGTGCCTGTCCAATCGCTGATCGACTACCTCGAGGAGGGCGAGTCCCTCGCCACCTTCCTCGACGACTTCCCGGACGTGTCCCGTGAACATGCGGTCGCGGTGCTCGAACTCGCGCGCGCCGCGTTGGACGCGTACACCCCCGCGGCTTGAGGCGTGGTCACCGTCCTCGCGGCGGCCGGGGCGCCCGGCTCGCCGCCTCGGCGGCGTGTGCTCCTCGACCATTGCGTGCCGCGGCAGCGCGCGCGCGCTCGCTGGTGACCCGCCCGCCTTCGACGTGGAGCGGATCGGCGCGATGGGGTTGGGCGCGCTCGACGATCGGCCGCTGCTGGACCGCATCGACGGCTGCTGCGAGGTGTTCGTGACCGTCGACAAGCGGCTGCCATTGCAGCAACGACTGGCCGGGCGCTCGTTCGGGACGGTGCTGTTGCGGGCAGCCGCGAACACGCCCGCAGCGCTCGCTCCTCTGGTGCCACGAGCACGCGAGGCGGCGGCGCGAGTGGAACCGGGTCAGCTCGTTGTCGTCGCGATCTGACGATCGGTTCGTGCGGACCGGCGGGGAGCGGCCTCTGGAATCTGGGCCACGTGACGATTCGGCAGTGGCCCCGCGTCGGTGAGCGTCTCACGCTTGACGCCGCCCGAGCGCCCGCTCTACCTCGAGCCGACTCGCGCTGATCGCCTGCAGTGCACGGATCTGCAGATCCAGGGACACGCTCTGATCGCCTGCTTCCCCCTTCGCCTCGCGCAACGGACTCGACCCGGTGAGCCGGACGAGCCGTGCCTGCGTGAGCCCAGCCTCGCCGCGCCGCTCGGGCAACGCTACACGGAGTGCCAGCCGCATCTCGATCAAGGCTGCTTCGTCGTGTGCGAGCTCGAGAGAATCATCCGCACTCCTGATCGCAAAGGCGTCACGCTCCAACTGATTGCGCTTACTCGCATCCATTGGTTCCGTCTCCTCGCGCGGCGGCGTCATCTGCGGCCTCGTCCAACGACTTCGGCTCCCGACGAGATCGAGTCGCGCCCAGCGCGCCGTAGTCAGAGGCCCGTCGCGTGTGTCGCCGAACGGGGCGTTGCCGCCGACGAAACGACCACAACTCGGCAGCCATTCAAATTCCGTGCGGCCCGTTCCGCAGCTGAACTTGCGGCGTGAGGCGACTGTAAAGGTCGTCGTCGTCTCCGGTCCCAGGGAGAGGCGAGTTCTCCGCGTCATCGGAGTGGTCATGATCGCGCTTGCTTTCGTGCCCCGGCTCCCGCTCAGCGCCGTGCGCAGACCGGAGAGCGGTACGGCGGTCGCTGCCGGCACGCACGACGCCGTATGCGACGTACGAACTCGCTCGCGACGATGCCCGCATTTGCGCGTGCTGCCGGGGACAGCACGCATCGGCGTGCGATGCCTCGTCGATTCGACGCCTGCCGCCAGTTGCTGCGGCCGACGCCGCCTCGGTATCGTGCGCGGTCGCGGCTTTGTCAGGCCGCAGTGTGGGAGCATTAATCGGTCGACCAGAGCCATGCGAATCGCTCGACGCCTTTCGACTCATCTGCCGCGAGCATGCCTCTTTTTCCTCGCGACTCTTCTCCTCGGCCGCGCCGCCGACGCCGGCGCGCAACGCGCCGTGACCAGCCCGCGCGACACGATGCCGACGGCGGTGGTCCGTACGTACGTGGCCGCGTTCAATGCCAAGGATCTGGACGCCATGATGCGGACAGTCGCGAGCGACATGTCATGGATGAGCGTCGCTGGCGATTCGCTGACCGGGATCGGGCGCGGAGTCGACGCGTTTCGGCGGTTGATCGACGGGTACTTCAAGGCGGTACCGTCCGCGCGCTCGGAGCTGCTCAAGACCGACGCGACGGGGCCTTGGGTGACGACGCACGAACGCACGAGTTGGGATGCGTCGGCATCCGCCGTGCGTGGCCAGACGAGCCTCGTCGTCTACGAAGTCCGCGAGGGACGGATCCGGCGTGCCTGGTTCTATCCGTCACTTCCGCTGTCCGGCCCTCGTTGACGACGGGCGGTGACCGATCGCAGGGTCCGCGACCTTCCCTCCGAGATTTGGGTCACGTGGCGATTCAGCAGTGACCCTGCGTCGGTGAGGATCTCACGCCACACGCTGTCCGAGCGCCCGCCTCGCTACGCGCCGATCGCCCGCATCGCCTGAATGAGCAGATCCAGTGGCACGCTCGCATCCCCCGCGTCCATCTTCCCAACGCGCGACCGACTCGACTCGATCATCTGCGCGAGCGCCGAATGTGTGATCCCAACCTCGTCGCGCCGCTCTCGAAGCGTCCGATCAAGTGCCAGCCGCATATCGGTCAAGGCCGCTTCGTTGGGGGCACTCGCAACGAGGATGTCCGCACTCCCGACCGTAAAGTCGAACGTGAGGTGCGTCGCGATGCAGAACTCTCTGTAGCCGTGCTCGCACTTCACACGCACCGATGAAGCAATCTCATGAAAGATCCGTGATTCGTCGGCCTCCGGGCACGACTCTGCGCCGCGCACTGCCCGTGATCGGCGCGCTGCTCCTCACGCTGTTCGCCGGCGCACGGGCGTGGCGCGCGTACGCACCGTCCGCCGAACGCAACACCGTGGTCCTCGTCGCCGCTGGACTGTCGACTCGTGCGCTGGACACGCTCGAGTGCCAGCCATCCGATCCGGCGATGCTAGCTGGCCGCGGATGGGTGGCCTCGCGAGAGAAGCTCAGCGCTGACGTACTTGGCGCCGAGCGCCTCTGCATGCCGCGTGTCACCTCGGCCACGACTTCGCACGTGACGGTCCGCCTCACACGACTCGGCGACGTCGACGTGGCGACGCGGACCTGGCGCGTGCCCGACTCCGCGACGGCGATCGCAACGCGTGACAGCGTGCTCGCGGCCCGCCTTCGGATTGCCGGCACGAGATCCGCACCATGCGACGAGTCCGCCGCACCGGAGATGGCTGCCGTCGCCGAGCCGACATTCAGCACTGTCGTACGCATCACACCCGACCTCGCACACGAAAGCGCCTCGACGCAGACGGCGACCCCGACCGGCTATCGTGTCGACGTGATGGCGACGCGCGGCGGCGTCTTCGTCTGTCCAGGTACGCTGCCGCCGCACGTCCGAGCACGCTTCGACGACTCACGCCGTACCACCCGATGAACGCGTCGCATCCTGATCGGGAGGCCGACCACGCGCTCGACATCCCGCATGACGCCATGGCGTGAAGCCCTCCCCGCACACCTGCACGCCCGCACCGCGAGCTGGACCCTCGGCATCGGCACGTCGGCCCTCATCGCGCGCGAGACCGTCATGCTCGGCCAACCGGCGGGCGTCCTCGACGGACGCGCGTCCACCATGGGCGCAGAGCTCGCACTCGCGATCGCGGCGGGGATCGGCGTGGCGGTCGGGTGGTGGCAGGCGGGGCGTGCGCGCGAGACGGACGAGATGCCGCGCAGCGACCGAGGGCGGTGGCGCGCGCGCTGTGAAGCGGACACCGCGCCCCGATCCATGCACGCGACGGCCGCTTTCGGGATGCACGACACGCCGCATACCCTTGAGCGTGCAGCGTGCCGCGACACGTGCGCATCGCCCAGTCGTCGTGACCTTTCACCCGCGATCCGCCCCATGCCCCAGCACACCGCGCGACTCGCCACCCTCGCCATCGCGACGCTCGCCACTACCGCCACGCTCCCCGCGCAACGGCTCGAGGACGTCCCCGTCGATGCGCAGCTCGTCGTCACGCTCCGCGACTCGATCAGCGTCGCCGCGGGCAATCCGGTGGTGCGCGGCCAGTTCCTCGGCGCGGATCGGTCGCAGCTCGTCGTGCGCGTGCCGCGGACGGGGGCGACGCAGGCGCTCGATCGGCGCGCGGTGGTCGGGGTGGCGTGGGTGCAGCGGACGGGGATGAGCGGTGGCAAGGGGGCGCTGATCGGCTTCGGCACGGGCGTCGCGCTGACGTGGGTCGCGTCGATGCTCGTCGCGCAGCACGCGCCGCCGTCCGACTTCCCGCCGGTCGTGCTGCCGATCGTGCTCGGCACGCTCACCACGGCCGGGCTCACCGTGCTCGGCGCGGTCGTCGGGCACGAGCGGCGCGAACGCGCGGTGCCGATCGCGGTCGAGCCCTGAGGCGACGCACGCGGCACTCGTGACGTCGCGCGCATCGCGCGATCGGATACCGAGTCACATCGTTCGACGATCGATCGACGCTGGTGACCGTCCCACCCCGGAGGAGTCATGCGTGCCCGCTCGCTGTTCGGATCCGCGCTCGTTTCGATCGTCACCGTGATCGGTGCTCACAGCATGCATGCACAGGGCGCGCCGCTCTCCGATGAGGAACGACGCATGCGCGCGCTGCCGTACGCCGCGTCGCTGCAGGTCGATCTCGCGAAATCCGAACGGCTGCGCGGTGGCCTGTACGTCCGCGACCTGCGGCCCGGCGCGGGTGATCCGGTCGTCGAAGGTGACGACGTGATCGTGCGCATCGACAGCTATCGACCCGACGGCACCCGGCTCGCCGGCGGCGCCTGCCGGACGCTCGGCGTGCGCATCGGCCGCGGCACGCTGCTCGCCGCGGTGGATCTGGGCATCCTCTTCATGCAGGAAGGCGGCGTGCGGCAGATCGTCGTGCCACCGTCGCTCGGCTATCGCGACGTCGAGAACCTGAACGACGAGACGGGTCGCGTGCTGGTGATCGAGGTGACGCTGCTGCGACGGGGACAACTCACCGACGCGGAACGCGGCTGGTCGGGGCCGACGCATTGCGTCATCGCGCAGGGACGGCGTGATGCGGCTCGTGCCGCAGCGATGCGGTGATGTCGTGCGCACGGGTGACTCGTCGCACGCACCGTCGCACGAGATGATGCCGACTCGCTTCATCCGGGCGGGCGAGCCGGCGCGCGTCTTCGGCGGCTTCACGGGGCGACCGTCGGCGACGCTCGACGCGCGCCAGCCCGAGCGACCGGCGGCGATGGTCGCGATGCCTGCCGTCACGATCGTGGATCTCGGCGACTTCGATGCGGCCACGTATGCCGAGCGACTCGATGCGTGGTGTCCCGCATCGCTGGTGGCGTGGGGTGCACGGCTTCCTGTCACTCGGTGATCACACTCGTGCATCGTGCATTCGGCTACCGTACACGTCGGGCTTCGAGCGTCATTCCGCGCCACGCGATCGCGGTCGCCGCGCTCGTCGCCTGTGCGCATCGCACGCCCATCGCCGTGACGCCCGCCGCGCCGCTCCCGTCGCGCTGGTGCTCCAGCCTCGACCGTCTCGACTCGATCACGCCGTCGGACGCGCGCGCACGCATCACCGCCGCGATCCGGCGCGCCGAGCTGGGCGAGCCCGTCGTCACCGACAGCGCCGGCGTCGTGCGGTGGGTGACGCCCGTCGTCACGCGTCGGATCACCACCGCGACCGCGCGCTTCCAGGTCGTCGCCGACCTCCGCGCCGACGTGCTCGGCCTCAAGTACTACCACGAGGTGCGTCGCGGGCCGGTCGCGACCGCGTGGGCTGGTGCCGATTCGGTCGAGGCGACGGCCGACGCGATGCGGTTGTGCACCGTCGTCGGACGGCTCGCCCCGTGACGCGGCGCTTCCACACTCTACCCACGATGCCACGTGTCGCCTGACTCCATCCGCTCCATCCGGCCGCGACGCTCCGCCGAGCCGCCCACGAGCATCACACTGCGCGACATCATCGGCATGGGGCACGTCGTGCTCGGTGCGATCAACGTCGCATCGGCGGGCTTCGCGATGATGTGGTCGGTGGACGTGTTCGGACTGCGGGCGATCATCGTGTACGGCGTGCTCGCGGTGATCGGTGGCCTGACGGTGCTCGCGGGGCTGTGGATCCGCGACGGGGCGCCGCGTGGTGCGATGCTGGCCGCGGCGCTCGATGTCGGGCGGGTGGCGCTACTCGTCCTCGGTGCGTCGTCGGCCAAGCTGATGGACGTGGTCGTGACGGTCGGCGCACTGGCCGGTGCGCTCTGGATCCTGCCGGAGCTTCGCGCGGAGCGTGCGGCGCAGGCGGAGCGTGCGAGGCGCGGGTGATGCGCCTCGAGCGGCTCGGTCGATACACACGACTCCACTTCGCCCCGCCCCGCCCGCACCGCATCTTGTGACCGTCCATCCCCCACCCGCCGCCCGACCGATCGCCCACCGATGCCCCCGAGGCGCGACGACGCATGGGGCTGACGCTCTGGACCGGGATCTCCTGGCTGATCATGGCGTCCACGGTCGGCGGCTACCTCGTGGAAGCGGCGCGGGCGTTGGGACCAGGCCTGCGATGACGATCGACACGCGGCAGGGCGCATTCACACGATTGCGCATGCGCTGCGCGGCGCTCGGCGGCCTCGCACTGCTCGCCGCCTGCGCGCATCTCCCGGCCGTCGATCCGGCGATCGCCGGGTGCTACGACGTGCGCGTCGATTCGATCACGCCCGAACACGTCGCGCTCGGCATCGAGACGCCGCCGTCGGTGATCTACATCGACTCGCTCCACTTCGGCCGCGTGCTGCTGCCGGAGTACTGGCTCGATGCAGCGCGCCCGTTCGGCTGGCGACGCGCGTCGGTGAGCCAGGCGCGCCCCGCGCACACGATCCGCAACGGCGCGCTCGTCGATACGCGCGAGACGGGGACGCGCCCGCTGCCGCGCGATTCGATGCTCTTCACGATCGGCTACCACACCGCGTCGCTCAACGCGCGACTGGCGCGCGACTCGACCGGCAACTGGCAGGGGCTCGCGTGGGTGTGGCCCAACCAGGCGCCGTTCGTGACGGTGAAGCTCGCACGTCGGACCTGTCCGGCCATGCGCTTCGGCGTGCCCAACCGAGCCTGACGCGCGTCGCGAGCGTCCGCGGCACGTCACCACGTGACGCGACCACGTGACGCTCGCCCCCCGTCAGCGCAGGAATCGACGCGCCAACTGTTCGAGCCGGTCGTCGCCGCTCTGCTCGGCCTCCGCACGCACGGCTTCCACGTGCGGGCGCAGCGCGGGCTCGCCCCAGTAGTAACCGGTCGCACGCTCGGCGAGCTGCGTCTCGCTCACGCGCGCGGCTTCGAGCAGCGCGCGCGCGGCGGCGCGATCGTAACCGGGATCGTCAGGCGGCGGAAGATCGTAGTGACGACGGGGCATCTCGCCCTCGGCGTCGTCACGCAGGAATGCCCTGGACATGCCGGACGGACTCCTCGGGGCGAGAGGTGACGACAACGGGGATGGTGAGCATAGCGTGGACGGGCGCGCCCGTCATCCGTCGCGCGACATGGCGCACCCATGGCCGACGGCCGTACACTGCGGGGATCCCCGATCGCGACGGCGCGATCGCGTCGGGACGCCCACGTGTCACCCGATGCGCCGCTCGTCGCGCACACTCGCACGCACACCACGATGGCCGACTTCCTTCGATCGCTCGGCGTGGGCGTCCCCATCCTGCAGGCACCGATGGCCGGCGTGCAGGGCGCCGCACTCGCCGCGGCGGTCGACGAGGCGGGCGGACTGGGCGCCATTCCTGCGGCGACGCTCTCGCCGACGGCGCTCGCGAACGAACTGGCGACGCTCGTCGCACGCGGCGTGTCACGCGTGAACGTGAACTTCTTCTGCCACGTCCACGAGCCTGCGCCGCCGGCACGCATCGCCACGTGGTGCGATGCACTCGCGCCCTACTACGCGGAATACGGCATCGAGCGGCCGACGATCGACGCGCTCGCCGCGGCACCGACCCGTGCACCGTTCGACGACGCGCTCGCCGATGCCGTCGCACCGTTCCGCCCCGCGGTCGTGAGCTTCCACTTCGGCTTGCCTTCTGCGGCGCTGCTCGCACGCGTACGTGCGTGGGGGAGTCGCATCGTGTCGTCGGCGACGACGGTGGACGAGGCACGCTGGCTCGAGGCACAGGGCGTCGATGCGATCGTGGTGCAGGGCATCGAGGCGGGCGGACATCGCGGGCACTTCCTGCACGACGACCTGACGCACCACCAGCCGACGTTCACGCTGCTGCCGCAAGTGCTGGCCGCGGTGCGGGTACCGGTGATCGCCGCGGGCGGGATCACCGATGCGGCCGCGGTCGCCCGTGCACTCGCACTCGGCGCCACCGCGGTGCAGGTGGGTACGAGCTATCTCCGCACCGACGAAGCGACGACGAGCGCCGTCCATCGCGCGGCACTCGCGGGCGATGCACCCGTCGCCACCGAGCTCACGACGCTCTTCTCCGGCCGCGCGGCACGCGGGATCGTCAACCGGCTGATGCGCGACCTGGGCCCGCGCTCGCCACTCGCACCACCCTTCCCGCACGCGAGCGCCGCACTCGCCCCGCTGCGCGCCGCGGCCGAAGCGCGCGGACTCGGCGACTTCTCGCCGCTCTGGGCCGGTACAAACACGCGCGGCTCTCACACGGAACCGGCGGCGGTGCTCACCCGTCGGCTCGCGGGGCTGGTGTAATGTGCACGGGTGATGCGCACGCACGCGCGTTTCCGGAACTCATGGAGATCCGGCTCGCCGGCGGCGTGACGCCGACGCGTGCGCGCACGCTGATGGACGACGTGAGCCACTCGACGCGCGAGGCCGACCACGGCGCACTGCTCCAGTTTCGCGAGGCGCTGCGGATCGCGATGTTCACGCGCATGGCCGACCACCGACTCGACGTACTCGTCCACGCCACCGACGATACGCCACCGGCACCGATCCCCGCCGACCTGCACACGAATGCGCGCGTGCCCGACGGGCACGGCAGCGGTGACGATCGCGGCGCGCTCCGGCAGCGGGTGTCGCGGTGACGCTCGTACCGCCCACAATGCTCCGCATTCCGGGCGCGTTGCTGCGCCCGTGGTGCACCGCCGACGCCGACGCGTACGGTCGCACGATCCGGCGCAACGAGGCACACCTGCGGCGCTTCACGCCGTGGGTGGTCGACGGGCGCGTGCCGGGGGTGCCGTTCCGGTATCGGCTCGCCGATTTCGCGGCGGCGTTCGCGTCTGGGCGCGAATGGGTGTACGGCATCTTCCCCGATCCGCCGCCGACACGATCGGACGACGACGAGCCACCGGTGCTCGGAAGCGCCGGCCTCTATCCGCGCGTCGGGCCACGCGCGATCGAGATCGGCGCCTGGCTCGCCGCATCGGCGACGGGGCGCGGGCTGGCGACGCAGGTCGCCATCGCGCTGGTGGACGTGGCGTTCGCGAGCGACGCGATCGATCGCGTGGAGATGCGCTGTCACCCCAGGAACGTCGCGAGCCGCCGCGTGCCGGCGAAGCTCGGCTTCCGCGTCACCGTCACGCCGACGGTGCCGGCCAAGGGGCTCGAGGTCTGGGCGATCGAGCGCGCCGCGTGGCACGAGACGACGGCGGTCATCGTGCGCGCGCAGCGCGGTGCGGCGTCGGCGGTGTCGAGCCGGAGCGTCATCGCGTACGCCGGTCGAGGGGACGAGTCCAAGCGAGCATGACGGACACGTGAGATGTGGACGTCCCGGCCCGCTAGCTTGCAGGATATGCGGGCCGCGACGGCCTCGCGGCGACCCTTCATCCCCCTGGCTCCATCGTGTCTGCATCGCCTCGCCCCGACCCCATGCACGGCGTCACCCTGCAGGCGATGCTCGAGCATCTCGTCGAGCGCTACGGCTGGACCGGGCTCGGTGAGCGCATCACGATCCGCTGCTTCACGCACGATCCGTCGATGACGTCGTCGCTCAAGCTGCTGCGGAAGACACCGTGGGCGCGCGCCAAGGTGGAGTCGCTGTACCGACACTCGGTGGCGCATCCTCGCAAGACGCCGCAGTCGCCGCGCGCCGATGGTCCGACCGCGTAGCGCCGGGCCCTCACATCGACCGCCGTCCCCCGTCGTCGCGTTCTGCCTCGCCACCGGATCGTCATGCCCGATCACGACGCGCTGCTCGCCACACTCGAACGCCGTTTCGCGGCGCATCCGGCGCGCCATCCCGGCGTGACATGGACGACCGTCGTCGCCGCGCTCCGCGCACACCGGACCGTGCTCGACGTGATCGAGCGGATGGAGGCGAGCGGGGGCGAACCCGACGTCGTCACGCTCGCCGGTGAGCCGGATGGCCTCGTGCTCTGCGATTGCGCGGCCGAGAGCCCCACGGGGCGGCGCAGTCTCTGCTACGACCGCGCGGCGCTCGACGCGCGCAAGGAGGCCAAGCCGGCGGGCAACGCGGTCGACGCGGCCGCGGCGATCGGCATCACGCTGCTCGACGAGGCGCAGTACCACGCGCTGCAGCAGCTCGGCGAGTTCGACCTCAGGACATCGAGCTGGCTCGCGACGCCGCCGCCGTTCCGCGCGCGCGGTGGCGCGCTCTTCGGCGATCGGCGCTACGGTCGCACCTTCACGTATCACAACGGCGCGCAATCGTACTACGCGGCTCGCGGCTTCCGCGGCCTGGTGCGCCTGTAGATGCCGCCGGCTGTGCCCACATCGGCGACGCCCGCCGCGCGGCGTGACCTGCTGCACCTCGACTCGGCTGCCGGCCTCGTGGCCAGTGGAACGATGCTCGCGCTCGGCGGATGGCTCCGCGACTTCCACGGACTGCCGGCACCGTCTGCTGCTCGTCGTCGGCGTGGCGAACATCGTGTACGGCAGCCTCTCCGGCGTGCTGGCTCGCCGCGCGCACCGACCGCGCGGGTGGCTGATGGTGCTCATCGTGGCGAATGCCGCCGCCCATCGCCGGCTCCACCTGCACGCGATACACCGTCGACACGCGACATCACCAACGAGGACCGACGAGTGCGACACTACCGCTACCAGGCGACGGACGACACGGTCGAGGCGCTGCGGCTGCTGCGCGGGGCGTGGGTGGGCTACCGCATCGAGCGCGAGGCGTTCGTGGTGCGGCTCGCCGATGCGCGCGTGGTGCGCATCCGGATCGAGCAATCGCCGGTGGAGCCCGATTTCGAGGTCGCGCGCATCCGCGCCGACGTGGTCGACGGTGACCTCGAGGGGGTCGGCGACGTGCGCGATCCCGGCGATTTCGCGGCCACCACGCGGCACGACGTGGTGCTGCTCTCCGGTGCCACGTGGATCGAGGGCGAGGCGCGCGCGGTGCGCGGCGACGACGCCGACGCGGCGGGCGACGGGGCCGGGGCGGTGCAGTTCAGCGGCAACCCGATGCAGATCGCGGACGCCGCGCGCGCGGCCTGCGTGACCACCGACGCGGTGGTCGTGGCGACGAGTGCGGGGAGCGGCGTGCTGGTGCGCACCGGCGTGCGACCGAGGACGATCGAGGTGGTCACCGATCGCGAGGAGATCGCGCAGTTCCTGCAGGGCCGCGGCTACACGAACGGGTAGGGCGTGCACGGCGGCGTGTGCGTCATCGCGGTTCGGCCGAAGTGCGGTGAGTTCGCGCCCTCGCCGCCACGCCGCTAGCATGGGGCGATGCCGACGCCCTCGCCGTCCGCCGAACCCGCGACGCCTGCTCGCGCGACGCTCGTGCGGGCCATCGGCCGCTGGTCGCTGACGGCGACGATCGTCAACTCGGTCATCGGCAGCGGGATCTTCGGCATGCCGGCCGCGGTCGCGGCGCTCGTCGGTGCGGGGTCGCCGTGGGCGGTGCTGGCGGCGGGAGCGGGGATCTTTCTCGTCGTGCTCTGCTTCGCCGAAGTCGCGAGCCGCTTCGAGGACGCGGGCGGGCCGTATCTCTACACGCGCACGGCGTTCGGGAGCACGGTCGGCTTCCACGTCGGCTGGCTGCAGGTGTGGACGCGACTTCTCTCGGGTGCGGCCGTGCTCAACGTGCTCGTGTCGTACTTCGCGTTGGTGGTGCCGGCGGCCGGCACGCCGACGGGGCGCGTGGTGACGATGGTCGTCGGGATGACGCTCGTCACCGCGATCAACGTCGTCGGGGTGCAGCAGGCCGCATGGACGGTCAACGCATTCACGATCGCCAAGCTGCTCCCGCTGCTCGCGCTCGTCGGCTTCGGCATGCTGCACCTGGACGACGCGGTGCTCGCGACGCAGGCCGTCGCGACGCCCGACTGGACCGAGGCGATCCTGTTGCTCGTCTTCGCGTACGGCGGCTTCGAATCGGGCGTCCTCGCCGCCGGCGAGACGCGCGATCCGCGCCGCGATTCGGCGTTCGCGCTCATCGCCGGCATGACGGCGGTGACGCTCGTCTACTGTCTCGTGCAGCTCACCGTCGTCGGGGTGCTGCCGAACGCGGCGAAGGACGCGGCACCGGTCGCCGCGGCGATCGGCGTGCTGCTCGGCGACATCGGCAGGGCGCTCGGCGGCATCGCGGTGGTGATCTCGGTCTACGGCTGGCTCACCGGCTTCGCGCTGATGACGCCGCGCCTCGTCTTCGCGATGGGCGAACGACACGAACTCCCGCCCGCACTCGCACGCGTCCACCCGCGCTTCCGCACGCCCGATCGCGCGATCGTCGTCAACTCCGCGATCGCCCTCGCGCTCGGCCTCTTCACGAACTTCACGCAGGTGGCGACGCTCGCCGCGATCACGCGACTCTCGATCTACGCGCTCGTCTGCGCGTCGCTGCTCGTCCTCCGTCGCCGCGACGCGACGCCACCCGGCTTCCGATTGCCCGGCGGGCCGGTGATCGCGGTCCTCGGCATCGCCTTCAGCGGCTGGCTGCTGACGACGCGCAACCTCACGCAGGCATGGATGCTCGTCGCGCTGATGCTCGTCGGTGCGCTGCTCCGTGCGGCGACGCAGCGGTTCGCGGGACCGGTGAGTGTGACAGGACCATGACGGCAGGCCGAGGAGATGCGGGCGGTGCGCGAGGGAGCGCGGTGAACGGACGCGGATGAGTGACGGTGCGGGCGGACGTGGCGGGGTGCGTGGGGCACTCGGGCTGCGCGCCTCGCGTTGGAGTAGCGACGGACGTCGAGCGATGATCACCGATCGGCGATCACGGGCCGACGATCACGGGCGGAGCACGTGATGGCCTGGTTCACGCACGAGTTCGAGGGGCCCGTCGCGCGACACCTGATCGGTGGCACGTTGCGCTACACCGTGGTGTGGTGTCCCGCCGACGTCGCCGCGACGCTGCCGTTCGCGACGAACCCGCGGCTCCGCATGGAGGCCGACGTGTCGGGTCACCCGATCCACGGCGCGTGGCAACCCGCCGGCGGCCGCTGGTACCTGATGCTGCCGAAGACATTCCTCAAGGCCGCATCGCTCGCCGTCGGCGACGTCGTCACCGTCGCCTTCCGCATCGTCGATCAGTCCCGCGTGGACGTCCCCGACGAACTCACCGCCGCCCTCGCACGCAACGCGACCGCGCGCCGCGCATGGGACGCGCTCACGCCCGGCATGCAACGCGGCATGGCCTATCGCGTCGAGTCGGCCAAGCGCGCCGAGACACGTGCGACACGCGTGGCCGAAGTGATCGAGGCGCTCAAGACCGGCCGCAAGATCGGCCCGCCGTCACGCAAGGACATCGCGGCGCGACGATCGTCGAGGGGCTGAGCGCGAGCATCGCGTGACGGGGCGGTCGTCGAACGGCAGACCGCGGAGTAGCTGTGTTGGATGTCAAGTCGCGACGAGCGGTGCCTGCCA
>ERZ1066136.322-NODE-322-length-42942-cov-7.635531_pt1 | contig 42942 bp, 34 predicted proteins | sample MGYA00382783_ERZ1066136 | MGnify/ENA primary metagenome ERZ1066136 (study PRJEB33369, sample SAMEA5778366) | biofilm metagenome | biome: Industrial cooling water; feature: Water cooling tower basin; material: Biofilm | place: United Arab Emirates | collected... | reverse complement strand
CCCAGCTCAACATCAAGCCGATCACCGCCGCCGTGCTGGCCGGGCTGATGCGCACCCATTCAGACACGGTGAACATGGTCAACGCGCCCTATCTGGCGCGCGAGCGCGAGATCGATATCGCCGAGGTGCGGCACGAGCGCGAGACCGATTATCACACGCTGCTGCGCGTGACGGTGACGACCGCTTCGGGCGCCCGCAGCGTTGCCGGCACGCTGTTCGGAAACAGCAAGCCGCGCCTGACCGAAATCTTCGGCATCACCGTCGAGGCCGATCTGGCCGGCGACATGCTCTACATCGTCAACGAGGACAAGCCGGGCTTCATCGGCCGGCTTGGCTCGAAGCTGGGCGAAGCCGCGGTGAACATCGGCACCTTCCACCTTGGCCGCCGCGATGCCGGCGGCGAGGCGGTGCTGCTGCTTTCGGTGGACAATGCCATTCCCGATGCGCTGCTCGGCGCCATCCGCGCCCTGCCCGGCGTGAAGGTGGCCAGCGCGCTGCACTTCGTGTGACGCGCGTTGCTTGAAGAAGCCCGCGGGGAGGAAGCGCTTGCTGCCCTCCCCGCTTGCCGCTAACCGGCTGGCGATGACGACGTTTGGCCTCCTGCCAGAGGGACTGCGTGACCGGCTGCCGCCGCAGGCGCAGGCGCTGGCCAGCCTGGTGCGCACACTCACCGACGTGTGCGCCGCCCATGGCTATGAGCGCGTGGCGCCGCCGCTGATCGAATATGAAGCCGGCCTGGCCGGCAACCGCAGCGAGCGGCTGCGCTTCACCGATCCGGTGTCGCAGCACACGCTGGCCCTGCGCTCGGACATCACCGGTCAGGTGGGGCGCATTGCCGTCACGCGGCTGGCCGGGCAAGCCCGACCGCTGCGGCTGATGTATGCCGGCCAGGTGCTGCGCGTGCGCGGCGACCAGCTGTCGCCGGAACGCGAACGCACCCAGGCCGGCGCCGAACTGATCGGCAGCGACAGTGCCGCCGCCGCCGCCGAAGTGCTGGCCGTGGCGCTGGAAGCCCTCACCACCGCTGGCCTGGCGCGGCTTTCGGTGGACCTGACCATGCCGACCCTGGTGGCCGATCTGGCCGCCGCCGGCTGGCCCGTGGGCAGCGCCACGCTGGCTGAAGTGCAAGCCTGGCTCGACGGCAAGGATGTCGGCGCGCTGCGTGCGGCTGGCGCCGACGGCTTCGTGCCGCTGATCGCCGCCGCCGGGCCTGTTCATGGCGCGGTGGCCGCCCTGCGACAACTCGATCTGCCTGATCCCGTGCTGGAACGCCTGGATGCCACAGCCGCGCTGGCCGATGGGCTCGGCAGCGCCTTTCCCGGCATCACCGTCACGCTCGATCCCACCGAGCGCCACGGCTTTGAATATCAGACCTGGCTGGGCTTCTCGCTGTTCGGGGCCGGGCTGATGGCCGAAGCCGGCCGCGGCGGCGCCTATCTCGTGGCCCATGCCGATGGCCGCACCGAGCCGGCGGTGGGCTTCTCGCTCTATGTCGATGGCCTGGTCGATCTCGGCCTCGGCCAGGAAGCCGGGCGCCGCGTGCTGCTGCCGCTGGGCACGCCGGCAAGCGTTGGCGCCGATCTTCGCCGGCAGGGCTGGATCACGGTGGCCGCGCTGGAACCGGGGACAACGCCGGCCAGGCTGGGCTGTGGCCATGTCTGGACCGGCAGCGCGGTGGTTGCCACGTGAGCTGGACGCTCCGATTCTGGTGCAACCGGGCCGAGGCCGAGGCGCTGCCCGATCTGGCCGAGATCCTGCCGCTCGACGAGCCGCCGACGCTGAATGCCGAGGAGCCGCATCCGGCCAGGCCCGACGAGTGGCTGGTAACCGCCTATTTTGCCGACCGGCCAGACGATGACACGGTGACCCTGATCACCGGCCTGTTTTCCTCTGCCCGCGATGTCGAGGTGGCCGAACTGGCCGAGCAGGACTGGACCACCCTGTCGCAGCGCGGCCTGGAACCGGTGCGCGCCGGGCGTTTCATCGTTCATACGGCCGATCATGCCGACGCGGTGCGGATGGGCGATTGGGGTTTGCGCATCGAAGCCGGCCTCGCCTTCGGCACCGGCCAGCATGCCACCACGCACGGCTGCCTGAAGGCTTTGGTGCGGCTGGGCAAGGCCCGGCGCTTCCACGACATTGCCGATATCGGCACCGGCACCGGCGTGCTGGCGATGGCGGCCTTGCAGGCCAACCGGGCGGCGCGGGCGATCGCCAGCGACATCGATCCGATCGCCATCGACGTGGCGGCAGAGAATTTGGCGTTGAACCAATTTGTCGCAGGTGCATGCGCCGGACGCATGGCATTGGCGGTGGCACCGGGACTTTCGGCTCAATCACTGCGCTCGCGGGCGCCTTATGATCTGGTGCTGGCCAATATCCTGGCGCCGCCGCTGATCGCCCTGGCACGCGATCTTTCGGCGGTAATCGCACCCGGCGGCGTGCTGGTGATGGCCGGATTGCTCCATCACCAGCAGCGTGCCGTTGCCAACGCCTATCGCCGGCACAGTCTTGTGCCGGCGTGGCCGATGGACCGCAGGGCGGAATGGCCCTGCCTGGTGCTCACGAAAAAACGGAATTGAATCCGAAAGGGTTGCCCCCTGTCCCTGCCCTTAGAGGGCGTGGAACAGGCGGGCTTCCACCAGAGCCGGCGTCAGCATGATGCGACGCTTGCGGATCGGCAGGGTGCGAACCGGGGCGAGAGCTTCGCTCACCGGGACAGCGCGCACCTGCGGTTCAAGTTCGGTCTGGATGACCTTCATGGTCGCGCTCCTTGTTTCTTCACCCGGGCCCATTCCCGGCTGACATCAGCTGTAATAAGAGTGTCACACGCCTTTGTGCAGTGCAGCAGACTTGGCAACAGCCATGCATTCAACGCATGGATTACAATCGATCAGGACTCAGATCTGGCCAAACAGGCAGCACGGCCCGGCCAGCACCTCACGCCGGACGACCGGGTGCGCCATGGCGACCAAACAAGGCGTGAAACGGCCGCGTGTCCACCGGGAACAGGCAGAGGATGGTTTGGACCTGGCAGGGATGCCGCGCCATGAGGCGAGTCAACGGCAGCAAGGGAACGGCATCTGCTGCCAAGCGGCGTTTCTTGAAAGAAATCAACATTGGGGTGCTCCTGGCCGTCCGGCGCGGCTAATTCCGCGCCATCGGGGAGCTGCAATTGAAATGTCGCAAAGTGACATGCGGAGCGGCAAGATCGACCACAGAACGTCACCATAGACCGCAGACAGCCTCATTGCACGCACCGTCTGGCAGCGCCAATACCCCGATCGGCGGATCAGGGGTCTGATTGTGCCGCGGCCACCAGCGCCAGCCAGCCATCCTCGTCCACCACCTTCACCCCCAGCGCCTGCGCCTTGGCCAGCTTCGATCCCGCCCCCGGCCCGGCCACCAGCAGGCTGGTCTTCGACGACACACTGCCGGACGTTTTGGCGCCCAGCAGCTCTGCCTGGGCCTCGGCCTCCTCGCGGGTGAATTTCTCAAGGCTGCCGGTGAACACGATGGTCTGGCCGGAAAGCCCGGTCTGCTTCACCTCCGGCAACGGCTGGGGCATCACCTCGGCGAGCAACGCAGCCAGCGTGTCGCGGTTGTGCGGCTCGGCGAAGAAATCGGCCAGCGCCCCGGCCACCACAGCGCCGATGCCGTTGACGGCCGTCAGTCGGTTCAACGCGTCTTCGGCCATCGCTGCGTCCTGCACCGCTTCGGCCGAACGGAAGGCGCGGGCCAGATCGCGCGCCGTCACTTCGCCGACATGGCGGATGCCCAGCGCGAACAGGAAGCGATCAAGGCTGACCGTGCGCCGCTCGTCGATAGCGGCGAGCAGTTTGTCGACGCTCTTCTCCTTGAAGCCGGGCAGCGCCAGCAGCGCCGCCCGGTCCAGCCGGAACAGTGAGTCCGGCCCGTCGATCAGGCCGGCGGCAGCGAACTGTTCCAGCCGCTCGGTGCCCAGCCCCTCGATATCGAAGGCATTGCGCGACACGAAGTGCCGCAGCCGCTCGTGGCGCTGGGCCGGGCAGGTCAGCCCGCCAGTGCAGCGCCGCACGGCCTCGCCATCATCGCGCACCGCTGTGGAGCCGCACACCGGGCAATGATCGGGGAAGCGGAAGGGCTCCGCGCGGGGGCCATCCTGCGGAACAACGCCCAGCACCTGCGGGATCACGTCGCCGGCGCGCTGCACGCGCACCCGGTCCCCCACCCGCACGTCCAGCCGGGTGATCTCGTCCTCATTGTGCAAGGTGGCGTTGGTGACGACCACGCCGCCCACAGTCACCGGCTCCAGCCGCGCCACCGGCGTCAGTGCCCCGGTGCGGCCAACCTGGATATCGATGGCCAGCAGCCTGGTCTCGGCCTTTTCCGCCGGGAACTTGTGCGCCACCGCCCAGCGCGGGGAGCGCGCCACCTGGCCCAGCCGCTCCTGCCAGTCCAATCGCTCCACCTTGTAGACCACGCCGTCGATATCGAACGGCAGATCTGCGCGGCGCCGCTCCAGATCGGCGGTGAAGGCGAGGCATTCGTCCATCGTGGCATTGCCCAGCGCATGGGCACCGGTGTCGAAGCCCCAGCCGGCGATCGCGGCGGTCACCTCGCTCTGGGTCTGCCCCGGCAGCGCGCTCATCTCGCCCCAGCCGTGCATGATGAAGGCCAGCGGGCGCGCGGCCGATACGGCAGGGTCAAGCTGGCGCAGGGAGCCCGCGGCGGCGTTGCGGGGATTGGCGAAGATCTTGCCGCCCTCGCGCGCCTGCCGCTCGTTCAAGGCGGCAAATCCGGCCTTGGACATGTAAACCTCGCCGCGCACCTCGGCCACGGCCGGTGCGCCCGCGGGCAACTGGTGCACCAGGCCAGTGACGCGCGCCAGGTTGGCCGTCACCTCCTCCCCCACGGTGCCATCGCCGCGGGTGGCACCATGCACCAGCCGGCCATTTTCAAAGCGCAGCGCGCAGGAAAGACCGTCGATCTTTGCCTCGGCCCGGAAGCGCACGTCGGCATCATCAGGCAGATTGAGGAAGCGCATCACCCGGGCGGCGAACTCGCGCGCTTCCGCCTCGCTGAACACATTGTCGAGGCTGAGCATCGGCCTTGAGTGGGTGATCTTGCCGAAGCCGGCGGCCGGCTTGGCGCCCACCCGGAAGCTGGGGGAATCGGCGCGGACGAGGTGCGGGAACGCCGCCTCGATGGCGGCATTGCGGGCCACCAGCGCATCATAGTCCGCATCGGAAATCTGCGGCGCATCCTTGGCGTAGTAGGCTTCGCTGTGGTGGGCGATCTGTTCGGCGAGGCGCGCCAGTTCGGCGGCGGCTTCGGTGTCGGAGGCAGGCAGGCTCATGACCGCGAGATAGCAGGGGGCAGCCTGCCCACAAAGGGGTCCTCCCCATTCTCTGAATGGGGAGGTGGCGCGCGCAGCGCGACGGAGGGGCGGGCGGAGCTGGTCAGGCTCCCGAAGCTCTTACCACCACTGCGCCCCTCCATCGCCGGGCCCCTCCACCGCCGTTCCGGCGGTCCCCCTCCCCAAGCAAGCTTGGGGAGGATCTTGCGAGCCCCTTAAAACCTGAACCCAACCATCACGTTGAAGGTGCGCGGATCGCCGAAATAGACGGTCTGGATATTGCCCACCGAGCTGAACTCCTGCCCGTCGGTGCGATAGCGCGCGTCGGTGAGGTTCTTCACGCCGCCCTGCAGATACCAGCGGCGATCGGCCGAATCGAAGCGCACGAAGGCGTTGGCCAGCCAGTAGCCCGGCTCCTTCAGGCCCGGCCGGTTGTCGACGCTCAGGAAATGCTCGTCCACAAAGCGGGCGTCGCCGCCCAGCGTGATGGTGCCGGCCTCGCCCACCGGGATGCGATAATCGGTGGCCAGGGTGAGCGTGATCGGCGGTGCGAAGGCCGGCGTGCAGGTGATCTGGTTGCCGGTCGGGTTGCAGCTGAAGGTGGGCGGCCGGCGGCCGTCGTTGAACTCCTTGTACTGCGCGTCCAGCCAGCCCAGGCTGCCACGCACCGTCCACATCCGGGTGGGCTTCACCACCGCTTCGGCTTCCACGCCCCAGATCGACATGCGCCCGGCGTTGAGCACCGGGAACACCGCCACCGCGCCGCCGCCGACACGGGCCTGGAAATCACGGAAATCGCTGTAGAACACCGTGCCCGACAGGAAGACCCGGCCATCGAGGAAGCTGGCCTTGGCGCCGCCTTCGTACGTCCACACGGTTTCCGGATCAAAGCGCGTCACCAAGGTGGGCGTGCCGTTCACCACGAGCGTGAGATCGTTGATGCTGTTGGCGCGGCCGTTAAAGCCGCCGGCCTTGAAGCCACGGCTGGCCGAGGCATAGATCTGGCTGTTGTCATCCGGCTTGAAGGCCAGGGTGACGCTGGGGGTCCAGGCGTCATATTCGGCCTTGTTGTCGGTATTGAACGGCGCCGGCAGGCTGCCGGGGAAGCGGAAGCTGAGCCCGTTCAGCGCGCCGAGGTTGGAAACCGTGGTGGTGAAACGGTCATAGGTCCGCTCCTCGTGCGTGTAGCGCAGGCCGGCCGTCAGGCTCAGGCGATCGGTGAAGCGATAGGTCGCTTGGCCGAAGGCGGCATAACTCTTGGTGTTCTGCGCATCATCGATGGTGCGCAGGAAGGTGAGCGGGCCACCCAGGAAGGAGAAGAGATCATCGGCATAGGCTTCCTGGTGCGAGCGGATATTCTCGTTCAGGTAGAACAGGCCGAACACGCCGGAAAAGCGCTCCGTGTCCCACTTCAGCTGCACTTCCTGGCTGAACTGGCGCTGATCGATGCCCACGAACACGTCCCCCAGTTCCGCCTGGCTGGCATCGATGTCCACGAACAGATCCGGATCGAGCTTGCGCCAGCTGGTGATGCTGGTGAGCGTGATGGCATCGGAAAGCTGCCAGTTGGCAGTGACATTCACGCCCCAGTGATCGAGCCGCTGGCCTTCGTTGCCACGGAAGCTGGTGGAAGCGCGGAAATCATAAGCGCCATAGGGATTGGCGGCGACCAGCTGCTGGGCGCCCAGCGCGAAATCGGTGCGCAGCAGCGGCGCGGTGGGATAGCCCAGGGTGAGCGCGTTGCGCTGCCGGTTGTAATCGCCCGACACCAGGAGCTCGAAGCTGTCTGTGGGCTTGGCGCGCAGGATGCCGCGGAAGGTCAGGCTGTCGCGATCATTGTAGCGGCGGTTGGTGAGCGGATCGGTGACCAGCCCGTCGCGCTTGTCCCACTGGCCGGCAAGGCTCAGCGCGACCCGATCGCCGATGATCGGCGCGTTCACATAGCCATTGAGCACCAGCTGGTTGTAGCTGCCATAGAGCGCCGAGGCTTCGGCCTTCACCGTGTTGAGATCCGGCTTGCGGCTGACGATCGAGATGGCGCCGCCGGTGGTGTTCTTGCCATAGAGCGTGCCCTGCGGCCCGCGCAGCACCTCGATCCGCTCGACGTCGAACAGGTTCAGGAGCGCGCCCTGGATGCGGCTGAGATAGACACCATCGACATAGATGCCCACGGCCGGATCGAAGGTCTGCAGCGCATCGGGCTGGCCGAGGCCTCGGATGAAGATGTTGGCGCTGGCCGCCGAACCACGGCCCTGCACGATGTTCACGTTGGGTGCCGCCGCCTGCAGGCCCGAAAGATCGATGGCCTGGAACTTCTGCAGATCAGCCTGGCTGAAGGCAGTGACGGCCACCGGCACGTCGATCAGCTTTTCCTCGCGGCGACGGGCGGAAACGACGATCTCGGCCTCGTTCACCACAGCAGCATCGGCGGCCGCCTCCTGCGCTGTCGCCGCGACGGTTGGCAGCAAAAGGGCGGCATGGGCCAGCAGCAGGATGCGAAGGCGGTTGGCGGTCATCATGTGTCTCCCCAGGTGAGCGGTCTTGTCTCGCTTGCGGCGATGCAATACTGAAACCTGAACCAGGATTCAACTCTGGGGTGGTTTCGGGCTGGCTTGACGGGCCGCCGGCATCAGGATTGGGGTGACGCTGTGACGGCAAAAGCACAGATGGCCATGGCCCCGGGCGACAAGGTTCCGCGCACCGCGCGCGGCCAGCGCACCGTGCGCCTGATCCTGGATGCCGCCGCCGCCGAATTCGGCGAACGCGGCTATCACGAAGGCAGCATCGCCCGCATCGCCCAGCGCGCCGGCGTGGCGATCGGCAGCTTCTACACCTGGTTCGACAGCAAGGAGGCGGTGTTCCGGGCGCTGGTGGCCGACATGAGCCGGCAGGTGCGTGAGCATGTGGTGCCGCATATCCTCGCCGCGCCCGACCGGCTGGCTGGAGAGAAGGCCGGGATCGCCGCCTTTCTGGATTTCGTGCGCACACACAAGGCGCTTTATCGCATCATCGATGAAAGCGCTTTCGTGGCCGAGGATGCCTATCGCCGCCACTATGTCGAGGTGGCCGACGGCTATGCCACATCGCTGGAACAGGCATTCGGGCGCGGCGAGGTGTCGGATGGCGACTGGCAGGTCAGGGCCTGGGCCATCATGGGCATGAACGTGTTCCTGGGGCTGAAGTTCGGGGTGTGGGATGACAGCCAACCCGTGGAGCGCATCGCCGAAGCGGCGCATCGCCTGCTGGCCGAGGGGCTGACGCCGCGCTGAAGCGGCGGCATGTGCTCTTGTATCATTACAGCAGTGTAATTATATGGATGACAGCCGGCACCGGCGCTGCGTCGTCCCCCAAAGTCTGTCGCGGCCCCGGGCTGCGGCCGCCAGCCCCACCGGCGGCCGCAGCAGCCGGCACCAACTCAGGAGAACGACCATGCGCATCCTCGCGATGACGCTGGCCGCTCTGATCTGCACCTCGGTCACGGCCGTCGCCACCTCGGCGATGGGCGTGCCGGTGCAGGAACGACTGGTTCAGCGTTGATGACCGCCTCGGCCGGTTGCCCCCATCCGGCCGGGGCCTCATCCCCTGCTGTCGGCCCGGTCGACCATCGCGGCCACCGCCATGGCCACGGCAAAACCGAGCAGCGCCAGCATCGCCATGCCTTGCGGACTGGGCGGTTCGCCCGGCAGCTCGCCCACGAGGGCCAGCAGCAGGATCGCCAGCAGCCAGCCCAGCGCCGGTCGCGCCGCCAGTCGGGCGCGCACCCGCACCCCCACCCACCAGGCCACCGCCAGCGCGAGCAGGCCGATCTCCACCAGCATCTCCACCTCCGGCAGGTTCCACAGCCCGAGGCCGAGCTTCGTGGCGCTGCCCGGCCACAGCGGCAGATCGGGGCGATGCACCAGCAGATCGCCGAGCCAGTGCGAGAACACCACTGCGCCGATCCACCAGCCTGCCCGGCCCCACCAACGCGCCGCCAGCGCGCCGGCCAGCAGCGACCATAGCGCCGCCATTGCCAGACTGTGCGTCCACGGCATGTGAAAGAGATCGAGCGGCGAACCGGGCAGCGCCGGATCGAGGCGCATCCGCTCCACGCCGGCCAGCACCAGCCCGGCCCAGCCGATGTCGATCAATTGGGCGGCGCCCACACAGGCCCAGAACGGCAGCCGCGGTGCCGCCCCCTTGGCCAGCACGGACGCCGCAAAATGCCCGGCAAACATCAGCGCCCTCCCCGCCACGGCCAGTTGATGATGCCACCCGCCCACAGCGCCCACCAGATGATGAAAGGCTGAGCAGCGAGGCGTGGCAGATGATAACCCCAGCCCAGAACGACGCCAGAGACTTCAATGCCTTCCATGGCGTGCTTGATGTTGGCCGGATAGACACACACAGCATAGGCCGCCAGCCCCCAGGCCGCCGCCCGGCGCAGCGGCGCAATCAGCAGCCCGATGGCGCCGGCGATCTCGGCCAGCCCGGTGCCGATCACCACGGCGCGCGGGGCCGGCACCCAATCGGGCATGATCGGCAGAAAGCCTTCCGGGCTTTTCAGATGCACGATGCCGACCGCGAAATAGAGGATTGCCAATACAAGCCGGGCGACCCGGCGGGCGGGCGTTTCAGCGCCGGCTTTTGTTCCGGGCGTTTCAGCGCCCATCCGCATCCCTGGCCAGCGCCAGCCGCATGTCGGGCTCGAACGGGAAGCGGCCTGTGGGCATGAACTGCAGCATCGCCACCATGGCGAACTGGCGCACGCGATCGACGACGAACAGGGTGCCGGCCGCGCCGCCCCAGCCATAGCTCAGCGCCGGGCCACCGATGGGCCCGCTGGCGCCGCGCTCGCGCGTGTCGAACAGGGCCAGCCGCCCGCCGGCACCGAAGCCGTTGCGGCCTTCGAAGAAGATGCCGGGCGGCAGCAGGTTGGACAGCGCCAGCTGCGCCGTGCCGGCCGGCACGATCTGGCGACCGCCAAAGCTGCCGGCGTTCAGCACCATCTGGGCAAAGCGGGCATAATCGCGCGCCGAACTCACGAGGCCGCCGCCGCCCGACAGCAGCCGCGGCCGGCTGGTGAAGCCATCCTTTTCGACCGGCATCAGCGGCGTCGGCGTGTCGGCGGGCTTGCCGGTCTTCTGGTCGATCCACAGATAATTGCCGGCCAGACGCGCCGGCCGGCGCGCCCAGAAACCGGTGTCGTTCATGCCCAGCGGGCCGAACAGCTGGCGCTGCAGCACATCATCCAGGCTCTCGCCGGTCAGTTTCTCCAGCAGGGCCCCGGCGACATCGAGGCTGACCGAATATTTCCACGCCGTGCCCGGTTCCAGGGCCAGCGGCAGGCTGGCGAGGAAGCTGCTCATCGCCCGCACATCCGGCAGCGGGCCGTCTCCCGGCTGCAGGAAACCCGGCACGCTGCCTGGCTGGATGCCCAGCCGGCGATACTCCCGCTCCAGCGGGCCATTGCCGTTGATGGCATAGCTGAAACCGGCGGTGTGGGTGAGCAGGTGGCGCACGGTGATGAGCCGCGTGGCGGGGCGCGATTCAAGCCCCTTCGCCGGATCCACGGCGACGCGCATTCTGGCATATTCGGGCAGGATCTCGGCGATCGGCTGGTCCAGCCCCAGATCGCCACTGGCGATGCGCTGCATCACCGCCCAGGCGGTGACGGGCTTCGACATCGAATAGATGCGCCACTGGGTGTCGGGCGAGACCTTCAGGCTGCCACCGAAATCGGTGACCCCGGCGGTGAGGAACACCGGCCGGTGAGCGCCGGGTTCCATCAGCGCCACCACCGCCCCCGGCACCCGGCCCTGCTGCACATAGGCATCGATCAGCGACTGCGCGGCCTCGTGACGCAGCGGCGCCGGGCGGCGGCCGAAGGGCAGCTGTGCAGCAGCCGGTGCGGCGGCCGCCGCTGCCAGCGCGGCCAGCATTTGGCGGCGATCAAACTGCGCAGTGTGCATCGATCAGGCTCCTTCCAGCAGGCGCCGCGCCTGGGCGCGGGCTTCGGGGGTGACATCGGCGCCCGACAGCATGCGGGCAATTTCCTCGCCGCGTTCCTCGGCACCCAGCGGCTGAACGCTGGTGCGGGTGCCCGCAGCATCGCTGGCCTTGGCGATCCGAAACTGGCGATGGCCGCGCGCCGCCACCTGCGGGCTGTGCGTCACCACCAGCACCTGGGCGCCCTGCGCCAGATGCGCCAGCCGCTCGCCAATGGCGCTGGCCACCGCCCCGCCCACGCCGCGATCGATCTCGTCGAAGATCATGGTGCCGGCGCTGCCGGCACTGGCCAGCGCCACCTTCAGTGCCAGGATGAAGCGCGACAATTCCCCGCCCGAGGCAATGCGGATCAGCGGCGCAAAGTCCGCCCCGGGATTGGTGGCGATCTCGAACTCCACCCGCTCCCGCCCGTCTGGCCCCCACTCGGCTTCGGGCAGCGGGGTGATCCGGGTGCGGAAGCGCGCGGCATCGAGCTTCAACGGCGTCAGCTCGGCCGCCACCGCCGCATCCAGACGTTCGCCGGCAGCGTAGCGCGCTGCTGACAGCGCGGCAGCGGCAGCCTCATAGCCTCCGCGGGCCACGGTGACCGCCGCATCCAGCGCCTTCAGCCCGTCCTCTCCGGCCACCAGCGCCGCGGCCCTTGCCTTCAGGGCAGCGGCAAGCTCGGGCAGCGCATCCGCCTCCACCTTGTGCTTGCGGGCCAGTGCGCGCAGCTCGAACAGCCGCGCTTCAACCGCTTCCAGCCGCGCCGGATCGGCTTCCAGCGCCCGCATCGCCGCTGCCAGCCTGGTTTCGGCCTCGCCGGCTTCCAGCAGCGCGCGATCGAGCGCGGCCAGCGCCTCTGCCAGCAGATCATGTTCGCCCGACATCCGATCAAGCCGGCGGGCCGCCTGCGCGAAGCCGGCGCTGCCATTGCTCAGATGTTCGGTCACGCTGGCCAGATCGTCGGCCAGCCGGGCGCCCTTCTGCATGGCGGCACGGGCCAGTGCCAGCTCGGCGTCCTCGCCCGGCTGGGGGTCCAGGGCCTCCAGTTCGGCCACGGCATGATCAAGCCAGTCGCGGTCCCGCTGGTCGGCCGCCAGACGCTCGCGCGCCGCCTCGGCCGCCGCCTGCGCATCGCGCCAACCCTGCCAGGCACCGCGCGTTGCCGCCAGCGCCTCGCCAAGGCTGCCGAACTGATCGAGCAGGGCGCGATGGCCCTTCGGGCTGAGCAGGCCACGTTCATCATGCTGGCCGTGAATCTCGACAAGGCTGGCGCCGACATCGCGCAACAGCGTAGCCGACACCGGGGCATCGTTGATGAAGGCGCGGCTGCCGCCATCGGCCTTGAGCTGCCGGCGCAGGATGATCGGGCCGTCAGCGTCCAGCTCATTTTCGGCAATCAGGGCGCGCGCCGGATGATCGGCTGGCACCTCGAATTCGGCGGTCACCCGGGCCTGATCGGCACCGGCCCGCACCAGCGCGGCATCGGCGCGTGCGCCCAGCACCAGCCCCAGCGCATCGAGGAGGATCGACTTGCCGGCCCCGGTCTCGCCAGTCAGCACGACAAGGCCGGGCGTGAAGTCGAGCGCCAGCGCCTCGATCAGCACGATGTTCTGGATGGCAAGCCCGGTCAGCACCGCATCCTGTTAGCCGATTGCAGCGTCGGCGCGCGAGAGGCTATTTCAGGGGCAGATCGCGGCTGCCGCTCACCGCGCGCCGCTGTTTCTGCGCTTGCACTGGCGCGAAAATCGCCTATACGCGCGGGCTTCGTTCGTCTTCCGGGGCATTGGCCCGGCCGCGCTGCATGGCCGCAACGCAACCAGGCCAACAGCTGCGGTGGATGATGCAATTGCCCGCCTTTTGATTGATGGATACAGGTGCCTCATGGCCGTTCCCAAGCGCAAGACCTCGCCTTCCCGCCGCAACATGCGCCGCAGCCACCATGCGCTGACCGCCACGCAGTTCCAGGAATGCCCGAACTGCGGTGAACTGAAGCTGCCGCACAACGTCTGCCCGGCCTGCGGCTTCTACAACGGCCGCGAAGTCGTTTCCGTCGAAGCCTGATCCAGGCCCGGCCCGGCTGGCCCTGCCCATGACAAGCGCGCCAAACGGGGGGCCAGTCGTCGCGCTCGATGTGATGAGCGGCGATGCCGGGGCAGCCGAAGCCATTGCCGGCGCGGACATTGCCGCAGAGCGCTACCCGCGCCTGACGTTCCTGCTGTTCGGCCGCGCGCCGGAGATCGAGGAGCAGCTGAAGCGCTGGCCGCGCCTCGCCACTCGCGCCCGCATCGTCCACAGCGACGATGTCGTGCTGATGACCGACAAGCCCAGCCAGGTGCTTCGGCGGGCGCGCAGCACCTCGATGGGGATGGCGATCGAGGCGGTGAAGCGGGGCGAGGCCCATGCCGCTGTCTCTGCCGGCAACACCGGCGCCCTGATGGCCATCGCGCTGTTTGCCCTGCGTACCATGAAGGGCATCGACCGGCCGGCGCTGGCCGCCGTGCTGCCCACGCTGAAATCCGAATCGGTGATGCTCGATCTGGGCGCCAACACCGAATGCGACGCCACCAACCTCGTGCAGTTCGCGGTAATGGGCGCGGCCTTTGCGCGCACCGTGCTTGGCCTTGAACATCCGCGCGTGGCCCTGCTGAACATTGGCGAGGAAGAGCTGAAGGGCACCGGCGAGATCCGCGCCGCCGCCGCCATCCTGAAGGGCGCGCAGCTGCCGATGCAGTTTGCCGGCTTTGCTGAAGGTGACAAGATCGGCAGCGGCGATATCGACGTTGTGGTGACCGACGGCTTTTCCGGCAACATCGCGCTGAAGACCGCCGAGGGCACCTCGCGCCTCGTCACTGGCCTGCTCGGCAATGCCTTCCGTTCCTCGATCTGGGGCAAGCTTGGCTATTTCATCGCGCGCGGCGCCCTGCAGTCGCTGCGCGCGCATCTCGATCCCAACGCCCACAACGGCGCGGTGTTCCTGGGCCTGAATGGCATCGTGGTGAAAAGCCACGGCGGCGCCAATGCCCGCGGGCTCGCCAATGCCATCGGCGTGGCCCATGATCTGGCGCGCGACGATGTCGGCCGCCGCATCAGTGCCGATCTTGCCGGCATCGACATGAGCCTGGCTGCCAGCATCGAGGCGCCGGCGGAACTGGGCCAATCGGCGTGAAGCGCCGCTCCGTCATCATCGGCACCGGCAGCTATCTGCCGCAGACCGTGCTGACCAATGATGATCTCGCCGCGCGGCTCGACACGTCGGACGAATGGATCATCGAGCGTACCGGCATCCGCCGCCGCCACATCGCCGCCCCCGGCGAGTTCACCTCCGATCTTGGCACCGAAGCCGCGCGCCGGGCGCTCGCCGCCGCCGGGCTGACGCCGGCCGACATCGATCTGATTGTGGTGGCGACCGCGACGCCGGATCAGACCTTCCCGGCGGTCGCGACCGTGATCCAGCACAAGCTCGGCATGGTGCACGGGGTGGCCTTCGATGTCGCGGCGGTGTGCTCGGGCTTCCTCTATGCCCTGACCGTTGCCGATTCCCTGCTGGCCGGCGGCGCCCATAACCGCGCGCTGGTGATCGGCGCCGAAACCTTCTCCCGCCTGCTCGACTGGGAAGACCGCACCACCGCCGTGCTGTTCGGTGATGGCGCCGGGGCCGTGGTGCTGGAGGCGCAGATGCAGCCCGGCACTGCGCAGGATCGCGGCGTGCTCGCCAGCCGGCTGCACAGCGACGGCCGTTACAATGATCTCCTCTATGTCGATGGCGGCCCCGGCTCCACCTGCACCACCGGCCATCTGCGGATGAAGGGCAAGGAGGTGTTTCGGCACGCCGTTACCAATCTTTCCAGTGTGATGGGCGAAGTTCTTGAGGCGGCGTCTCTGGAAGCCAAGGATGTCGCCTGGGTGGTGCCGCATCAGGCCAACCTGCGCATCCTGGAAGCCACCGCCAAGAAACTGGGCCTTGATCCGGCCCAGGTCGTGGTCACGGTGGACCGTCATGCCAACACCTCGGCGGCATCGGTGCCGCTGGCGCTGGACGTTGCCGTGCGCGATGGCCGGGTGCAGCCAGGCGACCTGCTCCTGCTGGAAGCCATGGGCGGCGGCTTCACCTGGGGTGCCGCTGCGGTCCGCTGGTAGGCCCTTGCGATCCCTCGCCACACAACAGGCTGGCGAATCGCCCAAATCCGCGTAAAATCCGCCAGATACGCAGGTTAGCTGCGAATGCACCTTGACCGTCTGGCTCCCGCATAGGGGATTACGGGTGGCTGGTGGGGGTCAAACCGCCAAGAGGGGGCGGCAGGAGGGGTAAGGCAATGGCGGAAACAGGAGCAACCGCACAGGCAGGCAGCGTCACTCGCGCCGATCTGGCCGATGCCGTGCATCGGGAAATCGGCCTGTCGCGCACGGAATCGGCGCAGCTGGTGGAACAGGTGCTGGGGCGTATCGGCGATGCACTGATTGCCGGCAGCAATGTGAAGATTTCCGGCTTCGGCAGCTTCGTGCTGCGCAACAAGGGCCTGCGCGTTGGCCGCAATCCGAAGACCGGCGTGGAAGTGCCGATCGAGCCGCGCACCGTGCTCACTTTCCGGCCCAGCCAGCTGCTGCGCGAGGCGATCAACCGTCCCCGCGTGAAGCGTTGAACAGGCAACGGGGCCGGCCGTGACCGACAAGTCGGACAGCGCGTTCCGCACCATTTCGGAAGCCGCCGAGGAAATCGGCGTGCCGGCCCATGTGCTGCGCTTTTGGGAAACCCGCTTTGCCCAGTTGCAGCCGCTGAAGCGCGCCGGCGGCCGCCGCTATTACCGCCCAGCTGACATGACGCTGCTGCGCCAGATCCGCAGCCTGCTGCACGACAGCGGCATGACCATCCGTGGCGCCCAGCTGGCCCTTGCCGGCAAGACAGCGGCAGCGCCTGCCACACCCGCACCGCGCACCGAGCCGCCGCCCGCCCGGATCGAGACTCCGCCGGCACCCGCGTCGCTGTTTGCCGCGCCGGCCGTCGACCGGCAGGCCCTGAAGGCCATTCGCGACCGGCTGGCAGCGGCACTGGCCGCCTGAGCCGGCCGCCATGCGCACCCTTGCCCTGTTCAGCGTCAAGGGCGGAGTGGGCAAGTCAACGCTGGCAGCAGCACTGGCCCATGCTGCTGCGACACGCTCAGGCCGCCGCACGCTGCTCGTTGATCTCGATACGCAGGGCGCAGCCGGCTGGCTGCTCGGCGTCGCGCCGCTGGCCGGCGCCAAGGCGCGCAAGGCGCTGGCGGGTGGCGATGCACTGCTCAGCCTGATCCAGCCCACGGCCTGGCCGGGTCTCGATGTCCTGGCCGCTGATCGCTCGCTGCGCCGGCTTGAAGCCGATCTGGCCGATGAAGACAGCGAGAAGCGCCTGAAAAAGGCGCTGAAGCCGCTGGAAAGCCGCTACGATCGCGTCATCCTCGATTGTCCGCCGGGGCTCACGGAGCTGGCCGACCAGATGTTCAGGGCTGCGGATCTGGTGCTGGTGCCAGTGGTGCCCTCCCCGCTTTCGGCGCGGGCGCTCGAACAATTGCAGGCACATCTGGCGAGCGAGATGAAATCACCACCTCCATTGCTGCCGCTGTTCAGCCTGGCCGATCGGCGCAAGGCCCTGCACAGGGCCGCGCTGGCGGCGCATCCGGATTGGCCGGTGATCCCTTATGCCGCCGCCGTCGAAGCCATGGCCGCAAGGCGCACGCCGCTGCTTGCCGGTCACAGCAGCCCGGCCGCGCACGCCATCACCATGCTGTGGAGCGATGTGGAGCGGCGGCTGACAGCCTGAGCATCTGCCAGCCAGCCAGCCTCACACCGTCAGCGACATGCCGCGATAGATGCGGCTGCGATAGCGACTGTCCTCGGCGTCCGGCAGCGGTGCACCGGCCAGCAGCACGGCGCGGGCAAAGCGGCGCACCTCCTCGCCATGCTCCTCAGCGCTGCGCGGCTCTTCCGAGCGCACGCGGCGGGTGAGGTTGATCTGGTTCACGGCCACTTCGTGCACCAGCCGCTCGTTTTCCACCGCGATGGTGGCAGTGAAGGCGTGCAGCGTCGTCTTGACGAAATTGGCCAGTGCGAAGGCGCCGCTGGCCCCCTCGCCCATCGGCACATCGGGCGAGACCAGCACCAGCTGGCAATGATCGAACAGCGACACCTTGCGGGCAATGCGGAAATGATGGGTCAGATTCTGCTCCACCACCTCGGCAAAGCCGTAGCCGTCCAGCGGATCATCGCCATCAAACAGGCGGTCGGGCAGCGGCACCAGCGGTGTCGAGACGATGGTGGTGGGGTGGCCCCACTTTGCCAGGGCCGCGTCCATCGCGGTCTCGATCTCGCCATCGATCACCAGCGTCTCGATGCGGTCCGCACCGTGCCCGACATGGCTGCGAATGGTATCGGCACCGGCCTGGGTGGCGGTGATCAGCACGACGCGGGCCACGTCGCAATCGAGGAAGCCCTGCGCAGCGGCACCGAGATAATCGGCGAGATGCTCGCCAACGAGCCACACGGTCTTGCCGCCCATCTGCGCCAGCCGCTCGGCCTTGGGGCTGCCGAACAGTTCACGCTCGGTGTGGGAGCGTTCGACGTTGAGCCCGCCCGAAGGCATGAAGGTTTCGCCCGACACCGCGCGATCGGCGAGGAAGAACACGGTGGCCTGCGCCACTTCGGTCTCGGTCGGCATCTTGCCAAGATGAAGTTGACTCAACACGCCGTTCCTCACCTTGGCGGCCTCGCGGCCGATCTGGGCGACCGGCAGCCACGGCGTGTCGTCCGGCGGCACGCGCAGCAGCCAGTCATGCTCGTCACGCGTCTGCCAGTCGGTGCCGATCAGCCAGCCGCCCAGCCGCAGCCGCCGCAGCAGCTTTGCCGCCAGCGGCGGCGTGAGGATGTAGCGATCCCAGCAGCAGCGCTCGTCGCCTTCTCGCGCGCAGGCCAGCGCCAGGTCGCGCAGCGCCTGCGGGTTGGTCCTGTCGTGGGAGAGCTGCACCGAATCGTTGCGCGACAGTTTGGAGAGCAGCTGCGCCACCGGGGCACCACCGCGCACTGCCTTGATCACCGCGGCGTGGACCGCGTTCAGCCGCTTGTTCTCCAGGATCAGCCGGCCGCGCCGATCGAACAGCCCGGGCTTGCCGCCCAGGCCGGCAAGGCGATCGCCATCCACCGGTCCGGGGGCGATGGCATTGATCTGAATCTGCGGCCCAAGGTGACGGGCCATCGATTCCACCATCGCCCGCTGACCCGATTTGGAGACGGCATAGTCCGTGCGGTTCGGATAGGAGACGGCGAGGAACTTCTCGCCACCGAAATAGCTCGAAACATTGAGGATATAGCCACTGCCCTGCTTGCGCATCAGCGGCACCACCATCTGCATCAGCGCATAGTTGGAAATGAGGTTGGCAAACTGGGTGTGGCGGAAGGCGCCAACCTCCATGTCCACCGCCATTTCCTCGGCGCCCGAGATGCCGGCATTGTTGATGAGATAATCGATGCGGCCAAAGGCCTTCAGCGTTTCATCGACGGCACGCTTTAGCGAGTCCATGTCGGCCACATCGATGCCCGCCAACGTGCGCACCCGGCGCTCGACCCCGGCAAAGCCGATATCCTGCAACTCGCCCACGATGCGTTCACGGGCTGCATCCAGCTCGCTTTCTCGGCGGGCGACCATCATCACCTTGCCGCCGGCCAGGGCCAGCAGGCGAGCCAGGGCGCCGCCGATGCCGGCCGAACCGCCGGTGATCAGCGCCACCTTGCCAAGGTGCAGCCCGGTGATGTTCTCCGCCGTGCCCACCAGCGCGCGGCGGGCGCCGGTCGCCTTGGCGATGCTGGCCGGCAGATAGAGGTTGATCGGATCAACCTGGCGGTCGCCGAGCAGCAGGCGGGCGGCATGGCCGGCGGCGAAATCGCGGTTCTCCACCTCGCCATTGCCATAGCGCACGATCTGGTTGCCCCAGATGGCGCGCGGGGTCTTGCCCTGGGCCTGGGCGACACGGGCTTCATCGCGCCACACGCGCAGCAGTTCCTCGATGGCGGCGCGTTCGACGTCCGCCCACAGGTTGCAGGCGCCATCATCCGGGTTGGTGAGGAACACCACGCGCGGATCGGCGGCGAGATCGCCGCTCTTCTGCCAATAGCGATCGAGCGTGCGGGCCAGCGCGATGGCGCCCTCCAGCTCGTCGTCCACGAAGCGTTCGACATCGGCATCGCTGGCCTCGCCGAGCGCGCCGGTGAAATAGCCGGGGCCACGAGTGGGCAGGATCACGGCGCCATCCACCGGGCCGCCAGCGGCGGTGAAGGCCGCCAGTTCGGCATCCATCGCGACATGATCGTGGCGCGGGAAGCGCACGGCGGTCACACCGGCAGGCAGGCGATCGGCAGCATCATCCAGCGCCGCCTGGGCATGGAAGCCCAGCAGCACGCGCGCGCCCTTTTCGGCAAACAGGCCGGCAATGGCGAGGCCATCATCGAGCTGGTTGCCGGCAGCGACCAGGATGCTGCGACCATCGCCATCGATGGCGCGCAGATCGGGGCGGGACAGAAACTCGCTGCGCGATTCCTGCGGCACCGCCATGCCGTGCGTCACTTCGAAATCATGGGCGGCAAAGGCGGCGCTTTCGTCACTGCCCATGAAGACGCAGGCGTTGGCGATATCGGCCGGCGTCGGGAAGGTCTTGGCCTTCGACTCTCCATCGACGCTGCGTTCCAGCGCCATCAGGTCGAAGAAATGATTGGCGGTGCTGCCCGGCGGATCGCCCTTCAGCCCGTCCATCGCAGCGAACACGGTGCGGATGCGTTCCGACGCGATCGGGCCAGGATAGAGGGTGTTGACCCTGATGCCGCGCGCGCCCAGTTCGCGGGCGAGGCGCTTCGAGAGGATGTTGAGCGCGGCCTTGGGCACCGTGTAGGCAGCGCGGCCGAAATAATCGGTGCGCGAAAAGATGGTGGAGACATTGATGATGCTGGCGCCTTCGCCCATCGCTGGCGCGGCGGCACGCACCAGGTTCCAGGCCACCACCATGATGTTGCGGGCAGCATCGCCCACCGTCTCGCTGTCCGGCGTGCCGGCCAGTTCGTCAGCAGAGAGCGGCAGATCGCCCAGCACCTGCTTCGGCCCGGCCGAGCCGGCGTTGTTGACGAGGATATCGATGCGGCCGTGGCGGGCGACGACATCGGCGATGCCGGCGCGCACGGATTCGATGTCAGCGCCATCCATCGTTACAATGCTGGCCTGCCCCGGCGGCACGCGCACATCGGTCACGGCGGCTTCCATCGCGGCCGTGGTGCGCGCAGCATCGCGCCCGCTCATCACCACGGTGGCGCCTTCCGCCAGATAGCGGCGCACGATGCTGCCACCGAGGTTGCCGGCGGCGCCGGTGATCAACGCCACCTTGCCGGCGAGGCGGCCCGGAATTGCGGCCCCTGCCGTCGCTTTGGCCATCGCGTTCATTCCCCCTGCCCTTCGCTGGTGCTGAGCGATGCCCCAAGAGAGGCCCACGCTTCGTAAAGTTCATCCTTGCCGCGCAGGCCCATGGCCGGCAGCGCGTGGTTGACGATGTAGGTCGCGCCGGTGTGGCGATTGTCCCACATCGACTGGTGGGCTTCCGGCAGGCCCTCCCACGGCACCACCGTCGGCTCGGTCACATCCAGGATGCCCGCCGCGATCATGTCGTTCATGCGGGTGACCTCATAGGCGTTGCACAGGTGCGTGCCGCGAATCTCGGCCATCGGCATGATGATGCGGCGCTGGCGCGTCCACACCTGCGGGGCGTAGAAATTGTAGCGCTGCCCGGCCATGTCCTCGCAATAGACCACGCGGCCGGTGAACGGCTTCACCAGCGCGGTGGTGACGCCCAGCGTGTCCTGCGCGGCACGTTCCAGCACGATGTCTGGATTGCCGCGCGGATTGTCGGGCGAGCGCAGCAGTTTGCCGACCGCATTGCCGAACGGTTTGAGCGTCTTGTCCTGGAACTGGCGGACGGCCTCACGGAAATTCTCGATGTCCTCGCGGGCCACCGGCAGGCGCGGCATGGTGTCGGGCCAGTCGAAATTGGCGCCCTCGCGACGCTTGATGCCTTCCAGGCTCACCACACCGACCACTGCGTCCTCGAAGCCCAGGGACAGGATGAACTCGCGCTGGCCATCGGTGCTGGTGACGACAACGATGCGGCAGCCCAGCCCGCGCGCCGCCTCGATCATCTCGAGGCCGGTTTCGTCGGCAAGCTGGGTGGTGCCGGGGCCATAGAAGATCAGCACCGCCTCGCCTCCCCTTGCTCCCGCGCGCGAAAGCATGGAGACGGGATCGGAGCCGCCCTTCTTGCCCATGAAGCTGAGGTGATAGCCCGACGAGGCGCCATAGAAGGCGAGCACGCCGCCTGGCCCAAGCAGCTGGAACGACCGCGGGAAGGCGGTTTCCCCGGCGTGGCTGACCGCATAATCGGCCAGCTTGCCGCCGTTGATCGCCCTGTATTCAGCAAGCAGCGCCTCACCGGCGGCTTCCCACGCCGCCCAATCGGCCCGAGGGTCCCCTGGGCTGCCATCGGGCACAGGCGTGAACAGCGCCTTGAAGCGCGGATCGCTGCGATCGAGCGCGCCCACGGCGCCCTTCGACTTCACGAACTCGGCGCGGGCCGGGCTGGACACCAGGCCCGTCACCATCAGGCCGCTGGACTTGGCGGATTTCAGCGCATCAAGGCCGGTGCCGGTTGCGGAACCTTCGATGAAGATGGTCTTGCCGCCAACGATTTCCAGCGTGGTATAGAGGCAGCGCCAGATGGTGCCGAGGTTGAGGATATAGCTGCCGGCCTGTTCCAGCGTCAGGTCGCCGGGCACCGGGTGGAGCTGCGGCGCCTGCACGGTGAGGAACTGGGCATGGCTGCCCGACTTCGTCTCATAGCCCTGGATGGCGAAATCGGCATACATCGGGTCGCGCCCGGCCTGCGGCGAGAGCAGGTCGGAGGTGCCGGAATAGACCGCCACCAGATCGCCCACCTTCAGCCGTCCCTGACCGCGCACCTCGCTGCCCAGCGCCGCGACCAGCGCCAGACCACCCGAGCCGGTGAGCTGCACATCCTCCTCGTGATTGTCGAACGGGGAGACGGGAATGCCGGTCAGCGCCCAGATGTCGTTGAAGTTGACTTCCGAGGTGAGGAGATAGACCAGCGCCTCGTTCGGTTCCGGCTGCGGCGTCGGCACGATCAGCTGCTTCTCGTGCGTGGCCGGCTGTCCGAACTGCGGCGCGCCGGTATCCGGATTGCGCGCGATGCCGAAGCCATATTGATGGCCGGGGATCGGCGTGACGCCCGGGAAGAAGGGCGCACCCACCGGCAGCAGGTCACCGGCCGCTTCCAGCCGCTTGGCCTTGGAGTCAAACTCGGCTTCGATATGCACGCCGTTGCGGCGGACGGGCAGCGGCGGTGCCTTCTTGTCCATGAACAGGCGGATGCCGGTCTTGCCGCCCTCGGGATCGACAACGGCCTGCGCGAACAGTTCGGCTTCGCGGGCGAGGCCGGTATTCATGCCCTGCGTCCAGCCGGTGCGGATGGCGTCGATGGCCCGCTCCCCGGCCTTGCCGCGGCCGGCCCACTCAAGCTGCTTCAGGATGCGCTGAACGAACGGATCCGCGAGTGCGTGATCGAGATCGACATGGCCTTCATGCTGCCAGGCGCTCTTCGCGGCCTTGCGGCGCTCCGCCCAGGCCCGGCCGAGATGGCTGGTGTCGCCCAGCCGCACGAACTCGCGCACCGCGGCGTGGGCGAGGCTCAGGGCATCCGTGGCGCCATCGGCAATCGCATCGATGGCGCCCATTTCCAGCGCGTCGGCGGCTTCCACGCTGCGGCCGCCAAGGATCAGGTCGAGCGCGTCGAGCATGCCTTCCGGCCCGCGCCGATCGGTCAGCAAGCGCGGCAGGCGCTGGGTGCCGCCATAGCCCGGCAGCAGGCGCAGTCGGATTTCCGGCTGGCCGAAGCGGGCATGGGATTCGGCCACGCGATAATGGCAGGCCAGCGCGAACTCCATGCCGCCGCCCAGCGCCACGCCCTGGATGGCCGCCACGCACGGCTTGCCCATCTGCTCGATCTTGCCGAACGCCAGCTGCGCATTGGCCGGCAGCACGCGGGCTTCTTCAACCGTGTGGATTTCCTCGAGGAACTGGCGGATGTCGGCGCCGGCGACGAAGCTCGCCGTGCCATCGCCGGTGAACACCACCGCTGCCACGTCCTCGCGACGCGACAGATGCTCCACCACGATCACCAGTTCATCGATGGCGCGCTCGTTGAGCGCGTTGACCGGCGGGTTGGTGATGAACACGGTCGCCACCTTCTTGCCCGGCGCCACATTGTTGTACTGGATGCGGAAATAGCGGTAGCGATCGAAGATATCCTGATCTTCGGACAGGCGCTGCTTGCGCTCCCACGCGCTGATGACGCGACGAAGCTCGTCCAGGCTTTCCGGGTTCTTCAGCGTGGTGACGTCACCGATGGGGGTGCCTTCCACCAGCGCCCGCACCATGCGGCGCATATATTTGCCGCTGCGGGTTTCCGGGAACTGGCTCACGGTGATGAAATCGCCCGGCACCGCCACGGCGCCCTTCTCGGTACGCACCAGATCGGCAAGCCGGCGTTCATCGTCGCGGGTGATCACCTGGCCGGGCGCGGGCGTGATGAAGGCCAGCGGGGTCAGGCCCTTCTCGCGGTGCGGCGCGCCGACCACCAGCACGTTGCCCACCGGGCTTTCCGGGTTCAGCGCCTTGTCGCGCAGGATCGCGCCTTCGATTTCCTCGGTGCCCATGCGGTGGCCGGAAACGTTGATCACGTCGTCCGAACGGCCATGCAGCGAGAAGCCGTCGTCATCGCCCTGCACGGCAAAATCGCCCTGCGTATAGGCCCAGACGCCCTGCCAGCGGCCCCAGTAGCCATCGCGCCAGCGGGCGGCATCGCCCTTCCAGCCGCCGGCAACCTTGCCGTCTTCAATGCGGAAATTGTCGCTGTCGCCCCACACGGTGCGCGCCAGATAGGGATAGGGCGCGGCGATGATGATCTCGCCCTTCTCGCCAGCCGAAGCCTTGCGCCAGGTCACCCCGTCCGTCCCGTCGCGGGTCAGCAGCACGCGGGCCTGGCGGTCGCCGGCTTCATCCTCCACCCACACGTCGCCGACGATCCACGGCAGCGGAAAGGTGCGCGCGTCAGCCGCCAGCGGGAAATCGCCATTGCCATAGAAATGCGTCCAGGCAATCCCGCCATGCTCGGTGGCCCAGTAGCTGTTGATATATTGCGGCGTGATATTCTCCATGCCGAACGCCTGCACCGGCGGCGAGCAGGGCTCGGCGCAGAAGGTGGCAACGCGCAAGCCGCTGAGATCGTACGCCTGGATGTCCTTCAGATTCTGCGGGTCGGTCATCACCGCCTTCAGGAAGGTGACGCCGGCCTTGAAGATGGTGACCCCGTGGTTCTCGATCATCGCCGCAAAGCGCCCGGCGTGCGGGAACACCGGCGAGCCTTCAGCCAGCACGGTGGTGACGCGGGACAGCAGCGCGGCCGCGATCATGTAGCTCTGGCCGGTGATCCAGCCCGGATCGGCGACCACGAAGATGGTATCGCCGGGGCGCGCATCGAAGGCGACCTTCATGGTCTCCATGATGCCGCTGGCATAGCCGCCATGGACATGGACGACGCCCTTGGGCTTACCGGTGGAACCCGAGGTGTAGATGAAGAACAACGGATATTCGGCATCGACCGGAAGCGGCTGGGACGCCTTCCAGAGCGCCGCCACGAAGGCTTCGTCGTCCAGCGCGTGCAGCGACGCTTCGTCGGGCAGGCCGGCGGCCTTGAGGATGTCGGCCAAAGCTGCGTCGGTCAGGTCATGGCTCCACACGTCGCGATCGCGCCAGACAAGATCGGGCACATGGGTGTGGTTGGCCACGATCACCGCATCGACGCGCGGCGGGGTGCTGACCAGCGCTTCGGCAATGGCGATGCGGATGCGGGCGGATTGCGCGGCATCCACGGCCCCTTCCCCAGAACCTTTGGCCTTGCCCAGCTCCGCCAGCGCCCGGCCCAGCCCGCGCATCACGTCACCGCGCTCCACGGTGACTTCGCCCTTCAGCGCGCTGGCAACAATGCCGGCCATGGCCGTGCGGGTTTCCGCCGACAGGCCAAGATCCTCGCCATTCAGGCGATCTCTCAGCAGCTTGAGGGCGACGGTGACCGGCACATAATTGTCGAGCGCCGGATCGGTATAGGCCGTCTTGAACGGCACGATCTGGGCGTTGCGATAGCCGCCATCGGCGGTGATGACGATGCGGGCGCCGGCATCGTGAATACGGTCCGACAGCGTCTTGTCCGAAAAGCCGCCGAACACCGGCGTGTAGATGACGCCGATGCGCTTGGCGCCTTCCGTCCAGTAGAGCTGGGCCGGCACGTTGGGCATGTTGAGGGCGATGCGGTCGCCGGCCTTCAGGCCGAGCTTCGTCAGCGCCACCGCGCACTTGGCCGCTTCCAGCAGCAACTGCCGGCGCGAGACGGTGAGGCAATCGACCGGGGCGCCGCGGCCATTGTTGGCGGCGAGATCCCAGCGGTCGCCTTCGAAGATGAAGGCGGCTTCGGCACCATGGCCGGCCAGCACGTGGCGATCGAGCTCGTTGAAGGCGGCATTGGTGCGCCCGCCTTCGAACCAGCGGAAATTGGGCGCATCATCCGCATTGAAGGCGCGCGCCCAGGGCAGATAGTCACCACCCTTGTCGGCCACCACAGGCGCGGCCGTCTCGGCATCCCAGCCCGCCCAGCGGCCATCCTCACCTCGGCTCAGCCAGGCCGGGCGGCCATCGACATCCACCAGCCAGTGCAGGTTGCGGGCGGCAATCTCGCCGTGGAAGGCGCCGGGATCTTCCAGCACGGCCGCGCGCATCTTCTCCCAGTCGGCACGGGTGCGAACGGGGTTCACGCCCGGTGTGGGCACCGGGGAACGCAGCGGCGCGGCGGGATCGTACATGGCACTGCCCTCTTGGCTGTCATCCGGCTGGGCAAGGCCCCGCCAGCGGACAGGAAAAACGAATGAAGGCTGCGCTTATGGTAATATTATGTCCGCGCCAAGTGATGAACGGCAATTTTTGAACTGGTGCGACATATTGTCCAGCGCCTGCGGCGCGGCAGGTTCAGAAGGCGTTCCTGGGCAGCAGCACGGCGCCCACGGTGCGCGCCAGAATGTAGAGATCGAACCAGATCGACCAGTTCTCGATATAGTAAAGATCGTGCTCGACCCGCTTGATCAGCTTGTCCTCGGTGTCGGTCTCGCCACGCCAGCCATTGACCTGCGCCCAGCCGGTGATCCCGGGCTTCACCTTGTGGCGCGCCGCATAGCTCTGCACCACGTCGGAAAACAGCCTGCCGCCGGCGCGGGTGGACGGCGCATGCGGGCGCGGGCCCACCAGGCTCATGTCCCCTTGCAGCACGTTGAACAGCTGCGGCAGCTCATCAAGGCTTGTGCGCCTGAGGACGCGGCCGACACGGGTGATGCGCGGATCATCGCGGCCGGCCTGCTTGATGTCCTGATATTCCAGCCGGTCGTGATACATGGTGCGGAACTTGTAGCAGCGGAAGGTCTGGTTGTTGAAACCCTCGCGCGGCTGCCGGAACAGGATCGGGCCAGGCGAATCCAGCCGCACCGCCAGCGCCACCAGTGCCAGCATCGGCCAGATGAAGGCCAGGATGATCGCGGCCAGCAGCTTGTCCTCGATCTGCTTGGCAATGCCGGAGAGCCCAGAGATCGGCCGTTCGAAGAGGGTCATCACCGGCAGATCACCCAGGATCACCACCGGCCGATGGGCAAAGCTGAAGGTGACAAGGTCAGGCGCCAGCCGCAGCTTCACCGGGGTCTGCGCCAGGGTTTCCACCAGGCTTTGCAGGCGCCGTTCCGCCGACCACGGCAGGGCCAGCACCACCTGATCGATCTGGCCGGCGCGGATCATCTCGATCAGCGCATCGAGGTCACCCAGCACCGGGGCGCCCGATACTTCCACCGGCAGGCGATCCGGCCGGCGATCATCGAACACGCCGACCAGCGTGATGGTCAGCCGGTCACTGCCCTGCACATAATCGATGAAGCGTTCCGCCTGCGGCCCGGTGCCGAACACCGCCATGCGCTCGTTGAAGGCGCCGCGGCGCTTCAGGCGCCGCACCCACGAGGTGGCGATCGCCCGCGTGGTCAGCAGGCAGACGACACCGCCGGCAAACCACAGGATCGCCCAGCCGCGCGAGATCTCCTCGGAGGTCTTGAGCAGGAAGCCCATGGTGACGAGGAACAGCGCCGTCATCACCCAGGCCATCATCACCCGGCGCCAGCCTTCGCGCAGCGAGAATTGCGCTTCCACGTCATAGGCGCCGACGCTCTCGGCCAGCACAGCAAAGGCCAGGCTGGCAATCAGCGTCACCCGCGTGTGCATCTGCACGAAGCTGCCCAGATCGATCGGCACGGCGCCGATCAGCCACAGACCGAAGGCGCCGATCACCAGGAACTCGGCGGCGCGCATCGCCAGCACGGCGAGGCCCAGCGGCACGCCCGGCCCGCTGGCCTGTGTTGCCTCCGGCGCGGCCAGTGTCTCCGGCCGGTTCATGCCCATGCTCCCGCCCGATTGGCGCCAATATGGGCCGACACGCTGACCGCAACTGGCAACACGGGGGCTGGATTCTTGCCCGGCCGGCGTGCAAACAGCGTGGCGTTGCCCCCGCAAGTTGGTATAGTCACGGTGGCGAGGGAGAGTATTGGATGGAAACGCCGTATGATTGGCTGACGGTGATGACGTTCGCCGGCCTGATCGTTCTGTTCCTGCAACGCAGCCAGGGCGAGCCGCGTGACCATCTGTGGCAGTATCTCGTGGCGGCGATTGGCTGCGCGGTCACCAACTACATCGGCAACGAAGCCGTGAAGTCCGGTGAGATGATGCTGCACGCCGGCGCCATCGCGCTGTTCGGCGCAACCATCGCCTTCATCTGGCGCGTGCTGCAACCCTTTGGCCAGAGCTGACCCTGCCAGCCCGGCCCCGCAAAGGCCGGCGAGTTCGATCATGCCAGTTTCGCCGCCAAGGGGCGCCCCACCAGTGCCGGCCGGTCCACCGCCGGCACCGCTGCCACCAGGTCCCGCGCGAATTCGGCGAGCTGGGCGTTCACCGCCGGCTCGGGCGGCACGGCGCAGCTCATGCGCACCAGGATGCCATCGGCAACATAGCCGGCCCATTGCTGGCGCAGTTTCACGATCCGCTGTTCGCGGCCACTGGTGGGCAGATCATCGCCAACCCGCGTCCAATAGGTAATGGTCTCGGTACGACGGTCTGAGCGCGCAACCAGCTCCCGCGCCGGCAGCAGTACGCCTGGCCGGATCGGCAGCTGGGCCGGCGTGGTTTCGGAAATCTCGAAGCCCACTGCCGAATAGCAGACCTCCGGCCGGTGCAGCTGCAGCAGATCATTCTGCACAGGCCCATAGGCCATTACCAGGATCACCGGCAGCCGGTTTTCAGCGAAATAGATGCGGCTGAGCACCTGGCCATAGAGCTTGGCACTAAGCGTGCCTTCCGTGCGCGGCATCACGATGCCCGGGCTGGGCACATGGGTCCACACGCCGACCTTTTGGGGCACAAAGTCCTCCAGTTCGTGGCCCTGCGGCATCAGCACCAGCCGGTCGCGCGGCACCAGCGCCGCCGCGCCGCCCGCCGCCGCCGCCAGCGCGCCGCCCATCAGCACGTCCCTGCGGTTGATGCCGCTCATGCTGCATCTCCGCCGCGGGCCAGCCGGCGGCGAAGCGGGGTGAGCAGCCAATCGAGGCCGAAGATCAGCAACAGCGCCGACACGAAGGTCACCATACCGGCGAAATTGTGCAGATAGCCCTGCGCCATCGCATTGCCCAGGTGATAGGTGATGAGCACCAGCGCCGCCACGCGCACGCAGTTGGCCGCCACCGCGATCGGGATCACCATGGCCAGCAGCAGCATGGAATAGAGCGGATTGGAGCCGCGGATCAGATAGACATAGAACAGCCCGATCGCCGACAGGCTCACCAGCGAGTTGAGCCCTGCGCAGGCATCTTCCACCAGCAGCTGATAGGAACCGATATAGAGCGTCACCCCCATGCGGCCGACCGGATAGCCCACCGCCGACAGCCCGTTGGTAACGATCGCCGAAACGAATTCCTTCAGCGGCAGGGTGATCGTGTCGAGGAACCAGCCGGGCAGCGGCACCACGAAGCCCAGATAGAGAATGGGAAACCACAAGAGCTTCAGTGCCGCAACGCCCAGATATTGATGCGCCACCGCCACCATCGCCAGGAGCAGCGCCGCCGTTTCGATGCTGATGAACTCAAATGCTCGCCCGCCCATGTAGAGCGGCAGGGCAATGGCCAGCAGCAGCCCGGTCACCGGCGAATTGCCGGGGCGATGCACCGCCATCAGTTCGGTTTCGCGCCGCCACACCAGCCACAGGCCGGTGACCAGCACGATGATGCCGTGCACGCCCGATTCTTCCTGCCATGGCCCCTGGGCCAGCGCGATCATGGTGGGCAGCGCCAGCGCGGCAACACCCAGCCACAGGGGCCAGTGCTGGCGCACCATGGCCTGAAGATCAGGCCCGGTCGCTGCCACCACGCTGTTATGGCTGGCCGGATCCGGCATCAGAACTCGTTCAACACCGCCCCGACCACGGCACAGCGCGCCGCCGCCAGCTGACTGGAAAGCGTGTTGATGTCCTTGTAATAGCTGTTGTTCGAGCGGCCGACGATGAGCGCATAGCCCGCTGCCGCGCCGACGTTCAGGGCATCGGCGTTGGTGTTGGCCGCCGGCGTGTCGAACAGCACCAGATCATATTCGCGCAGCAGCGTGTTGACGCCATCGCGGAACCGGTTGCCCGACAGCAGTTCCTGCGGTCGGCTGGTCGGCGGGCCGGCAGTGATCAGGGCGAGACCGGGCACCACATTGGCGTTCACCACCCGCTCCGGACGGGCCACCTGCAGGGTGAGGAAGCTCGACAGTCCAGGCGCGTTGGGATCGACCCCGAAGATCTGGTCCTGGCGCGGCGAGCGCATGTTGGCATCGACCAGCAGGATCTTGAAGCCCACCTGCGCCAGCGACACGGCCAGGTTGGCCGCCACGTAGGAACAGCCATGGCCATCGGCAGCCGCCACCACGGCCAGTCCGCGGCGACCGTTCTTGATGTGCTGGGCGATGATCTGGGTACGCAGCATGCGGATGGTCTCGGCCCGCACCGAACCTGGATCGGACATCGCCACCAGCTCATCAGAAACCGGCCGGCGCGCCACGTTCTGCAGCGCCATGCTGTTGATCAGCTGCTCGCGGGCGCGATCAAGTTCATCCGTGGTGATGAAGCCCAGCTCCAGCGCGGCCTGATCGAAATCGAGGCCGCGTTCAGCCGCGTGCGACTGCACCTTCACCACCTGATCATCGTTCAAGTGGCCCATGCGCACCAGCACGTCGCGGATCGGGGCATCGAAGCGATCACCGCTGTCGATGCCGCCGGCCACCACGCTGGCGCTGATGGGTTCTGCTGCATTGTCGGGCACGGGCGCCTCGCTCTGGCTGTTGTCCATGGTGTCCATGCTCATTGGGCCGGCTGCCAGCCGACACTGTTGCCCTTGCCTCGGGTCAGGATGCGCTTGAGCGCCTGCTGCCATTCCGGCCGGCGGCGATCGCCGATCACCGCGAACACCGGCACGCGCGCGGCCAGGCCCAAGTCCTCGGCACCGCGCACCCGGCGGTTGAGCAGCTCGACGAGCAGGCTCATCACCAGGCCGAGCGCGAAGCCAGCGCCGAGCGCCAGCCCGAAGATCAGCGGCCAGTTCGGGAACGACGGCTTGTCACCCACGGTGGCGTCGCCCAGCACGATCAGGCCGGAATCGGCCACGTTGGATTCCAGCTGCAGCTCGCCGGTGCGCTTGGCGGCCTGCTCATACTGTTGACGACGCAGCAGCACATCGCTGACCAGCTGGTTCAGCTTGTCGAGCTTTTCCTTCATCGCGAACACCTTGGCGCGCTGGGCTTCATATTCGGCCTCGATCTGCGCGATGCCGCTGCGCGAAGCACCCAGCTGCTGGGCACCGGCCTGGCGGGCGGCGGCCTGCTCGCGCGCCAGCTGGCGCTCCAGCTGGCCACGACGCGCCAGCATGGCGATGTAGGTGGGGTGCTGGGTGCCCAGCCGTTCGGAAGCCTGCTCGATGGTGTCGTTCAGCGTGGCCAGCTGGACCTTCAGCTGCTCCACCACGGTCGAGGTGGTGGACTGGCGAACCGCTTCGAACTGCTGCATCGACTGGTTGCTGCGCGCCGCCGTGAGTGCCGCCTGCAGGCTCGCCAGCTTGACCGTCTCGGCTTCTCCGGCAGCCGTCATCACGATGCCGTTTTCCTGCTCGAACTTGGTCTTGGCGGCTTCGGCGGCCTCCAGGGTCTTCAGCGCGCGGCCGGCCTGTTCGCGATACCATTCGGCGGTACGGCCAGCCGAATCGGTGCGCAGGCGCAGGGCATTGTCGATATAGGCATCGCGCAAGGCGTTGACGGTGCGCCGCGCCACTTCGGGGTTGGGCGCTTCGTAGGTGATGGCCAGGATGTTGCTGTTTTCCACCAGCGTCACCTGCACGGACTGGATGATCCGATCGGCCAGCCAGCGGCGGAAATCGCCGTTGCCGCCAGTCTCGCTCTGCCAGGCGGCCAGCAGCTGCGGATTGTCGGCCATGCCCAGCCGATCCACCGCGTCACCGGCGATGCGATAATCCTTGATCAGTTCGAGCTGGGTGCGGGTGAAGGTGCGCAGGCCAGCCACGTTCATCATCGTGCCGGTCACCGGATCGGGCTTGAAATTGTCCATCATCACGCGCGCCGTGGCCGGATAACGGGCCGGCAGGATAAGCCCGACGCCGACCGCGACCACCATGCACAGGATGAGGCAACCCAGCAGGATCAGCCGGCGCGCAACCAGGATACGCAACAATTGAATCAGGCTCATGCTTTCACACCGGCGGTGCCGGTCCCTTCCCAGTCAACAAGGCTGCAGCCCGCCAGGCATTGCCGGCGATCAGAACAGCCGCTCCTTGATGATGATGACATCACCCTTCTCGATCTTCTGTGACGGATCGGCGTCGACTTCCTTGCCATTGCCGCCGCGAATCAGACCCACCTTGTTGGCGTTGCCGGAAGGCGTCACCCCGCCGGCCAGGCCGATGGCCTGCCGGATGGTCATGCCGGGCAGAATGGGCTTCATGCCGGGGCCGTTGATCTGGCCATAGATGAAGAAGTTCTCGGCCGGCGGCACGAACAGCGTATCGCCAGGCTGCAGCAGCGGATCGGAATCGGCCGTGCCGCGCACCAGTTGTTCCACGTCCAGCTTGCGTTCTGGCTGGCCTGGCCGGCGCAGATACACGAAACTGGCTCCATCCGCTCGCACCCATCCGGCCTTCAGCAAGGCTTCCAGAGCATGATACGGACGATCGAGCGGAACGATGCCGGGCGCGCCGACATTTCCTGCCACGTTGACGCTGCGCGAGATGTACGAACCAACCTCGATGTTGACCAGCGGCTGCTTGAGATAGCCACCGGCAACCAGCTTGTCGGTGATGGACCTGGCCAGCGTGATGTTGGTCTCGCCGGCCGCCGTCACGATCCCGATCAGCGGCATCACGATAGTGCCATCGGCCTTGATGCGGGTGGTGACGTTGAATTCGCTCTGGCCATAGACGACCACCTGCACGGCATCATCAGGGCCGAGCACATAGCCCTTGTAGCTGGCGATGGCACCACCGGCCTGCTGGGCAAGCGCGACACCGCCGGCCAGCTGAACCGCGACGGCAAACCCGATCAGATGCTTCATGATTGCCCTCTGCCAAGATCGAAGCCGAGATTGAGACCAACCCCGGTCGACGAGAAATTCAGGATGGACGGATTGGACCGCCGCCGGTTGTGGGTGACGTCGAACGCCAGCCGCAGACGGCGCCCCAGCCGGGCCGAAATCTGGCCGAACACGCGGTCAAGATCGTCGGAGACGCGGATGAACGGATCCAGTGGCGAGGCAAAGCCGCCACGATAGCGATTCTCGCGGCGCGTCACCCCGGCTTGCAGCGCATAGGTGCCCGAAAGGCGGAAGTTGACGATCGCCGCATAGTTTGTGGCGATCGTGAACTGCGCCCCCACCTGCGGATTGGCGAAGCTGCTGCGCCCAGCGGTGAGCTGGAAGCCCAGCCGCGGCGACAGGTTGAAATCCAGCGCCGCATCGAAACCAGCGCCGCTGAAACTGTCCCGCGGAACGAGCTGGGGCACGTTGTCGATGATGATCACCTGCTCGGCGAAGTTCGGCTGGGTGTCGAGATAGGACAGGCCCAGAGACAGATTGATCTTGCTGCCGAAACCGCGGTTGAAGCCCAGGCGCAGGCTGCGCTGGCGCAGGCCATCGTCGAACAGGCCGCCCTGCGTCAGCACCTGCCGCCCCGGCATGATGCTGTCGGTCTGCGAAGCAGTGAGCGAGAACTGGCCAATGCCGGCGCTGCCGAAGCTGAGCCCGGCCGAATAAGTCCAGTTGCTCAGATCGAAGGCGGCGCCAAAGCCGGTCTCCGTCGACACGATCGAGCGCAGCACCGAGCCGTTGAGGCCAAGAGCGCCACTGATCCGGCAGCTGGCGGTGATGCCGAAGCTGGTGCGTTCCTGCTCGAAGCCGCCAAAGGCTGACGCGTCGGACTGGAACATCAGGCTGCGCTGCCAGCCGGCGCCAGTGGTGCCCGAACAGCGCGACAGCCGGTAATCAAGGCCGGCGCCCACCTGGAAGCGGTCCCGATCCTGGAGATTGGGCACGTCAACGAAGATATCCCGCGCCACCGAGGCGTTGATGAACAAACCCTGCTGGCCAAGGCCAAGGCCATAGCTGCCTGCCGCCTGCGGGCGCAGGCGATAACCGGAATCGGCGGCCTGGCGGCGGCCCAGATTGTCCTCATAACGGCCCAGAATATCGAATCGCAGCTGCAGGCCGCGGCCAGGGTATCCGCCCACGCCGGGCAGGCCGGGGCCGGCCCGCAGCGGATCATCGTCATTGTCGCGCACCGGAGTCGGCGCCGGTGCGCCCGGCACCAACTGCGCCGCCGCCGGCGCTGCCGCCACCAGCAGCGACACTGCCAGACCGCCCATCGCGCCCGTCAATGCGAACAGCCTGTTCCCCACCCCCAATACCCCCGTCATCATCCCGACCATCGATCCGGTGACCCTCGACCCCCGCAATCGTCAATACCTGCCGCACTAGCAGCAGTTCATGAAAAAACCGTTGGTCAAATCCACCCTTTGCGCCCGATTGCTACACCCAGATGACAGGTCCAGCAACCATCCTGCCCGGTTTGATGCGGTTTTTTGGGCACTTCACCGGATTTTCGGTCCTTTTGCCCCTCGCATCGCGACACGCTTCGTGGCACATCCCCGACATCGGGTGGCGGGTTTCTGTGATACAGTAACCTGTTGGTGACACGCTTGGCCTATGGGTGACGGCTTGCTGGCGCCGGAGCGGAACAGTCCGCGATGCCATTGAGCGTTGCGAATGAGGATGGGGTGGACATGATCTGGAAGCGCAGGACGCGCAGCGAGGGCGACGAGGTGACCACGGAGCTTGCCGTGGACACCGCGATGCCGCTGGGGGGAGACGACATGGCAGATGCGCCGATCGGCGAACGGGAGCCAGGCGATCCGGCCCAGTCCACCACCTTCGCCTGGGCGCCGCCGCTCGCGGTCGAACCCGGCCCCATGCTGCCGCGCTTCATCGCCAGCGCGTCTGATGACGTCGAAACCGATGCCGGCAACGAATTGGCCCGGCGCCGCCTGGCACTGCGCGACGCGCTGGGCGCATCGCAGCCGGTGGTGGCGCGCGAGACCTTTGCCGGTCGGCGCGAGGCGATGGCCTCGCTGATCAACGCCATCGAGGAACAGCGGGTGCACGTGGTCGTCTATGGCGAGCGCGGCATCGGCAAGACCAGCCTGGCCCATGTGTTCGCCGAAACCGCGCGCGAGGCCCGCTATCACGTGATCTATGCCAGCTGCGGCACCGCGGCCAATTTCCCGGACATGTTCCGTTCGGTGCTGGCCCGCATCCCGCGAATCTATCACGCCTCGATCCTGCCCAATTCGCCACAGGCGGAGGAAGGCGGCACCTTCGAGATGATGCTGCCCGAAGGCCCGTTCGGCGCCCGTGAACTTGCGGAGTTGCTGTCCGGTGTCGTCGGCACGCGGATCATCGTGGTGCTCGACGAGTATGACCGGGTCGTCGATGTGAACTTCCGCCGCGAGGTGGCCGAACTCATCAAGAATCTCTCCGACCGGGCAGCCCGGGTGCAGCTGGTGATCACCGGCGTGGCGCTCAATCTTGATGAGCTGATCGGCTATGCGCCGTCGATCCGCCGCAACATCGCCGGCCTGCCGATGACGCCGCTGGCCTCGTCCGAGGTGCGCGAATTGCTGCGCATGGGCGAGCGCGCGGCCGACATCCGCTATGGCAAGGATGCGCTGGCGCTGATCACCCGCATGGCCGGCGGCTCGCCCTATCTGGTGCGCCTGCTCGGCCACCAGGCCGGCCTTGCCGCGCTGAACGGCGGTCGCGACGAGGTGAGCTATGCCGATGCGCGCGCCGCCGTGGAAAAGGTGATTGCCGACTGGCAGGCCAGCCTGCCGCGCCGCGTGCAGGCCAATCTGGTGCGCGACGAGGCCCGCACCCACTGGCCGCTGCTGGTGGCGGCCGCGCGCGCCGGCAGCACCGCCGATGGCTGGTTCACCGTCGATGACGTCTACGCCGAACTGGGCGGCGCGTCGGCGCCGATCAGCATCGAGCGGGACCTGAAGCTGTTCGTCAACTCGATCGACCTGCTCGAACGGCGCGAAGGCCATGGCGATCCGCAGTTCCGGTTCAGCTATCCCGGCGTGGCCGCCCTGCTCACCATGTCGGCGGCGATGGCCCAGCAGCCGGCCTGACCGCTGCCGCAGCCATGGCCGCCCCCAACGACGATCAATTGCCGCGCGTTTCGGTCATCATCCCGCATTTCAACATGCCGGATGCGCTCGACATCTGCCTGACGTCAGTACGCGCACAGGCGCTGGACGGTGATGTGGAGATCATCGTGGTCGACAATGGCTCGCGCCAGTTGCCCCAAACGGTGGTGGCGCGGCATCCGGGCGTGCGCCTTTTGAGCGAGCCCACCCCTGGCCCCGGCCCGGCCCGCAACACCGGCGTGGCCGCCGCCCGCGCGCCGCTTTTGGCCTTCATCGATGCCGATTGCCGTGCCGAGGCCGGCTGGCTGGCGGCGGCGGTGGCGGCGCTTGAGGCCGCCGGCCCGCGCGGCGTCGTGGGCGGGGACGTGCGGATCGATGTTGCGGATCCGGCGCACCTCAGCCCGGTGGCCGCCTATGAATCAGTATTCGCCTATCGCCAGCGCATGTATATCGAAAAACAGGGTTTTTCCGGCACCGGCAATCTCGCCATGCACCGCGATGTCTATGCCCGCGTCGGTCCGTTTTCCGGCATCGGCCTGGCCGAGGATCGCGACTGGGGGCAGCGCGCCACCGCCGCTGGCTATCGCATCGCCTATGTGCCGGCGATGCGAATCTATCATCCGGCGCGGCCGGATTTTGCCAGCCTGCAGGTGAAATGGCAGCGCCACATCGCCCACGACTGGGCCGAGCATGTCGCTGCCGGCAGGCCAGCCTGGCGCTGGCGTCTGAAGGCGGCGGCGATGCCGCTTTCGGTGCTGGTCGACGGCCTGCGGCTGGCGCTGTCGGATCGCCTGTCTGGTCTGGGCAACCGCTGGCGCGGCATCACCGTGCTGGCCCGGCTCCGCCTCTACCGCGGCACCGAGATGCGGCGCGTGATGGCGGCCGGCGGCGATGATGCCGGCCGCCACTGGCAGGCAGCGGCATGATGGCGTCCAACCGGCCGGAGACCACCCGCATCGCCCGCCCCGCCCACCACTGGACGGGCGAGCTCTACGGGCCCGATCCCACCCCGCGGCTGGGCGTGGTGATCGTCAACTACAAGGGTGCGGACGACACCATCGAGTGTTTGGAAAGCCTGCTGCGCTGCCCGTTGCCGATGCGGGTGGTGGTGGTGGAGAACGGCTCCGGGGATGGCTCGGCGGAGCGCATCGCAGCCTGGGCCGCCGGCACGCTGCCGGCAACGGCGGCCGATCCCGCGCTGGCTGCGCTGTCGACGCCGCCACTGGCCAAGCCGCTGCCGATGCGCCAGCTGGAACCACAAGCGCTGGCCAGCGACACGGCCCGCGATCGCCTCACCCTGATCGTCTCGCCCGACAATCTGGGCTTTGCCGGCGGCAACAACCTGGGCCTCAGGCACCTGCTGGCCGATCCCGATATGGCCGCCTTCTGGCTGCTCAACAACGACACGGTGGCGACCCGCGATGCGCCGGCCGCCCTGCTGCGCCGCCTGCTGGCGGGCGAGCGCATGGGCATGTGCGGCACCATCGTCAGGCATTACTGGGCGCCCAATCGCGTGCAGGCGCTGGGCGGCTTCAGCTTCAACCTGTTCACCGGCGGTGCCACGGCGCTGGGCGGTGATGCGCCCGCCACCCGCAATTTTGATCCCGCCACCATCGCCGACGCCACCGATTTCGTGCTGGGCGCCAGCCTGGGCGTCACCCGTGCCTTCCTCGAGGAGGTGGGGCCGATGGCCGAGGAGTATTTCCTCTATTTCGAGGAGATCGACTGGTCGGCCCGCAACCGCAAGCTGGGTGACCGCCGCTTCGAGATTGGCTTCGCCCATGGTGCCACCATCTTCCACAAGGCAGGCCGCGCCATCGGCTCACCCAGCGCGCGCTCGGTGCGCAGCGCCTTTTCCGATTACTGGCTGACCCGATCACGCCTGCGCTACATCTGGCGGCATCACCGCTCGCTGTGGCCCTGGCACTGGCTGCTGGGCTGGGCGGTGGCGGGCTGGCGGCTGCTGCGCCGCAAGCCGGGCAATGCCCGCGCCATCATCCGCGCCACGCTGGGCCGGCCGGCCTGACAATCACCGCCAGCTGCGCATGCCGCCATTGACCACAGCCAGCCGCAACGGCATGAACCTCACGACGAAACGCATGATCAGCGGCCGCGTTCCGGGCCGCTGCGGGGGAGAGAGAGTATGAAGCGCACGTCCATGACCATCCTGATGCTGGCCAGCGCCAGCCTGGCGCTGGTGGCCTGCAACAAGGAGCCGGAAAAGCCGGAAGGCCAGGTGGTCGCCACGCTGGATGGCGGTGACATCACCGTTCACGAGGTCAACGCCGAGATCAACTCGATGGGCAATGCCGTGCAGGGGGCGCCGCGCAAGCTGGTGGAAGCCGTGGCGCTGGGCCGGGTGATCGAGCGCAAGATGGTGGCGGCCGAGGCGCGCACCCGCAAACTGGACCAATCCCCGCAGTTCGTGCTGGCCAAGGCCCGCAACGACGAGAATCTGCTGGTGCAGGCGCTGCAGGCCGATATCGCCAGCAAGGTGCAGGCAACACCCCGCGAGCGGGCCCAGAAATATATCAGCGACAATCCGGTGATGTTCGCCGATCGCCGCATCCTCCAGCTGGACCAGATCCAGTTCCTGCAGGGCCCCAACACCGCCAACCTGCCGATGAAGGACGCCAAGACGATGGCGGCGGTGGAGCAGATGCTGCTCAACGCCAATATCGAGTTCCGCCGCGCGCCGCAGCAGATCGACACGCTGCTGATCGATCCGAAGCTGAGCAAGGAAGTGCTGCGCGTTGCCAACGGGCCGGAAGGCGAGCCCTTCATGTTCACCGATCGCCCGGCCGGCGCCCCCGCCCCGGTGATCTACATCAACGTGGTGAGCAACGTGAAGGTGCAGCCGTTCATCGGCGAAAAGGCGATTTCCTATGCGCAGCAGCTGCTGCAGCGCCAAGAGATGAACAAGCGCCTGCAGGATGAGCTGAAGCGACTGAAGGACGCCAACAAGGCCAAGATCACCTATGCCGCCGGCTATGACGCGCCCGAGAAGGTCGCCGAGAAGCTGCGCAAGGAAAACCAGGCCAAGCCGGCTGCTGCACCTGCCGCTGCACCAGCAGCGGCCGCGCCTGCTGCCCCGGCTGCTGCCGCGCCGGCGGCGCCGGCCGCCGGCGGCACCGGTGCCTGAACTTGCGGTTGGTCTGCTCTGGCATGCGGCCCGGGCGACCAACCTCGGCATCGGCGCACTGACCGCCGGAAACCTCGCGCTGGCGCGGCAGGCGGCAGCGCAGGCCGGCGTTGCCGCCCGCTTCACCCTCATCGGTTCGCGCGAAACGGGGCCGCCCTCGGTGGCAGACGCTGACCTGTCGAATCGCGAGATCACCGGCCGCTATATGATCTCGCCCAGCGGCTTCCTCGCCGATGTGCGGGCGTGCGACATCATGCTGGACATCTGCGGCGGTGACAGCTTCACCGACATCTACCCCGACAAGCGCTTTGCCTATGTCGCCAGCACGAAGATCATCACCATCCTCTCTGGCAAGCCGCTGGTGCTGAGCCCGCAGACGATCGGTCCATTCAGCCGCCAGCCGCACAGTGCCATTGCCGGGTGGATCATCGCCCGTGCCCGCGCGGTGTTTGCCCGCGACGCACTGTCGGTGGCGGCGGTGGCGGCGCTGGCGCCCGGCGTGGCGGCCCGCGAAGTGGTGGATGTGGCCTTCGCCCTGCCCTACACGCCGCGCGCGAAAACGCCCGGTCGCCTGCAGATCGGCCTTAACGTCTCGGGCCTGCTGATGAACGGCGGCTATGCCGGCGGCAATGAATATCGGCTGGGCTATGACTATCCCGCCCTCACCCGCCGGCTGATCGAGGCGTTGCTGGCGCGCGGCGACTGCGATGTGCACCTGGTGCCGCACGTGCTGGCGCCGCACCTGCCCGCCGATGATGATGGCGCGGCGGCCGATCGGCTGAAGGCGGACTATCCGGCGCTGATCCGCCATCCCGACTTCACCTCGGCCAGTGACGCCAAGAGCTTCATTTCCGGCTTGGATTTCCTGGTCGGCGCGCGCATGCACGCCACCATCGCGGCCTTTTCCAGCGGCGTGCCGGTGGTGCCGGTGAGCTACAGCCGCAAGTTCGAGGGCCTGTTCGGGGCGCTGGGCTATGACTGGCTGGTGGGCGCGCAGGGCATGGACACCGATGCCGCGCTGGCCCGCATCCTTGAGGCGCTCGAACGCCGCGCCGAACTCGCTGCCGCCATCGCTGCGGCGGCCCCGCGCATCCAGGCCGGGCTTGATGCCTATGTGAGCGCGCTGGCCGGGCTGTTCCGGGAGGCGGCGCGGTGAAGCCCGGTTTCCTCGCCCGCGTCGAGAAGGCGGACAGCTGCACAGGCTGCGGCCTGTGCGCCGCCGTGTCCGCTGGCATCAGCATGGCCGAAGTGCCGCCGGGCTGGGCGCGCCCGCGCCAGACCGGGCCGGTGAGCGCTGCCGAGGATGATGCCATCGCCGCCGCCTGCCCGGGCCTGGTGGTGGACGAGCGCGACAATCCGCATGATCCCGCCGAGCCGCTGTGGGGCCCGCAGCTGTTCACCGGGGTGGGCCATGCCAACGATGCGGAACTGCGCCATCACGCCTCTTCGGGCGGGCTGATCTCGGCGCTGCTGGGCCATGCGCTGGCCAGTGGACAGATCGATTTCGTGGTGCAGGTGCGCGCCGATCCCGATCGGCCCACCGGCAACATCACGTCTGTGTCGCGCAGCGCTGCCGACATCTTCGGCGCCGCCGGCTCGCGCTATGCCGCCTCCTCGCCGCTGGCCGGGCTGGAGGGCTGGCTGGCCCACGCCGAGCAGGCCGGCGAGCGCTTTGCTTTCGTGGGCAAGCCCTGCGACGTGGCGGCCGTGCGCGCCCGCGCCAAGGCTGATCCGCGCATTGGTGCCCGCGTGCCGCTGATGATCGCATTCTTCTGCGCCGGCATCCCGTCGGCGCGGGCCGTGGGCCGCATCCTCGACCGGCTGGAGGTGAAGCCTGAAGACGTGACCGCCTTCCGCTTTCGGGGCGATGGCTGGCCGGGCCGCTGCACCGCCACGCTGAAGGACGGCAGCAGCCGCTCCATGGGCTATGACGACAGCTGGGGCCAGATCCTGTCGAAGGAAATCCAGTTCCGCTGCAAGATCTGCCCGGATGCGGTGGGCGCGGCGGCCGATGTGGCCTGCGCCGATGCCTGGTATGGCGATGCGCGTGGCTATCCCAGCTTCGAGGAACAGGATGGCCGCAGCCTGGTGATGGCGCGCACCGTAAAAGGCCTGGCCCTGCTGGAAGCGGCGCAAGCGGCCGGGCGCGTGGTGGCAGAACCGGTGGCAGTATCGGAGATCGCGGCAATGCAGCCCTCGCAGGCGCGGCGCAAGCGGCAGATCGCGGCCCGGCTGTGGGCAATGCGGGTGGTGGGCCGCCCGGTGCCACGCTATGCAGGGCTGGCGGTGGCCGAAGCATCACGGCTGGAACCGCTGCACCTCAGGCTCAAGGCCTTTGCCGGGCTGGTGCGGCGCTTCATCAGGGGGACGGCATGACACGGAAAGGCATCATCCTGGCGGGCGGCTCGGGCACGCGCCTCTATCCGCTCACCAAGCCGGTCTCCAAGCAGTTGATGCCGGTCTATGACAAGCCGATGATCTATTATCCGCTGTCCGTGCTGCTGCTGGCCGGCGTGCGCGACATCATGATCATCACGACGCCCGAAGACAGCGCCGCCTTTGCCGGCCTGCTGGGCGATGGCAGCCAGTGGGGCATCTCCATCCACCATGCCCAGCAGCCCAAGCCGGAGGGCCTCGCCCAAGCCTATCATATCGGCGCGGATTTCGTGGGCAGCGACCCGTCCGTGCTGATCCTGGGGGACAATATCTTCCACGGCCATGGCCTGCCCGAACTGCTGGCACGTGCAGCGGCCCGCACGGATGGCGCCACCGTGTTCGGCTATTATGTGAAGGACCCGTCGGCCTATGGCGTGGTCTCCTTCGGCGCCGATGGCCTCGCCGAGACCATCGAGGAAAAGCCCGCTGCCCCGAAGAGCAACTATGCCGTGACCGGGCTCTATTTCTATGATGGCGATGCCGTGGCGCTGGCCCGCGATCTCACCCCTTCCGCGCGCGGCGAGCTGGAAATCACCGATCTCAACCGCCGCTATCTTGAGGCCGGCAAGCTGAACGTGGAACTGATGGGGCGCGGCTTTGCCTGGCTCGACACCGGCACCCACGGCTCGCTGCTTGATGCCGCGCTCTATGTCCGCATCGTCGAGGAGCGCCAGGGCCTGAAGATCTGCTGCCCCGAGGAAATCGCCTGGCGGCAGCGGCTGATCGACGATGAACAACTGGCCCGCATCGCCGAGCCGCTGCGCAAGTCAGGCTATGGCGAATATCTGCTGACCCAGTTGAGGCTCGGCCAGTGAACATCGTCGAAACCGCCCTGCCCGGCGTGCTGCTGATCGAGCCGCGCGTGTTCGGCGATGCGCGCGGCTTCTTCCTGGAAAGCTGGAACCGCCGCGGCTTCGCGCAAGCCGGCCTCGATCTCGATTTCGTGCAGGACAACCACAGCCGTTCTGCAAAGGGCGTGCTGCGCGGGCTGCATTACCAGCTCAGCAATCCGCAGGGGAAGCTGGTGCGGGTGACGCAGGGCGCGGTGTTCGACGT
>ERZ1066136.319-NODE-319-length-43287-cov-13.170707_pt1 | contig 43287 bp, 32 predicted proteins | sample MGYA00382783_ERZ1066136 | MGnify/ENA primary metagenome ERZ1066136 (study PRJEB33369, sample SAMEA5778366) | biofilm metagenome | biome: Industrial cooling water; feature: Water cooling tower basin; material: Biofilm | place: United Arab Emirates | collected... | reverse complement strand
CGTCAGTCGAAGCGGCCGCGCCACGATCCGCTGCGCGCGGCCGCGAAGGCTGAGGTGACGAACAGCAGCAGCCCGCCCTCGAACAGCAGGTAGCTCTCGGTCATGCTCACCGTGGCGAGCAGCACGAGGGTGAGGGCGGGCCAGACGTAGACGGTGCTGCGCCGGCGCGAGGCCACCAGCCACGCGCGCACGAACGCGAGCCCGAGGGTGGCGAGCAGCACGAGGATTCCCGCGAGCCCCAGCTGCAGCCAGATGTCGGCGTAGGCGTTGAGCGCCGAGTTGGGGTGCACGCCCGTCACCGACCGCAGGCTCGAGAACGGGTACACGTCGGTGGGCCAGACGCCCACCCACCCCCAGCCGAGCACCGGCTGCTGCGCGACGAGGTCGCCGACCTCCGACCACACGCTCGTGCGCTCGGCGACGTCGGCAGCAGCATCCACGAAGCCGACGAGCGGGCCGCGGAAGAACCAGGCCAGCACCCCGAAGACCACGACCGAGATCAGCAGCACCGACTGCGTCGCGCGCCGCGCCACCGCCTCCTGGCGGCGGATCACGACGAGCGCGAGCCCCGCCAGCAGCACGGCGGCGAGCACCAGCAGCGACACCGGCGACCGGGCGAACACGATCGTCGCCGCCGCCAGGGTCAGCGAGTAGGCCGTGAGGCCGCGCGACACCGAGCGGGTGCGAAACTCGATCCAGAAGCTCAGCACCGCGAGCGCGCCGAGGAAGGCGAACGCGTTGCGGGTGCCGGCCAGACCCTGCACGGGCCCGCCGGCGGCCAGGTCGCCGGTGATCGCGATCCACGTGAACGGGGTGTCGAGGATGATGCCGCTCAGCACCTCCAGCGCGAACGACACCGTCAGGATCGCCCGCAGCGCGTTGCCGACCGCGCGCACCAGCTGGATGAGGTCGCGCACGAGCGCGAGATACACGCCGAGGAAGGCGTAGGCCAGGGCGTAGATGATGCCGCCCGCCGTCTGGGTCGGGTACTGGCTCCAGATGATGCTGACCGTCACGAGCGAGAACAGGCCGATGAGCGACAGCGGCAGCACCCCGCGCCACTCGATGCGCTCGGGTTGCGCGGCCAGGCTCAGCGCCGCCAGCACCACGAGGCCGCCCACCACCGCCACGCTGCCGGGCCAGCCGAGCAGCGCGCGCACGGCGAAGGCGGCCAGTGCCACGCCGACGATGACCTCGGTGAGCGCCTGCGTCAGTCGCGGCGACCCCAGGAAGGCGCGGGCGGCGTCGCGCGCGCTCAGCGCGCCCTCACCGGATGCGGCGCTCACGCTCGCGCTCCCGCCCCCGCGCGGCGCACCGGCAGGGTGACGCCGCGCACACGGCTCGCGACCGCCAGGTAGACGAGCAGCACGAGCCCCGCCTCGATCAGCAGCCGCGACTCGGCCAGGCTGTGCACCAGCAGCACCGTCAGCAGCAGCGGCGGCAGCGTGCGCAGGGCGGGCGAGGCGGGCGCGTCGCCGAGCGGGGCATCCACCGACCACGACAGCACGCGCACGCCCGTCGTCAGAAGCAGGATGCTGAACACGACCAGCCCGACCGCTCCGAGCTGCAGCAGCACATCGAGCCACGCGTTGTGCGCCTGCAGGTAGGTGACGCCGTTGATGACCACCAGATCGTCGAAAGGCTCGACCCAGGGGGCCCAGTAGCTCACCCACCCCCAGCCGAGCACCGGACGCTGCTCGACGAGCCCGAGCACCGCATCCCAGATGTCGAGACGCCCGGTGAGGTCGTCGCTGCGCCCGACGAGGTCGAGCAGCTGCGCGCGGAAGGCGAGGGCGAGCGCCACCACGGCGCCCGCGGCGAGGGCCGTCAGCCCGTAGAGCGTGAGGCGGCCGCGGCGGGTGAGGCGGCGGGCGAGCAGCACGACCCCGAGCGCGACCACGGCAGCCGCACCCGCGACGAGCACCGTCGACGACCGGGTCAGGGCGAGGGTCAGCACCGCCGCGGCCACCCAGCCCCAGCCGGCCGCCTGACCGACCCGGCGCTCGACGAGCTGGATCGCGAACACGATCACGGCGAGCAGGGCGGCGAACGCCAGCAGGTTGGCGTTGCCGGGGATGCCCTGGATGCGGCCGCCCTCGAGCAGCAGCGCGCGCGACCAGTAGTAGGCGCGCGGGAAGGGCTCGTCGTACGACACCCACAGGGGCAGCACGGGCCGCTGCAGCACGGCGGCCACGACGAGCTCGAAGGCCAGCGACAGGCCGATGATCCACCGCAGCGCCATGCCGAGCGCCCTCAGCAGCTGCGCGAGGTCGAGAGTGTGCGCCATGACGACACCCACGAACATGGTCAGCAGCGTGGTGACCACACCGAGCGCCGAGGCCCCCGGGTAGGCCGACCAGACGATGGAGGCCACCATGAGGGCCGCGAGGGTGCCGAGCGCGATCGGCACGCGCCGCAGATCGAGCCGATGGCGCGCCGCCACGGCCACCCAGCCGGCGACGATGATCGCCACGACGACACCCCAGCCATACCAGCTGATCGAGTAGCGCCACGCATCACCCGCGAGCAGGGTGAACATGGTCAGCGTGGCGAGAGCCACGCGCCGGTCGCGGAGCCACGTCATGGGCTCCAGCCTACTCGCGCGGTCACGCCGGCATCCTGGCCCGCTACCGTGGTCGAGTGGAATTCACCTGGGTCACCGGCGCCGGCGTCGAGCCCTGCATTCCCTGCGGAAGGGTGCGCGACAGCGAGCGGGTCTTCGAGTCGCGCACCGCGGAGGACGTGCCTGTCGTCGGCACCCGGTGCACGGTCTGCGGGTCGGTGACGGTGCACGGCGCCGAGATGGAGTACGAGGCCGACGACCCCTTCATCGACCGCTACCTGCAGGCGGAGGGCGGTATCGACGCGATCGTCGCGAACCTCTACCGGGTCGACGCACCCGCCGCGGCCCGATTCCTCGACGTCGGTGCCAACTACGGCTTCGGCGTGCGCTGGGCGCGCGACATGCTCGGGTGGCGCGCCGTCGGTGTCGAGCCCTCCTATGCGGGCCGGCGGGGCGCGCGCGAGCTGGGCGTCGAGATTCTCGGCCAGTACGTCACGGCCGACACCATGCTCGACGAGCGGTTCGACGTCATCCTGGCCTCGGAGGTCGTCGAGCACCTCAGCGACCCGGGTGCGTTCATCACGGTGCTGCGCGACCACCTCGCGCCCGGCGGCACGCTGGTGCTGACCACGCCCGCAGCGGAGGTCATCACCCCCGCAACGGCCGTCGAGGGCATGCAGGCGGTCGGCACCGGAGGCCACGTCTTCCTGTTCAGCGCGCCGGCCCTCGCCGACTTCCTGCGCCGTCACGGCTTCGGCTCGGTCGCGGTCGCTCGCGACGGCATGGCCATGTCCGCGGTCGCCACGATCGAGCCCGATCGAGCGCTCGATGCGCGCGCCCGCGGCCCTCAGCCCGCCGAGGTGGCGACCTTCCTGCAGTCTCTCGTCACCGACCCCGCGTCGCCGCCGGTTCTCGCCACCGCGATGGCGGTGCGCCACTACCGCGCCCTCGTCAACCTGGGGCAGGATGCGCCCGCGGTCGAGCACGACATGGTCGAGCGCGTGCGCACCACGACCGGCCTCGACCTGGCGGCGCCGGCGGCCCTCGCGGCCGCGCTGCCGACCCTCGACACCCTTCCCCTGCTCATCGCTCCCGCCGCTTTCGCCGCCGGCATGGTGCGCGTCGTCCACCGCCGCGACTGGGCTCAGGCGGTCGACTACTTCGCCCTCGCCGAGGCGGCCGTCGCCGAGAACAACCGTCGCAGCCACTCCCACGACGGCGACGCGCGGCTCATCCTCGCCCAGTCGCGCGCCCACCGGCTGCTGGCGCTGCTGCACAGCGACCCCGCGGCCGCTGTCGCCGAGTGGCGTCGCCTGCTCGCGGCCGGCGAGCTGGTCGACGCCGCCGAGTGGACGGTGCGGCTCTTCGTCGAGGCGCACGCCCTCGGGCGCCCTCAGCTCTTTGACGTCGGTCTCGACGCGATCTCCGACGCCATCGGCGAGCTCGGTGCGGGCGACACCGAGCAGCAGGCCGTCGCGGCCGTCGACGGTGCGCACCTGCTGGCCCGCGCCGCCATCGCGCGCGGCGACCGGTGGTGCGCCACCCAGTGGATCTCGATCGCCGAAGCCGTCATGCAGGTGCGCGCCGAGCGGCTCGCGCCCGACTGGGCCGAGCAGGCGACGCGGATGCTCGCCGCCACTCGTACCGACCTGCAGCCGCTGCGCGCCGAGGCGATCCCGTCGCTCGTGCCCATGCCGGGCCACGAGCACGAGTCGATCCTCTGGGCGAGCGCCGAGCGCGACGAGGTGCCGGGCGGCGTCAGCGTGATCATGGCCCTCTACAACGGCGAGCGGTACGTGGTCGAGGCGCTGGAGTCGGTCGCGGCACAGACGCACGCGCCCCTCGAGGTGATCATCGTCGACGACGGGTCGCACGACGACGCGGTGGCGCGCATCCAGAGCCTTCCGCTGCCGTTCAGTCCGCGCATCCTCCGCCAGGGCAATGCCGGGCAGTCGGCGGCACGCAACACGGGCATCCGCGCCGCGCGCGGCGGGTACATCGCCTTCCTCGACCAGGACGACGCGTGGCGCCCCGACCACCTCGCCCGCCTTATCGCCGCGATCGAGGCGGATGACCGCCTCGCGTGGGTCTTCGGCGACTTCGACCTCGTCGACGAGTCGGGCAGCACGCGCGTGCAGTCGTACCTCACCACCACCGGGGTGCTGCTCGACCGCCGAACCATCATCGATCTCGTGCGCACCGACATCATGGCGCTGCCGTCGGCCAGCATCCTGCGCCGCAGCGCCCTGGTCGCCGAGCGGGGATTCGATCGGCGCTTGTCGGGCTATGAGGATGACGAGCTCGCGATCCGCCTCTTCCGCGCGGGGTGGCGCATCGCCCCGGCGCTCGACGTGCGCGCGCGGTACCGCACGCACGATGCCAACGCGTCGGGGTCGGTCGCCTTCCTGCGCAGCCGGCTGGTGTTCCTGCAGCTGCTGCTGACGGTGTATCCGGGCGGCCAGGCGGGGGCATCCGCACCCGAGGCGGCGGCCGAGCGGCTGCTGCGCTCGACGACGGCGGAGTACTTCGTCGCTCTCGTGGCGCGCGATGACGCCCTGGCCCGCACCATCGCCTGGGCGATCGAGCGCATGCTCCCCATCTCAGAGGGCGTCTCGCCATACCACCGGTCGGGCCTGCGGCTCATGCGCCGACCGCGGCTGATGCGCGCCGCCATGCAGGTCGCCGGGGCGCTGCCCGGCCCGGTGCGGCGTCGTGTGCTGCCGCCCATGGCGCTGCAGGCGCACGAGCAGCTGCGCCGTCGTCGGCGCGCCACCGGTGTCTTCACGCTCGACGGCCGCCCCGACTGGCTGCGCTGACGCGCGGGTGCCGACCGCGTTCGTGCGCGGAGCCGCGCGGAGCCGCGCGGATCAGACGAAGGCGCCCACCCCGGTGATGGCGCGGCCGACGATGAGCGAGTTCATCTCGCGCGTGCCCTCGTAGCTGTACAACGCCTCGGCGTCGGCGTGGAAGCGCGCGACGTCGTAGTCGAGCACGATGCCGTTGCCGCCGAGCGCCTCGCGGCACAGGGCGACCGTCTCGCGCATCGCCGTGGTCGCGAACGCTTTGGCCAGTGAGGCGTGCTCGTCGCGCTGCACGCCCTGGTCGAGCATCTGCGAGACCCGCGTGCACAGCGCGATGCTCGCAGTGATGTTACCGAGGCTGCGGCTGAGCAGGTCTTGCACCAGCTGGTGGCTCGCGATCGGCTTGCCGAACTGCTCGCGGGTCGTCGCGTAGTCGACCGCGGCCTCGTAGGCGCCGATCGCGGTGCCGACGGCCGCCCACGCCACCTCGGCGCGGGTCAGCCGCAGCACCGCCGCGGTGTCGCGGAACGAGTTCGCGTTCTGCAGCCGGTGGCTCTCGGGCACGCGCACGTTCTCGAGCACGATGTCGGCGTTCTGCACGATGCGCAGCGCCTGCTTGCGCTCGATCTTCGTCGCCGTGTAGCCGGGCGTGCTCGTCGGCACGATGAAGCCCTTCACCTGGCCGTCTTCCGTGCTCTTCGCCCAGATGATCGTGATGTCGCTCCAGGTGGCGTTGCCGATCCAGCGCTTGGCCCCGTTGAGCACCCAGTGGTCGCCATCGCGGGTGGCCGTCGTGCGCAGCCCCTGCGCCGAGTCGCTGCCCGACAGCGGCTCGGTGAGGCCGAAGGCGCCGATGACCTCGCCGGTCTTCAGCTTCGGCAGCCACTCGGCGCGCTGCTCGGGTGAGCCGGCGACACCGATCGACCCCATGGCGAGTCCGTTCTGAACCCCCACGTAGGTGGCGACGCTCGCGTCGACGCGGGCCAGCTCGAGAGCCGTCCAGCCGCTGTAGACGGCGCTGAAGTCGCCGGCCTTGGTCTCGTCCCACAGGTTGCCGAAGACCTGCTGATCGTGCAGCCCGGGCAGGATCTGCCGGGGGAACTCGGCGCGGTCCCAGTAGTCGTTGACGACCGGCTTGACCTCGGTCTCGAGGAAGGTGCGCAGGCGCACCAGCTCGCGCTGCTCGTGCTCGGCGAGCTGGCTCTCGAAGGCGTAGAAGTCACTGGCGAGCGTGGGGAAGGTCATGGCGCGAGGCTAGTCGGGCTCCGCATCCTGCCCCCCGCCCTTTGTGGCGCCACCCCACCGTCGCCGGTCGGGGGCCCGCACCCCTTGTCGAGACCGCACGAACGCTGTCTGTGCGGCGATCGGTGGGCCGCCGTTGCCGTCCGTCGACACCAGTGCGGGTGCTGTCGGGCTGCGCCTTCCCGATCTGCGGATCGACATGAGCGCGCTTCATGAGCGTCCGCAGATCTGGAAGGCGGGCCGACATGGTGGCGGGCCGGCGCCCCGGTCATCGACAAACCCCCTCACCGCGGTCGGTAGCGTAGAGCCCGACGAGGAGGGCCCGTGCTGCTGCGCATCGAGAACACACCCCGCGACTACGCGTGGGGGTCGACGACGGCGATCGCCGAGCTGCTCGGCACCGTGCCGTCGGGCCGCCCCGAGGCCGAGCTGTGGCTGGGCGACCACCCGGGTTCTCCCGCGCGCATCGTGGAGGGGGCGGGCGACGCGGCCTCCGCATCCGACCTGCACGCCCTGCTGCGGGCGCGCGGTCAGAGCCTGCCCTTCCTGCTGAAGCTGCTGGCGGCCGCCGAACCGCTGTCGCTGCAGGCGCACCCGACGGTCGCGCAGGCGCGCGACGGCTTCGCGCGCGAGAACGCCGCCGGCATCGCGCTCGACGACCCGACGCGCAACTACAAGGACGAGCTGCACAAGCCCGAGCTCATCTACGCCCTGAGCGACCCGTTCATCGCGCTCGCCGGGTTTCGCCCGGTCGCCGAGTCGCAGGCCGAGCTCGCCGCCGTCGACCACCCGGGGGTCTTGCCGCTGAAGCTGCAGCTCACGAGCGACAGCGCGCTGCCCGACGTCGTGCGCTGGCTGATCGAGCGCGGTGAGGGTGTCGACGCGATCGTGGATGCCCTCACCGCCACCGCCCGCGCGCTCGAGCACGACCCCCGCGACGGCGCGTGCTGGGCCACCGTGCGCCGCCTCGCCGACCACTACCCGGGCGACCCCGGCATCGCGCTCTCGCTGCTCATGCACACGGTCGTGCTGCGGCCCGGCGAGGCGCTGTACCTGCCGACCGGCAACATCCACTCGTACCAGCACGGGCTCGCCATCGAGGTGATGGCGGCGAGCGACAACGTGCTGCGCGGCGGTCTGACCCCCAAGCACGTCGACGTGCCCGAGCTCATGCGGGTGCTCGACACCCGCCCGGTGCCTGAGCCCCGCATCGTCCCGCGGGCGGTGGCGCCGGGCGTGCTGCGGTTCGAGCCCGACGTGGTCGACTTCGCCCTGACAGTGGTCGAGCCCGAGGGGGCTCGCGCGGGCACCGTCGTGGAAGCTCACGCCGGCGCCATCGTGCTGTGCCTCGCGGGGCGGGTGACGGTGGGTGAGCGGCTCGTGCTCGAGCGCGGGCAGGCCGCGTTCAGCGACGAGCGGTCTGTGAGCATCCGCGGAGACGGCCGCGCGGTGATCGCCACCGGCGACCACCCCGCCGCCTGAGCCGCCGGGCCGATTCGCCGCGCGCCGGGTACCCTGGAGTTGACGCGACCGGGGGGTGAGCGCCATGACCAGCACGAGGGCCGCTGTGGGCATGCTGCTCGTCGGCGCGCTCGCGCTCGCTCCGGCTGCTGCAGCGCCGGCCCCCGGTGCGATCGCCGCGCCCGTCGCGAACGTCGACCGCATCGGCGGTTCCGACCGTTTCGCCACGGCGGTGCGGGTCTCGGAGACCGCGTTCGCTGGACCCGTGCCCGTCGTCTTCCTCGCCAACGGACTCGACTACCCCGACGCCCTGTCCGCGGCGCCGGTGGCGGCCGCGCTCGGCGGCCCGCTGCTGCTCACCCTGCCGCGCACGCTCCCCGACCTGGTCGTGAACGAACTGCGGCGTCTCGCGCCGGAGACGGTCGTGCTCGTCGGCAGCGAGGCCGTGGTGGGTGCGGAGGTCGAGGCCCAGGTGCAGGCTCTCGGACTCACGACCGACCGGGTCGCCGGGCCCGACCGCTACGCGACGTCACGCGCGCTCATCGAGCGGTACGCGCTGCCGGGAAGCACGCTGTTCATCGCCACCGGTCGCAACTACCCAGATGCCTTGGCTGCGGCGGCCGCCGCGGGTGCCATCGACGCTCCCGTGCTGCTGGTGAACGGTCGCACGACGGCACTCGACCCGGCGACCGCCGCGCTGATCGAGGCTCGCGGCACGACCACGGTGCACATCGCCGGGAGCGCGGGCGTCGTCTCTGCCGAGCTCGAGCTCGAGCTGTCGCAGCGAGTGGGCACCGTCAGTCGCCTCGCCGGTCGCGATCGCTACGAGACGGCCGTCGCGATCGCGAGCGAGACCGCATCCGAGGCCGGTCGCGCATTCGTGGCCACGGGCGCTGGCTTCGCCGACGCTCTCTCGGGCGCCGTTCTGGCCGCTGTCGAGCAGGCGCCTCTGTATCTGTCCGGTCCGACCTGCCTTCCTCGCGTCGCCCGCGAGGCGATCGTCGACCGGCAGAACGCTGAGCGGGTCACGCTCCTCGGCAGCGAGGGCGTGCTCGGCCCGCGGGTCGCCGCTCTGGAGGCGTGCACGACGGTGGCCGACGACCGCGCCGCGAGCGTCGCCGAGCTGACCGCGTCGCTGCAGCTCGCCCTGCGCTCGCTGCCCGGGCGCTACGCGGTGACCGTGCGCGAGCATGACGGTCTCGAGACGCGGGTGAGCATCAACGGTGCGGTCGTGCAGGAGCCGGTGAGCGTCATCAAGGTGTTCGTCGCGTACGGCGTGCTCGACCGCGTCGAGCGCGGTCAGCTCGCGCTCTCGACGGCGACCCGCTCCGGGGTGTCGGTCGCCGACTGCCTGCGGGTGATGATCCACACCTCCGACAACCTGTGCCACTACGACCTCGTCGCGCTCCTCGGGCCGCAGGCGCTCACCACCCAGCTGCAGGCCGAAGGGTATCGGGGCACCCGGTACGGGGGAGCGGCGGGCACGACCGTTCCGTACAGCGAGAAGACGTCGACGACCGACGATCTCGCTCTGCTGCTCGAGCGGCTGGAGGAGGGCGAGCTGCTCGGCCCCGAGCTGACCGAGCACTTCATGACTCTGCTCGAGACCCAGCTGTGGCGCTCGAAGCTGCCGGCCGGCGTCGAGCGGGGAGTGCCCGTCGGCAACAAGACGGGGTCGGCGTGGGCGCCGGGCGGCTGGTTCCATTCGGATGCCGGCATCGTGTCGTCCCCCGCGGGCACCTACTCGATCGCCGTGCTGGGCAGCCAGGGGGCCACCGCCGCGGGCGTGCGCACTCTCGGCCGCGTGGTGTTCGAGCACTTCACCGGCCCGATCGGCGTGGCCGCCAGCTACAGCGACCTCAACGCCGTGACCACCGGCAGCGTGACGACCTACCGCTACGCCAACACCACCGAGCCCGTCGGCACCCTCGCCGCGGGCACCCGCGTCGAGGTCTACGGCAGCGCGCGCACCTGGTACCAGCTGGCGCTGCCGTCAGGGCTCGTGTGGGTGCCGTCGTCAGCGCTGCGCAACGCCCACGACTACCCGCGCAGCACCCGCTGACGCGCCCTCTAGGCTGGGCGGCATGACCTGGCTTGTCACCGGCGGTGCCGGCTATATCGGCGCCCACGTCGTGCGCGCCCTCACCGGGGCGGGCATGCGCGCCGTCGTGCTCGACGACCTCTCGAGCGGTCATGCCGCGTTCGTTCCGGCCGATGTGCCCTTCGTGCGGGCATCCGTTCTCGATGCGGCGGCGGTGGATGCGGCGCTCACGCAGCACGCCGTCACCGGGGTCATCCACGTCGCGGGCTTCAAGTACGCGGGCGTGAGCGTCGAGCGCCCGCTGCACACCTACGAGCAGAACGTCACGGGCATGATCACCCTGCTCGAGGCGATGCAGCGGCACGGCGTGCAGCAGTGCGTGTTCTCGTCGTCGGCCGCCGTCTACGGCGCGGTCGACGTCGATCTCGTCACCGAAGACACCCCGAAGAACCCGACCTCGCCCTACGGCGAGTCGAAGCTCATCGGCGAGTGGCTGCTGCGCGATCAGGCCGTCGCGGCCGGGCTGCGGCACACGAGCCTGCGCTACTTCAACGTGGTCGGCTCGGGCGACCCGACGGTGCGCGACACGAGCCCGCACAACCTCTTCCCGCTCGTGTTCGACGCCCTGGCCGCGGGGCGGCAGCCGCGCATCAACGGCACCGACTATCCGACGCCCGACGGCACGTGCGTGCGCGACTACATCCACGTCGCCGACCTCGCCCTCGCCCACGTCGAGGCGGCCCGTCGGCTCGACGCGGGCGAGCCGCTCGAGCCCGCCTACAACCTCGGCTCGGGCGACGGCGTCTCGGTGCGCCAGATCATGGATGCGGTGGCCGAGGTCACCGGCATCGCCGTGACCCCCGAGCTCGCGCCCCGCCGCCCCGGCGACCCGCCGCGCATCGTGGCGAGCGGCGAGCTCGCCGCGCGCGACCTCGGCTGGCGCATGCGGCACACCCTCGCCGAGATGGTGGGGTCGGCGTGGGAGGCCCGGAGGGCCTCCGTCGAGTGATTCCGTGCCCACCCCGCCCGGCGCGGCACGTTCTCATCACTACCTATAGCGCTCTCGAGCGCTTCTCGCTTAGCGTTCGAGCATGACCCGACCTCGCCCGCTGCCCTTCCTCGCCGCCCTCGCCACCGCGGCGCTCCTGGCCACGCTGACCAGCGCTCCCGCCGCGGCGCGCACCACCGATGAGCCGATCACGCCCGAGCTCTCGGCCGCGACGTCGGGTGCCGTCACCGGGCGCGTACTCATCGTTCCGTTCGGGGGAGGCTCGCCGGTGCCGGCCAATAGCGGCGAGGTGCAGTTCTTCTCGCAGTCCAGCCCGGTTCTCGAACCGGCAGCGACCGCGTTCCTGACCCCGTCGGGCACCTTCAGTCTCAATTCCGGTCTGCCCGCCGGGCAGTACTCGGTCGCCTTCATCAGCCGCGACACCCGCGCGTTCCCGGTGCGCGAGTGGTTCAACAACCAGTTCGACCTCCTCGGCTCCGACACCGTGACACTGGTCGACGACGCCGCGTTCCCGTTCGGCGACGTCGTGCTCGAGCAGCGCACCATCGTCACCGAGCGTCTCGCCGGAGCCAATCGCTACGCCACGGCCGCTGCCGTCAGTGAGCGCTATGCGATCGACGGCGCGGTGCGCGACATCGTGATCGTCAACGGCCAGAACTTCCCCGACGCCCTCGGGGCGGGGCCGATCGCGTCACGGTTCGGCGGACCGCTGCTCATGGTGACGACGAACGCGATCCCGGCTGACACCGTGGCCGAGCTCGAGCGGCTCACCCCGCGCACCATCACGATCGTCGGGGGCACGGGTGTCGTGTCCGCCGCTGTCGAGGCGCAGCTCGCCACCTACGTCGGCGGTGCCGAGAACGTGACGCGCATCGCGGGAGCGAACCGCTACGCCACCTCGCGCGCTGTCGTGCAGGCGCTCGACACCGCTGCGCCCATCAATGAGCTGTTCATCGCCACCGGTCGGGGCTTCCCCGACGCGCTCGCGGCGGTGCCCGCCGCGGGCTCGGTGGGCGGTGCCGTGCTGCTCGTCAACGGCGCGCTCGGGTCGCTCGACTCGACGACGGCGGCGTTCATCGACGGCCTCGACGTGCCCGTGACGATCGTCGGCGGCACCGGGGTGGTGAGTGCGGGCATCCAGAACCAGCTGTCGGGTCGGGGCATCGTCGTCAACCGGGTCTCGGGCTCCACGCGCTACACCACCGCCATCGCCATCGCGATCGAGTACTTCCCGTACGCCGATTACGCGTACCTCGCCAACGGCCGCGGCTTCGCCGATGCCCTGGCGATCGGTCCGTGGGGCGGCGCCTACTCCACTCCCGTGTATCTGACGCAGCCCGACTGCGTGACGGATGCCGTGTTCGATGACCTGATCGACGGCTTGTTCAGCGGTGTCTCGCTGGTCGGCGGAACGGGCGTGCTCAGCACCACCGTGGAGGACATCGAGCCGTGCACGACATCCTGATGCCGTGCGACGCGTAGCAGTCTGAGGCCCAGCGATTCGACTTTTCCTCACCCCCATAACGAGGGATGCTCGGGCATCGAGCAGCTGAGTTACCGTCGAGTCGTCGTCGCGGTCGCGGTGGCACCACCCCGACCTCGAAAGGCTTCGCTGTGTCCTCCACCCTTCGCACACGCCTCGGCGCACTCGCCGTCGCCGCTGCTCTCGCCCTGCCCCTGCTCGTCTCCGCCCCGGCGGCCGCCCGGGAGACGCCGGCGGCGCCGCCGACGTTGACACCCGCGGCGGCGGCTGCGGCGGATGCGGAGCCCACCGGTCGGCTCACCACCGACGCGGCCCCACGCCTCAGCCCGGCCTCCACCGCCACCGTCACCGGAACCCTGCGGGTCATCGACCTCGACGGCTCGGGCCCGCACCCGGCGACGAGCAGCACCAGCTGGGTGCGGTTCTGGCTGTGGGACGACACCGCCGAGCTGTGGATCTGGCAGCGCGACGTCGACACCTTCGGCGCGAACGGCGAGTTCACCGCCTCGGGGCTGACGCCCGGCGACTACCGCATTGAGTTCGTCAGCTACGGCTTCGACATCCCGATGCGCGAGTACTGGAACAACAAGCCGGTGTTCGCGGCGTCGAACCTGGTGCCGGTGAACGAGGATTCGACGAGTGGACTGGGCACGGTCACTCTCGAGCCCGCGTTCCCCGACTTCTTCCGCATCGCGGGCGACACCCGCTACACGACGGCGATCGCGATCTCGCAGAGCATCATCGGCCCGGGTCAAACGGCTCCCGTCGTCTACCTCGTCACCGGCACCTCCTACGCCGACGCCCTGTCGGCCGGCCCCGCGGCGGCGCGAGGCGGCGGGGTCATGCTCCTCACCGCCCCCTCCAGCCTGCCGGCGGCGGTGGCCGTCGAGCTCGATCGGCTCGAGCCGCAGCGCATCGTCATCGTGGGCGGGCCGACCGTCGTCTCGACCGCTGTCGAGCAGGCCGCGGCCGGGTACGTGGCCGCCGGCGGCGAGGTCACCCGCATCTACGGGGCCGATCGCTATGCGACTTCACGACTGCTGCTCGCCGACGCATTCCCGCGCGGGCTGCCCGCCCTGTTCGTGGCGACGGGTCGCAACTTCCCCGACGCGCTGGCGGCCGGGCCGGCTGCCGCGCGGCTCGGCGGAGCAGTGCTGCTGATCGATGGCAGCCGCCCGACCACCGACACCGCGACCCGCACCCTGATCACCGACCTGGGCCAGCCCGACCTGCACCTGGCCGGTGGCACCGGAGCGATCTCGACCGGCGCCGAGACCTCGCTGCGCACCCACCTGGGCGCCGCCGGCACGGTCACCCGTTACGCGGGTGCGAACCGCTACGACACCGCGCGCGACATGAACGGCCGCGTCTTCGGGCCGCTGGGCACCGACTTCGCCTTCCTCGCCACCGGCGCCGGGTTCGCTGACGCCCTCGCGGGCGGTCCGCTCGCGGCCGCGTTCGACGGGCCGCTCTATCTCTCGAGCCCGGTCTGCCTGCGCGACGACGAGTACATCGACATCATCTGGCTGCTCACGAAGGAGGTCTACGGGCTCGGTGGCCCCGGCGCGCTGAGCGACCGCGTGCTGTTCGGCCAGTACTGCTGAGCTCGACGCGCCCCCTGCGCGCGCGGGGGATGCTCGGTGTGAGCATCCCTCGCGCGCGTAGCGCTTTCCGCGGCGCGTCGCAACTCTCGTTCAACGGTTGAGCCTCTTACTATCCGCGACTTGACGCGAGCGAATGACACGAGTGTAATTAGGGCATCCCGCGCAACGGGGGTCGTGCGGGGGAGGGAGTTGAACGAATGAGCGAGTACCGGAACACCGTTCCCGGCGACTGGTTCGTCGATCCCGTTCGACTGGGCGTGCCCGGCGTTCGTCGCTCGCGCGACATCGACGACGACGCCCTCGCCTGGCAGGCCGACGCCCTCTGCGCGCAGACCGATCCGGAGGCGTTCTTCCCCGAGAAGGGCGGGTCGACCCGCGACGCCAAGAAGATCTGCACCTCGTGCGAGGTGAAGGCCGAATGCCTCGAGTACGCGCTGCAGAACGACGAGCGGTTCGGCATCTGGGGCGGCCTGAGCGAGCGCGAGCGGCGCAAGCTGCGCCGCCGTGCGTGACGCCGCAGCCCGCGGCACGACGGTGCGCCTCGGTCGCGTGCGGGTTCGCCGCAGCCCGGCGCGTGTGACGGCCAACGCAGCCCGACCCGCCTAGGGTCGAGAACGTGCAGGCCCGAGTTATCGCGATCGTGGCCGCCCGACGGGGCGGTGCCGCGCTGCAGCAGACCCTCGATGCCCTCGCGCAGCAGACCCGTCGCCCCGATCTGCTCGTCGTCGTCGACGCGGGGGGATCCGACGCGTCGACCGCCGCCGAGACCACCGCCCAGCTCGCCGCCGCCAACCCCACGCAGTTCGTCACCGCGGGCTCGGCTCTCGGCTTCGGCGAGCTCGTGCACCGCGCCCTCGGCACGCTGCCGGCCGCCGAGCCGACCAGCTCGCCCTACGGCGGGGTCGACGAGTGGCTTTGGCTGCTGCGGCACGACACGGTGCCCGATCCTCGAGCGTTGGAGCGCCTGCTCGCCGCCGTCGAGATCGCGCCCTCCGTCGCGGTCGCGGGGCCCAAGCAGATGGACGCCGCGCAGCCGGCGATGATCGCCTCCTACGGCGAGACCCTCACCCGCCTCGGGGCGAGCATCGCGATCGCCGAGCGCGAGCTCGACCAGGCCCAGCACGACCGCACGAGCGACGTGCTCGCCGTGGGCGAGGCCGCCATGCTCGTGCGCCGTTCGGTCTTCGCGGGGGTCGAGGGCTTCGACCCCGCGCTGCCGGCGGTGGATGCCGCCCTCGACCTGTGCGTGCGCATCCGCCTCGCCGGTCACCGGGTGGTGGGCGTGCCGCAGGCGCGGGTCTTCGTGCACGAGAGCAGCGCGCAGGCCGCGCGGCCCGGCGCCGGCCGGGCGCCCAGCGAGCGCGCGCTCGCGCGCCAGCGCCGCACCGCGCAGCTGCACCGCCGCCTCGTCTACGCGCCCGCCCTCGCCGTGCCGCTGCACTGGCTCAGCCTGCTGCCGCTCGCCGTCGCCCGCGCCCTTGGGCAGCTGCTGCGCAAGCAGCCGGGCCGGGTGGGCGGCGAGTTCACCGCGGCCCTGCGCGTGGCGTTCTCGGGTGCCGCGGTGCCCAGTGCCCGGCGTCGCCTCGGCCGCAGCCGCACCGTCGGCTGGGCCGCCATCGCCCCCTTGCGCATGCCGCCCGACGAGGTGCGCCGCCGTCGCGCGGTCGCCCGCGACGCCGCGCTGAGCGCGGTCGAGGACGACCGACCGCCGCGCCCCGACTTCCTGCCCGGCGGTGCCTGGGTCGTCGCCCTCAGCGCGCTCATCGGCGCGGTCGCCTTCGCCCCCCTGCTGGGTGCGCCCGCACTGCTGGGCGGCGCCCTCGCCCCGCTCGCCCCCGACGCGACCGCGCTGCTCGACGGGCTGCACCGTACTGCCGACGGAGCCGCCGACCCCTTCGCCTTCGTGCTCGCCGCCCTCGGTGCCCTCACCGCCTGGCAGCCGTCGCTCGTGCTCGGTCTGCTCTGGGTGGCGGCGCTGCCGCTCGCCGCGCTCGGCGGCTGGTGGGCGGCCGCGGCGCTGGTGCGCCATCCCGGGCCAGCGGCGGTCGCCGCCCTCCTCTGGGCGCTCTCGCCCGCTCTGCTGTCGGCGCTCAGCAATGGCCGCCCCGCCGCCGTCGTGGCGCACCTCGCCCTGCCGCTGCTCATCGTCGCCGCCGCCCGCGCTCCCCGGTCGTGGAGCGCGACCGCCGTTGCCGGGTTCACCGCCGCCGTCGTGGTCGCGAGCGCTCCCGCGCTGCTGCCCGCCCTCGTCATCGCGTGGGCGGTGTGGATGCTCGCGCAGCCCCGCCGCATCGGCCGGCTGTTGACGCTCGCGGTGCCGACGGCCGCGCTCCTCGCGCCCCTCGTCGCGGATCAGCTGCGCCGCGGCACGCCGCTCGGCCTGCTCGCGAGCCCCGGGCTACCCGTGGCTCCGCCTCCGCTCGCGCCCACCGGTATTCTCACCGGCTGGCCCGATCTGGCTCTCGTGCTCGGGCCGCTCGCGTCGGTCGCCCCCGCCCTGCCGGCCCTCGGGGCCGCGATCGTGGTGGCCGCTCTCGCCCTCCCGGCCGTGCTGACCGCTCTCGCCGGGGTCGCGCTGCCGACCGCGCGGCGCGCGGTGCTGCCGCTCGTGCTCGCCGCCCTGGGCATCATCACCGCCTGGGCGGTCGGCGGCCTGGCGGTGACCGTCGCCGATGGAGCGCCCGTGCTCGTCGACGCAGCACCGGCGCTCAGCCTGGCGGCTCTCGGTATCGTGCTGGCCGCGGCCGTCGCCCTCGACGGCATCCGAACCCCGGCGCCGACGCGGCGCCTCGCCGTCTACGGCCCCGAACCGCGCGCGCCCCGCACGATCGCCGCCGCGGTCGGGCTCGTGCTCGTGCTGGCCGCGGCGACGGCCGCGAGCCCCGTGCTCGCGACCATTCTCACCGGCGGTGCCGCCGTGCGGCCCGGAGAGCCGCGCACCCTGCCGGCGCTCGTCGCTGCCGAGGCTCAGGCCGATCCGTCGCTGGGAACGATCGTGCTGCGTACCGTGCCGACCTCCGCCGCGACACCGTCCGCGACTCCGTCAGCGACCCCGACGGTGACGGCGCGCATCGATCGCGCGACCGGCCGCACGCTGATCGAGCAGCGCACTCTCCGCGCCTCCGCCCCGCTCGGCGACGACGCGAGCGCCGAGCCCGCCGAGCTGGCCCGACTCGTGGGCAACCTCATCGCGCCGAGCGGCCTCGACACGGCCCCGCTGCTCGACGCGCTCGATGTGCGATTCGTCTTGCTCGAGGGAGCGTCGGGGCCCGCGGCGTCGCCCGACCCGGCCGACGCGCAGAGCGATCCGGCGATCGCCGCGATGATCGCGGCGCTCGACGCGAATCCGGCGCTCGCGCCCGTCGGCGACACCGAGACGGGGCGACTGTGGCGCGTGGTCGCCGACGGCACCGTGAGCGCCGAGCCTGCCGACCGGCCCGCGAGCAGCACGGTCGTGCTCGCGGTGCAGCTGAGCATCCTGGGCCTGACCCTGCTGCTGGCCGTTCCCACCAGCCTGCGGCCGCGCCGGCCCGCCGAGCGCCCCGACCCCGACGGCCCCGCCGCCACCTTCGACCCGGAGGGGGACGATGACTGACGAGAATGCCCCCACCGACCTCCGTCGGCCCTCCGACGAGACGAGCGGGCGCGGGCGCCGCGCGCTGATCGCCTCGGGCCGCGTCGCGGCCGCCCTGGTCGCCGCTGTCGCCGCGAGCGCCCTCGCCGTCGGGGTGCTGCTCGTGCCGTCACCGAGCGCCGCCCCCGCGGTGCCGTCGCAGCTCGTCACGCCCGAGCGCGCCGACCAGACCCTGGTGTGCGCGGGCGGAGCGATCGGCCTCGCGCGCGGCGATGACCCCGCACCGACCGTGGTCGCCGACCCGGTTCGGGCCGCGTTCGGCCCCGGCCTGGTGGAGGGCACGCTCGGCGCGAGCGACGCGGCCGGTGGGGGAGCGGCCGTCATCACGCTGCCCCGCGAGGCCCCGGGCGACGCGCTCGCCGCCGCCGAGCGCGTGCGGGCCAGCACGCCCGACGTCAGCGGTCTCGCCGCCTCCGAGTGCCTGACGCCGGCCCGTTCGGCGTGGCTGGTCGGCGGCTCGACCACCGTGGGCCGCACCACCTGGATCGTGCTGAGCAATGCCGACGTCGTCGACGCAGTCGTCGACCTGCGCCTGTGGGGCGAGAACGGCCCGATCGAGGCGGTCGGCGCCACGGGCATCATCGTCGCTGCCGGCAGCCAGCGCGTGCTGCCGCTCGCCGGCCTCGCCGTCGACGAACCCTCGCCCGTCGTCCAGGTCACCAGCTCGGGCGGGTCGGTGGCCGCGACCCTGCAGACGTCGATCGTGCGCGGCCTCGACCCCGACGGCCTGAGTGTGATCACGCCCGTGCTGGCGCCCGACGTGCGCCACGTCATCCCGGCGCTGCCCGTGATCGGTCTCGATGCCGTGCTCGCCCGATTCAGCACCGACGGCGCGGCCGACGCCCTCACCGCCCTCCGGATGCTCGCCCCCGGTGATGAGCCCGTCGAGGTCACCGTGACGCTCGTCGCCGAGTCGGGCGCTCTGGGCCTGACCACCCAGACCACGCTCGACCCCGGGGTGGTGCTCGATCTGCCGTTCACCAAGCTCGCCGACGGCGAGTACGGCGTCGTCGTCGAGGCGAGCGCACCGATCGTCGTCGCCGGGCGCACGAGCGTGGCGGGAGCGGGCACCGGCAGCGGCACCGCGGCGAGCAGCGCCGACGTCGAGTGGTTCACGCCCACCACGGCCCTCCAGCCCGGCCAGGAGACCCTGGCCGCGGTCGCGCCGCTCAGCGGCGGGCAGTTGGCGGCCCTGCACCTGCTGGCGCCGGGAGGCGCCGAGGTGGAGGTGGACGGCGTCGTGATCGCCGTGCCCCCGGGCGCGGTGGTGTCGGTCGCGGTGGCGAACGACGCCGGCCTGCGCATCCGCAGCACCGCCCTGGTACACGCGAGCCTCACCTATCGGTCCGACGGCCTCCTCGCGGGGTCGCGCGTCGCGCCGCCGCCGGCGGCCGCCGGCGCGGTCACCGTGCTGCCGGGCTAGCACCCCGCGGTCGTCAGTGGTGGCGGAACCGGTCGGGCGCGAGCTCCCAGGGGTCTTTGCCGATCAGCTCGCCGACGGCGCGGAAGACGCAGCTCTCGACCATGAGGCGGCGATGCCAGTCGTCGTCGCGGTGCAGGCGGCTCATGCGCTCGATCGGGATGCGGAACAGCACCACCCGGCTGGCCGCGTGCTCGACGCGCCACCGCGCGACGCCCTTCACGGTCAGCGGCTGATCGGGCATCGGCGCGACGTCGATCCGTAGATTCGCGAGCTCCTCCGGCCACAGGTCGACCAGGTACTCAGCGGTCGACTGCACGGTCGTGTCGAAGAGGTCGCGGCGGGTGTGGATGAGCGGCAGGTGCGGCCCCGTGATCGGCGAGCGGCCGAGGCGCCCGTGGCGGGCGCGGGCCCGCGCGCTCGGATACGCTCGACGCTCGCGCTCTGCTCGGGCCACGCTGCCAGCCTACCCGCGCGTCGTCGCCGGTCGGCCGTATGCTGGCAGGCACGATGACCGCTCGACCGTGCAGCAAGGTCGCGTGCGGGGCGCCGGCCGCCCGCACGCTCACCTACGTCTACGCCGAGTCGATGGCGGTGCTCGGCCCCCTCAGCGCCCGCCGCGAGCCGCACAGCTACGACCTGTGCGAGCGGCACTCCGAGCGGCTGTCGGCGCCCAACGGCTGGCAGATCGTGCGGTACAGCGCGCTCGGCGAGGTCGGCTGAGGGCAGGTCGCGCCCGGTACGGTGGAGGCGTGACCACCCCACCGCAGCTCGCGACGTTCATCAAGGCCTACGACGTGCGCGGCCTCGTCGGCACCCAGCTCACCGAGCCGGTGGTCGAGGCACTCGGCGCCGCTTTCGCCGATGAGATGGCGGCCGAGCGTGCGGCGGCGGGCGGTTCGACCGGCGACCTCGAGCTCGCGGTCGGCCACGACATGCGCGACAGCTCGCCGGGCTTCGCCGCCGCCTTCGCTCGCGGTGCGCAGGCGCGGGGCGCATCCGTACTCATGCTCGGTCTGTGCTCGACCGACCAGACCTACTTCGCCAGCGGCCATCTCGGCCTGCCCGCCGCCATGTTCACGGCCAGCCATAATCCGGCCACCTACAACGGCATCAAGTTCTGCCGGCCGGGCGCACAGGGCATCAGCGTCGACACCGGGCTGGGTGCGATCCGCGACCGCGCCCAGGCGTACCTCGACGCCGGGTCGATTCCGGCCACGGATGCCCCGGGCACGCTCGAGCACCGCGACACGCTCGCCGCCTACGCCGCCTACCTGCGCGAGCTCGTCGACCTCTCGACTGTGCGCCCCCTGCGGGTTGTGGTGGATGCCGGCAACGGCATGGGCGGCCTGACAGTGCCCGCCGTGCTCGGCACCGCCGCGGGCCTGCCGGCTCTGCCGCTGGAGATCATCCCGCTCTACTTCGAGCTCGACGGCACCTTCCCCAACCACGAGGCGAACCCGCTCGAGCCGGCGAACCTCGTCGACCTGCAGAAGGCGGTCGTGGCGCACGGTGCTGACCTGGGCCTCGCGTTCGACGGCGACGCCGACCGCTGCTTCGTCGTCGACGAGCTCGGCCAGCCGGTGACGCCGAGCGCGGTGGCCGCCATCGTCGCCCTGCGCGAGATCGAACGGGTGCGCGCCGCGGGCGAAACCGGCGAGATCGTCGTGCTGCACAACCTCATCACCTCGCGCATCGTGCCCGAGACGATCACGGGCGCGGGCGCGCGGGCGGTGCGCACGAAGGTCGGGCACTCGCTCATCAAGGACGTCATGCACGAGACCGGCGCCATCTTCGGCGGCGAGCACTCGGCGCACTACTACTTCCGCGACTTCTGGGGAGCCGACAACGGCATGCTCGCGGCCATGCACCTCATCGCCCAGTTCGGCCAGTACGAGGGGCCGCTCTCGGCGCTCGCCGCCGCGTTCACGCCGTACACGGCGAGCGGCGAGATCAACTCGACGGTCGATGACGTGCCGGCGGCGTACACCCGCATCGTCGAGGCCTTCTCCGCGCGCGGCACGCTCGACGAGCTCGACGGTCTGACCTTCTCGGGCGGCGATCGCGACGACTGGTGGTGGTTCACGGTGCGCCCCTCCAACACCGAGCCGCTGCTGCGGCTCAACGCCGAAGCGCGCCGGCCCGAGACGATGGTCGCGATCCGCGACGAGGTGCTCGGGCTGATCCGCCGTTAAATGGGGCGGATGCTCGGCTGGAGCCTGACAGAATGTGCTCCATGAGCATCCACACGCCCGCGCGCCCGGCCCTCGACGTCGACGTCGTCGGAGGCATCGCCCACAAGGTGCGCGACCTCGCCCTGGCCGAGTCCGGCCGCCACCAGATCCGCCTCGCCGAGCACGAGATGCCCGGCCTCATGGCCCTCCGCGAGGAGTTCGGCCCGCACCAGCCGCTCGCCGGCCAGCGCATCGCCGGCTCGCTGCACATGACCGTGCAGACCGCGGTGCTCATCGAGACCCTGCGGGCCCTCGGCGCCGACGTGCGCTGGGCGAGCTGCAACATCTTCTCGACGCAGGACGAAGCGGCGGCAGCCGTCGTCGTCGGTGCCACCGGCACGGTCGAGCGCCCCGAGGGCACCCCGGTGTTCGCCTGGAAGGGCGAGACGCTCGAGGAGTACTGGTGGGCCACTCAGCAGATCTTCGACTTCGGCGTCGACGCGGCCGGTGAGCCGGTCGGCCCGACGATGATCCTCGACGACGGTGGCGACGCGACCCTGCTCGTGCACAAGGGTGTCGAGTTCGAGGCGGCGGGCAGCGTTCCCGACGCGGCGGAGGGCGACAGCGCCGAGTGGAAGGTCGTGCTGCAGGTGCTGCGCGACTCGCTGGCGAGCGACCCGCAGCGCTGGACGCGCGTTGCCCGCAGCATCCAGGGCGTCACGGAGGAGACCACCACGGGCGTGCACCGCCTCTACGAGCTGCACCGCGACGGCAAGCTGCTCTTCCCGGCCATCAACGTCAACGACTCGGTCACCAAGAGCAAGTTCGACAACAAGTACGGCATCCGTCACTCGCTGCCCGACGGGCTCAACCGCGCCACCGATGTGCTCATGGGCGGCAAGACCGTCTTCGTGGCCGGCTACGGCGACGTGGGCAAGGGCAGCGCGGATGCCCTTCGCGGGCAGGGCGCGCGTGTCATCGTCAGCGAGATCGACCCGATCAACGCCCTGCAGGCGGCCATGGACGGCTACCAGGTCGCCCGGCTGGAGGACGTGATCGGCGACATCGACATTCTCGTCACGGCCACCGGCAATGAGAACGTCGTCACCCTCGATCACCTGCTGGCGCTCAAGCACCTCGCGATCGTCGCCAACGTCGGGCACTTCGACAACGAGATCGACATGGCCGGGCTCGAGGCTCTGCCCGGCGCCGAGCGCATCGAGATCAAGCCGCAGGTGCACGAGTGGCGCCTGCCGAACGGCCGTTCGATCCTGGTGCTCAGCGAGGGGCGCCTCATGAACCTCGGCAACGCCACCGGCCACCCGAGCTTCGTCATGAGCGCCTCGTTCACCAACCAGGTGCTCGCTCAGCTCGAGCTGGCGACGAAGCGCGCCGAGTACCCGATCGGCGTGTACGTGCTGCCGAAGCTGCTCGACGAGAAGGTCGCCCGCCTGCACCTCGACGCCCTCGGTGTGAAGCTCACCGAGCTGTCGCCGCGGCAGGCGCAGTACATCGGCGTCGACCCGGCGGGCCCCTACAAGGTCGAGCACTACCGCTACTAGCGGCACTCCACGATGACGACCTCGAGCACCCACCCCTCCCTCCGCCTGCGCCTGACGCGCGCCGGCATGATGCTCGCCAGCCGGATCGGCGGCGCCGAGCCCGAGCTGCGCGGCCTGCCCGCGCTCGTGCGGCCGGGCGACACCGTGATCGACATCGGCGCCGCGCACGGCATGTACGCGGTCACCCTGTCGGCTCTCGTCGGGCCGCAGGGCCGCGTGGCCGCCTTCGAGCCGCACCCCCGCCAGCAGCGCACGCTGCGCCGCTGGCGACGGCTGCTCGGTGCCCCGCAGCTCGAGCTGACGCCGAGCGCGGTCGGCCCGGCGGCCGGGTCGGTCACCATGCGGCTGCCGATCGTGCTGGGGCTGCCGATCTACGGGCGCGCGCACCTCACCGAGGGTGCGGCCGAGCCGGGCCCGCGCGAGCGCTCGCGCCTGTGGTCGACACCGATGACCTCGGTCGACGCCTGGGTCGAGAGCACCGGCGCAGGCCCGGTGTCGTTCATCAAGGCCGACGTCGAAGGGTTCGAGCCCCAGGTGCTCGAGGGTGCCGCCGCGACGATCGACCGCGACCGCCCCGCGGTGCTGCTCGAGATCGAAGACCGTCACCTCGAGCGCTACGGCACCGTCGCGGCGGAGGTCGTTGCCGAGATCCGTCGGCGCTGGCCCGACTACCGCATGCATGTCTGGCGCGACGAGGCCTGGCAGCCGGTCGACGAGGTCACCCTCGCCGCCCGCAACTACCTCTTCGCCGTGCCGGAGTCGTTCGCCCGCGCGTAGCGTCGGCCCGTCCGGCGGTCAGTCGCCGGCCTCTACTCGGTCCGGCGGTCAGCCGCGGTCGGGAAACCCGTGCGGCAGCGCGGCGAGGGTTGGCGTGAGTTCGTCGAGGCGGGCGCGCTCGAGCCGCAGCGCCGTCGCTTCGCGCTCCCGCCGCACCGCGGCCACTCCGGCCAGGAAGAGCTCGGGGTCGCCGCCCGGCAGCGGCGATACGTAGGCCGACGCCTCGATGGCCAGGTCGCGGGCGATGCGCTCGCGCGTGGCCGGCAGGTGCCCGGCCGCCTGCCGCAGAAACTGGGCGATGCGGCGCGCGAGCGGGTCGGGAAGACGGCCGACATCGGCCACGGATGCCCATTCCACGAGTTCGGCCGGAACCCCGAACGCGGTCGACGTCGCCGGCGCGACGCGCTCGTACTGGCTGTAGGTGCCGGCGAGCAGGTCGCCCAGCCGCTTGGCGCGGGCGTTGAGCATGGCCACGACCACGGCGAGGCCGCCGAACGTGAACACGATCTCGAACACTCCGACGAACGAGCGGATCACGGCGTGCCGGAAGGCGATCGCGCCGCCGTCGTCGCGCACGATGCGGTCGCCCAGCGCGAGCCGGCCCAGCGACTTGCCGTGCGCCGCCGTCTCGACGACGGCGGGCAGCAGCACCAGCCCGAGCACGATGCACGCGATCGAGATCGCGGCCCCGAGCTCGTCCGGCACGCCGAGTGCGGCGGCGGCGGAGAACGCCAGCCACAGCATCCCGACCGTGATGAGGATGTACAGGACGTAGTCGATGATGGCGCCCGCCATGCGCAGCACGACGCTCGTCGGGCGCAGCTCGAGCGCGACCGCTTCGCCGGTGAGCAGCTCGCGCTGGTCGTCGAACGCTGCCTCGGTCGAACTCATGCGGCGCCTCCTTGGCTCTCCATGCGATCATCTCAACACATGGATCTCGACGCATACTCGACCGCGCACGCTGACGAATGGCAGCGACTGCGCGAGCTGGCGCGCCAGCGGCGGTTCGCCGGGCGCGACGCTGACGAGCTCATCGAGCACTATCAGGCGGGCGCGACGCAGCTCTCGGCCATCACGACGAGCGCCGGTCAGGTCGCTCAGGCCGCGAGCCTGAGCGTGCTGCTGTCGCGGGCGCGGCTGCGGTTCACGGGCGCGACGGCCGAGCCGCTGGCTCAGCTCGCGCGGTTCGCGACGCGCGAGGTGCCGGCCGCGCTGTACCGCATCCGGTATCTGACGCTCGTGGTCGGTGCGCTCTTCGTCATCGTGGGCGCGTTCTACGCCACGTGGGTGGCGACCACTCCGGGCGTGCTCGCGGCCCTCGGGCCGTACGACGAGCTGCGCCGCTACGCCGAGGAGGACTTCGTCGGCTACTACAGCGCCTCGAGCGAGGCCGTGTTCGGCCTGCAGGTGTTCAGCAACAACGCGTGGATCGCCGCCCAGTGCGTCGCCTTCGGCATCACCGGGCTGTACGTGCCGTTTGTGCTCATCCAGAACGCGCAGGGCATCGGCATCAGCGCGGGCATCCTGGCCGAGTTCGACCGGCTCGACGTGTTCTTCCTGAGCATCCTGCCCCACGGCCAGCTCGAGATCTACGCGATCTTCGTCGCCGGCGCTGCGGGGCTGATGATCTTCTGGGCCTGGGTCTCGCCCGGTCCGCGTACCCGGCTGCAGGCGCTCGCGGAGGACGGCCGCGCCCTGTTCGCGATCATCGGCGGCCTCGTCGCGGCCCTCCTGGTCAGCGGCATCATCGAGGGCTACGTGACGCGCCAGGAGTGGCCCGACGTGATCCGCATCGGCATCGGCACGGTCGCGCTCGTCGCCTTCCTGCTCTACCAGTGGATGCTCGGGGGCCGAGCTTTCCGCGACGGCGAGACCGGCGACCTCGACCCGATCAGCCGCGGCGCCCGCGTCGTCGTCGGCGACTGAGCCTCCCGCCCCGCTTCGTCAGCGTCCCGTCCGCACGCCGGCCTTCCACGCACGCACGCATCGCCAAGCGTCTCGACACGCGCACCGCGGAGGGTCTCCACACGAGCATGTTGGATATGTATATAGTGAACATGTAAATACGTCCAACCGGGAGGTCTCATGTCGGTCCGTGATGCGGTCCTTGCTCTGCTGAGTCAGTCGGCGAGCTACGGCTACCAGCTCAAGCTCGAGTTCGAACGCCGCACCGGCTCGACCTGGGTGGTCAACGTTGGGCAGATCTACCAGACTCTCGACCGACTGGAGCGCGACGGCCTCGTCGAGCACCTCGGTGTTGACGAGGAGGGGCATCAGCTCTTCGTCGCGACCGACGCAGGGCGTGTGTCGGCCCGGCAGTGGTTCAGCCAGCCGCTGGCCCGGCCCGATGCGCCCCGCAACGACCTGGCGATGAAGATCGCGCTCGCCGCCACCCTGGACGGCGTCGACGTGTACGACGTGATCCAAACGCAGCGTCTCGCCGTCATCGCCCACCTGCAGGAGCTCACGCGCAGCAAGGCGGCGGTCACCGACCCCGACTCCCCCGGGGAGCTGGCCTGGCAGCTGAGCGTGGATGCGGAGATCTTCCGGGCTGAGTCGGAGGCCCGCTGGCTCGACCACACCGAGTCGCGACTGCGGCGGCTGCGTGAGCGCGGCATCGAACTCGTTCAGCCGATCCTGACGACGGCACCGCGCGGCCGCCCCGCTCGACCGTCGACCACGACGGGCATCGCCCCGACGACGGATGCGCGCTCATGAGCGGGCGGCGGGGGCTCACCCGGCGAGAGCAGCGGGAGCAGCGGGAGCACTCCCGACCTGACCAATCCCGCGCGCGCGGCGGTTCGGGAGTCGGCGACGACGTCCTGCTGCGACTGGATGGCGTCACGATGCACTACGGGTCGGGTCAAGGCTCGGTGATGGCCCTCGCCGGCGTCGACCTCACCGTGCGGCGCGGTGAACTCGTGGCGATCATGGGCACGTCCGGGTCGGGCAAGTCCACGCTTCTCACCATCGCGGGCGGCCTGGTCACGCCGACCAGTGGCGAGGTCGTCATCGGCAACACCTGGCTGAGTGATGCGAGTGCCCGCGAGGTCGCGGCCCTCCGCCGACGGGTCGTCGGCTTCGTCTTCCAAGACTTCAATCTCGTTCCCGCTCTCACCGCACTCGAGAACGTCTCGCTCCCGCTGGAGCTCGACGGCTGGAAGCGCGCCAAAGCCCGCCGTGCCGCTCTCGATGCTCTCCGGGTCGTTGAGCTCGAAGACCGCGCCGATTACTTCCCCGACGACCTCTCCGGTGGTCAGCAGCAGCGCACGGCCATTGCACGCGCCGTGGTCGGAGGCCGCTCGCTGATTCTGGCCGATGAGCCCACGGGAGCCCTCGACTCGCAGACCGGCGAGATGGTGCTGCGGATGCTCCGCGCGCGTATTGACGAGGGAGCGGGAGGCATTCTCGTCACGCACGACCCGCGGCACGCCGCGTGGGCCGATCGCATCATCTTCCTCCGCGACGGTCGCATCGTCGACGAGAGCCGCCGCGACACCGCGAGCGACCTGCTCGCCCCGCGGTCATGAGCGCCCCGCGCCCGGCCCGCGGTCTTGCCAGCCGGATCGCCCGGCGAAACGCCCGCCGCTCACGCGGACGCAGTGCGCTCATCGTGCTCATGATGATGGTGCCGGTGCTGGCGATGTCCACGATCGTCACGGTCGCCGCGAGCATGGTGCCCACCGACGACGAACTGGTCACGATGACGCTGGGGCAGACCCAGGCGATCGTGCGGGTCGGCGCCTCTCCCGGCCAAGGGCTGGAGCAGAGCGCCGGGGCGCCCGTGCGCGGCTACTGGGACGTTCCGCGCGATCAGGAGACAGGGGAACCCATCAGGGAAGGGTCGGGTCAGTACGTCAACCCGGCCGAGGTCATCGACGCTCGCATTATCGGTGTCACCAGCAACCCTGTGACGGTCCAGACGTCGAACGGTGTCCGCAGCGTTTCCGCCACCGCCGGCGACGTGCTTCAGCCGGTCTTCGACGGTCGGTGGGCGGTGCTCGATGGGCGAGCGCCGCGAAACGACCGGGAGGCGTCGATCACGGCCTCGCTCCGTGAGCTTCTCGATGTGCAGATTGGCGAGACGATCCGCGTCGTCGCCCCCGAACGCGCGACTCTGACTGTGGTGGGCATCCACGAATCCGCGCTCGACCGCGACTCCGTTGCCTCGCTGGTCGTTCGCGACGGCGCTCTCGGGTTGCCGACCGCGGCCGAGAGTCTGCAGACGGCCGAGTTCTTCGTCCTCGGCGACGAGCCCATCACCTGGGATCAGGTCATCGCGCTGAACGAGCGAGGGCTCGTCGTCGGTTCCCGCGACGTCATCCTGAATGGGGACCCCGCGCCGGGGGCGATTCCGGAGCAGCCGTTCGCCCAGTCGGGGTTGGTCGCGTCCGTTGCCGGTCTCGCGGCTCTCGTCGGAGGGTTCTTCCTCTTCCAGGTCATCCTGCTCTCCGCGGCTGCCTTCATGGTCGGCGCTCGTCAGCAGCAGCGGTCGATGGCCATCATGGCGAGCGTCGGGGCCGAGGCGCCCACGTTGCGCGCCACGGTGTCGCGCGCCGGTGTCACGCTGGGGGCTCTCGCCGCAGCGCTGGGTGTCGGCCTCGGTATCGGTGCCGCGTGGATCGCCGTGCAGGTGCTCGACGATGGCAGCGCACGGTCTTGGCCCGGCTTCCACGTGGAACCTCTGCCCCTGGTCGCGGTCGGGCTCCTCGCTGTTCTCGCGGGCTGGATCGCCGCGATCATCCCCGCCCGGATCGCGGCGCGCATCGACATCGTGACCGCGCTCCGCGGAGCCCGTCGGCCGACCGCACCGAAGCGCGGCAGAAACCTCGCCGCGGTCATCGTTCTGCTGACGGGAGTCGGTCTCGGCCTCGCCGGGGGAGTTCTGCTGGTGATCCTGGCGAGCGCGGAGGTGCAGCAACCGGTGGTGAGCCTGATCGCCACCCTCCTCATCGTCATCGGCGCTATTGCGGCGCAACTGGGGGTGCTGCTCGCGCTCCCGGCGATCCTGCGCGCGCTTGCGGCCGTATCTCGGGGGGCACAAACGGCCGTGCGGCTGGCCGTGCGTGATGCCGCGCGCAACTCCGGTCGCACGGTTCCCATCGTCGCGGCCCTGATGACGACCGTGTTCCTGTCGAGCTTCCTCATGACCGTGTTCGGCGCGCAGCAGCAGGTGTCCGAGTCCTCCTACCAGTTTCAGAGTCCGCTCAACTCCGTTCTCGTCTCGACGCGGGTGTTCGATCCGGTGAGCCAGCGCGTCAGCCAGGTCGCCGATCCCGAGGTGCTGGCCCAGGAACTCTCCGGGGCACTCGACGGGGTCCCGGTGACGACGATCTCCGGCGTGCAGGAGATGGTCGACACCACCTACGACCCGTTGACCGGTGAGCCCACCATCTTGGACGAGAGTCTCGTCCCCACCGTCGCTGTGCTGAACGAGAGGTGTACCGCGCTCTGGTTCAGCGGCGAGGAGGATGCTCGTGACGACCTCACGTGTGATGAGAGCGACGCGGTCTACCTCTTCTCGACGTACACGTTCCTCGGCGATCGGATCCGTGTGGGCACCGTCGCCGAACTGGAGCTTGCCGCCGGCATGACCCTGACCAGCGAGTCGCGCCGCATCCTGCAAAGCGGCGGTGCCGTCGCTTTGTTCGACGACTACGTCGACGACGGCGAGGTGCGCATCGACTGGCGCGAGCCGTCCGAGATACTGATGCCTTCGTCGTCGACAGGTGAGGTGCCGGTCGTCCGGTCCGAGCGGTTGGCGGCCGTGGTGCAGCGGCCTCCCGTTCCCGTGGCCGCTGGCATCCTGCTGCTGCCCGACACCGCGCGTGAGCTCGGTCTCGAGGTCGAGCCCCTGGCGGTGATGGCGCAGCTCGATGACGCGCCCACGTTCGTGCAGTCGGATGCTGTGCGGGCGATCTCGTTCACCCGCACCGGCGACGAGTGGGGCATCCCGACGCACATCGAGACTGGGCCGCCCGACGCAGTCGGTCCGGCCGCCTGGGCGCTGCTGGGGGTCAGCGGAGTGATCGCGCTCACCGCCTCCTCGGTTGCGGTCGGCCTCGCCCGCATCGACGGTCGACGTGACTCGGCCATCCTCGGTGCTGTCGGAGCCACCCCACGATTGCGGCGATCGATCGGCTTCTGGCAGGTGCTCGTGCTCGCGGGCCTCGGCTCCGTCATCGGCAGTTTGCTCGGAGTCGCCGCCGCGGGAGCGCTGGCGCTCCCCGGCGGGCCGCTGCCCTTTGCGCCCCCGTGGCTGCAGCTCGGCCTCTCGACGATCGCCGTGCCGCTCGTCATCGCCGTCGGAGCCTGGCTGTTCCCGGGCCGCCAGAACGCCCTCCCGACCGACCGCTCGGCGATCGGCTGATCGCTATCGTGCTGTGCGGCACCGCGGTAGCCGTCCATCGGCGTTCGGGCCCCGGTACATGGACCCGTCCGTGAGCGACTCGTGAATCCAAGGACTTCTTGGCGAGCTCGCTCCGATGTTCCGTGGATTCACGAGTGCCCGAGAACGCCACCTTCCCGCGTCGGCGACGCGAGTGGACCGGGTCGCGGGGGCGGGGGGCAGGCGGAGCGCCGCGGCACGCCGGGTCAGCCCGGCGGAGGGCTGCAGCCATCCGGCGGAGGGAGGCTACAGCCGCCCGGCGGCCTTGTAGGCGAGGTACCGGTCGGCTACGGCCGGGGGCAGGTCGAGCGGGGCCGCGCTGACGACGTCGCCGCCGAGGCGGCGCACGGCGGCGGCGATGCGCTCGGCGTCGAGCAGAGCGCGTTCGGCGGCGGCGGCCCGGTAGACGGCGGCCCGGTCATCCCGCACCGCGGCGGCCTCGAGCAGACCGGGGTCGGTGACGGCGGCGACGAGCACGAGGTGCCGCGTGGTCAGCTGGGGCAGCATCGCCAGCAGCGAGCGCGTCGCCCCCGGCGACTCGAGCGGCACGCACAGCACGACCAGCGACCGCTGCGTCGTCATCGACCGCACCAGGCTCGGCACGGCCGTGTAGTCGGTCTCGATCAGCTCGGGCTCGACGGGGGCCATCATCTCGACGAGTTTCGGCAGCAGGGCCGCTCCGCGCGCGCCCTGCACGCGCCCGCGCACGCGCCGGTCGAACACGGCGACGTCGACACGGTCGCCCGCCCGGTCGGCGAGCGCGGCCAGCAGCAGGGTCGACTCGAACGCGGTGTCGATGCGCGTCTCGTCGGCGATACGGGCAGCGGAGGTGCGCCCCGAGTCGACGATGACGACCACGTGCCGGTCGCGCTCGGGCCGCCAGGTGCGCACCATGAGCGTCTGACCGGCTCGTCCGCCCGGCCCCGGCTCACCCGAGCGTCGCGCCGTCGCCCGCCAGTCGATCGAGCGCACGTCGTCGCCGCGCACGTACTCGCGCAGGCTGTCGAACTCGGTGCCCTGGCCGCGCACCATCACGCTCGTGCGGCCGTCGAGCTCGCGCAGCCGCGCCAGCCGCGAGGGCAGGTGCTTGCGCGCGGCGAACTCGGGCAGCACCGTGATCGACCCCGGCAGCCGGATGCTCGCCTGCCGCTCGGCCAGCCGCAACGGCCCCCGTGCCCGCACCGTGACGTGCAGCGCCCGACGCTCGCCGCGGCGCCACGGCGTGAGCTCGGTGACCACCGCCCGGCGCTCGCCGGGCGGCACGACCACCGCATGGCGCGAGGGTCGGGCACCCGCCGACGGCTCCCACGCGTCGCGCAGGCGGCCGCGCAGCACGCGCCGTGAAGGGTTCGTGATGAGCAGGGTGGCTCGGGCGGTCTCGGTGAGCCGCACGCGGGCATCCGTCTGCCGCTGCAGCCGCAGGGCGCGCGGCGAGGCGGCGAGGGCAAGGTCGAGGCTCGCGAGCACGGCGCACAGGGTCAACCAGCCGAGCAGCACGAGCCCGGCGGGCGCGACCGTCGACAGCGCGACGACGGGCACGGCGCCGAGGGCGACGAGCAGCACGAACCAGCCGGTGAGCGCCATGGTCAGCGCACCGCCTCCGACAGCGACGGCATTAGAGCGGCACCTGAACCTGCTGCACGATCGAGCGCAGGATCGTGTCGGCCGAGACTCCCTCGAGCTCGGCCTCGGGGCGCAGACCGATGCGGTGCCGCCAGACCGGCAGCAGCATCTGCTGCACGTGGTCGGGCGTGATCGCCTCGGCACCCTGCAGCCAGGCCCACGCCTTGGCCGCGGCGAGCAGCGCGGTCGAGCCGCGCGGGCTCACGCCGAGCTTCACCGAGGGGCTCTGCCGGGTGGCACGGGCCAGGTCGACGAGGTAGCCGAGCAGCTCGGGGCTCGCCCGCACCTCGCGCACGAGGCTGCGCGCGGAGAGGATCTGCTCAGCGGAGACCACCGCCTGCACGCCCGCGCCGGCGAGATCGCGCGGGTCGAAGCCGTCGGCGTGCCGCTGCATGACCTCCACCTCGGCATCGCGCGCCGGCAGATCGAGCACGAGCTTGAGCAGAAACCGGTCGAGCTGCGCCTCGGGCAGCGTGTAGGTGCCCTCGTACTCGACCGGGTTTTGCGTGGCGGCGACCATGAACGGCTTCGGCAGCGGGTGCGTCTCGCCGTCGATCGAGACCTGGCGCTCCTCCATGGCCTCCAGCAGCGCCGACTGGGTTTTCGGCGGCGTGCGGTTGATCTCGTCGGCGAGCAGGATGTTCGTGAACACCGGCCCCTGCCGAAACTCGAAGTCGCCCGCCTTCGCGTCGTAGACCACCGATCCGGTCACGTCGCCCGGCATGAGGTCGGGAGTGAACTGCACGCGCGTGGTGCGCAGGTCGAGCGCCGCGCTCAGCGACCGCACGAGCAGCGTCTTCGCCACCCCCGGCACACCCTCCAGCAGCACGTGCCCGCCCGTGAGCAGCGCCACGATGAGCCCGCTCACCGCGCCGTCCTGCCCCACGACGGCTTTGCCCACCTCGGAGCGCACCCGCCCGAAGGCGTCGCGCAGCTCGGCGTCGGTCACAGAGATCGTCGTCATGCGTCCATTCTTCCTGTCGTGGGTTCAGAGTCGTCGAGGCCGACGCGTCGGGCCACGAGCCGTTCCAGCTCGAGCAGCTGATCGCTGAGCGCGACCAGCTCGCGGTCGGTCGCCGGCTCGCGGTCGATCAGCAGTGCCCGCACCCCGGCGGCGTCGCGGCCCGTGATGCCGACCACCGCGGCGACGATGTCATCGACTCCCGCGCCGCGCCCGAGCGCGAGACCCTCGGCGAGCCGGCGCAGCGTGCCGACCCGCAGCGCGTCGAGGGCGCGCAGCCGCGAGCCTTCGCGCGCGTACAGCCGCGCGCGACCCTCCATCGTCTCGGTGGTCTTCACCGTCACCGGCAGGTTCTCGATGACGACCGGGCCGAAGCGCCGCCCGCGCCAGAAGGCGGCGATCAGCCCGACGAGCACGGCGAGCCAGGCGAGCGGGTTCAGCCAGTCGGGCGACAGCTCGGCGGCACTCGGCGCGCTCGCGTCGGCGGGGCTCGGCTGGTACCAGACGAGCGTCTCGTGCTCGCCGAGCAGTCCGAGCGCGAGCGCCGCATTTCCCGCGCGCGTGATCTCGCCGTTCTGCAGCACGGTCGCGGCGCCCAGCACGGTGACGTCGCCGCGTAGGTCGGAGGCCGCACCGTCGCCCGCCGCGAGCCGGATCAGCCCCGCGCCCGCCTCGCCCGCGTCGAAGCAGACCAGGCCCTCGAGCGTGCTGTACCCGATGCCGTCGGCACGGATGCTCTGCGCACGCTGCGCGGCCGGCAGCGGGCATCCGGCCGCCAGTTCGATGCCGCCCTCGAGGGCGACCCCGTCGGCGTCGACCGAGAGCGCGCCCGCCGTGAGGGTGTCGATGCGCAGAGCGTCGAGCGCCGGCTGGGAGGGCTGCACGAGCACCAGGTGCTCGGCGGCGTCGAGCACCTGCGGCCACTGCTCGTCGTCGAGGATCGCGCGCACGTCGGCGACCAGCAGGGTCACACCGGTGCCCGGAACACCGGAATCGCCCTCCGCGGCCGATCGGCTCTGCACCGCGTCGAGGGCGGCGCTCAGCCGGTCGACGGCGACGACCTCGACGCCCGCGTCGCGCAGCACTTCCACGACGGCCCGCGATCCGACGGGAGCCGTCTCGTCGGCGCCGAACGGCTGCGGCTCGCGCGCGGCCCCGTTGAGGGCGAGCATGACGACGGCGAGCACCACGAGGCCGGCGACGGCGATCGCCCAGTACAGCGAGCGCCGCACCGTGCGTCGCACGGTCGGGGTCATGATGATCGCGGAGAGCTCCGCGTTGAGGTCGGCGGCCGTGGTCGCCGGTGTCGCCTCGGTCGAGGCCCGACCGGTGGTGGCGCGGGCCGCGCTCACGCGGGCACCAGGTCGGCGAGGTCGGTGAGCGGCGCGGGCGCCGCCTCGAGCCGGTCGTCGAGCGCCCGCACGAGCGCGTAGTCGTCGGCCGTTCCAGGCCGGTCGAGGTAGCGCACCCCGTCGAAGCGGTCGGCGGCCGCTTCGAGCGCGGCGGACTCCGCCGGAAACACCCGCCCGGCCGCGCGCGCGAAGCCGTGCGCCGTCGTGCCGGGCAGGGCCGCCACCAGGGTGCGCTCGTCGAGCGCGCGCGCCACGGCCCGGTAGCGGTCGGCGATCGCCCGCGCCCAGTCCCCGGCCGCCGCCCACCGCTCGGCGTCGCGGCGCAGCTGCCGGGCCGTGCGGCGATCGCGGTCACCGAGAAGCTCGACGCCGACGCCGCTGCGAGCCCGCCAGCGCGGCACCCCGTAGATGAGGATCGCGGCGGCGATGGCGGCCGCCAGCACAAGGCCGCCGATGAGCAGCGCGAGGGCCGGCACGCCGTCGCCCTCCGCGAGGCGCAGCGACGACAGCCAGTCGAGCACCGCCTGCGAGAGCAGGTCGAACCAGCTCGGCTGGCTCTCGGCGTAGGCGGGGTCGCTGAGCTCTTCGAGCAGGCGCTCGCGGGCATCCGGGGCATCGGGCTCGACCGGAACCTCGAGCACGGAGGATCCGGGCCTCCAGAACCCCCCGGCGACCAGGAGCGTCACGATGCCGCAGGCCCCGCAGCCTGCTGGTAGGGGTCGGCCACGCTCGAGCCGGCAGCCCGCAGCTCGACGTAGCGCTGCAGCTCGAGGTCGAGGCCCTCGGTGCGGATGCGGCGGTCGATGTAGAGCAGCGAGGCGGCGGCCGTGGTCAGCACCGAGCCGATCGCGCCGACGACCGCGGTGATCGCGATGACCACGATGTTGAGCCCGAGGAAGAGGCTGAGGTCGGTCTCGACCTGCCCGGCCGGGTTCACGAGCGGTGCCGTGAACGTCGCCCCGAGCTGGAACGGGGTGGTCACGATGCTCGCCGCGATGTTGACCATGACGGTCACCAGCAGCAGCGTGCCGAGAACCCGCCAGAACGCGCCGCGCACGAGCCGCCACGACCGGCCGACCGCGCCGGTCAGCGGAAGCCGCTCGATCATGAGGGATGCCGGCACGAAGGCGAGCTTCGTGGCGACGAAGGCGCTCACCACGATCAGGGCGAGCATGCCCAGCAGCAGCACACCGACGCCGCCGAGCGCGAGCAGCGGGTCGCCCGGCAGGAAGAAGCCGATGCTCAGCGCGATGACCACGCCGATCGCGAGGGCGACCGCGACGCCGAGCAGCGCCGTCCAGCCGATGAGGGCCCACCACCGCCCGCGGCCGAGAGCGATCAGCTCGCGCAGGGTGCGCTTCTCGCCGAGCGTGGCGCGGGCGACCTCGATCGAGATGATGCCCTGCAGGAGCGCCTGCGCGACCACCGAGATGGCGACCGCCAGCAGGCCCGCGACGAGCGTGAGCGCCACCGTGCCGGCGAGGATCGTGTCGGCGTCGGCGGTGCTCGCGCGCGATGCGCGGTCGAGACCCGAGATGACGATGATCGTGCTGATCCCCGTGGAGAGGAAGACGACGAGAGCGTTGAGCAGCAGCGCCGCCCCGAACGTGGGGCGGGGGTTGCGGCGCAGCACCTGGAAGCACGCGCCGAGCACCGTTCCGAAGTCGAGGGGCCGCAGCGGGATGAGTCCCGGCTTCGGCGGGGGTGCCCAGCCGGTTCCGCCGGCGGGGGCGGGGGTGCTGGCGACGCCGTAGGGCGCGTCGCCGCCGGCGGGTCCGTACGGCGTCGCAGACGCGCCCGCGCCCGTTCCGCCGCCGGGGTGGCCGCCCGGTGCGCCGCCGGGTGCTGGGTCGCCGCCGGGGGCGGCCCAGGGGGTGCTGTCGGTCACGCTCTGCCCTTCGTCGATCACTGCCGTGCGCCCTCACGGCCGCCGTTCGGCGCCTGAGGGGTGCTCGACCGTATGGTGTCACACTCGTCTAGGCTGGCGGTGACGGAAATTCGGAGGCCTGCCATGACCGCGCGCATCCTCGTTGTCGATGACGACACGGCCATCGCCGAGATGGTCGGCATCGTTCTGCGCGGGGAGGGCTTCGACCCGCACTTCTCGTTCGACGGCCCGGCCGCCATCGAGGCCTTCGCGAGCGTGAAGCCCGACCTCGTGCTGCTCGACCTCATGCTGCCGGGCATGGACGGCATCGAGGTCTGCACGCGCATCCGCGAGACCAGCGGCACGCCCATCATCATGCTCACCGCGAAGAGCGACTCGACCGATGTCGTGCGCGGGCTCGAGAGCGGTGCCGACGACTACGTCGTGAAGCCGTTCAATCCGAAAGAGCTCGTCGCGCGCATCCGCACCCGGCTGCGACCGGCCGCGCAGTCGACGGTCGAGCGCCTGCCCATCGGCGACCTCGTCATCGACGTGACCGGCCACGAGGTCACCCGCGATGGCGTGCCGATCGCCCTCACCCCGCTCGAGTTCGACCTGCTGCTCGCCCTCGCCATGAAGCCCAATCAGGTGTTCACGCGCGAGATGCTGCTCGAGCAGGTGTGGGGCTACCAGTACAAGGCCGACACGCGGCTGGTCAACGTGCACGTGCAGCGTCTGCGCGCCAAGGTCGAGCTCGACGCCGACAACCCGCGCATCGTGATGACCGTGCGCGGCGTGGGGTACCGGGCCGGCACGGCCCGCTGAGCGCGGGCACCGGTCGCGGATGCTCACCTTCACCTGGCGCAGTCTCGTGCAGCGCGTGCGCCGGTTGTGGCGCAGCTCGCTGCAGCTGCGCACGGTCGCCATCACCGTGCTGCTGTCGACCGTGGCCGTCACGATCATCAGCGGCTACATGTCGATCAGCATCGCCACCAACCTCTACGAGGCCCGCAAGAACCAGGCGCTCGCCGAGGCCCGTCAGGCCACGGTGAGCGTGCAGGAGCTGTTCGACAGCTCGGTCTCGGCCAACGGCACCATCGATGTCGAGGCGGTCAACCGCACGGCGCAGACCCGCATCCGCAGTGTGGCGTCGAGCCCCGGCGGCACCGAGTTCGCGATCCTGCGCACGCCGGGGCAGACCACCGAGGTGACCATGACGCCCGGGCGCACCCGCAACCTCGACGAGTCGGTGATCTCCGACGAGCTCAAGGAGAAGGTCGGTCAGGATGACGGGCAGCTCTACACGCAGGCGGTGACCCTCGGGGCCAGCACGGGGCGGCCCGATCCCGGCCTCGTGGTCGGCGGCGTCTTCGAGGTTCCCACCGCCGGGCAGTACGAGCTCTACCTCGTATACAACGTGCGCGATGTGCAGCAGACGCTCGACTTCGTGCAGCAGACCCTCGTGATCGGGTCGCTGCTGCTCGTCGGCACGATCGGGCTCGTCACCTACTTCGTCACGCGGCTCACGATCGGCCCGGTGCGCATTGCTGCCGAGACGGCGGAGAAGCTCGCCGAGGGCGAGCTCGATCGCCGCATCCCCGAGCGGGGGGAAGACATCATCGCGACCCTCGCGCGATCGTTCAACCGCATGGCCGACAGCCTCCAGCGGCAGATCACCCAGCTCGCCGCGCTCTCGCGCGTGCAGCAGCGGTTCGTGAGCGACGTCAGCCACGAGCTGCGCACGCCGCTCACCACGATCCGACTGGCGGGCGACGTGCTCTACGAGCAGCGCGACCAGTTCAGCCCCACGACCGCGCGCACCGCCGAGCTGCTGCACGCGCAGGTCGACCGGTTCGAGTCGATGCTGGCCGATCTGCTCGAGATGAGCCGCTACGACGCCGGCGCCGTCGATATCGACGCCGAGCCGACCAACCTCGTGCGCCTGGTCGAGGAGTCGCTCGATGCGATCCGGCCGCTCGCCGACGAGAAGGGCAGCGAGCTGCGGCTCGTCGCCCCGGGCGGCTACTTCGAGGCGGACGTCGATGCGCGCCGCATCCGCCGCATCCTGCAGAACCTTCTCGGCAACGCGGTCGACCACGGCGAGGGCCGCCCGATCGTCGTGCACGTCGACAGCGACGCGACCGCGGTCGCCATCGCGGTGCGCGACTACGGTGTGGGCATGGATGCGGCGCAGCTCGAGCGCGTCTTCGACCGGTTCTGGCGGGCCGACCCTTCGCGTCAGCGCACCACGGGCGGCACCGGCCTCGGGCTCGCCATCGCCACGGAGGACGCCCAGCTGCACGGCGGGTCGCTCGACGTGTGGTCGCAACCGGGGGAGGGCAGCTGCTTCCGCCTCACCCTGCCGCGCGAGCGGGGCACGACCGTGCACCACTCCCCGGTCGACCTGCCGCCCGCCGAGCCCCTCGACACGGTGGACGGGGGTGAGGGCGATGGGTGAGCGCGAGCACCGCATCCGTCGCCGCTGGCGCTCGCTCGTGGTCGCCGCGGCGACCCTGCCGGCCCTCCTGCTAGCCGGCTGCGTCTCGGTGCCGTTCGCCGGCGGGGTCGAGCCCGGGGGAGCGGTCGAGTCGGAAGTCGACGTCGACTTCGACTTCCTGCCCTCCGGCCCGAGCGCCGGAGCGACGCAGGAGGAGATTCTGCGCGGCTTCCTCGCCGCGACCACCGCCGCGCAGGACAACTACCGCATCGCCCGCTCCTTCCTCGCCGACGACGTCTCGGACGTCTGGAACCCCTACGACAGCACCCTCGTGCGGGCGCGCGAGGGTTCGGTCGAGCGGGTCGACGACGCCACCCTCACCTACAGCGTGCCGATCGTCGCCTCGGTCGATGCGGTCGGCCGCTACTCGGTCGCCGACAGCACGGCGAGCCAGACCCTGCCCGCTTTCCGCTTCGTGCGGGAGGACGGCGAGTGGCGCATCGCCGAGCTCGGCAACGGCATCCTCATCTCGCAGCAGGCCTTCCCCAGCGCCTTCAGCCAGCACACGATCTACTACTGGGACGCCGCGTTCCGAAACCTGGTGCCCGACCTGCGCTGGTTCCCCACCCGGTCGGAGGTCGCCACGCGCATCGTGCGGGCGGTGCTCGAACCCCCGACCTCCTGGCTCGGCCAGGGGGCGACGGTCTCGGCGATCCCCGAGGGCACCGAGCTCGCGCTCGCGCCGGTCACGGTCGAGGCGGGGATCGCGCAGATCGATCTGACGAGCGAGCTGCTCTCGCTCTCCGAGCGCGAGCGGCAGCGGGTGCGGCTGCAGCTCGCGGCCAGCCTGCGCGCCGTGAGCGGCGTCGTGGGCGTCGAGCTGTCGGTCGACCAGAACCTCGTCGCGATCCCCGAGTGGACGAGCGGCGCACCCGACGTCGTGCCGCAGGTCGACCCGCGTGTTCTGCTGGGCACCGAGGAGGGTTTCGGGTTCGCCACCGGCGGTGAGCTCGAGCCGCTCGGCCGGCTGAGCGCCCGCGTCGTCGAGCTCGGTGCGACCGCCGTGACGCTCGCGCCCACCCCGACCCTCGCCACCGTGCTCACCCCCGCTGGGGTCTGGGCGGTGCCGACCGGTGATGCCGAGCCCGTGCTGCTCGACCCGCGGCCCGGCCTGATCGCGCCGAGCATCGACGGCTACCAGTTCGTCTGGTCGGTGCCGGCGACGGCGCCCGGAGCGATCCGTGCGACCGAGCTCAACGGCACGGTCCACGTCGTCGAAGCGGCCCTGCCGGCGAGCAGCCGGGTCGTCTCGCTCGACGTTTCGCGCGACAACGCCCGCGTGCTGATCATGCTCGACGGCAGCGGCGGGCCGCGGCTGGTCGCCGCCGCGATCCTGCGCGACGAGACCTCGGGGGTGCCGGTGCACCTCGGCGAGCTGCGCGAACTGCCGCTCAACGGAGACGCGGCGATCGACGCCGCGTGGGTCGACGAGGTGCGCGTCGCCTCGATCACCCGCACCGATGAGCAGACCCTCGTCGAGCTGCATGAGATCGGGGGGCGCAGCCGTCCGCTCGGCCTGCCGCGCGACGCCGTGCAGATCGTCGGCGGCAACGGCGGGGTCGACGGCATCCGCGTGCTCGGCGACGACGGCATCGTGTTCGAGCCGCGCGGGTCGGGCTGGCAGGGCACGAGCCTGCGCGCCTCCTTCCTCGGCACGCAGCAGTAGCGCTCATCCCCCGATCGGGCGCCCGGTGAGCACCGGAGCGGCCGCCGAGGCATCCTGCGCGCATGACCCCCGAACCGCCGCACGCCTCGCGCACGGCAGCGATCGCCGATGCGCTCCGAACGGCGATCGCCGATGCCTGGGCGCTCGTCGCCCCGATCGATTGCGCGGGATGCGGAGCCTCCGACCGCCCGCTCTGCGCGGTCTGCGCTGCGGCGCTGCGGGCGTCGCCCCGCCGGGCGCATCTCGACGTCGACGGGGTCGCTCTGCCCGTGGTCGCCGGGCTCGCTTACGCCGGGGTCGCCCGCAGCACCCTCCTCGCCCTCAAGGCGGAGGGCCGCACCGAGCTCGCGCGCCCGCTGGCCGTGCCGCTGCGCGCGGCGCTCGCGCTCGCGTGGCCGACGGCCGGTGGTGCCGTGCTCGTGCCGGTGCCCGGATCGCTCGCGGGCGCCGCCCAGCGCGGCTTCGCGCCCGCCGAGCTCATGGCCCGTCGCGCCGGGCTGCGCACCGTGCGCGGGTTGCGCAGCGTCGACGCCGGGCCGCAGCAGAAGGGGCGGGGGCTCGCCGAGCGGCTGGCGGGAGGGCATCCGCGTTTCGTCGCGCGGCCCGGCGTGAGCGGAGCCCGCGTGGTGCTCGTCGACGACGTCGTCACGAGCGGGGCCACGCTGCGCGACGCGGCCCGAGCCCTGCGGGCCGCCGGAGCCCAGGTGCTCGGGGCCGCGGCGGTGGCGGCCACGCCCCGCCGCGCCGGCGCCTCGAGCATCCACTGGAGATTCTGTGCCGATCATGACGAAGGTCCCGGTGACAACGACGGCGCGGAGGGCTAGCGTGAGGGAAAGGAGGCGTGATCACTCGCCTGACCGACAGGCGACACGCTGACGGCTCAGGAGGTCGACGTGGACATCACCATCACCGGACGCAACATTGGCATCACCGACCGGTTCCGCGACTACGCCACTGAGAAGGCCGAGAAGATCCGGCACCTCGCCGATCGCGCCCTCGTGCTCGAGATCAAGGTCTCGCGCCACCACGAGAAGAGCGCCGGCCGCTCGCCCGACGACGACCGCGTCGAGCTGACCCTCGTCGGCCTGGGGCCGATCGTGCGCGCAGAGGCAGCGGGCAGCGACAAGTACGTCGCGTTCGACCTCGCCATCGACAAGCTGCTCGAGCGCGTGCGGCGGGCGAAGGACAAGCGCAAGGTGCACCGCGGCAACCACCGGCCCGTCTCGCTGCACGAGGCCTCGGCCGACGGCTTCAGCGTGATCGACATCACCCCGGCCGACGCCGAGATCATCCGCAAGGTCGCGACCGGCTCGATCCCGATCCAGCAGGAGGAGGAGGCCGAGGAGGTCTACTCGCCCGTGGTCGTGCGCCAGAAGGTCTTCCCCGCCGTCTCGATGACGGTGGACGAAGCCGTCGACCAGCTCGAGCTCGTCGGCCACGACTTCTTCCTCTTCATCGACGCCGCCACCGATCGCCCGAGCGTCGTCTACCGGCGCCAGGGCTGGAACTACGGGGTCATCGGCCTCGAGGCCGAGCAGGAGCAGAAGGCGGTCGCGGGGCGCCGGGGTCGCTGACGCCAGCCCGTGCGGCTCGGATGCGGCGCTCGCCGTGAGCGCCGCATCCATGCCGCCCCCGCCGACAGCGCTGGTGCTGGGGCGCGCTTGCTAGCATGGGCGGGCCGCGTTCCGCGGCGGTCTGCGGCGTGCCCAGACCCGGCCGGCGCGTCACCGAGCGCGGCCCGACGAGTGGAGTGACCGAAGTGGCGAATGTTCTCGAGCGAGTTCTGCGGGTGGGTGAAGGGCGTCTCCTGCGCCGACTGAAGGCCTACGCCGAGGCGATCAACCAGCTCGAGGACGACTTCAGCGACCTCACCGACGACGAGCTCAAGAACGAGACCGTCGAGCTGCGTGAGCGCTACGGCAACGGCGAGTCGCTCGACGACCTGCTGCCCGAGGCCTTCGCGGCCGTGCGCGAGGCGGCGAAGCGCACTCTCGGCATGCGGCACTTCGACGTGCAGCTCATGGGCGGCGCAGCCCTGCACCTCGGCAACATCGCCGAGATGAAGACCGGTGAGGGCAAGACCCTGGTGGCCACGCTCGCCGCCTACCTCAACGCGATCCCCTCGCGCGGCGTGCACGTCGTCACGGTCAACGACTACCTCGCCAGCTACCAGAGCGAGCTCATGGGCCGCATCTTCCGCGCCCTCGGCATGACGACCGGCTGCATCCTCTCGGGCCAGACCCCCGAGGTGCGCCGCCAGCAGTACGCCGCCGACATCACGTACGGCACCAACAACGAGTTCGGCTTCGACTACCTGCGCGACAACATGGCCTGGCAGACGGCCGACATGGTGCAGCGTGGCCACTTCTTCGCGATCGTCGACGAGGTCGACTCGATCCTCATCGATGAGGCGCGCACGCCGCTGATCATCTCCGGCCCGTCGTCGGGCGAGGCGAACCGCTGGTTCACCGAGTTCGCACGCATCGCCACCCGCCTGCAGGCCGGTGTCGACTACGAGGTCGATGAGAAGAAGCGCACCGTCGGGGTGCTCGAGCCGGGCATCGAGAAGGTCGAAGACCACCTCGGCATCGACAACCTCTACGAGTCGGCCAACACGCCGCTCATCTCCTTCCTCAACAACGCCATCAAGGCGCAGGCGCTGTTCAAGCGCGACAAGGACTACGTCGTCATGAACGGCGAGGTGCTCATCGTCGACGAGCACACGGGCCGCATCCTGGTGGGCCGCCGCTACAACGAGGGCATCCACCAGGCCATCGAGGCCAAGGAGGGCGTGACGGTCAAGGCCGAGAACCAGACCCTCGCCACCGTGACGCTGCAGAACTACTTCCGCCTCTACACCAAGCTCTCGGGCATGACCGGTACGGCCGAGACCGAGGCCGCCGAGTTCATGAGCACCTACAAGCTCGGCGTCGTGCCGATTCCGACCAACCTGCCCATGCAGCGCATCGACCAGCCCGACCTGGTCTACAAGAACGAGCAGGTGAAGTTCGAGCAGGCCGCCGACGACATCGTCCAGCGCCACGCGAAGGGCCAGCCCGTGCTCGTCGGCACGACGAGCGTCGAGAAGAGCGAGCTGCTCTCGCGCCTGCTCGCCAAGCGCGGGGTCAAGCACGAGGTGCTGAACGCCAAGAACCACGCCCG
>ERZ1066136.318-NODE-318-length-43493-cov-13.191699_pt1 | contig 43493 bp, 43 predicted proteins | sample MGYA00382783_ERZ1066136 | MGnify/ENA primary metagenome ERZ1066136 (study PRJEB33369, sample SAMEA5778366) | biofilm metagenome | biome: Industrial cooling water; feature: Water cooling tower basin; material: Biofilm | place: United Arab Emirates | collected... | reverse complement strand
GTCGCCGGCCTGCGCGCGCGCCTGCGCCTCGCGGAACGCGCGCAGGGCAAGGGCGTCGTCCGGCCGGCCCGGATCGGGTGCCGCCGGCGGGGGGCTGGGGTCCTGGCGCATGGGGACCACGATGGTAGCGAGGCGCAGGGCGGGCGCTGCGCCGTCGCCCGTCGGCGCGGGGCGGTGAGCGGCGGGGCACCCGGGCGCGGGCCGGATCCCGACTAGGGTGGATGGCGGCGCGCCCTCCGTCGCCCATGCTCGCCGCCGGCGCCCTGGCGCCCCGCCCGGACGCGGCCCGCGCCGTTCCGCCCTCACCCCAGCCCACCACGAGGCCCCCCACCATGCCCGCCACCCACCTTGTGACCCTCGATGACCGCGGCTGCCCGCACTGCCTGAGCACGCTGCGGGACTACCTGCCGGGCCTGGACCCCGGCCTCACCGCCCTGGGCGCGCAAGAGGCGCTGCTGGCCGAGTCCACGATGCGGGCCCTGGAACGGGCCTACGGACGCCGTCAGCGCGCGGCGGTGCTGCGGCAGGCCGGGGTGCTGGACAGCGTTCCGATCGGTCAGGCCGAGGCCCTGCAGCGGCTGCACGACCGCGACATGGCCCAGCTGCCCGTGCGCACCAGCGCCCCGGGCCACCGCGGCTGGCACCTCGACGAGGTCAACGTGCGCGCCGCCTGGGCTCAGCACTGGGGCGGCCCCGACACGATCGACTGGGGCGGCGTGAAGGTGGGGCAGATCGACACCGGCTACACCCGCCACCCGGTGTTCGGCTTCGGCGCGGGCCAGCCCTGGCTGGACGTGGCCGCCGGCCGCACCTTCTTCGCCCCGGGCGCCAACGGCGGCACCGACGGCCCCGGCCAGGGCGTCGACCCGCTGGCCGGCCCGATGGACGGCCACGGCACGCGCATCGCCAGCGTCATCTGCGGCCACGACCCCGCCGCTCCGGGCGGGCCTTACCTGGGCATCGCGCCGAGGGTGCCCCTGGTGCCCGTGCGCATCGCCGACGTGGTGCTCATCAGCCACGCCCAGCGCGAGCTCGCCCAGGCCCTGCGCTACCTTGTGCACGACGCCCGGGTGTCGGTGATCAACCTGAGCATGGGCTTCCTGCCGCGCACGCAGATCAAGGTGCTGGACAAGGCCATCGACGAGGCCTACGAGGCCGGCGTGATCCTGGTCTGCGCGGCCGGCCAGCCGCTGCGCCACGTCGTGTCGCCCGCCCATGGCCGGCGCACCATCGCGGCGGCCGGCAGCACCCTGGGCAGCGTGCCCTGGGGCAAGAGCGCGTACGGCCCGGCCGTGGACTGGGCCGCGCCGGCCGACCACATCCACCGGGCCGAGACCCGCAGGCCGGCCACCCCGGCCTATGCCGGTTCGGGCGACGGCACCTCCTACGCCACCGCCATCACCACGGGCGCCGCGGCACTCTGGCTGGCGCGCCATGCCGCCAGCCTGCCCGCCAGCTACCCGCAGGCCTGGCAACGGATCGAGGCCTTCAAGGCGGTGGCCAAGGCCAGCGCGCGGCCGATGCCACACCAGCAGCCCGGGGCCTTTGGTGCGGGCGTGCTGGACATCGCGGCGCTGCTGAACCGGGCCCTGCCGGCCGCCGGCACCCTGGCGCCGGAGGCCGCGGCCTGAGCACACGGCAGCGCGGCGGGGCGCGACCACCCGGCATGCGAGCATGCCGGCGTGCCAGGCCCCTCCCTCCCCCGCCGCGCCCACTGCCCCCGCTGCCTGCGGCCGCGGGCCGCCTGCCTGTGTGCGCTGGTGCGGCCCACGGCCCACCGCACCGAGGTGCTGGTGCTGCAGCACCCGCAGGAGCAGCGCCAGGCCAAGAACAGCGTGCGGCTGCTGCGGCTGTCGCTGGCGCACTGCGAGGTCGTCGTCGGTGAACGCTTCGAGCCTGCGGCGCTGCAGGCCCTGCTGCAGCGGCCCGGGCGGACCCCCTGGCTGCTCTACCCCGCCGTGCCCGCGGCGCCGGCCGCGCCGGCCCCCGCCACCCCCTCGGGCGAGCCCACGCGCCTGGTCGTGATCGACGCCACCTGGCGCAAGAGCCTGCGCCTGCTGCTCGAGCACCCGCTGCTCGCGGCGCTGCCGCGGCTGTCGCTGGGGGCGCCGGCGCCCACGGCCTACCGCGCCATCCGCGCCGCGCGCCGCCCCGAGCAGGTGTCGACGCTGGAGGCCACCGTGCAGGCGCTGGCGATGCTGGAGGGCCCGCACTTCGACGGCGCGCCGCTGCTCGCGGCCTTCGGCGGCTTCGTCGCCGGCCTGGCGGCGCGGCAGCGGGCCGGGACGGCCGGGCGCGACGGCGCCGGGCCGGCCTGAAGCGGCGCCCGCCTCAGCGCCGCTTCAGCACGACCACGGGCGCGCTGCGCACCGCCTGCGTCCAGGCCAGGCCGGGCACGGGGTCGGTGTTCCAGGCGGTGGGCTTGTCGCTGGCGCAGAAGGCCGCCCCCACGATCTGCTGCGCCTGGCGCGTGCGCTCGAAGTGGTAGACCAGCTCGCCGGGCTCGGCCTGCAGCACGCAGTCGCCGCTGGCCTTGCGCTGCACGTTGACGGCGTGGCCGATCATGCGGTCGGCCGGGCGGCCCGCGTCGTCGAAGTGCACGGCCGACATCGCCGCGTGCGCCTTCTGGCGCTGGGCGCGCAGCGCCGGGTCGGAGAGTTCCTCCACCAGGGGCAGCAGGGCCCCGCGCAGGCCCTGCAGCACGAAGCGCCGGTAGCGGTCCTCGGCCCACCAGCGCACGAGTTCGGCGCCCTCCAGCCGGGGGGCCCCCGGCGCCATCACCTGGGTGACCCACTCGCCGCGCGGGGCGCCCGACCGGTCGATCAGCAGCGCGGCCACGTTCACGTACATGCGCTCCTGCAGGCCCTGGTACAGGGGCAGCACGCGGATGTACAGCACCGCGCCGTGCGCCGTGGCGCGGGCGCGGTCGACCAGGTGCTGGTTGGGCGGCGGCGGCATCGGCCGCCTCAGGCGCCCGGACACCGGATCCCGGGTCTCTTCGGTCGACACCGGCAGCGGCTGCGGAAAGGCGTCGGCGCTGAAGTGCCAGCGCGGCCCCTGCGCCGGCAGCAGCTGGCGAAGCTGCTCGATGGTCGTGGCGTGCAGGTCCAGGTCCTGCAGCGACGCGCCCACGGGGCCCGCGGCCTTCTGGAGCTCGGCGACCTCGCCCGCCTCCACCACCGCGACCACGACGTTGGCCAGCAGGCCGAGCACCAGCCCGGCGCCCACGCTGGCCCCCGGCGACACGACGGGCGGGATGCCGCCGCCGCCGGTGGGCGCCGCATCGCCGTGCACGATCTGGTGGCCGATGCGGTAGACGAAGTTGCTGGGCGGCACCGCCACGAGCACCTCGATGTCGGCGGGCGGCGGCACGTCGGTGGCGGCGGCCACTGGCAGCGCACAGACCGCCACCAGGGCCAGGGCGCTCCAGGCGCGGCGGGAGGCGGCCATCACCCGCGCCACGTGAACGGGAACTTCATCTGCGCCCACAGCCCCTCGGGCACGTAGTCGCCCTGCACGCCGTAGCGCGCGGGCCACTCGCGCGGGCTCTGCACGGCGGTGCCGAACAGGTGGTCGATGAAGGCGAAGTGCGCCGCGTAGTTGCGGTCGATGGCCTCGGTGTCCTGGCTGTGGTGCCAGTGGTGGAAGTTGGGCGTGACGATCAGGTAGCGCAGCGGCCCCAGCCGCACGTTCACGTTGGCGTGGTTGAACACCGCCTGGAAGCCGACGACGATGATGTAGGCGTCGATCACTTCCTTCGAGAAGCCCAGCACGAAGATCGGCGCCAGCACCAGCGTGCGCGTGAGCAGGATCTCCAGCACGTGCTGGCGCGAGCCGGCCAGCCAGTCCATGTGCTTGGCGCTGTGGTGCACCGCGTGCAGCCGCCACAGCAGCGGCACCTCGTGGTAGGCGCGGTGGGTGGCGTACTGCACGAGGTCGGCCACGAGGATGATGAGGAACAGGGCCACCCAGAAGTCCAGGCCGCGCACCCAGTCCTGCAGCGTGCCGTGCACGGCCCAGCCGAACAGGCGGTGCACCAGCAGGTTCACCGCCAGCAGCATGAAGCCGATGAGCAGGTGGTTGACGATGAAGTGCTGGAAGTCGGTCTGCCAGGCCGGGCGGAACACCGGCTGCTCCTTGCGCAGCGGGAACAGCTTCTCGATGAAGATGAAGATCAGCGTGCTGCCGAGCAGGTCGAGGATGAACCAGTCCAGGCCGATGTAGGGCGTGCCGTCGGGGAAGTCGTTCACCGGCACCTTGTGGCCGCCGAGCGCGACGCTCAGGCACACCAGCACGAAGGCCGCGGTGGCCAGCCAGCGCCGCCGGCCGAGCACGATGTTGAACAGCGCCACCGCGCCGGCCACCACCAGCGCGCCGTACAGCACCCGGCGCAGCAGCTCGACGTCGTAGGAGCGGCGCAGCTGCGGCGTCGTGAGGTACTCCGGGAAGTGGAAGGCCAGCACGCCCAGGAAGCACAGGATGGCCAGCGACAGGGCCACGATGCCCGAGACCAGGCCCTTGCCGGCGCGCAGCTCGCCGTGCGAGCGCGTGAGTTGGTGGATCTTCTCGAGCATGGCGGCAGTCTATCGGCAGTCGCCGGGCGGCCGCCGCGGCCCGGTGGCGCGCCTCAGCCGCCCAGCCAGCCCGGCAGCTGCTCGACGTAGTCCGTGGGCAGCAGGTGGCCCGACCCGAAGCGCAGGTGCTTCTTGTCGGCGCTCGGGATGGCGTCGAACAGGGCCTGGTTCTGCTCGGGCGTGGCGTGCTCGTCGTCGTCGGCCGTGAGCAGCCACACGCGCTTGCCCTGCAACCCGGCGATCAGGCTGCGCGGCGCCACGGCGGCCACGTTGTCGCCCAGGTGGGGCGGCACCAGGGCCGCGACCGACTGCACGCGCCCGTCGAGCCCGGCCAGCAGCAGCGCCACCTGGGCGCCCATGCTGTAGCCGACGGCCGCGGTGCGGCGCGTGTCCAGCTGCGGCTGCGTGGCCAGCCAGTCGAGCAGCACGCGGTGGTCGCGCACGGTGTCGATGATCATCCGCTCGTAGGCCTCGCGCCGGCCGAACCAGTGCATGGCGCGCAGGGCGCCCTGCGCGGCATGGGGCTGCCCCAGGTGCCGGCGCTGGCCGTGCGCCCGCGCGTCGATGGCCACCACGGCGTAGCCCTGCTGCAGCGCCATCTGCGTGATGCGGTGCGTCTGCTCCCGGGTGGGCCTGCCGTTGAACTCGGCGTGCCACCAGCGCACATGGCTGCGGCCCATGGCGTGCAGGCCCAGCAGCACCGGGAACGGCCGCGCCGCGCGCGCCGGGTCGCTGGGGTAGACGAGGCGGCCGCTGAGCAGCTCGCCGTCGAAGCTGCGCAGCCGCAGCTCCACCGAGTGGCCCTCGCCCGGGGTCACCTCCTCCTTGTAGGCGTACCGCGCCTGCAGCTCGGCCGTGGTGACGCTGTAGGGCTTGAGCCAGACGAAATGCCAGATGGCCGCGGCGGCGGCGGCCACCAGGCCCAGGGCGATGGCGACCGCGGTGAAGGCTTTCCTGTGTTTCATCCTCGCTCCGGTGCGTGGGGGTGCGGGCCCGGCGCGGGCCGGGTGGCCTTGCGGCCGGGCCCGCGGGCGGCGCCACGCTAGCGGCGGGGGTGTGAAGACGGCGTGAAGGCGGCGCGCCGGCAGGGCGAGGGGCTCAGCCCTGCTTCATCTGCAGCAGCGCCGCCAGCACGGCCTCGGTGGCCGGGTCCTGCGCGTGCGTGCGGTGGGCGAGGCCCAGCGTCCGCGTGAGGGCCGGCCTGAGCGGCCGCATCACGATGCGCGCATCGGGCTCGGGCGCGCCGGCCTCGTGCGGCAGCAGGGCGGCGCCGTAGCCGGCGGCCACCAGGCTGCGGATGGCATCGTTGAAGTTGAGCTCGATGCGCGCGGACGGCCGCTCGCCGGCCGTGGCGAACCACTCGGTGGTCTGGCGCGAGAGCCGGGTGCCGCGGTCGTTGGCGATCAGCGGCCGCGCGGCCAGCCAGGCCGGCGTCACCTGCCGCGGCGGCGCCCAGCTGGCGGGCACGAAGGCGCGCACCGGGTCGCGCCGCCACGCCTGCACGCGCAGGCCGCGCACGGCGGGCTGCGGCAGCGCCACCACGCCGATGTCGAGGCGGCCGGCGGCCAGGCGCGCCAGGGACTCCTCGCTGGTGACCACCGCGACCTGCACGTCGATCTCCGGGTGGCTGGCCGCCAGCGACTCCAGCGCGCGCGGCAGCAGGTGGGCCAGCGCCCCCGTCGAGGCGCCCAGGCGCACGCGTCCGCCGCGCGCGGCGATCTGGTTCTGCACGGCCTGCAGCAGCTCGTCGGCCTCGGCCAGCAGCCGGCGGGCGCGCTCGATCAGGAGGCCGCCGGCGGCCGTGGCCGTCACGCCGGCCGGCGCCCGGTGCAGCAGGCGGGCGCCGAGCCGCGCCTCGAGCTGCGCCACGTGCAGCGTCACCGTGGGGGGTGCCAGGTGCAGCGCCTTCGCGGCCGCCGCGAACGAGCCCAGGTCGGCCACGGCCAGCAGCGTGCGGAGTCGGTCGAGGTTGAGTTCGCGCATGTTCAGAGATCCTGAAGGCCTGGTTTGCCAGATTCACCTGGAGTGAATCTTGCCCGGGCGGCAGGATGCGCGCCATGAAGCCACTTGTCTACATCGACGGCGACCAGGGCACCACGGGCCTTCGCGTCCACGGCCTGCTGGCCGGGCGCGACGACCTGCAGCTGCTGCAGCTGCCCCCGGCCCTGCGCAAGAGCACGGCCCAGCGCGCCGAGGCGCTGAACGCCTGCGACCTGGCCCTGCTGTGCCTGCCCGACGCCGCCGCCCGCGAGGCCGTGGCCCTGGTGCGCCGGCCTGGCGTGCGCCTGCTCGACGCCAGCTCGGCCCACCGCACGGCACCGGGCTGGGTCTATGGCCTGCCGGAGCTGGAGCCGGCGCAGCCCGGTCGCATCGCCACGGCCGCGCGCGTCAGCAACCCGGGCTGCTACCCCACGGCCGCGGTGGCCCTGCTGCGGCCCCTGGTCGACGCCGGCCTGCTGGCGCCCGACTACCCCGTGGTGATCCAGGCGGTGTCGGGCTACTCGGGGCGCGGGCGTGCCGGGGTGGACGAGCACGAGGGCCCCGCGGCCGCGCAGGCCCCGGCGTTCCAGCTCTATGGCCTGGGCCTGAACCACAAGCACGTGCCCGAGATCCGCGGCCACGCGGGCCTGGCGCAGGCGCCGATCTTCCTGCCGGCCTACGGCCACTACCGGCAGGGCATCGTGCTCACGATCGCGCTGCACCAGCGCCTGCTGCCCGCCGCGGCGACGGCCGGGCGCCTGCACGCCACGCTGCAGGCCCGGTACGCGGGCCAGGCCTGCATCGAGGTGCAGCCGCTGGCCGAGGACGCCGACGCCGAGCGGGTGGACCCCCAGGCCCTGAACGGCAGCCATCGCCTGCGCCTGGGCGTGTACACGCGCCCGGGCAGCGGGCAGGTGGTGCTGGTCGCGGTGCTCGACAACCTGGGCAAGGGCGCCGCCGGGGCGGCGGTGCAGAACCTCGAGCTGATGCTGGGCCTGGCCAGCCGCGTGCCCTCGCACTGACGCCCGGCACGGGCGCCCGCGCCGGTCAGGCGCCGCTCACGCCGGCGGTGCGGGCTCGTCCTCGCCGTGACGGGCAGGCTCCGTGGTGCGGAGGATCTCGTCGAGCACGGACGTGGCGTAGACCCCGGCGGGCAGGGCGAAGTCGAGCACCAGCCGGTCGGCCTGCGGCCACTCCCACGCCAGGCCCTCGGGGCTGGCCACCAGGGCGCGGCGCTCCTGCTCGAGGCCGGCGTGCTCGAGCCCGTCGCACAGGCGCGCGTGGCGCTCGGCCACGCGGCGCTCGAGGGCCAGCGCGTCGGCGCTGGTGGCCAGGCGGCCCCGGCCCCAGAGCGGGCCGGTGGGCCGGCCGGCCGCGTCCAGCAGGTCGCCGGGCAGGGTGCGGCCCCAGAGCCCTTGCGCGATGCGCAGCGCCAGCACCTCGTTGAACACGAAGGAACGCACCGCCGACAGGTACAGGCCCTTCTTCTTCGGGTTGTGCACGCGGATCTCGCGCGCCAGCATGGCGCGGCCCTGCTCGACGTTGCCGCCGTCGAAGCCGAAGCGCTGCGCGCCGAAGTAGTTGGGCGCCCCCGACGCGGCCACGGCCCGGAGCTGGGCCTCGACGGCGTCGCGGTCGCCCGCGAGGTCGCGCAGCACGATGCGGAACCGGTTGCCCAGCAGGTCGCCGGGGCGCAGCTTCTTCGGGTGGCGGCCCTGCTGCAGCACCTTGAACTCCGGGTGCTGCAGCGTGGTCAGGTCGGGCGTCCCGCCCTTGGGCAGGTGCACGCTGAACCACTGCCGGGTGAGGGCATGGCGGTCCTTGAGGCCGGCGTAGCCGACGTCGCGGTCCGGCACCCCCGCGGCCGCGGCCAGCTGCTGCGCGACGAAGGCGGTGTTGGCGCCGTTCTTCTCGATCTCCAGCCAGAGGTGCTCGCCCGCGCCGGCCGGCGCCTGCAGCGGCAGCTCGGTCACCACGAAGTCCTCGTTGAAGCGCTTGAGGGTGGCGCTGGCGCCGGTGTCCGGGTAGGCCCTGGGCCATGGCGGCAGGGTCGTGCGGGGAAGGTCGGTCATGGGCGGTGGGGCGGCGTCGGCCGGAGCGGGACCGCCCGGTCGCGTGATTCTCCGCCGGGCCGCCGGCCGCGGCCGGCAGCGCCCGGTGCGTGCCCGCGGCCGCGCCGGGACGGTGAGGATCGGGCAGGGAGACCCCGCACCTCCACCACGACATGGCGGGCGGCGCCCCAGGGACCTGCCCGACAACCTGGGCACGGGCAACCACTTCATCGAGGTCTGCCTGGACGAGGCCGGCTTCGTGTGGTTCATGCTGCACAGCGGCTCGCGCGGCGTGGGCAACGTCATCGGCACGATGTTCATCGGGCTGGCGAAGCAGGACGCCATGCGCCAGAACGCCCGGCTGCGCGACCGCGCCCTGGCCTGCCTCGAGGAGGGCTCGCGCTGCTTCGGCGAGGACCTGGACGTCACGCGCCAGGGCGCGCTGAGCGCCATGGCCGGCCAGCTGGGCATCGTCCCCGGCAGCATGGGCGCGCGCAGCTGCATCGCGCGGGGCCAGGGCCACCCGGACTCGTTCGAGAGCCGCTCGCACGGCGCCGGCCGCGCCATGAGCCGCGGCGAGGCCCGGCGCCGCTTCACGCTGGCCGACCACCGCGCCGCCACCGCGGGCGTGAATGCCGCAAGGACCCGGACATGCTCGACGAGAAGCCCGCGGCCGGCAAGGCCATCGACGCCGTCATGGCCGCGCAGCGCGACCTCGTCGAGGTGTCAAGGGTTGAGCGGCCTTGCGCGCGGCGCCGGCCCTCAGGCCTGCGAGCGGATCCACGCCCGCACCACGTCGGCCATCACGTCCAGCGGCACCGAGCCGGCGCGCAGCACCACGTCGTGGAAGGCCGGCAGGCTGAACCTGGGCCCGAGCGCCGCGCGCGCCTCGTCGCGCAGGGCCAGGATGCGCAGCTGCCCGACCATGTAGGCGCAGGCCTGGCCGGGGTTGGCGACGTAACGCTCCACTTCGCTGGCCGAGATGCCGTAGTCGATCGCCTGCTGGCGCGTCCAGCGCCGGGCGTGCAGGCCGGTGTCCACGACCAGCCGGCGGGCGCGGAACAGCTGCGCGTCCCAGGCCCCGAGCAGGCCGATGTCGTCGCCCTCGTACCAGCCCTGCTCGATGGCCAGCCGCTCGGCGTAGAGCGCCCAGCCCTCGCTGTTGGCGCTGCCGCCGCCGAACACGCGCTGGCGCTGCCACAGCGGCGCGTCGCGCCGCTCCTGCTGCAGGGCGAGCTGGAAGTGGTGGCCCGGCACGGCCTCGTGGATGGCCAGCGTCTTCATGCCCGGGATGTTGAAGCTCGGGCCCGGCAGCGGCATCCAGAAGATGCCGGGCCGGCTGCCGTCGGGCGCGGGCGTCGTGTACGAGGCGCTGGCGGTGCGCTCGGTCAGCGCCGGCACGCGCCGCACCTCCACCGGGGCCGCGGGCATCAGGTTGAACAGCGGCACGGCGCGCTCGCGGGCCTCGCGCACGTAGCCGGCGTAGCGCTCCAGCAGGGCCGGGCGCGGATCGGGCTCGGCCGGCGGCTGCAGCGAGCGGTTGAGCGCCTGCATGCGCTCGCGCACCGTGCCCTCGCTGCGGCCGAGGCGCCGCAGCAGCCGGTCCATCTCGGCCTCGATGCGCGCCACCTCGCGCAGGCCGAGCTCGTGGATCTCGTCGGCGCTCATCGTCGTGGTGGTGTTGGCGGCCAGCGCCTGCGCGTAGGCGGCGTCGCCGCCGGGCAGGCGCCACAGGCCGGCGTCGTCGGTGGTGCGCGGGTGCAGTTCGTCGAGCAGCGCCAGCGCGCGTTGCAGCGCCGGGCGCAGCTGCTGGTCCACGATGGCCTGCGCACGCGCCAGGGCCTCGCTGCGCTGCGTGGCGGCCAGGCCCGGCATCGCCTCGGTGCGGCTGGCCAGGCTGCCGACGATCACCCCACCGTCGGCCTGCGGGGCCAGCAGGGCCTGCACCTGCGCGCGCCCGCGCTCGAGGATGAAGCGCGGCGGCAGCACGCCCTGCGCCGCCGCGTCGCGCGTGCGCGCGATGGCCTCGTCGAAGCGCTGCGGCAGCTGGGCCAGGCGCGCCAGCCAGCTGTCCACGTCGGAGGGCCGGCGCATCGGGTGGCCCTGCGTCAGCAGGTTGACGCTGCGCACCTGCAGGCCGCTCAGCTGGTTGAACGGGAAGCTCAGGTGCTCGTAGGGCGCCGCGTCCAGGCTGCGCTGCAGGCTCCACTGCATGGTCAGGGCGGCCCGGCGGTCGTCCTCGGCCAGCGGCGTGGCCAGCTGCCGGCGCAGCATCGCCAGGCCCTCGGCGGCCAGCGTGCGCTCGGCCTCGCGGCTGTCGCGCGTGAGCGGCCGCAGCCGACCGTCCAGCGCGTCCTGCTCGGGGCCGCTGAAGTACTGGGTGAAGGTGCTGCGCTCGGGCGACAGGCGCATCCAGCGCGCGGCGAAGTCCTCGCTCCAGGGGCGGAAGGCGGGCACGGTCGCCGCGGCCGAACGCGCCGCGAGGGCCGGCTTCGCGGCCGGCCGCTGCGGGTCGGGCGTGCTGCAGGCGGCGGCCAGGAGCGCGGCGGCCAGGGCCATCAGGCGTGAGGCGGTGCGGGGGTGGGTCATGGGCGCAGTCTATCGACGCGTTCCGTGGTGGCTCACGGGCAGCGCCGCCCTGGGCGGCGGTGATCGAGCGGATGCGCGGGCCGGCCGCCAGGGGACGCCGGGACGTGGGCCCGGGCCGCACGGGGCGGGCGCGAGGGGGCCGCTGACTTGCATCCCCGCCATGGGCCATCGCCTGCTCGCCAGCCTGCTCGCGTTCGTGCTGCTCGGGTCCGGCGTCGGCACCATCGAGGGCCTGCCGGAGCCTGGCGCAGCCGTTCGAGGAGCGGCCGCCCTTCCGCCGGCCGGGCCCACGCTGCGGCTCGGCGCCGATGTCGCCCTGCGGCGGCCCGCCGCCACGCTGCGCGCGCCGGGCAGATCCTGTCGCTCATGGTGCCGCGCGCGGACATCGTGGCCCTGGACGTGGAGCTGCCGTTCGAGGTCAACCTGGCGCGCATCGAGGCCAGCGACCACGCCCGCTTCCCGGTGGTGCGCGGCGGCCTCGACCAGCTGCAGGGCGTGATCAACGCGGGGCAGTGGCTGTCGCGGGCCATGCGGGAAGGCGCCCGCGAGCTGCACGACCAGCCCCTGGAGCAGCCGCTGTACGTGCCCGAGACCCTGACCGGCATGGAGCTGCTCGACAACTTCCGCGAGTCGCACGTGCAGATGGCCTTCGTCATCGACGAGTACGGCGAGGTGCAGGGCCTGGTCACGCTGCAGGACCTGGTCGAGGCCATCACGGGCGAGTTCCGCCCCCGCGACCCGCAGACCTCGTGGGCCGTGCAGCGGGACGACGGCAGCTGGCTGCTCGACGGGCACATCCCCGTGCCCGAGCTCAAGGACCGCCTGGAGCTCGCCACCGTGCCCGAGGAGGACCGCGGCCGCTACCAGACCCTGAGCGGCATGATGATGCTGCTGACCGGGCGCCTGCCCAAGGTGGCCGACGTGGTCAACTGGGAGGGCTGGCACTTCGAGATCGTCGACATGGACGGCAAGACCATCGACAAGGTGCTGGCCAGCCGCCGGCCCGACGCGCAGGACGCCGAGGACGATGCCGACCCGGGCCGGCCATGAAGCACGCCAGGCCATCCGGTGGCGCCCGACCCCGGCGACGGGTTTTTCCTAGCCCGTGCGGCGCGGGGCCCCTAGGCTGCCGCCATGTTCGAGATCCGAAGCACACCCACGCGCCACCTGCTGCTGGCACTGGCCCTGGCGGGCCTGGCACTGCCCTGGTGGTTCAACCTGAGTTACCTGCACGGAGGGGGCAGCCTGGCGCCCGGCGCGTTCTTCGGCGCGGCCTTCGCGAACGCCCTGACCACGGCCATCACGATCGATGTCTACATCGCGGCCGCGGCCTTCTCCGTCGGCGTCGCGCAGGACGCGGCCGCCGGACCACGGCGCTGGTGGGCGCTGCCGCTGACCTTCGGGGTGGGCCTGTCGTTCGCGCTGCCGCTGTACCTGTGGTGGCGCAGCGCGCCGCGCCGGCGGTGACTCAGCCCAGGCGCCGCGCCGGCAGCCGCTGCGTCGCCAGCGGCCACCACGCGCCATCGGGATGGGCCTCGCGGAGCAGCTCGCGCAGCGGCGCGCCGGTGAGGAGACGTGCCTCGCGCGCCAGGTGCGACTGGTCGTAGAAGCCCGCGGCCAGGGCGGCGTCGGCGTCCGGGGGACGCTGTCGACGCAGGGCGTCCGACAGCAGACCGTGCAGGCGCGCGAGGCGCTGCAGCTGCTTGGGCGCCAGGCCGAGCCAGGCCCGGCAACGGCGCTCGAGCTGCCGCTCGCCCAGGGCCAACTCGGCGGCGGCTCGCGGCCCGTCGCGGCCGACGGCGAGGCAGAGCCGATCCAGCTGCTCGGCGCGGGCCCGCTGCACGCGCTCAGGGCCTTGCGCCAGCACCCGCCGCACGCTCGACTGCAGGGCCAGCAGCCTCCCGGCATCGCCGGCGGCGAGATGCAGCTCGTCGTCCAGCCGCGCGGCCTCGGACGGCCCGGCGATCGCGGCCCACGGCAGCGACACGTCCACGAGCGCACCGGTGCTCATGCCGAGCAGCCGGGATGCGGTGCCCGGCGGCAGCACCAGGCCCACCGCGCGAAGCGACACCGGGTGCTCGTGCACCGTGGCCCGGGTGCTGAGGGCGTGGAAGCTGACCCCCGCGGCGCCCCCGATGGGCTGCGTCCACGTCAGCATCGCGCGCGGCATGGCGGGGAAGCGGCTGAGCGAGCCGGCCGCGCGCTGCACGACGATGCCGCACTCGACGACGGCCTGCAGCTCGGGACGAGGGAGGAACCGTTGCACCACGCGCCGATGATCGCCGGGAACCAGGTCTGCCGGGCAGCCCCCAGGGGCGCGCACCGGCCAGCAGGGCCTCCGGTCGATCACGGTCTCCGCGGCCGCCTAGGAGGAACGCGAGACATTGGTCTTGCGGCCTGAGCCCCCGAGCGGGCCCGATGGCAGCTTGCGCCGGGCTTCCGCCTTCTTCTCGTGGAACTTGTTGGCCAGGCCCTGCACCCGCGCGTCGCGTCGGAGACGCGAAGCGACGTCGGGCCCCTCCACGGCCCCGCTGGAACCACGCTGGGTCGCTTGGGGATCGGCACGCTTGTGCTGCTTGTTCATTCAAGGCTCCTGGTCGATCGGCGCGTCGGCGCGCCCGCATTGTCGAGCCGCGGCGACGCTGCCCGGGACCGATGAAGCCGACACCGATCTGCCCCAGCCGGCGTCGGCCGCCTCCGATGAGCGGCGTCGATGGCGCATGGCGGGCTGCGCCAGCACCAAGGCGCGCGACAACGACCCGCCAGGGCGGAAAGCCGCCGGTAAGTCGCCCGCGCCGAGCATCGGTGCAACGGCACACGCGGACCCATGCGCCCACGCACGGCGCGCCCCGCGCCCACCCCTCGGTGGAGGGTGCCGGACCGTGTCCTCAGTCCCCCATCCATCGGCAGCACGCTCAGGAGATCGAATGAACAAGATGCCCGTCCTCAAGGCCCTCGTCGGGGTCCTCCTCACCACGCCGCTGGCCGCGGCGCACGCCGAAGAGCGGCCCTGGTACTTCAGCGTGGACGCCGGCATCTCCGTCGCCAGCGACCCGACGTTCGCCGCAGGGCGCCTGACCACCCGACGGGGCGTGGCCTACGGCGGCGCGTTCGGTCGCCACCTGGGCCCCAACTGGCGCGTCGAGGCGGCCATCGCCTACCGCAACAACCCGGTCCGGCGGGTGACCAGCCCGGGTTTCGACACGGACCCCAAGGATGCGGACTGGGCTTCACTCCTCGTGACGGTGAACGCGCTGTACGACTTCGATGGCTTCCAGCTCGGCACGGCCCAGGTCCGGCCCTATGTGGGTCTGGGGTTGGGCCGGGCCCAGGAGGTGGACACCGACCTCCGCGCCGGTGGAGCCGAGCGCGAGTACTCCGGCTCCGGCAGCGCGCGTCAGCTCATGCTCGGGCTGCGCTGGAGCTACGGCAGCCCCTGGGTGGCCGATGTCGGCCTCAGCTTCGCAGATGCCGGAACGGTGAGCTTCAAGGCCACCGGAGGCGCGCAGAGCTTCAATGCCCGGTACCGGGCCACCTCCGCGATCGCACGAGTCGGCTATCGCTTCTGAACCCCCTGGCGCCACCCGCCGCGACCCTTGCCATCCGGAGCAGCCATGAACCATCCCGAAGCGCCCGAGCCCTCCCGCCGCGGCCGATCGAACCGCCTCGTTGCCGGAACCTGGCTGCTGCTCATCGGATTCGGCCCCGGGCCCGCGCTGGCAGACGACGACAGGAGCCGGACACGCTACAGCGTCGGTGCCGCGCTGCTGCTGGCCCAGGATGGCTACCGCGGCGCGGGCCGCGAGTCCGTGCTGATTCCGGGCGTGTCGATCCAGAACAAGTGGGTCAACCTCTTCGGCCCCCAGCTGGACCTGCGCCTCGTCGGCGATGCCAGGCGCAGCTGGTGGATCGGCCCCCGCCTCGAGTACCGGTTCGACGGTTACGAGAAGGCCGACAGCGCCTTCTTCACCGGCATGGCCGACCGCAAGGGAGGCCTGTTCTACGGCCTCGCCGGCAGCGTCGACCTGGGCGGCGGCTTCGAACTCGAGGCCGACTACGTGCAGGCCGGCAGCAAGGAGGCGGGATTCAGCCGTGGGGCGGTCGCTTCGCTGCAGCTCAGCCGCAGCTACGCCCATGGTCCCTGGTCCTTCGTCCCCCGCATCGGTGCGGAGTACCAGAGCAGCCGATATGTCGACTACTACTACGGCGTGCGTCCGGGCGAAGCGACCGCGGCTCGGGCCGCGTACGCGGGCAAGAGCAGCTGGAGCCCCGAGCTGGGATTGCTGGTGCGCTACCGCGCCAGTTCGTCTTCGCGAACCTCAACCACGAGCGCTATGCCAAGGAGATCCGGAACAGCCCGTTGATCAACGCCAGCGGGATCCCGCAGCTGATACTCGGCTACCAGTACCTTCTTGAATGACCCCGCGCCGTCTCGCTGCGCGCTGCCGCCCCGCAGTCAACGCCCACCCGGCATGAACCGCATTCTTCTGGTTGAAGACCAGGCACCCATGCGCGAGCTGGTGGTGCTTGAGCTCCAGCGCGTGGGCATCGCCGCAGACGCCGTGGCGAGGCTGAGCGAGGCCGAGGCGTGCCTGGGCCAGGTGCGGTATGCCGCCCTGGTGCTGGACCGCGGCCTGCCGGAAGGCGACGCCCTGCCCTGGCTGGAGCGGCTGCGTGCCCGCGAGGTGACGGTGCCCTGCCTGCTGCTCACCGCGCGTGACGCTCTCCATGACCGTGTCGATGGTCTCGAAGCCGGCGCCGACGACTACCTCGCCAAGCCCTTCGAACGTGACGAGCTGGTAGCCCGTGTGAGGGCCCTTCTGCGGCGGCAGAGTGCCTGGGTCGTCAGCGCACCCGGCTGGGCAGGGTTGGAGCTGGACCCCATCGGCGCGAGACTGCGCCATGGACGCTCCAGCGTGAGCCTGGCCCCCAGCGAGTTGCAGGTGATGCTCGCGCTGATGCGGGCCGAAGGCCGGGTCGTGCGCCGGGCTGCGCTGGAGGCCGCGGCCTGGGGTCTGTCCGAGCCCGTGACGCCCAACGCGCTGGACGTGGCCCTGCACCGGCTGCGCAGGAAGCTGGAGCTGCTGGGCAGCACGGCCCGGCTGTTGAACACCAAGGGGGTGGGCTACTCGCTCGGCCCCCCGACCGATGCCGAGGGAGCCCACGATGGCTGAGCCGAGGCCACCACCGGGGCCGGAGCCGGCCGCCAGGCCAGACCGCACGATGAGCCTGGCCATGCGCCTGGCGCTGGGCTTCGCGCTGGCGTTCGCCTCCACGGCGTTGCTGGTGGTGGGCGTGCAGGCCTTGCTCGCCGAGCGCTTCGGGCACGTCGTCACGCGCATGAGCATGGAAGGCCAGACCGAGGACATCTTCGATGGCTTCGTGCTCAACGCCGAGCGGCAGGTGGTGGGCGTGGCGCTGGAACCCGGTGACGCCGTGGGCTTCGACGACTTCTTCGCCAACCTCAAGTACCGGGTGCTCGACGGCAGCGGCACGGTCGTGGCCAGCAGCGAGGCAGACCGCCGGTCGCTGCTGCCCGGCCGCGACATCGGCGAGCAGGCCGGATTCTTCGGCGTGGTTCCCATCGACGGGCGGGACTTCTTCGTCGGCGCCTGGCTGCGCGAGGTGCACGGCCGGCCCTACGTGCTGCAGCTCGCGCGCAGTGACCGCTTCGAACTGCTCGCCCGCGAGGCCGTCACGCCGGCCATCACCGACACGGTGGTGCTGCTGGGCAGCTTGTCGGCCGTGATCTTTGCGTTGGCCGGGGCGCTGGCAGTGCGCTCGGTGTTGCGGCCCATCCGCAGCGCCGAGGAGGCGGCACGCAGCGTCGGCGGGCGCAACCTGGCAGCGCGCCTGCCCGAGCAGGCGATGCCCGCCGAGATCCGACCCCTGGTCCATGCCTTCAACGGCGTGCTGCAGCGGCTGGAGCGGTCGTTCCAGGAGCAGGAGCGCTTCATCGCCAACGCGGCCCATGAGTTGAAGACACCCCTGGCTCTGGCACGGGCCCGTGTCGAGGCGGGGTTCGGCGAAGCGGCATCCCGGGACCGGCTGCTCCAGGACCTGGACACCATGGGGCGCCAGGTGCAGCAACTGCTGCAACTCGCGCAGGTGGCCGATGTGCAAGCCATGCGGCGGACGGTCGTGCGGCCGGCTGACGTGGCACGGGAGGTTCTGGATCACCTGGCCTTCAAGGCCAACCGCTCGGACGTCACCCTGCAACTCGAGGAGCCCGAGGCCCTGGTCGAGATCGAAGCGGACGCTGGCGCGCTGTTCGCGCTGCTGAAGAACCTGGTCGAGAACGCGATCGACTTCTCGCCCGCGGGATCGGCCGTCAAGGTCACCCTGTGCGACACGGGCTTGTGCGTGGACGACCAGGGGCCCGGCGTTCCGCCGGAGCAGAAGGCCAGGGTGTTCGAACGCTTCTGGCGGGCACCGGGCCAGACGCGGCCGGGCTCGGGTCTGGGCCTGGCGCTGGTGCACGAGATTGCCGTCGCCCACGGCTGGACAGTGGCCTGCGGCGAGTCCGGCAGCGGCGGGGCCTCGTTCAGCCTGCGTTGGCGGCGTTGAGCGCCGTCGTGTGAGCTTCCGGAGACGCAAGGAACGACTCGCCCGCCTGAAGCCTTCACATGGCTCGCTGCTGCAGCGGGGCCGCGTGCCGGGACGGCCGTGGCTTTCGCCGCTTGTGCTCGGCGCCCTCGTGTTCAAGATGGGCTGAATCCTCGTTCAAGCCGCCCGCGGCGTGGACTCGCGCTTCAATGATCGGACGGCGTTCCAGGACTTCATGTTCGGACTCATGGGGCTGGGCGCCGGGCTGCTGAGCTTCGGGGCGCTGTGGCTGGGTCTGGTCGCCTCCTGGCTGGCCGTGCGGGCGCCCGAAACCCATGACCGCCTCATCGCGCTCGGCATCGCCTTGGGGTTCATGGGCACGGGACTGCTGCTGCCGTGGACGGGCGAGGCGCTGGTCGATGCGGGTCGCTCTCAGTCTGCGTTCGAGGCCAGCGCCGGTCTCGCGTTGCTGGGCTCGCGACAGCGATCCAAGGTGGAGCGGCCGGACGAGCAAGCGCCATGGCGGGCTGCGGTGGCGGGTGACCGCCGTCCGTCACCGCGTGTCGAAGCTCAACACCCACTCGCGCCCGGCCACGGACCCCGCCAGCGCCGAGTCGCCCGTGGCTTCCAGCTGGAACAAGCCGAGGGGTGTGGCCAGTGCCGCGCGGGTGACGCCGGGGCCCGGTGGCAGTGCCACCAGGCTCAGCGCGGCTGGCGAGCGGGGCGGCCCGCCGTTGTCGAAGCCGGTCGGTGGGCGATCCAGCACCAGGCGGCGTGGGCAGGGGCCGGGCATCCCGGGGCTGCCCTGCACCACGCCCGTCAAGCGCTGATCGCCCCAGCGTCCCGAGAAGCGCTGCCCGGCGGCCGGGCAGGCGAGGGCTGGGGCCGACGCCTCCGCCGGGCGGGGCCGGAAGAGGCCCGCCAAGGTGCGGGCGCTGTCGTCGATCGCCGACACCCAGCTGGCGTTGGACAACAGCGCCGCGCTGGTGGCTGGCGCGCCGGGCCACAGCACCAGCGCGCTGCGCGCGCCGATGGCGCTGCCGTTGTGGAACCAGGTCACCCGGCCCTGCCGGTCGTCGCGCAGCCGCCAGCCGAAACCGACGGCGTCCGCGCCATGGCGGGCGATGCCGCCATCGGCCAGGCGGCTCGGGGTCGTCATCCACGCGAGGGTGTCGCTGTCCAGCAGCCGGCCCTGCAGCAGGCGCCCGCCCCATGCGGCCAGCGCCGCCGGCGTGGCCGACAACCCGGCACCGCCGAGGCTGTAGCTGTAGTCGTGCGGCGGGGCCACGCGCCAACCCATGGGGCCGGGTTCGTAGGCGCGGCTGTGGGTCTCGCGGTCGGTGTTGGTCTGGTCGGGGCCGATGGCCAGCCCCGGCGCGATCCGCGTCTGGATGAACTCGGCCAGGGGCAGGCCACTGGCCTCTTCGATGGCCGCGCCCAGCAGGGTGTAGCCCCAGCTGGAGTAGTGGTAGCGGTGGCCGGGCTTGTCCAGCAAGGCCCGCCCTTGAAGCCAGTGCTGCGCGGCATGGCGGCTGTCGGCATGCGCCTGCCGGCCGCGCATGAGGTCCGTGGCCTGGTAGTGCGGCAGGCCCGAGAGGTGGGCGGCCAGCTGGCGCGGGGTGATGCGCGTGCCGTCGTCCCACGCCGGGTACCCGGGCCTCGCCAGAGGGGCGTCGCCGTCCAGCCGGCCCTGCTGGTGCAGCCACGCCGCGCCGGTGGCCGTGAGCAGCTTGGACACGCTGGCCAGGCGCAGCCGCGTCTCGGGCCCCAGCGGGCGGCGCGCGGCGAGGTCCTGCCACCCGGCCTGGCCCTGCCAGCGCAGGCGGCCGTCGTGCCACACCGCAGCGCTCAGGCCGGGCACGCCGCTGGCTTCGTGCAAGGCCACGAGCAGGGCCTGGGCCAGGGCCTCGGTGTGGTGATCCTCGGCGCGGGCAGCGCCGGGCGCCAGCAGCAGCGGCGCGGTGCCCAGCACAAGGGCCACCCGGTGGCGCCAGCGCTGCGGGCCGGCTGGGTGTGGCTGCGGCCCCGGTGCGGGCGATCGTTCGGGCGACATCCAGGTGCTCATGGCGCCATGCTCGGCGGCCCGGCCCCGCGGCGCCCAGCCTGCTGCGATCAGCCGTGCGAGGGGGTCGCCGAACCGGTGTCGCGCAGGCGCTCCAGGAGCTGGGCCACGTGGCTGCGACTGGCGCGCACCAGGCTGCCGTCGCGCAGCTGCAGCAGGGCGTCGCGGTTGCTCAAGGGGCGCAGCGCGGCAACCTGGTCCATGCGCACGATGGCCGAACGGTGCACCCGCACGAAGCGCTCCGGGTCCAGCCGTTCGGCCAGGCGGCTCAGGCTCTCGCGCAGCAGCAGGTGGCGGCCGTCCAGGCAGTGCAGCTCGGCGTAGTCGCCCGCGGCCTCGATCCAGGCCAACTCGCCGTCGTCGACGAAGTGCACCTGCCGGCCCACCCGCAGCTCAAAGCGCTGGCGCCTGGCCGCCGGGGCGGCGCTCAGGCCCAGGGCGCGGGCGCGCCACGCCGTCCGGGCGCGGCCCAGGGCCTCGGCCAGCCGCTCCTCGTCCAGGGGCTTGAGCAGGTAGTCCACCACCTGCAGCTCGTAGGCGCGCAGCGCGTGCTGCGCGTGGGCGGTGTGCAGGATGGCCAGCGGGCGCTGGTCCGCCGGCCACAGCGCCAGCAGGTCCAGGCCCGACAGCCCGGGCATCTGCACGTCCACGATCAGCAGGTCGGGCTTCGCCGCCGGCAGGCCCTGCCGGGCGCTGGCGCCGTCACCGAACTCGGCCACGCACTCGAACCCCGGGTGCTCGGCCAGCCGCGCGCGCAGGCCCAGGCGGGCCAGCGGCTCGTCATCGATGAGCGCCACGCGGAGGATCTGCACACCAGCCCCCGTGCTCAGGCCGCCAGAGGCCAGCGCAGCCGCACCTGCCAACGCGGGCCGTCGGGGGTCTGCACGCGGCCGGTCTGCAGCACATGGGCCTGCGGGTACAAGGCCTGCAGCCGCGCCCGCACATTGGCCAGGCCCACGCCCAGCCCGGCGCGGGGCGACCCGGCGTCTGCGGGGGCCTCGGCGGTTTCGTCCGGCAGGTCGTTCAGCAGGTCCAGCTCGACCTGGTCGCCGGCACGGCGGATGAGCAGATCGAGGCGCCCGCCCTGGGCCCGGCGAGCCAGCCCATGCTGCATGGCGTTCTCCAGCAGCGGCTGGAGCACGCCGCGCGGCGTGGGTTGCTCCAGAAGGCCGGGCTCGACCTGTTGCCGCACCCGCAGCCGGTCGCCGAGCCGGCTCTGCTCGATGGCCAGGTAGTCGGCGGCGTGGGCCAGCTCTTCGGCCAGGGGCACGAGGTGGCGACCATCGGCCTCGAGCGTGCTGCGCAGGTAGTCCGCCAGGCGGCTGATCAACTCGCGCGCCTGGTGGCCGCGCTCTGCCGCCACCAGGCCCGAGATGGCATTCAGGGTGTTGAAGAGGAAGTGCGGCTGCAACTGGTAGCGCAAGGCGCGCAGCTCGGCCTCGCGCGCCAGGGCTTCCGCCGCCAGCGCGCGTTCGCGCTCGGCCTGGCGTGCCCACGCGAGGTTGAACGCGGCGTGCAGCGCGGCCTGCACCATCAGGGCCGGCGCCAGGGCGTCCAGGCCACGCCCGCGCAGCACGGTGGCCGCGCTCCAGGCCACGGGCTCGCCGAGCACGACGTGCGCGCGCAGCGCCAGCGGCAGGTTGCTGACCAGGGCGAGCGCAGCGATGGCGGCCACGAGCAGCAAGGCCGTCGGCCAGGCGGGCACGGCGCGCTGCCACAGCAGCCGCTGCAGTGCGCTCAGCGGCAGACAGGCGAGCGCGTAGCACAGCAGCAGCAGGGTGCGCACGGCCAGGGCGTCGGCATTCCCGCGGACCTGCAGGGCCAGCAGGGCCATGCAGGCGCCCACCGCCACGGTGGCAAACAGCGGCAGCGTGCGGGGCGGCAGCGGGGTCTGGGGCTTCAAGGCGCCGGCATGTTATGCCGGGGGTGCAGGCGCGCCGCCGGTCTTGCGGCCGGCCGTGCCTGCGTTGCGCCCACCGGCGCCATCCGCCGTCTCACCGGCGCCCGGCCTGGATCGCGGCAAGGGCCTTGGGCATGCGACGGCGATGCGGTTCTCGGTGCGGTTGTTGGCTCAGGAAGAAGCCACACAACATCGACACATACACGCAGGGATGCCGGGGCATGGCTGCATCCCGCGCTTACCTGAAGAGTCGTAGAGGTGACCCTGTCTAGCGAGCGTTGGAGCTCCTTCGTGACAAGGAACTCGGGAGTCAGCCAGGCGCACCGACTCACGGTGACTCGGACGGGCCAACAGGCACCGCCGGAAGCTGATTTGCAGCGGTTGCGGTCGGTGGCCGCCGGCGAGGGTACTCATGCTGACCAATACCCAGCGGTCGCTGGGCTCGGAACCGCAGGCGGCGCGAAAGACTGCTGTGCGGGGTACACCGGCCGCAAGCCTCGCGCGAGCTGCTCAGGCCTACGCCCCTGACTGCTTCGGTCGGCCGCGACGGTTCCCGACCGCTGCATTGCCGCCCTCTGTCGCACCGAGGCGTGCTCGTGAAGCTTCGGACGGACTTTGTTTGTTGCCGTCAGTGGCGCGTGGTGGCCAATCAGCTGCGCGGCATGTTCGGCGCGATCGGCGGGCAGGCAACGCTGAGCGCGCGGGAAGGCGCGAGCCCGGGCCAGAAGATCCAAAGCGTCCTGTTCTAGAGCTGTGCCTGGCGGTCGGCGCGGCACATGCAGCAGTTTCCGATGAGAAACGAGCCGCTGCCCATGCCCTCGCCTGGGTCGGCATGGAGCGCTCCCGTCCAGCGGCCGTCCAGTGACGTCGTGCATGCCTGTGGCCTTGACGGCCGTCAGGCCACGCTGCGCTTGCGCGTTTGCAGCGGGGTGGGCCCGCAGGACTGGTTGAGTGCGAACCCTTGCTCGCCGAGCAGCGCCCCAACCCCCGCGCACGCGATGAAGCGCATGCGGGGCCGAAGTCTCAGCGTGCCCGCTTGCGCCGCGCCAGCAGCAGGCCGCCCAGGCCCATCAGCATCAGGGCGTAGGTCTGGGGCTCAGGGACGACGCCGACTTCCTGGTTGACGATCAATTGGGGGCCCAAGGGACTCGCCCAGTGCTGGGCAATCGTGCTGGGATCAGCGGTTTCAACGACCAAGCCACCGGTGATCACCGCGCTGTTGCCGAACAAGTTGGGAGTCACCGGAGAACCGCCGTTGAAGTCGACGTTGAAGACACGTGTGTAAACGAAGCCGCCAGCCAGCGAGTCCGCAAAAGAGATCTTTCCAACGATGATGCGACCGTCAATGGAGGTACCCATCGCCCTGCTGTTGACCACGACTTCACCGCCAGTAGGGACGAATGGGTTCGCGGGGTCCAGCGGCGAGGCCGCGCTGTCAGGAGACCAGATCAGCTGAGCCATCCATGACCTGGGCGCGTTGGTCGTCCCGTCCTGCTGCTTGATCGAATTGGATGGGGACAGCCAGTTCACAGATACCGCCGCGTTGGCGGTGGCAGCGCCGAAGATGGCGAAGAGCGTGATGTATCGCTTCATGGGGTTGAGTGCTCCGTAGCGGATGAATGGATGATGGGCTGCTTCTTGGGCCAAGCAGTACCCAGGGCTTGCGGTGATGGGTGCGAAGTTCCCTGATTCGGCGGATTGCCAGTAGGACCGTGCCCCGTCGCGTGGTGTCACTCCACAGCCCGGAAGGGCTGAGGCGCACGCGGTGCGCAGCGCTGACCCGCTGACAGGCAGGCCGGGGCAGTATCGCTGAGGGTCTGCAGGCCCTCAAGCTGCATGGAGCGGCGCTGAAGAGCCCTCGCGTCGCTCTGCTCCAGGCACGTCGTCGATCTGCGGACAGCCAACTCGATCGAGCAGCGTCGCGCCTGATGTGTCAATCAGCGCCGCGCCTGACGTGAATCGGGCTTCTCCCAGATGGTCAACTCGCAAAACCATTCGACCCCTTCCTCCTGATCGGCAGTGCAAGAGGTCATGCCCGCTCTCGCCAGGACGAGTCATCTACATCGCCGGCGCCGAGGGGCAGCTTGCAGTCTGGAGCTGCAGCCCACCCTTTCGGCCTCATCGCTGACGCGGTGCCGCGGGCTGCAGAACCCCCGTCTCCATCCCCGTGAGCCACAGGCGAACATCGAACTCGAGCTGGTGGTAGTCCGGCTCCATGTGCGTGCACAGGGCGTAGAACGCCTTGTCGTGCGCACGTTCCTTCAGGTGCGCCAGTTCGTGCACCGCGATCATGCGCAGGAACGCGGCGGGCGCATCGCGGAACAGGCTGGCGATGCGGATCTCGCGCTTGGCCTTGAGCTGGCTGCCCTGCACGCGCGACACCGCCGTGTGCGTCCCCAGGGCCTGGTGCGTCAGGTGCAGCCGGCTGTCGTAGAGCACCTTGGCCAGCGGCCCGGCGCTGCGCATGTGGCGGCTCTTCAGCGCACTCACATAGTCGTACAGCGCGCCATCGCTGGCGATGTCGTGGCGCTCGGGATAGCGCCGCTCCAGGATGCCGGCCAGCCGCCCCTCGGCGATCAGCGTCCGCACCTGCGCACGGAGTTCGGGCGGGTAGGCCGCCAGGTACTTGGTGGTGGGGTCGACGCTCATCCCGCAGCGCGGGGAGGCTCGGTGCGCCGCAGCTCGCGCAGCATGAACAGGTACAGGCCCTCCACCTTCTCGCGGGCCCAGGGCGTCTTGCGCAACACCTTCAGGCTGGATCCGATGCTCGGATCGCGGCTGAAACAACGCAGGGCGATGCGCTGCGCAAGGCCCTCCCAGCCGTAGTGCGCCACCAGCTCGGTGAGGATGGCCTCGAGCGTCTTGCCGTGCAGCGGGTTGCGCGGTTGGGCAGGCGGTGGCGTTGGGGCTGGCATCAGCAGGGATTCTCGCGCGGCGCGCGGCGGCGGACCAGCTGGTGCGCAAGCTTGCTGACCGATTCCGAAAGGTCGAGTGGCCAGGAACTGTCAGGCCTCGTGTCTTCTACGACCCTCGCGCTCTTGGCGTCGAAGGGCCAGGCGCAGTGCTCCACGCCAAGGCGATGGTCGTGGATGACGAGCGTGTCTTGATGACATCCGCAAACCCCACCGCAGCGGCTCTAGAGCGGAACATCGAGCCAGGGCTTGTGGTCCGAGACCGCGCCATGGCAGCAAGCATCGGGCAACTTGCGTTCGGCTTTGCTGCTGAGGAGCTCTGGTGATGCACGACTTTGTTGTCAGGTCTACGACTCCTTTCCGGTCCAACAAGCCCTGCTGCTATGGAGAAGACCTGCAAGCGCTCCGCCCAGCAGTCCAGGATTTCGAACGAGCTGTGAGTTGGCCCCGTCACTCGCCACGTCGATGTTCGCTTCTGGAGAAAGTCTGCAAGGATGACGCAAAGGGCTCGCTTTGGCACGGCAGACCACCACCCTTGGAGTCGGTGACCCCAGGTGGCGGCAGTGCGCTTCACACCAGCCGCTCAGCTTCGTCCAGCCCATGGCAGTGCACGGCCCATTCCGGACAGCCAAGCCGGGCGGCGGTGGACCACGCATGGGGACCCCCAGACTGCTCGATCGGGCGAAGCGATGCGGGCCTTGGGTCTCACCCTCTTTGGAGACGACTGCATTCGCCATGGCCAGTCCCGTGCGGGACCGACCCAGCGGTGGCGCTGCCTCGGTTGCACCGCATGGCTCTGCAAGGAAAATGGCGCCCATGACACCGCGGCATGCGCTTCTCGGCCAACCTGCCCCCTGTTCCCTTGTTGACGTGCGAACCCATCCCGCACGGAATGCCCGCCCACCCTGCGCCTGACGTGACGATCCGCCTACCTCGAGTATTTGCGACCCTGGAAAGTCGACTCCTCTCGACGCTGCTTCGACGAGCCTCCCAGCGGGGTGATGATGTCGAGTGGATGCGGCGCCATGACGAGCTGACGGGACTCCCGAACCGCGTCGCATTCCTAGAGCGCGTCCGAGCACTGCGCCGACGAAACGTGGCGGGCTCGCTGGCCGTGATCGATCTTGATCACTTCAAGATGCTCAACGACAGGCACGGGCACAGCGTCGGCGATGCCGTTCTCCGAACCATCGCTGCACGTCTGCAGGCCACTGTGACGGCAGATGTCGTCGTCGCGCGGTATGGCGGTGAGGAGTTCGTACTGTTCATTCCAGGTTCCGCTGACCGCGCCCGTGCGCTGCTCGACCGCCTGCAGACCGTGATTCGACAGCCGGTGGAGTGCGAGGCGCTCATCATCTCGGCGACCGCCTCTGCAGGTGTGAGTGCGCTGCCCCTGTCGACAGGGCTTGACCAAGGGCTGTCGGCCGCAGACCTGGCGATGTATGTCGCCAAGAGCGAAGGCCGAGACCGGGTTATCGAGTTCAGCGAGGACACCGCCGGCGTCATCACCGCACGGCGTGAGTTGGCCAAGACCGTGGTCAGCCTGCGGGAACAGAACATCAAGCTCGAACAGCAGGTTCAGCTGGATGCGCTGACAGGACTCCGAAGCCGACGAGCGCTCGACGACGTGTTGGGAACGATGTGCGGCGGCGCTGGCGACGCGGCGGCTCACTGCTCCGTGGCGTTCCTGGATATCGATCACTTCGGCCACTACAACCATCATCACGGCGACGACAAGGGCGACGATGCGCTCCGCCAGGTCGCCCGCATCATCCAGTCGGTCGCTCGTCGTGGCGACATGGTCTTCCGCAAGGGCGGCGAGGAGATCGTGGTTGTGCTTCCTGGCGCCACTCAACCTGAAGCTCTACACGCCGCAGAACGCATGCGCATGGCCGTGGAGCAGGCGGCGATCTGTCACAACGCCTCGCCCACCGCCTCGGTCATGACCGTCACTGTTGGGGTCGCCTCTTCGCACGGGAGCGGCCCCGTCACGGTCCAGCGTCTGATGGAGCGGGCTGCTGGGGCTGCGATGCAAGCCAAGGTCCAGGCGCGCAGGAATCAGGTGCACGCTGCCTGACGCAGGGGCCACGACGTCGATGTCCCTTGTGGCTCGGCGAAGGCAGGACGGACTGCTTGGCAGCGGTTGGATCCGGTCGCCGCCGACGGACGAACTCACGGTCAGCGCCACAAAGCCGACGCTCGGTTCGGCCATCGGACATCGTGGACAGGGACGACGGCGGCCACGCCGAGGCCCTCGTCAACCTGCCGCTGAAGGAGTTGCTGGTGCAGCTCGACGCCGGGCAGTTCGCACAGATCCACCGCGGCACCGTCGTCAACCTCGAGCGCGTCAGCCATGTGGTGCGTGGCGCCAACGAGACCGCCGAGGTGCACCTGAGGGGACGCCGCGAGACGCTGCGCGCGAGCCGCAACTTCAACCACATCTTCCGGCAGATGTGAGCGGCGCCGCGGGGCCTCACCTCCGCGCTCAGCCCTCCCGGATCCGCCGGCGGGCGGCGATACCGCAGCACCAGCCCAGCCCGGCCAGCATCAGCGCCCATGTGCCGGGCTCGGGCACGGCGGTGACACTGATCTCGCCGGTGGCGTAAAGCTCGTCGAAGCTCCACATCAATCCCGGGTCCAGCGCCGCCTGGCTGGTGTCGATGGCCGCGAAGCCGCCCTCGAGTACGCCCCAGTCGAAGACGTCGAAGCGATCGCCCAGCTGCGGCGCGAAGCCGTCGAGCAGCACCAGCCGGAACGTGCCCCCCAGACGCAGCGTGCCGCCGACCGCGAACTGGTCGTGCTCGGTGCCGGGCACCAGGCCGGCGAGCTCGATCTCGACCACGGACGCGGCGCCGAACAGGCTGCTGCCCTCGTCGGTCACGCGCCCCGGTGACGCCCCGGGCGAGAACTGCGCCTCGTAGAACTTGGTGCCGGTGCCGGTGAAGCTGCCGGCGCCCGAGACCGGGCCGAAGAAGGTGGCGACGCTGCCCGCGGAGACGCGCAGCTCCCCCTGGTTGACCACGGGGTCGTAGAAGCTCGTCTCGCTGTGGCCGGACAGGATGATCCGGCCACCGGTCTGGTTGGTGACGGCGCCGAACACGCTGGCGCCGCCGAAGCTGACGAGCAGCTGGCCGCTGTTCGTGAGCCCGTCGGCGAAGCGCACGGTGCCGTGGTCAACGACGATGCGCCCGGCGGTCTGGTTGACGAGCGCGCCGGCGACCTCGAGCTCACCGCCCTGGCGCACCTCGACCAGGCCCTGGTTGTCGTGACCGCTGCCCGTCAGGCGCAGCACGGCGCCGGTCCCGACGCGTACCTGTCCGCTGGTGCCGTTGTCCAGCGCCGTGACGAGGCGCCCGCTGCCCGTGACCAGCCCGGCGTTGCTCAGCCCCCCCAGGATCGTCAGGTTGTCGGCGCGCAGCTCGCCCTGGCTGGTGACGCCGCCCACGACGACGCCGTCACCGGTGAGCACGCCGGTGGACAGCACGCGCAACGGGGTCGAGACTTCGAGCCGGCCCGCCGCCATGCGCAGCGTGCCGATGCCCGCCCCGCCGCCGACGGTCAGCGAGCGCACCGTGGTGTCCACCACGGGCCCGGTGACGGTGAGGCTGGTGGCCGGGTCGATGCGCACGTCGTGCACCGCGCCCGGCGCCTGGCCGATGGTCCAGTTGCTGCGGACGTCCCAGCTGGACGAGGTGCCGCGTGTCCAGCGCAGCTCCGGGGTGAACAGATAGACGCCCTGGGCGCCGTCGCTGAAGCTGGCGCGGTAGGCCAGCTGGCCCTGGTTGTTGAACGAGCGCCCGACGCTCTCATTGGCCGGGCTACCCGACTCGATGGCGAGACCGGTGATCGTGCGACCGCCCAGGGTGTCGCCCTCGCGAACGGCGAGCAGCGCGTCGCCGTTGCTGCCGACGATCCACAGACCACTGTCGTTGCCGGTACTGACACCGCCCTCGCCCGCTCGCAGCAGGCCGAGGAACGCCACCTGGCCGTTGTCGTTGAGGGATGGGCTGTTCAGGAACGAGAACGTCGCACCGGTGGGTGTACCTGGTGCCTGCGCGCCCTCGCGCGCGACCAGGGTGGTGTCGCGCCACAAACCTGCATTGTTCAGATCCGTGACCCCGCCGTTGCCGAGCCGCAGCCCGGCGCTGAACAGGACCTGGCCGCCGCCGTTGATCTGGATCGTGCCGGCAAAGCCGTTGAAGACCGCGCCGGTCGGGGCGCCGGGCGCCTGGCTACCCTCGCGGGCAACGAGCGTGGCGTCGCGCCAGATGCCCTGATTGTTGTCGCTGGTGACGCCGCCTGCGCCCGACTGCAGGATCCCGAGGTAAGCCACCTGCCCGACGTCGTTCAGGGCCACGGTGCCGCTGAAGCTCGAAAAGACGGCGCCGGTGGCCGTGCCGGGCGCCTGCTGCCCCTTGCGGGCGACGAGCACGTTGTCGCGCCACAGCCCCTGGTCGTCGTTGCTGGTCACGCCGCCGGTGCCCTGCTGCAGCGTTGCGGTGTAGGCCACCTGACCGGCAGCGCTGACCGTCGGCGTGAAGAACCCCAGCAGCAGAGCCCCGGAAGGCAGGCCGGGCGCCTGCGCGCCCTGGCGCGCGATCAGCGTGGAGTCGCGCCAGATGCCGAGGTCGTTGTCTGTGGTCACGCCGCCAGCGCCGCTGGCCAGCCGACCGCGGAAGACCACGTGCCCGGCCGTGCTCGAGGCCGGCGCCTCCCAGCCGGAAAAGATGGCGCCACTCGGCACGCCTGGCGCCTGCGAGCCCTGGCGCGCGATCAGCGTCGTGCCGCGCCAGATCGAACCGTCGGTCGTGGTGCCGCCACCGGCGCCTGGCCGCAGCGGGGCCGTGAAGATCAGTTGGCCGCCGTCGGAGAGCATGCGCCCGGCGAACACGAGCGAGCCGAAGACGGTGCCGGCCGGCACGCCGGGCGCCTGGGATCCCTCGCGCGCAACCAGCGCGCCGTTCAGCCAGAAGCCCTCATCGTTGTCGGTGGTCACGCCGGCCGCCCCGGGCGCGAGCCGGCCCCAGTAGGCCACCTGACCCGCCGCGTTCAGCACCGGGACACCGAACAGGCCGTCGAACACAGCCCCGCTGGCCACACCGCCTGCCTGCTGCCCGGGGAGCGCGATCGGGGTCATGCGCCCCGATGACAGGGCCGCGGTCGGGGCCATCAGGGCCGCGGCGATCAGCACGGCGATCGGGCTGCGGCGGAAGGGAAGGCTGCGCATCGGGGGTTCCTCCTGAGAGTCCTGGGCGCGGAGAAGGCCCGCCCATGGAGGTGGATTGCAGTCCGGGGGCGTTGCAAAGCCGTTGCAGCGCCGGTTGCCTTCGATGCCGACGCCGTGCTCTTCGACGAAAGCAGCGGGCTGATCCTCAAGGCAGATGGTCTGGGCAGCTTTCACCGGAACGAGGACGCACGGCAAGACCAGCCGATGTCCGAAGGGCCTTACGCCCAATTCCTGCGAAAGCTGTCGCGCTTGCAGTCACGCTTGCCGTTCGGCGTCGAGTTCTCTCCAGTGCACAGCTTGATGGCAACAAATAAAGTCCGTCGGGACTGCCGCTCGTAAGTTGTTGATTCTTGGCACTCGACGAGCACCTCGAAAGTCCGTCGGGGCCATTCGAATCGGCGGCTCTGGACTTGCGGCGACAAACAAAGTCCGTCGGACCTCCTTCTAGACGCCTGACGACACGGGGCTGTGTCATCTCCCCTGAGGGGTACCGCGTCGGGGCTCGCAGCAGGCCGGTCCGCAGCGGTTGCTGACGGTCGCCGACAGCCCTCGAACTCACGGTCTCGGACACCTTGCAGTCGTTCGGGCTCGCACCGGGTGGCGCGTCATCCGGCCGCTTTCAGGGGTACTGCTGAGTTTGCTGGCGACGCGGTGGCGGCCGGGGGCGCAGACCCTCCAACCCACGTCAAGCGGCGTCGCGCCCAGGTCGAACGACTGCTCATCCTCGGCCCGACGGGTCACTGCCGACCCATAGCAGACCATCGCGCACCGGACCAGCCTGCCCCCCAGCCGACGCCCGGGGAGCTACGGCCGGTGGCCCAGGTCAGTGAGCGGGCCCCGCTTCAGCCACCGCCGGCGTGTGTGGCCGCGCCGACCAGGGCCCGCGCGCTCCAGACCGCCACCAGGCCACCGCCCTGCTCGCGACGAACCACGTCGCCGCCAGCGCGGCCAGGCCGAGCAGTAGCCCGCCCGCCCACACGAGGACGAGCGCGATGCCCAGCAGCACCAGTGCCGAGCCCATCCACACCGCAGGGCCGCCGCCAACACCCAGCAGCCAGGTGACGCCGTCACGCAGCGCGTCGATCTCGTGGGGATCCAGCCCGTGGCGGACCCAGGGGCGCTCCGTCCAGGCCATGACCGCCTGCAGACTGACGTCGGCCGGCTGGGCCTCGAGCGCCGAGGCGCCGGCCTGCAGCAGCCACCCGGCGCCCACCGCCGCCAGCGTCCACAGGCCGGCCAGCACCACGATGCTGGCGATCACCGCCAGGCGCAGCGTCCGCGTCATCGCTTGGCCTCCTCGCGCAGGATCTCGCCGCTGCGGGCGTCGACGTAAAGCTCAACCCAGCGGCCCTGGCCATTGCGGGCCTTGATCTCGTACAGCTTGTCGCTCTTGCGCTCGACCTCGCGCACGTCGTTGTAGCCTTGGGCCACCACGCGTTCGACGACCTGCTGGAAGTTCATCGCCGCGGGTGGCGCGGCTGGGGTCTGGGCGACGGCGGCCGCGGTGGCGGTTGTCAGCACCAGCGCAGCGAGGACCGGGCGCAGGGACGAGGTGATGGATCGATGCATGGCAGTTGCTTGAAGTGGGTTGCGAACGGAAGCCATGGTGCCAAGCCGGGTGTGAACGATCCATGAACGGCGCACCGCGTCTTGTTCACGAGCCGTTCATGCGGCAGCGGGCATGCTTTGGTTCGATGGTGCATCCCTCGCAAGGCCTCGTCGGGCCCGATCCTGGCCTGCGCAGGCGCGTGGCCACCAGCCTGGTGTGGGCGCTGTGCGGTGGTCTTGGCCTGGCCTGGCCCGCGGCAAACGCCGGGCGTGACGACGGCCAGCAGGTGCGCGCGGCGCGCGAACAGGGCCGCATAGTGCCCTTGGAACGGCTGATCGCCCAGGTGGCCCAGGTGGTGCCCGGGCGGCTGCTGGAAGCTGAACTCGACGACGACGACGGGCTGCTGGTCTACGAGCTGCGCTGGCAGCTGGCCGACGGCCGCAGGCTGGAGATCGAGCTGGATGCGCGTGACGGTCGCTGGCTCAAGCTCAAGGGCCCCCGACTGGAGACCGCGTTCAAGCCAGCGGCGGGCCGCCCCTCGGATGACGCAGCCGGACGGGGGGGCCTGCGATGAGGGTGCTGGTGGTCGAGGACGAGGCCCAGTTGGCCCAGCAGCTGCAATCCGCGCTGCAGGGTGCCGGCTTTGCGGTCGACCTGGCCGACAACGGTGTCGACGCCGAGCACCTGGGCTCGGTCGAACCCTATGCCGCCATCGTGCTGGACATCGGCCTGCCGCGGCGCGACGGGCTGGCCGTGCTGGCAGCCTGGCGCCGCCAGGGCATGGACCGGCCGGTGCTGCTGCTCACGGCCCGGGCCAGCTGGCAGGAAAAGGTGCGTGGCATCGACGCCGGGGCCGACGACTATCTGGCCAAGCCCTTCCAGATGGAGGAACTGGTGTCGCGCCTGCGCGCGCTGATTCGCCGCAGTGCCGGTCTGGCCAGCGCGGTGTTGCGCCAGGGCCCGGTGGCACTGGACACCCGGGCCTGCGCTCTGACGGTGGACGGCCAGCGCGTGCCCCTGACCGGCCATGAGTACCGCGTGCTGGCCTTCCTGATGCACCACGCCGGCCGGACGGTGGAGCGTATGGAGCTGGCCGAGCACGTCTACAGCCAGGACAGCGACCGTGACAGCAACACGCTCGATGTCTTTGTGGCCCGCTTGCGCCGCAAGCTGCCACCCGACTTCATCGTCACCGTGCGGGGCCTGGGCTGGCGCATCGACGGGGCCGCGGCTTGAGCGAGGCCACGGCCACGCCGGGCTCGCTGCGCCGTCGCCTGCTGGCTGCGGCGGCCGTCTGGATCACGCTGGCGCTGCTGCTGGTGGGCGTGCTGCTGGTGCTGCTGTTCCGCCAACACGCGGAGCAGGAACTGGCCGTGCGGGCATCAGGCCCGCTCGACACGCTGGCCGCAGCCTTGGCCGTGACGCCATCCCTGCCTTCGAGCGGCGATGGTGCTCCCCGCTTGAGTTTGGCCGAGCAACCCTCCGATGAAGCCTTCAAGCGTCCCTATGGGGGCGCGTACTGGTGGGTCGGTGATGGCCAGTCCACGCCGCTGCGATCGCGATCCTGGTGGGACGCGGCACCACCCCCCGAGCTGGCGGCCGAATTCAGCGGGTTGGTCGATGCGCGCGTCGGCCGCTTCGAGGCCACAGGCCCGCAGGCGCAACCCCTCATCGTGTGGGCACGGCGCGTCGAGCTGGCAGACTGGGAACGGCCGCTCGTGGTGGCGGTGGCCTACGACACCACGCGGCTGCGGGGCATCACGCGTGACTTTGCACGCACCGTGGCGTGGGCGCTCGGGGCCCTGGCCCTGGCGCTCTGGGCGGCCTCATGGTGGCAGGTGCAGCTGGGCCTGGCGCCGATGCGGCGCTTGCAGCAGGCGCTGGCCGGCCTGCGTGCAGGCCGATCGAGCCAGCTGCAGGGACGGTTCCCGGACGAGGTTCAGCCCCTCGTCAACGAGCTGAATGCCCTGCTCGACGACAACGATAGGCTGGTCCGGCAGGCGCGAGAGCAGACCGGCAACCTGGCGCACGCCCTGAAGACACCGCTGGCCGTGCTGGGCAACGCCTCGGCGGGATGGCAGGGCGATGAGGGCGAACGGCTGCGCGCGCAACTGGCACACATCCACCGCCAGGTCGAGCTGCAGCTGGCCCGCGCCCGCGCCACCGCGGCAGGCACCCTGACCGCGCGGGATGCCGATCGCCGCGCTGATGCCGCTGCCGTGGTCGACAGCCTGCTGCGCACGCTGCAGCAACTGCATGCCGAACGCGGAATCGTCGCGGTGCGGGTGGGGGACTCCGAGCCCATCACGGTCGCCGTGGATTCCGACGTGCTGCACGAGCTGCTCGGCAACCTGCTCGACAACGCCTTCCGCTGGGCGCGAACCGAGGTGCGCGTGGCCTTGCGGGTGGACGGGGCTGCGCAGCGGCTGCGCCTGGACATCGATGACGACGGGCCCGGCATTCCCGAGGCGCGACGAGAGGAGGCCCTGCAGCGCGGCCGCCGGCTGGACGAGACGCAACCGGGCAGCGGGCTGGGCCTGGCCATCGCCGATGAGCTGGTGCGTCTGGGCGGCGGCACCCTGCATCTGGCAGACGCGCTGAGCGGCGGGCTGCGTGTGCGCCTGAGCTTGCCGTTGTGGATGGTGAACCCGATGGCCGATGCGAACAGCCTCGTGGCCGGCCAGGACTTGCAGAGCCTGGGCCCGACAAAGTCGGTCGATCGTGCCTGACGGGGCTTGGCGCAGCACAGGCCTGGCGCTGCCCGCTTGTGGCCGAACTGAGTCCGCCGGGCCGGGGCCCGGGAGCTCTCGCTCACGTTCAGGCACCTCTGGCCCGGTGACCGCTTGCTGGTCACGCTGTGATCGGCGCAGACCGGCCATTTGCCGTCGTAGGCGAAGTGCGGCCTTCTGGAGTCCCACAGGGGCATGCTCGCGCCGCGGGCCATGAGGGAGCCATTCAATGGCGCCCTCGCCGCCCCGAGCCGCAAATCCGTTGCATGCGGGATGCGACAGAACCGGCCGCTGAATTGATGGTTGGCCAGCCGGGCCTGATCCCCTGGTTCGCAGAGATGCCGACGCTGCCGTATTGGACGTGCAACGCGCGCAGTGAAGACATCAGCCAGAAGCTGACCTACAAGGATCCCTGGCGTTACGGCAAGCGCGGCATCATCCCGGCCTTCTCTTTCGAAGGACCGTGCTGGGAGACCGGAAGGAACGTCTGGTGGCGCCTCTGGCGGGCCGACGGCAAGCCATGGGGCCTCACCGGTCTGTGGAACACCTTGACCGACGAGGCCAGCGGCGACATCCACGAGTCGCACATCATGGTGACCATCAACGCGGATGCGCATCCGCTGCTTGCAGGCATGCACATGCCCGACTCGAATCTCGGGCCGAACCGGCGGGGCAATCGCAGCGTTATCACCGTCTCAAGAGAGGGCGTTTACCCCTGGCTCTACTGGATGATCGAGGGTGCTCTGCATCTGCTGCGCCTCAAGCCCGCCGAACACTTCGACGCCGTGGTCCGCCGCTGACAGGGGTCAGGGCGACAACATGGGCAACGGGCTTCGCCTGAGCTCCGACCTCCCATTCAACTAATGGCTCGGTTCGATCCTAGTGGTAAGACTCCCAGTCGAGTTGATCTAGATTCCGCAACAGCACACGAGCCGTCGCGAGCAGCGATTCAGCCCTGGTACGGCTATCGCAGACTTCACACAGGATGAACCCGTCAAAACCGCCACGCGAGAGAGCCTGCGCCAGCGACCAGCGCTCCGCATCGCGCAGTCCCGAACCGAGACGGCAGTGCGCCGCATCGTTGACGAGGATGGACTGCATACCGAGCCGCATCGCTTCCGCCTCGATCTCCCGACTGATTCCGCCATTTGCCATCGAGTAGTTCATCGCCACCACACGGAATCCTGCCTCCGCAGCCACGGACAGACCCGCCTTTATCGCGGCACTGCCGCACTCGAACGCTTCGGCCGTCAGCAGCCAGGCAATACGTCGGTCGGTTACCGCCACGTCAGACCGCCAGTTGCCGCATCAACGCCTCGCGATCGGCGGCCTTCGTGCCATCGCCCGACATCACCACCGCGCCGCGCTCGAGCACGTAGAAGCGCTGCACCAGGCCGATGGCGCGGTGCATGTTCTGTTCCACCAGCAGGATAGGGATGCCGTCACGGCGCAGGCAGTCCATCAGCGTGAAGATCTCGTCGACGATCTTCGGTGCCAGGCCTTCGGTGGGCTCGTCGATCAGCAGCAGGCGCGGCTTGCCCACCAGCACGCGCGCCATCGCCAGCATCTGCTGTTCGCCGCCCGACAGGGTCGTGCCCATCTGCTGGCGGCGTTCACCCAGGCGCGGGAAGCGGGTGTAGATCGCGTCAAGCTGGCGCCGGTCTTCGGCGCGGCTGCGGCCGGGGCTCTGCATGAAGCCCAGCACCAAGTTCTCCTCGACCGTCAGGCCGGGAAAGATGCGCCGGTCCTCGGGCACGAAGCCGATGCCCTGGCGGCAGATGCGTTCCGAGGCCACGCCGCCGATGGCCTGGCCGTCGAAGTGCACCGTGCCCTGCGTCGGCGCCACCCAGCCGGCGATGGTCTTCATCACCGTCGTCTTGCCGACGCCGTTGCGGCCGAACAGGCCCACCACTTCGCCGGCATCCACTCGCAGGCTCACACCCTGCAGCACATGGCTCAGGCCGTAGTGCGTGTGCACGTCCTTCAGTTCAAGCATGGCTGGCCTCGCGCGCATCACCGAAGTAGGCGGCCTGCACCGCGGGGTCGGCACGCACCTGCAGAGGTGGGCCTTCGGCGAGCTTGGCGCCCTGGTGCATCACCACCACATGGTCCGACAGGTTCATCACCAGTTCGACGTCGTGTTCCACCAGCAGCAGGCTCAGGCCCTCGGCGGCCAGGCTGCGGATCAGCGCCTCGGTGTCCTGGGTGTCGGCATGGCTCATGCCTTGTGTCGGCTCGTCCAGCAGCAGCAGGCGCGGTCGTGCGGCCAGCGCGACGGCAATCTCGAGCCGGCGTTGTTCGCCATGCGACAGGAAGCCGGCCAGCTCGTCGGCCCGCGTCTGCAGTGCAAAACGTTCGATCAGCTCGTCCACCCGCGCCAGCGCCACGCGGCTGGCCGCGATGCCGCGGAACAGGCCGCGGCCGTTCTCGACGAACTGCGCCGCCAGGCGCAGGTTCTCGCGCACCGGCAGTTCGAAGAACAGGTTGGTGATCTGGAACGAACGCGCCAGCCCGGCAGCCAGCATCTTGTCCGGCCGCTGGCCGGTCATGTCGCGGCCTTCGAACAGCACCTGCCCGGCACTGGGCCGGATGGCGCCGCTGATGAGGTTGAACAGGCTGCTCTTGCCCGCACCGTTGGGGCCGATCACCGAGGTGATGTGGCCGCGCTGCGCGTCGAAGCTGACGTCGCTGACGGCCACCAGCGTGCCGAAGCGCACCGTCAGGCCACGAACGTTCAAGATGGTGTCGCCGTTCATGCGCGTTTGCTCCGCCAGCGTTGCAGCGCCGGCGCCAGATAGCCCACCAGCCCCTTGGGAAAGAAGATCACCGAGACGACGAAGAGCGCGCCGATGACGATGGCGTGGTGCGCCGTGAAACTGCCCACCACCGACTTCAGCACCGTCAGCAGTGCACTGCCGTAGAGCGCGCCCACCAGCGTGCCGGTGCCGCCGACGATGACGTTGATGACGGCGTTGCCCGAGACCTGGAAGAACATCAGCTCGGGGCTGACGAAGCCGCGCAGCATGGGGTACAGCGCACCGCTGAGCGCTGCCACCTGGGCTGCCAGCACGAACACCGCAAGCTTGTAGCGCCAGGGGTCGAAGCCCAGGAAAGGCAGCCGGTGTTCGTTGGTGCGGATGGCGTCGAGCTGGCGGCCGAAGGGTGTGTTCATCAGCCACAGCAGGAAGGCCAGCAGCGCCGCCATGCCCAGCAGCACGAGCAGGAAGAAGCTGGGTGCGTGAGCCGTCTCCAGCCCCAGCCACACCGGCGCGGGCACGCCGATGAGGCCGTCGGACGCACCGAGCTCGCGCGTGTTGAACACCACCTTGCTGACCACCTGGGCCAGGCCGAAGCTGATGAGCGCGAAGTACACGCCCTTGGCGCGGATGGCGATGACACCGCCGAGCAAGCCGACCACGGTGCTGCTGATGAGCACGATGAACATCGCCAGCGGCAGCGAAGGCGCCATGTGCTTGAGCACCAGCGCCGAGACGTAGGCCCCGAAGCCGAAGAACAGCGCCTGCCCCAACGGCAGCAGGCCGGTGCGGCCCAGCAGCAGGTCGACGCTGAGTGCCAGGCCGCCGAAGATCAAGGCCTCGGTCGCCAGGCGGAAGAAGAACACGTCGTCGAGCGTCCAGGCCACCGCCGCAAACACCAGCGCGATGGCGAAGAAGGCATACGACAGCAGTCGCACCGCGGAGTCAACCATGACCGAGCCTCCCGAAGAGGCCGTGCGGGCGCCACATCAGCACCGCGACCATGATGGAAAACAGCAGCGGATCGCTCCACACCGGCGAGATGAAGAGGCTGCTGATGGACTGCACCTGCGTCAGCAGCAGGCCGGCGATGACGGCGCCCTTGATCGAGCCCATGCCGCCGATGATCACGACGCTGAAGGCGATCAACACGAAGTCGCGCCCCATGGTCGGGAAGACCGAATAGATCGGCGCCAGCAGCACACCTGACAAGCCCGCCAGCGCCACGCCGAAGGCGAAGGTGCCGGCATAGACCACGCTCACTGGCACGCCCAGCGACGCGGCCATGTGGCGGTCGAAGGCTGCTGCGCGCACCATCGCCCCCAGCCGCGTGCGGAAAACGACGACCCACACCGCGCCGATCACCAGCGCGCCCACCGCCATCAGGAAGAGCCGGTAGTTCGGGAAGAACAGGCCGAACATTTCGGTGGCGCCGGTGATGGGCTGCTCGATACGCAGCGGGTTGGCGCCGAACACGATCTTCAGCAGGTCTTCCAGGATGATGGCGATGCCGAAGGTCAGCAGCAGCGTCAGCGTGTGGCGGTCCTTGCTGTGGAAGACACGCTGTATCAGCACACGCTCCGTCGCATAGCCCACCAACGCCATCAAAAGTGGGGTGAGCACCAGTGCCCACCAGAAGGGCAGGCCCACGCCGATCAACGCCAGCGCCGCATAGGCGCCGATGGCATAGAACTCGCCGTGGGCCATGTTGATGACGTCGAGCAGACCGAAGATGATGGTCAGCCCCAGCGCCATCAGCACCACCGCGACGCCGATCGACAGGCCGTTGATGACCTGCGGCGCCAACACGAACTGCAGCCATTCCAGCATCGCCGTGGCCTCAGAACTTGCTGCAGGTGTCGGCGCCGATGGCGGCGGCTGCCGCGACCTTGCCGACGATCTCGAACTTCCCGCCGTTCACCTTCACGGCATACATGTCCTGCATGGCCTGGTGGTCGCCGGCGCGCAGCGTCTTCACGCCTTGCGGGGTGTTCCATTGCAGGCCGCGCAGCGCGGTGCGCACCGCGTCGGTCTCGGTGCTCTTGGCCTTTTCGACGGCGGCCTTGTAGGCGAAGAGCACGCCATAGCTGTCGGCGCCATACAGATCAGGCGCAGCCTTGTTGGCGGCGGTGAAGTCGGCGACGAACTTCTGGTTCTCGGCCGAGGGGATGCTCGTGGAGTAGCCCACCCCGGTGACGAAGCCGTCGGCCGCCTTGCCGATGGCCGCCAGGTTCTGGCCGGTGACCGTGCCCGAGGCGCCCACCACCTGGATGTTGCGGTTGACGCCGAACTCGGCCATCTGCGTGAACAGGCGCACCGTGTCGTTGCCGGCCACCGAGGTGTAGATCACGGTCGGCTTCGCGCCGCGGATCTGCCCGAAGTAGGGTGAATAGTCCTTGTTGTCCAGCGGCGCGAACACCTCGCCCACGGTCTTCGCGCCCTTGCCTTCGGCGGCGCTCTTGAACGCGGCCACGGTGCTGCGGCCCATCTCGTAGTCGGGCCCGAGGTAGAAGACGGTGGCGCTTTTCTGCGTCGTGGCCAGCCAGTCGGCCAGCGCCGCGCTCTGCATGCCGGCACGGGCGTTTACGCGGAAGACGTTGGGGCTGCACTTGTCGGCGGTGATGCTGTCGGCGAAGGACACCGTGGTCGCGATCAGCCGGTTGTTGCGCTCGGCCACCTGGCCCACCGCCAGCGTGCTGCCGCTGTTCACGGTGCCGGTGAGGAAGTCGACCTTGTTCACCTGGAAGAGCTTCTCGGCCTTCTGCGTGGCCACCGCCGGGTTGGCCTCTTCGTCCTCGTAGATCAATTCCAGCTTGCGGCCCATCACGCCGCCGCCCGCGTTGATCTGCGCCGCAGCGAGATCCAGGCCCCACTTCACCTGCTGGCCAATGCCGGCATAGGTGCCCGACAGCGGCGTGACGACGCCGATCTTGATGGGCGCGCCAGCTTGGGCAAACGTGGCGGTGGCAGCCAGCGCCAGCGTGGTGGCAACAAAGGTCTTCTTCATGTCTGTCTCCGTGCTTGTGGTGGGGGGTGAGGGAATCAGCGGCCGATGAAGTTCGGCTTGCGCTTGCTGTGGAAGGCCTCGACGCCTTCGCGGAAGTCTTCACTGCTGCGCAGGCGCGAATAGCAGTGGCCTTCGAGTTCGATCGCAATCGACAGCGGCGAGTCCTCGGTGTCGTTGAGCAGATTCTTGGCCGTGCGCTGGGCCAGCGGGCTGAAGCTGCGCAACTCGTCGACCAGCGCATCGGTGGCCTGCTCGAGTTCGGCATCGGGCACGCAGTCGGTGGCCACGCCCCAGTCGAAGGCCTGGCGGCCGGGGATGCGGCGGCTGCGCATCACGATGTCCTTGGTGCGTGTGATGCCCACCATCTTCTGCAGGCGCGCGCTACCGCCGCTGCCCGGGATCTGGCCCAGCTTCTGCTCGGGCAGGGCGTACAGCGTGGTCTCGGTGACGAGGCGGAAATCGCAGGCCAGGCTGAGCTCGAAACCGACGCCGAAGCAATAGCCGCGGCCGGCCGCGATCACCGGCTTGCTGCAGCGCGCCGGCGCGGCGATGTTCCAGGCCAGCTGGCTGACCTTCTCGGGCGTGGCGGCCAGGAAGCCTTTGATGTCGCCACCGCTGCTGAAGTGTTCGCCCTGCCCGCGCACGACGATCACTCGTACGCGTTCGTCGGCGTCCAGCGCCTCGAAGGCAATGCGCAGCTGCTCACGCGCGAGCATGCTGACGACGTTGAAGGGCGGACGGTCGAGCACGATGTCGGCACGTTCGCGGGCGGCGTCGATCTCGACGCGGAAGCCGTCGGGGGCGGCGGGCAGCGTGTGCGCGGGGTGGTTCAGTTCGGGCAGGTTCATGGTGTTCCTTGGTTGGCAGAGCCGTGACTGGGGGACAGGACTTCGTACTCGCCGGCCTGCAGCTTTCGCCGCAGCACCTTGCCGACGGGGCTCTTGGGGATCTCGCGCACGAAGACGTAGTCGCGCGGGCGCTTGAAGTTGACGAGGTCGCTTCTGCGGCAATGCGCGTCCAGCGTGGCGGCGTCGGGCTCGGCATCGGCGTTCGCGTGCAGCTTCACGAAGGCCACCACCTTCTGGCCCCAGCGCGCATCGGGCAGGCCGGCCACGGCCACTTCATCGACGGCCGGGTGCAGCGAGAGCACCGACTCGATGTCGACCGGCGAGATGTTCTCGCCGCCGCTGATGATCATGTCGTCGACACGGCCGGTGACGAACAGGTCGCCGTCGGCGTCGACATAGCCCATGTCGCCGGTGAAGTACCAGCCGCCGTGCAGGCTCTTGGCATTGGCGTCGGGGCGGCGGTGGTAGCCCTCGAAGGCTTCGTCGCCCAAGAGGTCGGCAATGATCTGGCCTTCTTCACCGGGCGCTGCCAACTGGCTGGGGTCGGTGCTGTCCAGCTTCACCACACGCAGCCGCGTGTTCAGCCCGGCGCGGCCGGCGCTGCCAGGCTTGGCCACGGCGCGCTGGTTGATGCTGAAGGTGTAGACCTCGCTGCTGCCGTAGTGGTTGACGAAGAGCTCGGGGCGGAAGGCCTGGTCCAGGCGCTGCAGCAGCGCGTCGTGCATCGGCGCACCGGCAAAGCCCAGCTTGCGCACGCTGCTGACGTCGGTGGCCGCGAACTGCGGGTGGGCCAGCAGGTCGTGGTACAGCGTCGGCACCAGGTAGAGGTGGGACACCCGTTCGGCTTCGATCGCGGCCAGCGCCTGGCTCGCATCGAAGCGCGGGATGCAGACAAAGCGGCCGTCGACGAGGGCCAGCGCCAGCAGGCTGCGCACGCCCATGGTGTGATACAGCGGCATCACACCCAGGGTGCATTCGGCGTCGCCATAACGGTTCTGCGCGACATGGGCCAGGGCCGCGGCGCGCTCGGCGCGGTGGCGGCGCGGCACGCCCTTGGGCTTGCCGGTGGTGCCGCTGGTGTAGAGCATCAGCGACAGGTCTTCGGCGCTGGCCTCGGGCGTGGGGTCGGCGGGTGCGGCCAGCCAGTCCTCGAACTGCAGTTGTGCGCCGTCGACCGCACCGACGCCGATGCGCAGCACCGAGCGCGAGTGTTCGCTCTGGGCCACGGCGGCGTCGACCACCGCTTCCCAGACGATGGCGCGCGCGCCGCTGTCGGCCAGGCAGTAGTCGATCTCGTCGCCCTTGGCGCGCCAGTTCAGCGGCGTCACGACGATGCCGGCGAACTGGCAGGCCCAGTGCAGGGCCGCCATCTCCCAGCGGTTCTGCAGCACCACCAGCAGGTGGTCGCCCGCACGCAGGCCGGCAGCGGCCAGCCCGCGCTGCACGGCGCCGACGGTGCGCGCCCATGAGGCATAGCTGAAGCGCTGTTCGCCATCGACGATGGCCGTGCGGCCCGGCGAACGTTCGACGCTCTGCAGCAGGGTGCGGCCGAGGTCAAACATGGCCGGCCTTCGTGGCCAGCGCCGCGGCGCGGGCCTGGGCGACATCGAGGATGGCCGCGACGATGGGTGTGTAGCCGGTGCAGCGGCACAGATGGCCGGACAGCATCTCGCGCACCTGCGCCTCGCTGGGCTGCGGCACGCGCTGCAGCCAGTCGGCCGCGCTCATCAGGATGCCGGCGCTGCAGAAGCCGCACTGCAGCGCATGGTGGCGCTTGAAGGCGGCCTGCAGGTCGCCCAGCGTGTCGGTGTCGCCGCCGCTGCTGCCACGGGTCTCTGCCGCCAGGCCTTCGATGGTCTGTACCGCGCAACCGTCGACCTGCACGGCCAGCATCAGGCAGGCGCGCTGCGCGACGCCGTCGACGCGCACGGTGCAGGCGCCGCAGACGCCGTGTTCGCAGCCCACATGGGTGCCGGTCTGGCCGAGTTCGTGGCGCAGGAAATCGCTGAGCAGCTGGCGCGGTTCGGTGGTGGCGCGCCGCGGCAGGCCGTTGAGCGTGAGCTGCACGGGGTGGGCGCGGTCGCGGGTGAGCACGTTCATGCCGGGGTTCCTGCGGAGGGGTGGGGGAGGCGACGGCTGCGGTCGGCCAGGGCCTGCATGGCGACGCGCCGGCCCAGCTGGCGCACCAGCTGGCGGCGCAGCGCGGCGCTGGCCTGGGGTTCATCGCGGGCCTCCAGCTGCCAGGCGAAATGATTCAGCGCGTCGGCCAGCGCGTCGCCGTGCAGCAGCGGGAAGTTGCGCGCCACGGGCCGGTCGGCGACACCGCCGACGGCAATGCGCAGCTGCTGGCCGTCGGCCACCGCGGCGACGGCGCAGACGGCGAAGTCGCCATGGCGCACCGAGAACTCCTCGAAACCGAAGCCCTGGCCCGGCCGCGCGAGCGGGAAGGAGACGGCCTCGACGATTTCGTCGGCGCGGCGCGTGGTCTGCAGCATGCCGGTGACGAAGTCCTCGGCCGCCACGCGGCGGCTGGCGCGCGCGCTCTTCAGCAGCACCTCGCCCTGCAGCGCCAGCAGGCACAGCGGCAGCTCGGCCGAGGGGTCGGCGTGGGCGATGCTGCCGGCCACCGTGCCGCGGTTGCGCACCTGGAAATGCGAGATGTGTGGGAAGGCCAGCTGCAGCAGCGGCAGTTCCTGCGCCAGGCCCGGCCGCCATTCGAGCGTGGCCTGGGTGACGGCGGCGCCGACCTGCAAGGCGCCCTGC
>ERZ1066136.317-NODE-317-length-43501-cov-22.817106_pt1 | contig 43501 bp, 35 predicted proteins | sample MGYA00382783_ERZ1066136 | MGnify/ENA primary metagenome ERZ1066136 (study PRJEB33369, sample SAMEA5778366) | biofilm metagenome | biome: Industrial cooling water; feature: Water cooling tower basin; material: Biofilm | place: United Arab Emirates | collected... | reverse complement strand
CCGGCGACCCGCCGGTTGACCCGCACACCCGCGCGCGCGCCCACGACCGCCGGCTTGCGCTGGACCGCCGGCGCGGCCGGCTGCGCGACCGCGCGCGGCCGGACCTGCTGCACCCGCCGGTTCTGCTTGCGCGGCGCCGCGGCGTGGGCGCGGTTCTTGCTGAAGAAGGGCAGACCCATGGCGGAGGAGTACGAGCCTGGCGACTAGCAAAAGCCGATCCGGCCGGCAAGAATTCGGCGACCCGCCGCCGCGCGCGCCCTGAACATCGGACCAGCCCGCGCGCAGCGCCCGCGCGGGCGCTGCCCCGATCCTCCTCTATCGTCGAGCAGGCCATGGCCGACCTCACCGGCGCCGTCTTCGACCAGTTCGAGCTGCTCGCGCTGCGCGGGGCTCGCGGCGCCGTCCAGCGCTACCTCGCCGCGGACCTGCTCACCGGCCGCCGCACCTACGTGCGCCTCCTCGCCCCGGAGCTCGCCGAGCCCGCCGTCGTCGACCGCTTCCTCGCCCGCGCCGAGCACGGCGCCCACATCTTCCCGCCCCGGGATCAGCTCCACGTCCCCGAGCTGTACCGCCGCGGCCGCACCCACGGCACCGCCTACACCGTCAGCCCGTCCGGCGACGGCGACGACCTCGCCACCTTCGTCGAGCGCCACGGCCCGCTGCCGTGGGCCACCGCCCGCCGCTTCCTCCTCCACGTCTGCGACGCCCTGCAGTGCGCCCACCGCTGGCACGTCGCCCACGGCGACCTGCGGGCCGAGCACTGCCTCGTGCTCGAGTGGGCCGGCGCGCGCGGCCCGGTCCGCAACATCCTCGTCACCGACTTCGGCACCCCGCTCGGCGAGCCGGCGATCCTGCTCCACCCGTCCGCCCCGAGGCTCGCGACCGTCCACGACGACCTGCGCGCGCTCGGCCGCCTCGCGCTGCACATGCTCGTCGGCGAGGCGCCGACCGGCGACCATGTCCGATCGTTCCTGTCCGGAGAGACCGGCTCCGGCAGCTACCGCGCGCACCCGGGCCGCGGCCCAGACCTGCCCGAGGACGCCGTCCGGCTGGTCCGCCGCCTGCTGACCGACGACCGCGCCGTCGCCTTCCCCGACGCCCGCGCCGTCGCCGTCGCGCTCGCCGCCGTCGGCCCCCCGCTCACCGACCTCGACCTGCTGTCCGGGCGCCTGTTCGCCGCCCCGGACGCGCTCGCCGAGCGCGAGCGCGCCCACGCCCGCCGCACCCGCCGCGTCCTGTTCGCCGTGCTCGCGGCCGCCGTCGGCCTCGCCCTCCAGCTCGGGCTGCTCTGACGCCGCGCATCGACTATCGTCGACCCCGGCATGCGCGACCTGTCCGGCCTCGTCGTCGAGGATTGCGTCCTCGTCGCGCGCGTCGGACCCGCGCGCACCGTCCAGCGCTACCGCGCCGCCGACCGCCTCCTCGGCCGCAGCATGGGCGCGCGGATCCTGTCCGACGCGCCCGCCCGCCGACCCGGCGCGATCGACCGCTTCCTCGTCCGCGCCCGCTTCGGCGCCGTGGTGTTCCCCCGCTGGCGCACGCTCCACGCGCTCCCGATCTTCCGCACCGGCCGGGCCCACGAGACCGCCTACACGATCACCCCGCCGGTCGAGGACGACGACCTCGTCACCTTCGTCGAGCGCCGCGGCCCGCTGCCCTGGCCCCTGACCCGCCGCCTGCTGGTCCACGCCTGCAGCGCCCTGCACGTCGCCCACGGCGCCGGCGTCGCCCACGGCGACCTGCGCCCCGAGCACTGCCTCGTCCGCGAGCGGATCGACGACGACCTCGGCCACGCCCGCCACGACCTCCTCGTCGCCGACTTCGGCACCCCGCTCGGCGAGCAGGCGATCCTGGTCGAGCCCGGGCCGCCGAAGCTCGCCAGCGTCCACGACGACCTGCGCGCCCTCGGCCGCCTCGCGCTGTTCATGCTGCTCGGCGAGCCGCCCACCGACGACCATGTCCGATCGGTCCTGTCCGAAGAGTCCGGGCCCGACGGCTACCGCAAGGACGCCGCCGCCGGCCCGGACCTGCCGCCCCACGCCCTCGCCGCGCTGCGCCGCCTGCTGACCGACGACCTCGCCGCCGCCTTCCCCGACGCCCGCGCCGTCGCGCTCGCGCTCGCCGTCGCCGAGCCGCGCGAGGCCGACCTCGAGCGGCTGCTCGCGCACATGGTCACGGCCGTGCCCGCCCATATCCGTCCGGTCGAGGATCGCGAGCGCGCGTTCGCGGTCGTGCTCGTGCTCGTCGTGATCTACCTGTTCGTCCGCGTGCTCCTGTGAGCCCGCGGGCCGCTGCCCGCGCGCCTCCGCGGTTCCCCACCTGTCCGCGCGGCCAGCCGGCCTCGCCCGTCGCCTCGCGCCCCCGCGTGCGACGATCGCGGCATGTCTTCTCGTCGCCTGCTCCCTGCCCCTCTCCTGCTCCTCCTCGCCTGCGGCGACAACGGCGGCGGCGCCTCGACCGGCACCGACGCGAGCTCGTCCGCCGCGACGCAGGACACCACCGCCGCCGCGACCACGACGAACAGCACGACCCCGGGCACCGGCGCGACCGAGCCGACCGGCGGCTCCGGCGGCGCCACCGACAGCGGCACGACCCCGGGCACGACGACGCAGAACCCGACCGACCCGATCACGACCGGCCCGGTCGACACGACGACGACCGACCCCGCGACCACCGACCCCGCCTCGACGACCGACCCCGCGTCCTCGACGACCGACCCCGCGTCCTCGACGACCGACCCTGCGTCCTCGACGACCGACGCCTCGTCGACGACCGACGCCTCCTCGACCTCGGACGGCTCGACCGGCGACGACACCACCGGCCAGCCGCTCGAGGAGGGCCTGTGGCTGACGATGATCGAGGACACCTCGAGCCCGACGCGCCTCTACAAGATCGACCTGCAGACCGGCGCGAGCACGCTCCTGTGCCAGATGGACACCAGCAACGACTACAACACGAGCACCTTCAGCCGCGACGGCCTGCTCTACGCCGCCAACGCGAACACGAAGAACCTCGAGATCATCAACCCGTGCGACTGCAAGCGCACGATCCTCGGCCCGACCAATGCCGACGCGCTCCCGGGGATCACCGCCGACCAGGCGCTCGGCCTCTACGGCATGGAGACGACCCTCGACAACTTCGTGGCGCTGAACACCAACACCGGCAACGCGACGGTGATCGGCCCGCTCGGCCTCAACTGGGGCACCGGCGGCCTGACCTGGTCGGATGTCCTCAAGGACACCTACGCGATCAACGGCACCGACGACCGCCTCTACCGCATCGACCACAAGACCGGCAAGGCGACGATGCTGGTCCAGACCAACTACAACTTCGGCTCGGTCGGCATCGAGTGGCACCCGAAGACCCAGGAGATCTACGCCTGCTCGAACCCGGCCGAGCTGCTGCTGGTGTCCGAGAAGTCCGGCGAGGTGACCGTCGTCGGCCCGATGAACCTCGAGAACAAGCAGGCCCACTGCGACAACCTGGCCGCCCCGTGGATCCCGATCCCCTGCGTCGAGAACAAGTAGACGCCCTCGATTCGAGCACAGACACGGAGCTCGGACCGCCCGCTCCCATGCAAAAGCGCCCGGAGCCGAGACCCCGGGCGCCGAGCGCCTCATTCAAAGAGGCCGAGCGACCTCTAGCGGATGAACCCGTTCTCGTCGCGCCGGCGGAGGAACGCCGGGATCTCGCTCGGGTCGCCGCTGACGGCCGGCGGCTCCATGCGCTGCGACTGGCGGACGCCGTGGCCCTGCGGGTGCGGATGGACCTGCGGCGGCTGGACCTGCGGCGCCTGCGGGTGGCCGATCACGCCGGAGCGGGTCATCCCGGCCGAGCTGGCCGACGGGACAGGCGCCGCGGTCGCGCGCTCGTGGGCGACGATCCGCTCGGCCATCGACTGGCGCAGGCTCGCCGACGTCGGCTGCGGCTGCGGCGTCGGGGCGGCCGCGGCGAACATCGGGTTGAGCGACGGCGCCGGCGCGCCCGGCACCTGGACCTGCGAGCGGCGGCGGCCCTGCACGGTCGACGTGTGCGAGCGGATCACCTGCTCGAGCTCGTCCTCGGCCGGCGCGTGGCGGTCGAAGCCGGTGGCGATCACCGTGATCCGCAGCGCGTCGCCCATGTTCGGGTCGATCACCGCGCCGAAGATGATGTTGCAGTCCTCGTGCGCCGCCTCCTGGATCAGCGACGCCGCCTCCTCGACCTCGTGCAGCTTGAGGTCGGCGCCGGCGGTGATGTTGATCAGGATCCCCTGCGCGCCGTGGATCGTCACGTCCTCGAGCAGCGGCGAGCTGATCGCCTGCTGCGCGGCCGCCAGCGCGCGGCCCTCGTCGTGGCCGATGCCCATGCCCATCAGCGCGCGGCCCTGGCCGGACATGATCGTCCGGACGTCGGCGAAGTCGACGTTGATGATCCCCGGCACCGTGATCAGGTCGGACACGCCCTGCGTCGCGTGCTGCAGCACCTCGTCGGCGAGGCGGAAGCTGTCGAGCAGGCTGGTGTTCGAGCTCGTGACCTGCAGCAGCCGATCGTTCGGGATCGTGATCAGCGTGTCGACCGCCTTCTCGAGCTTCTCGATCCCCTGCTCGGCGAAGCGCATGCGCCGCTTGCCCTCGAAGCGGAACGGCTTGGTGACGACGCCGACGGTCAACGCGCCCATCTCGCGCGCGACCTGGGCGATGATCGGCGCGGCGCCCGTGCCGGTGCCGCCGCCCATGCCCGCGGTGACGAACACCATGTCGGCCCCGCGCAGCGCCTCGGCGATCTCGTTGACGCTCTCGAGCGCCGCCTCGCGGCCCTTCTCCGGGTTCGCGCCCGCGCCGAGCCCCCGCGTCACGTCCTTGCCGAGCTGGATCACCGTCGGCGCCAGGCTCTTCTCGAGCGCCTGCACGTCGGTGTTGGCGCTGAAGAACTCGACGCCCTCGACCTTGTTCGCGATCATCGTGTTGACCGCGTTGCCTCCCGCCCCGCCGACGCCGATGACCTTGATCTTCGCCTGTTGGATGACTTCCTCGAGCTCGAACTGCGCCATACTGCCTGCCCACCTTCCGCCGGGTGCTGGCCCGTCGGTCATGTGCTTCGCTGCTTGCCTGGACTACGCACTTATCCGAGCCGATCTCGCATTGCAAAAAATTTGTGATCTCCACACGATGATGTAAGAGATGTAGGTTTTTATCTTACATCACCCGATCCGGCTGCGCCGGCCGCTCCCCGGCGTTTCCCGGCAATTCAGCGATCCGCGGCCGCTGCGCCCGCCTCCGATCTGCCCCGGGGCACCTGTTCCAAGGGTCATTCTCCGATCGGCGCGGTGGGCCCCCCGCCGCCGCGTCCGCCGCCGACGATCGACGGACACGATCGTCATCGATCCCCGCCGATCGTTTTTCAGGGAGATCGGCTGCACCGCCGGCCTCGAGGCGCGACGAGGCCGCTGTCCTTTCGGACAGAAAAGGTGATCGGATCTTCAGGTCAGGTCCCGTCCGACCGGGCCCAGCAGCCAGGTCGGACCAGCCGGTCGAGGAGCAGCGCGACAGGCGCGGCGACCTTGGCACGACGGCGATCACGGGAGCAAATTTTCGACGCGTCGCTCGGCCTCACGCCCCCAGCGCCGCCCGCATCGCCCGGGCGACCTCCGGCCCGAGCTCCCGCCCGAGCCACAGCTCCTCGGCGAACACGCCCTGCCACAGCAGCATCTCCAGCCCGTCCTGCACCGCCGCGCCGGCCGCCGCGGCCCGGTCGAGCAGCCCGCCCGGCGGCCGCGGGTACACGAGGTCGATGACCCGCGCCCCCGGCGCGAGCGCCCCGAGCAGCGCCGCGTACCCGCCCGGAAACTCTCCTGGCCCGTGCGCCATCCCGACGGTCGTGCAGTTGACCAGCAGGTCGACCGGCCCGTCGATCTGCGCGTAACCGATCATCCTCACCCGCGGATCGTGCACCGCCCCCGGGTCGCGGCTGACCCATCGGACCTGTCCCCCCGGCCCGAGCAACTCGCCGACGATCGCGTCGATCACCGCCAGCGACGCCCCGCCTGTCCCGAGCACCATGGCCGAGCGGACATCCCCGGCCCCGAGCACCCGCGCCGCGGCCGCGAAGCCGCGGCCGTCGGTGTTGTGCCCGACGATCCGCCCCGCCTCGAAGCAGATCGTGTTGACCGCGCCGATCCGCCTGGCCTCCGCCCCGAGCGCGTCGCACAGCGGGATCGCCTTCACCTTGTGCGGCACCGTCAGGTTGAGCCCGCCGAACCCGAGCGCCGCCGCCCCGCGGACCGCGTCCGCCAGCCCGTCCGGCCGCACGTGGAACGCGAGGTAGCGGTGCGGCAGGCCCAGCGCCGCGAACGCGGCCGCGTGCATCGCCGGCGAGCGCGAATGCGCGACCGGATCGCCGAGCACCCCGAAGCAGCGCGGCAGCATCGCCGCCAGCTTACTCGCTCCGCGCGACCGGCTGCCAGAACACCTGCCAGTGCGGCGCCCCGTCGGCGAGCCCCGGCGCGCGCCAGTCCCACACCGCCCCCTGGCCGGTCGGCGCGGCCAGCCCGGTGACGACGAGCTCCGGCCGGCGGTCGCCGTCGAGGTCGGTCAGCGTCCACATCGACGCGCCCTCGACCTGCGGCACCGGCGAGGCCAGCCCGGCGCTCCACAGGAACCCGCGCCCGGCGACCCCCCCGCGCGGGGTCTGCCAGCGCTCCGCCGCCAGGAACCCGCCGTCCGCGCCGCGGTGGACCTCCCAGTAGGGATCGGCGTCGCCCGCCGCCACGCCGAGCGCCCGCCGCGAGTACGTCGCGCCGGCGAGCCGCGCCTCGTTGGTGACCACCAGATCGAGCCACCCGTCACCGTCGAGGTCCTGCAGCTCCCAGCCGGTCGCGTCGTACGGGACGATCGCCGAGCCCGCCGGCTCGCGCCCGCCCGCGACCGCGTAGTAGCCGCGCCCGCCCGCGCCGCCGCCCTCGGCCGGGACCGCGTAGGTCTCCGGCGACGGCGCGAACCCGCCCCCGTTCGACCGGTGGACCCGCCAGTGCGGCCCCGGACCGCCCGACAGCACCCGCGCCCCGGCCGCGCCGTCGCCCTGCGCCCCGGTGACCACCAGCTCCTTCGCCCCGTCGCCGTCGAGGTCGAGCAGCGCCCACAGCTGGTCGCCGTCGGCCGCGCCGCCGCCGCTCGGCGCGGCGAACCCCGAGTAGATCCCGCCGCCCGGCGGCAGCGCCCACGGCGTCGCCTCCGCCGCGACCCCGTCCGGCCCGCCGCGGTGGAGCTCCCAGTACGGGCTGTCCGGAAAGCCAGGCGCGACGAAGCCGGCGATCAGCACCCGCGCGGTGATCACCAGGTCGGACCAGCCGTCGGCGTCGAGGTCGACGAGCGACCACGCGACCCCGCCCGGGCCCGGCACCGACCCATCCACCGTCAACATCCGCGGCGCGTCCGGCCCCGGCGGCAGCAGCCACGGCTGCGGCGCCGACGTGAAGCCGATCCCGGTGTTCCGGTACACGTCCCAGTGCGGCTCCGCCTCGTCGCCGAGCGGCTCGACCGCGCCGTCGAACCCGCCGATCGCGGTGACGATCAGCTCGGGTCGCCCGTCGCCGTCGACGTCGCGCAGCGTCCACGCGTGATCGGACAGATCGGGCGCATCGCCGGCGACATCGACCAGCCCGCGCCCGAACAGCCCGACGCCCGCCGGCAGCAGCCACGCCTCCGGACCGGAGAACCCGCCGTCGGCGCCGCCGTAGTGGATCTCCCAGAACGGCGCCTGCGGGAAGCCCAGCGTCCGCGTCACCCAGCCGTCGCCCGACTTGTACGCCGCCGCCGTCACCACGAGGTCGCGCGCGCCGTCGCCGTCGAGGTCGATCAGCGTCCACACGTCGTCGCCGACCGCCTCCGGCTCGCCGTCCCCGGCCCAGAAGCCCGCGCCCCCGCGCCCGCCCGTCGGCAGCGCCCACGCGTCGGCCAGCCGCGAGAACCCGAGGCCCGGCGCGCACGCGCCCTCACTGCACACATGGTCCTCCGGACAGGCCGCCGGCGCCGACCACCCAGGGCAGCCCGCCTCGCCCGCCTCGCACACCGCCAGGCCGCCGTCGACGCACAGCGCCGCACCCGGCTCGCACGCGTCCGCGCACGCGTCGCCCTCGCTGCTCCCGCCGACGGCGCCGCCGTCCGAACCTGTCCCCACGGTCAGCACGAGGTCGTCGTCGACCGCCCCCGACGGCTCGGTCGGCGCGCACGCGAGCGCGCAAACGAACACCGGAGCAAAACAGCCACGGACGGCGGCCAGCATGGCCTGACGGTGCGCAGGAGCGGTCATGCTCCGAGACATACGGCGCGAACGCGCGCAGCGCAAGAGCGCTCGTCGGGGTCTGCAGCCCCCGGGTCGACCGGCGCACAACGGCGCGCCGCCCCGGGGCCTCACCGACCCTCGCCGGGGAGACCTACCGGGGCGCCGCGCCCTCGCCCCGCGTCCGGGGCGTCAGAGCAGCTCTTCGATCTCGTCGGCGACCTCGCCGACGATCGGGAACCGGCCGGTCACGTCCTTGCTGAAGATCTTCTTGCCGTCGGCGAAGACGTCGAAGACCCCGCGGTCGCCGCGGTGGAGCGTGCACTGGACCTTGTCGCCGAAGCGCTGCTGAAGCTCGGCCACCAGACCGGTGGCGTGGGGACGGTAGTTTCAGCGGACGCAGTAGTAGACGTCGATCTGCATGGCCCCACCTTACGCCGACTCGCCGTCCGCCGCCAGCGTCCTCACTTCGCGACCGCGGCCGGCGTCGTCTCCGGCAGCGGGCTGGTGATCCCGGGGACCGCCTGGTCGCCGATCACCTCGAGCGAGCCCGGGCAGTCGAGCGCGCCGAGGAACGCGACGACATCGTCGAGCTCCGCCTCGGTCAGCCCGCGGTCGGCGAAGTTCGCGTCGAGCCCCTGCCGCCCCTTCGGCCCGCCGGCCATCGTCCGGACCGCCGTCTTCAGGTCGTCCGCGCTGCCGTCGTGGAAGTACGGCGCCGTCTTCGCCACGTTGCGCAGCGTCGGCGTGCGGAACTTGTACGCGTCGGCCGGGTCCTTGGTCGCGTCCATCCGCCCCTTGTCCGGCCCCTCGCCCTTGTCGTCGAGCCCGATCCCGACGTTGTGGAACTGCCCGTCGGAGAAGTTGTCGCCGCCGTGGCAGGTCGTGCACGCGCCCTTGCCGCGGAACAGCTCCCAGCCGCGCTGCTGCGCCTCGCTCATCGTGTTCGTGTCCCACGCCGTGCCGCCGCACAGCAGCGTCCGCTCGTAGGCCGACAGCGCCTTCGCCACGTGCTCCGGCTGGACCGCCTCGCCGTCCTTCAGCCCGAACACCTTCGCGAACTCGCCGCGGTACTCCGGCAGCGCGCCGATCTCGGCCGCCTTGGCCGCCAGGTTGGCCTCGCCGACGCCCATGTTGCCGCCCTTCCACGCGCCGATCGCCTGCTTCTCGAGGCTCGGCGCGCGGCCGTCCCAGTACAGCGCGCCGTGGTAGGCGACGTTCCAGATCGTCGGCGTGTTGCGCGTCAGCAGCTTGTCGCCCGGGCCGAGCGCCTTGGCCCGCCCGTCGGCGTTGCCGAGCTGGTTCTGGTGGCAGCTGTAGCAGCTGCGCGTGCCGTCGACGCTCAGCCGCTTGTCCATGAACAGCTTGTGCCCGAGCGCGACCTTGTCCGCCGTCATCGGGTTGTCGTCCGGCACCGCCGGCGCCTTGAGCCCCGCCGGCAGCGTCCACGCCCACGCCGGCGCCTCGGGGGCCTTCACCTCCGCAGCCGCGTCCTGCTTCGGCTCGGCCTCGACCTTCTTCTCCGCCTTGCCCGCCTCCCCGCCGCACGCGACGGCACCGAGGAGCAGGACGACGACCGCAGACGAACGCGCGCGCTTCATGGCGCCCCGAAGCTACACCAAATCCCCCGCCTGCCAAGACCCGGACGACGCGCCCGGGCCCCGCCGCGAGCGCCGACGCCGGGCGCCCGTCGCCCGCGCGAGGCCCTCGCACGCACCCCGCCCGCGTCGCCGACCCGCACGCGCCGGCGCGCGACCGGGCTACTTCGCCGCCGCGTCCTTCGCCTTCTTGCCGCCGGCCTTCTTGCCGCCCTTGCCCTTCGAGCCCTTGCCGCCGCCCGCGGGCACGACGACGACCGACCCGTCCTCGGGGTCGGCGCCGGCGGTCGGGTCCTGCTTGAACAGCTTGAGCGCCGCGTCGCGCAGCGCCCCGTTGCCGCCCTCGCCGCGGGCCGGCGCGCTGTAGCCGAGCCACGCCTGGCGCAGCGCGAGCTGCTCGTAGGTCGCGCCGGGGTCGAGGGAGATCTTGTAGGTCGTCGGCCCGCCGGCGACCGGCGAGGCGGTGCGCTCGATGACCCGCGCCCCGCGCGTCAGCGTCAGCTGGTGCCGCGACCCCGGCGCCATCGCCTTGATCTGCCGCTTCGCCTCGGCGACGTTGCCCACCTTGAGCCCGTCGATCGCGACCAGCACGTCGCCGTTCGCCAGCCCCGCCTTGTCGCCCGCCCCGCCCTGGCGCACCAGCTCGAGCACCGGCGCCTTGTCGCCCTCGGCGAACACGACCTCGAGGTCGCCGCCTGTCTCTTGCGACACCTCCATCCGGTAGCCCGCGAGCCCGAGGTGCCGCCCGTACTCGATCTCGTCGAACCCGTGGACGTAGCGGCGGAACAGGTCGCTGATCTCCGCGCCCGCCGCCCCGCCGGTGACCACGAACGTCTGCTCGAGCTCGCCGGGCGAGATCCCCGCGCCGGTCTTCTGCCAGCGCGCGTACAGCTCGCGCATCACCGTGTCGACGCTGCGCTGCCCGCCGGTGATCCGCCGCAGCTCGAGGTCGAGCACGAGCGCGATCAGCTGGCCCTTGGTGTAGTAGTCGACGTAGCTGTTGCCGCTGTCGTCGGGCTTGAGCCACGCCTCCCAGCTCGCCTGCTCGACGGTCATCATCCGCCGCCCCGGCGACTCCTGCAGCCGCCGGATCACCTCGCCGAGCGACTCCATCGTCTCCGCCTCGCTCGCCAGCCCCGCGCGCGCCAGCAGCAGCCACGCGTAGTAGCTGGTGAACCCCTCGGAGAACCACAGCATGCTGGTGTGGACCTCGCGCTCGTACGCGAACGGCCCGAGCACGCCCGGCCGGATCCGCTTGACGTTCCACGCGTGGAACAGCTCGTGCGCCGCGAGGTTCAAGAACCGGCGGTAGCTCGCCGGCTCGCCGAACGCCCACGGGTCGGCGCCGAGCACCGTCGAGTTGCGGTGCTCGAGCCCGCTGCGGTTGCCCGGGCGCAGGTGGACGATGAACGTGTAGTCGCCGAACGGCGCGGCGTCGTCGCCCCCGCCGAACACCGCGAACGCCTGCTCGGCGATCTTCGTCAGGTCGGCCGCGAGCTTCTTCTCGCTGTAGTTGCCGAGCCCCTGCAGCGCGACCCGGAAGTCGACCTTGCCGGCCTTGAAGTTGATCGTGTCGACCTTGCCGACGTGGACCGGCGCGTCGACCAGCATGTCGTAGTCGGCCGCGCGGAAGCCCCGCCCGCCGCTCGACTTCGGCAGCGGGCAGATCACCTGCGCCCCCGGCAGCGGCTCGACCTTGAGCTCGACCGGCCGGTCCTTGTGCCCGACCGCGTACAGGAACACGTACACCCCGTTGAAGAACCCGAACTCGTCGTCGAGGAACGCGCCGCCGATCCCCGAGTACGACCCGCGGTAGACCCGGTACTTGACGCGGAACGGCTGCCCGCCGTGGCTGACGCGCCAGGTGATCTCGTCGACCTTGACGACCGGGATCGGCTTGCCCCCCGCCGTCTCCGCGACCATCCCGCGCAGGTTCTTGTGCGCCTCGGTCAGCCTGTACGCCCCGGGGTTCCACTTCGGCAGCTGCAGATCGACGACGTCGCCGCCGATGTCCGAGAAGTTCAGCTCGACCTGGAACTCGTGGCGGTGCGGGTCGTCCATCGACACCTTGTAGACGAACGCGTCCGCCTTCCTGGCCGCCGCCTCCGCCGGGGCCGCCGCCGCCGAAGGCGCGCCGGGGAGAACCACCACGAGGCCCAGCGCCAGGGCTGCGGCGAGCCGGCGCGCGGAGACAAGGCGAGAGAGCACCATGCGCCGGAGGATACTCGAACTGCCCCGCCGCCACCCGCCCGCCGGCCGCTGCGCAAAAGCGAGTACACTCCGGCGCCTTGACGACCACGGCCCAGGCCGCCCCCCTCCGCACGACCGCCGCCGTGGCGCTGGTCGCCGGGCTGGTCGCGGCGCTCGTCCTGGTGCCGGGCCACGCCGACCACGGCCTGTGGTCCGAGGGCGAGATCGGCGCGCTCCAGCGGGCCCAGGCGGCCCTCGGGGCGGCCCTGTCCGGCCTCGTCCGCGGCCCCTGGCTGCCCGACGCCCTGCGGACGCAGGCGCTCGCGCTGACCGGCGACCCGGCGGCGATCCGCCTGCCCGGCGCGATCGCCACCAGCGCGCTCGTCGCCCTCGCCTCCGGCCTCACCCGCGCGCTCGGCTTCCCCGCCCGCGTCGCCCTGCTCGCCGGCGGCTTCGCCCTCGCCTTCCCCCTGTCGCTCACCCACGGCCGCCTCGCCCTCGGCAACCCCGTCGGCGAGCTGCTGGCCGCCGCCTCCGCCCTCCTCCTCGCCACCGCCCTCGCCGCCGCCCGCCCCGCCCGCGCGGCCCTGCTCGCCCTCGCCGGCGCCACCGCCCTCGCCCTCTCCGTCACCGCCTCCGGCCTGTGGCTCGGCGTCGTCCTCCCGCTGGTCGCCGCCGCCCTGTCCGTCCCTGCCCGCGAGGCCATGTCCCCCCGGACAGGCCCGAGCGGCCATGCCCCTCCGGACATGCCCCCGGCGCCCGCCGTGCGCGCGGCCGTGCGCGCCCGCGAGGCCATGTCCTCCCGGACAGGTCCGCGCGGCCAGGCCCCTCCGGACATGCCCCCGGCCGCCGACGCGCCCCGCCCCCGCGCGGCCGCGCCTGCCCGCCCGGACATGTCCCCCGGGACCGTCTCTGACGCACCCGCCCCTCCGCACCCGTCCCCCGCGCCAGCCCCGCTGCGCCGCCCGCTGCTGGCCCTGATCGTCGCCCTCGCGCTCGCCGCCGCCGGCCTCGCCGGCTGGCTCGCCTGGCACCAGGGCGACGGCTGGATCCCCGCGCTCGCGGCCGCCAAGGACCTCGCCCTGCGCGAGCGCCCGCACACCCGCGGCTTCGTCGCCACCCTCGAGGACTGCGGCTACCAGCTGTTCCCCTGGCTCCCGCTGGTCCTGCTCGGCCTGCTGCAGCCCGGCCGCGCCCGCTGGCCGGCGCTGTGGTTCGCCGCCGGCCTCGCCCTCGTCAGCGGCTGGTCGCTCGTCTACGGCGCCCAGCCGGTCCCGCTGACCGTCCCCGCCGCGACGCTCGCCGCCGCCGCGGTCGCCCGCCTGACCTCCCCGCGGACCCCGCCGGCGGCCCGCCGCCTCGCCCTCGCGCTCGCCCTCGCCGGCTGCTGGATCTTCGCCAAGGACGCCCGCCGCACCCCGAGCCGGATCGGCCTCGCGCTGCTGCCGGCCCGCGGCGAGCAGAATTACCCCGCCGCCGCCCTCGGCGCCCCCGACCGCCTCGCCGGGCTCGCCGGCGCCGCCGCCCTCGCGCTGGTCCTCGCGGCCATGTCCTCGCGGCCAGGTCCCGGCGGACCTGGCCGATCGGGCCTGTCCCGCGCGCTGACCGGCGCCCGCGCGCGCCTGCCCGCCTGGCTCCCCGCCGCCCTCGTGCTCGCCGCCCTCGCCCGCCAGGGCCTCGTCTACGGCCGCGAGCTCCTGCCCCGCACCAGCGAGCAGCTGTCGCTCCTGCGCCCGCTGACCCGCTGGGCGACCTGGGTCGACGCCGGCGCCCTGCCGCGCCCGCTCGGCGTCCACCGCGTCACCGACCCCGGCCTCGACCTCTACGGCCCGCCGCCCGCCGCCCGCGCCGCGCTCGCCTCGCGCGAGGCGCTGTCGGCCCACCTCCGCCAGCCCGCGCCCGCGGCCGCGCTGATCCGCGCGAGCGAGCTGCCGCCGATCTTCCAGATCGCCCGCAACGCGAAGACCCCCCTCTTCGTGCTCGACGCGAGCAACCGCGACGTCCTGCTGGTCGCCAACACCCTGCCGCCCGGCGCCGCCGACGACAACCCGATCCGCACCGTCCTGTTCGACGAGCCGCCGAAGCTGGCCCACGAGACGCTGCTCCGCTTCGAGGACTACGTCGAGGTGATCGGCTGGGAGTGGGACGAGCCGGTCGTCCGCGGCCGCGAGGTCGAGCTGCGCGTCGCGCTCCGCCCGCTCCGCCCGCTGCCGAGCGGCAGCAAGATCACCGTCCGCCTGCAACAGGGCCGGCTGTCGCGGATCAACCCGCTGCCGCACGAGCTGGTCCAGGCGATCTACCCGCCGCAGCACTGGCGCCCCGGCGACCACCTGCTGCACCGCTTCCGCGTCCAGGTCCCGACGCTCGAGGTCGTGCCCGGCCCGCACGAGGTCGTGATCGGCCTGCGCCGCACCGAGACCGCCAACTACAAGCTGACGGTCCCCGAGGGCGAGACCGGCGAGCACGGCGTCCGCGTGTTCACCGGCCAGCGCGAGTTCGCGGTCGTCGGCGAGGTCCAGGTCTGGTGACCCGCGCGTGCGCGCGCGCCGGCGACCCCGACTCCTTTTTTTCTCGACCGCGGCAATTGATCGACCCGCCTCGTGGCAGGTCCCGGGTGAGGCCCGACCTCGCAGCCCTCTCCAAGGATCCGTCATGCACTCGCTCCTCCGCACCTCGTCCCTGCTCCTCGCCTGCGCCGCGCTGGCGCCCTCGCTCGTCGCGTGCGACGCCGAACCCGTCGCCCCCACGTCGCTCGAACAGCGCCTCTCGCAGCGCCGCGAGCAGCGCCGCGAGCACCGCGAGCTCGCCCGCGCGCACGCGAACGGCGGCGTGCACGAGCGCCTCGCCGCCGAGCAGCGGCTGCTCGTCGACCCCGGCCTACCCGCCGACACCGCACAGGTCCGCTTCGTCCTGCTGCCCGGCGAACTCGCCGGCCAGCCGGCGACCCTCGCCGAGCTCGCGGCCGCGGCCCACGACGCGCCGCGGCGTGAGCGCCTGCAGGCCGGGGAGGACGGCGCGCGCCCGGCGATCTTCGACGATGTCCCCGAGGGCACCTACACCGCCTGCGTCGTCGTCGGCCCGCCCCGCGACGACGCGACCGCCGCACTGCTCGCCCGCGCCGCCGCGATCTACGAGGCCGACTCGGGCGGCGAGCTGTCGCCCGAGCGCCTGATCGCCGCGGCCGACCGGGCGCAGGTCGAGACCGGCCTCGCGCCGCAGACGATCGCCTGGGACGACCTCCCGCTGCGCTGCCGCTGGATCGAGGTCACCGCCGATCCGCACAGCCGCGTCGTCGCGCTCCCCGCGGCGTGACGCACGAGCCGCGCACGCCCGTGCGCTGCGACGATCGTGTACCCTCGCCCGCGATGGCCTCGCGCCTCTTCCCGCCCGACGTTCCGCACGTCCACTCCGTCAGCGAGCTCGTCAACCGCGCTCACCGCTGCATCGAGCAGGGCTTCCCTGCGCTGTGGGTCGAGGGCGAGATCACCAACCTGCGGATCGTCGCGAGCGGCCACGCCTACTTCACCCTGCGCGACAGCCACGCCATCTTGCCGGTCGCGATGTGGCGCAGCGCCCTCGCGCGCCAGCGCTACCGCCTCGCCGACGGCCAGGCCTTCCGCGTCTACGGCCGCCTCGGCATCTACGCCGCCCAGGGCAAGTTCCAGATGTACGCCGAGAAGGCCGAGCCCGCCGGCCTCGGCGCGCGGATGCAGCAGCTCGAGCAGCTCAAGGCCAAGCTCGCGGCCGAGGGCCTGTTCGCGCGCGAGCGCAAGCGGCCCGTCCCCGCCTGGCCGCGGATCGTCGGCGTCGTCACCTCGGCGACCGGCGCCGCGATCCACGACATCCTCAAGGTCGCGCGCCGCCGCTGCCCGCTGCGCGTGATCCTCTCGCCCGCGCAGGTCCAGGGCGACGACGCCCCGTCCTCGCTCGTGCGCGCCCTCCAGCGCCTCCAGCGGATCCCCGGCGTCGACGTGATCATCATCGGCCGCGGCGGCGGCGCGAGCGAGGACCTGTGGGCCTTCAACGACGAGGGCCTCGCGCGGGCCGTCGCCGCCTGCCCCGTCCCCGTCGTCAGCGCCGTCGGCCACGAGGTCGACGTCACGATCTGCGACTTCGTCGCCGACCTGCGGGCCGCCACCCCCTCGCACGCCGCCGAGCTCGTCGTCCCTGACCGCGCCGCCTACCTCGAGCGCCTCCACCACGTCGAGCGCCGCCTCGTGCTCGCGACCAAGCGCCGGCTCCTCGACGAGCGCAGCCGCGTCGAGCTGCTCTCGCGCCGCCTCGCCTCGCTCGGCCAGCGCGCCGTCCTCGGCCCCCGCCGCCGCCTCGACGCCCTGCTCGCCCGCCTCGGCCAGCAGCACCCGCGCGCCCGCCTCGCCCGCGACCGCCGCCGCCTCGCCGACCTCCACGCGCGCCTCCTCGCCCACCACCCGCGCCACCGCCTCGCCGTCGTCCGCCGCCGCCTCGCCGCCGCCGAGCTCGCCCTCCGCGAACGCGGCCACCTGCTCGCCCAGCCCGCCCGCCTGCGGCTCGCCCGCGCCGCCGCCACCCTCCACGCCCTCAGCCCGCTCGCCGTCCTCCAGCGCGGCTTCGCCGTCGTCACCGCCGCCGCCGGCGTCGTCGTCACCGACAGCGCGCAGGTCGTCCCCGGCGACGGCATCTCCGTCCGGCTCGCGCGCGGCCAATTGGAAGCGCAAGTGCTCCGCGCGGGCCCGGTGAAGTCGCCTTCATCATGAAGCGCGCTTCATCGCCGACGCCCCGTCCGAGCCCGCCATCGCGGCGAATTACCGCCCGCGCGCGGCCGGCTCGATGAATCCTGTCCGCGGTCGCTTGAACGGGTTTTCGCCTGTCGCTACCCTGCCGTGGCGTGGTCGTCCGCCGCCGGTGCGGCGCAAGTCACATGTCTATGCAGACATGTCTGTCCGGACACCCGCGCCCCTCGAGAGGCCCGCATGAGCAACCGCAACGTCCCCGCCGACGGCCTCGCCGGCCTGCGCGAGAACCTCCAGTCCGACCTCGTCGCGGGCTTCCTGGTGTTCCTGATCGCGCTGCCGCTGTGCCTCGGGATCTCGATGGCGAGCGGCTTCCCGCCGGTCGCCGGGATCTTCACCGCGATCATCGGCGGCCTGGTCGTCACCCACTTCATGGGCGCGCGCGTGACGATCAAGGGCCCCGCGGCCGGCCTGATCGTGATCGCCCTCGGCTGCATCGAGGAGCTCAGCGTGGGCCGCGACCCGATGCTCGGCTACCAGCTCACGCTCGCGGTGATCGTCGCCTCCGGCGTCGTCCAGATCGTCTTCGGCCTGATCCGCGCCGGCGTGATGGCCGACTTCTTCCCGACCGCCGCCGTCCACGGGATGCTCGCCGCGATCGGCATCATCATCGCCTCCAAGCAGATGCACGTGATGGTCGGCGTCGACCCGGCCGCCAAGACCCCGCTCGGCCAGCTCGCCGAGCTGCCGCACAGCGCCGCCCACTTCAACCCCGAGATCGCGCTGATCGGCCTGCTCAGCCTGACGCTCCTCGTCGTGATGCCCCGGCTCCGCCACCCGATCGTCCGCAAGGTCCCGGCCGCGCTGGTCGTCCTGCTGCTGGCGATCCCGCTCGGCCTCTACTTCGACCTCGACCACGAGCACGTCTACCTGTTCGCCGGCACCGAGTACCGCCTCGGCCCCGACCTCCTGGTCAACAAGCTCGACAACCTGCTGGCGACCGTCGCCTTCCCCGACTTCTCGCAGCTCGCCACCTGGACCTCGATCAAGTGGGTGATCGCCTTCGCCCTCGTCGGCAGCATCGAGTCGATCGCCAGCGCCAAGGCCATCGACATCCTCGACCCCTGCAAGCGCAAGTCCGACTTCAACCGCGACCTGCTGGCCGTCGGCGTCGGCAACACCGCCGCCGGCATGATCGGCGGCCTGCCGATGATCTCCGAGATCGTCCGCTCGTCGGCCAACATCAACAACGGCGCCCGGACCCGGTGGGCCAACTTCTTCCACGGCCTGTTCCTGCTCGGCTTCGTCGTCCTCGCGCCCGGCCTGATCCACATGATCCCCAAGGCCGCCCTCGCCGCGATGCTCGTGTTCACCGGCTTCCGCCTCGCCCACCCGCGCGAGTTCGTCCACACCTGGCACATCGGCAAGGAGCAGTTCCTGATCTTCCTCGTCACGATCGCCGTGACCGTCGGTGAGGATCTCCTGCTCGGCATCTTCGCCGGCATCTTCACCAAGCTGATGATCAACCTCGTCCGCGGCGCCCCGCTCGGCGCGACCTTCCGCCCCCGCTTCACGGCCCGCGAGCCGGACGCCCGCACCACCGTGCTCGCCGTCCGCGAGGCCGCCGTGTTCAGCAACTTCATCGGCCTCAAGCGGGCGATCGACAAGCTCCCCCCCACCCGCGACGTCGTCATCGACTTCTCGGCCACCCGGCTGGTCGACCACTCCACCATGGAGCGCCTCGCCGACCTCTCGCGCGACTTCGAGAACGAGGGCCGCACGCTGACCATCGTCGGCCTCGAGCACCACGCCGCGACGTCGCACCACCCGCTCGCCGCCCGTAGACGCGCGGCCTAGAGGCCACAACGGACCCACCTCTGCAGCCGGCAGTAGCGGCCCATAGGCCGCTACTGCCGAAAATTTGCTTTTTTGTCGGACCTAGGGGTTGCGCGCCCCGTCTGCCGCTCCATAAACTGCGATCCTCCCCTAGGGATGATCGGGACGTCTGTAAAAGGAGAAATGGAGTGATGCGTGACGCGGCCGACAACCACCTCTCCCCCCGACCTCTGCGAGCCCGCCGCCTGTCGGTGCTCGCCTTCCTGGGCGCGGTCCTCGGGCTCGCCACCTGCGTAGAAACGCCTGCGCAGGCCCCTGCGCCCCGCCCGATGCAGGCCGTGCTCGCCGCCGGCGCCGCCCCTTCGCCCCAGAGCCGCGCCGTCGCCGAGGAGGTGCCGACCGCCGTCCCCGTCCCCGCACAACCTGCCGTTGACCCCGTCGCCGAGCCCGCCCCGTCCAGCGACCTCGAGCTCGAGCCCGCCCCGCGTGTCGCCGTCGACGAGCGCCTGCACGAGATCTTCTGGACCGCCCCCGAGGACACGACCGCCGACAGCCTCGCCGCGAAGTGGGGCCTCAAGGTCGGGATCCTCGCCGAGCTCAACCCCGGCGTCGCCTCCGGCACCAGGATCGCCTCCGGCACCAGGCTCCGCGTCTACAAGTACGACCCCGAGCGCCCGACGATGTCGGTCGGCTCGCCCAACCGCGGCAAGCTGAAGAACGGCATGCCCCTGCCCGAAGGGCCAGCCTGGCGGCTGCGCACCCACCGGCCCCGCACCTTCGGCACCGCCCCGACGATCGCCGCCCTCGTCGACGCCTTCGAGACCTACGGCGAGCGCTACCCCGACGGCCCGAAGATCCGCGTCGGCGAGATCGCCCGCCGCAACGGCGGCCGCGTCCCGCCGCACAGCTCCCACCGCTCCGGCCGCGACATCGACATCGGCTACATCTTCCGCGGCATCGACGACGGCGAGCACCGCTGGAAGTACATGAACGTCCGCAACTTCGACGCCGAGAAGAACTGGGCCCTGATCGAGGCGATCCTGGCGACCGACCAGGTCCAGACGATCTACATCAGCAAGAAGCTGCAGAAGCTGCTCCACAAGGAGGCCGCGAAGCACCTCGACGAGGCCCAGCTCGCGGCCCTGTTCGAGTACCCGCTGACGCCGCAGAGCCCGCACGCGAAGATCCAGCACTGGCGCGGCCACTCGAACCACATGCACGTCCGCTTCCAGTGCGAGCCCGGCAACCGCCGCTGCCGCGCCCGCCACCGCTAGCCGGCACCCTCGCCGCGCGACGCTCGTCGCACGACCCTCGCCGCGCGACGCTCCTCGTACGCCCTCGCCACTCGCCGCGCGACGCTCGTCGCACGCCCGACCCTCGCCGCGCGACGCCCGTCGCACGGACCGGACGGGCCCGGATGGAAACGCGGCGAGGGTCGCGGGGCCGGTGGCCGGGGCGCTGGCTCGGCTCAGACAGTCCTCGCCCTTCGTCGCGGTTCTGACGCTTCGACAGGGCGATCGGCTCGGGCTGCGGAACTCGCCGATCCGGCGCCCCGGCCCCCGTCCTCGGGAGCTCTCTTGAGAAGACAAGAGTCGGCGCAGCCGAGATCCGGGCCCGCCCGGTCCTGATCCACGGCCATCGGCCCGAGGCGATCCACCCCGACGGACATGTCGGATCGGACAGCTCTCTGGAGCGCACAGGCCGGCGCAGCCGGACATCGACGACGCTCTTGTCGAAAGGACATGTCGAATCAGACATGCCCTCATGGACACCCGAACTGGCGACGACGGACCGCAGCGCCGCGACGTCTCGCCTCCCACCATCGGCGACGCCGACCCCCAACCTCTCGCGGTCCTCGCCTCTCCGCGCCCTCCGCGTCCTCCACCCTCTTTCCTCCGCACGGAGCCGCTCTCTGCTCAGGCGCGAACGGGTCCCGGATCTCGGCGACGCCGACTCTCTCCTTCCCAAGAGAGCTCCCGAGGACGGGGGCCGGGGCGCCTGTCCGGCGAGTTCCGCAGCCCGAGCACACTGCCGGCTCGAGGCACCCGGACCGTGACGAAGGGCGAGGACTGTCTGAGCCGGGCAGGCGCCCCGGCCACCGGCCCCGCGACCCTCGCCGCGCCTCCATCCGGGACCTGTTCGCGCCGTGCCACGCCCTGCGCGCCCTCGCCCTCCAGCCCGACGACGCCCCTTGCCCCGCGCCCGCCAGCCCTTATCGTCGACCCTCATGAACGACGACCGCCCGACGCCCGCCATCATCGCCAAGCTCGTCGCCGGTCACCGCGACTTCTTGCGCTTCCTCGAGCGTCGCCTCGGCGACCGGGCGACCGCCGAGGACATCCTGCAGGACGCCTTCGTCCGCGGCGTCGCGCGCGCCGACGACATCCGCGACGACACGGCCGTCGCCTGGTTCTACCGGACCCTGCGCAACGCCGTCATCGACCATTACCGCCGGCGCGGCGCCTCCGAGCGGGCCCTCGCCGCGCTCGCCGACGAGCTCGCCGGCGCCGAAGCGCCCGCGCCCGAGCTCCGGGGCGCGATCTGCCGCTGCGTCGCCGAGCTCGCCGACACCCTCAAGCCCGAGTATGCCCAGGCCATCCGGCGGATCGAGGTCGACGGCCTCCCCGTCAAGGACTTCGCCACCGAGGCCGGCATCACCGCCAGCAACGCCGCCGTCCGGGTCTTTCGCGCGCGCGAGGCCCTGCGCAAGCAGGTCGCCCGCTCCTGCGGCAGCTGCGCGGAGCACGGCTGCCTCGAGTGCTCGTGCCGCGGACCGACCGGCGAAAAGACCCATTGCGGCCACCTGTAATGCTCCGCGGGCGCGTGCGTAGGCACGGTCGAAGCCCCGGCGCCGCCGGGCGCGACCGACCACGAACCACGAGGAGAACGACTATGTCCTGCTGCACCACCGAGACCGCCTGCGCCTGCTGCCCCTGCACCCCGACCGACGCCCGCTGCGCCTGCCGCGACGACGGCGACTGCACCTGCTGCGCCTGCGCCGGCGACTGCACCTGCGCCGGGTGACGCGCCCGGGAGCGGCCGATCGCCGCCGCGCGCGGCGACGGCCGGTCGAAGGGGCATGTCCCTCCGGACATGCTCCTTCGACCGCTTGCCCGCGCCCGCCCCGGCCTGCCACCCTCGGGGGGTGTACGGCAAGCCCATCATCGACCTCACCGACAAAGTCGCGATCGTCACCGGCTCGAGCCGCGGGATCGGCCGTTCGATCGCCGAGCACCTCGCGCGGGCCGGCGCGCGCGTCGTCATCTCGAGCCGCAAGCAGCCCGCCTGCGACGCCGTCGCCGCCGCGATCCACGACGCCGGCGGCCAGGCGATCGCCGTCCCCTGCAACATCTCCGACCGCGCCCAGATCAACGCGCTCGTCGACCGCACCCTCGACACCTGGGGCCGGGTCGACATCCTCGTCTGCAACGCCGCGAGCAACCCCTACTTCGGCCCGCTCGCCGGCCTGCCCGACGAGGTCTTCGCCAAGATCATGCACAACAACGTGCTCAGCAACCTCTGGCTGGCCCGCCGGGTCGCCCCCGCGATGATGGAGCGCAGGGACGGCGCGATCCTCCTGATCTCGAGCATCGGCGGCCTGCGCGGCGACCCCTTGCTCGGCGCCTACAACATGTCGAAGGCCGCCGACATGCAGCTCGTCCGCGGCCTCGCCGTCGAGTACGGCCACGCCAACGTCCGCGTCAACGCGATCGCCCCCGGCCTCGTCAAGACCGACTTCGCCAGGGCCCTGTGGGACAACCCCGACCTCCTGCAGATGGTCGAGCGCCGGACCCCGCTCGGACGGATCGGCGAGCCCGACGACATCGGCCCGCTCGCCGCCTTCCTCTGCTCCCCCGCCGCCACCTTCATCACCGGCCAGGTCCTCGTCGCCGACGGCGGCGTCACGATCGCCGCCGCCTGGTAGCCCCGCGCCGCGCGAGCGCGTCCCTGCGCGCCCGCGCGCTGCTACCCTCGCGGCCATGTCCGTCCGCGTCGAGCGCACCGGCCCCGTCACCACCGTCGTCCTCTCGCGTCCCGATCGCCGCAACGCCGTCGACGGCCCGACCGCCGCCGCCCTCGAGCGCGCCTTCCGCGAGTTCGACGCCGATCCTGACGCCAGCGTCGCCGTCCTCTGGGGCGAGGGCGGCCACTTCTGCAGCGGCGCCGACCTCAAGGCCCTCGCCGCCGGCGACCGCGCCAACGACCTCCACCTCGATGCCCCCGCCGACGCCCTCGGCCGCCCCGCCCCGATGGGCCCGACCCGCCTCCTCCTCTCCAAGCCGGTGATCGCCGCGATCAGCGGCTACGCCGTCGCCGGCGGCCTCGAGCTCGCCCTCTGGTGCGACCTCCGCGTCGCCGACGACGACGCCACCCTCGGCGTCTTCTGCCGCCGCTTCGGCGTCCCCTTGATCGACGGCGGCACCGTCCGCCTCCCGCGCCTGATCGGCCTCAGCCGCGCCCTCGACCTGATCCTCACCGGCCGCCCCGTCCGCGCCGACGAGGCCCACGCGATCGGCCTCGTCAACCGCCTCGTCCCGCCCGGCCACAGCCGCCCCGCCGCCGAGCAGCTCGCCCACGAGCTCGCCGCCTTCCCCCAGGTCTGCCTGCGCGCCGACCGTCGCTCCGCCCACCTCCAGGGGGACATGTCCCTCGAGCAAGCCCTCCTCGCCGAAGCCCGCGGCGGCCTCGAAGCCGTCGACCTCGAGGCCCTCGCCGGCGCCAAACGCTTCGCCGGCGGCGACGGCCGCCACGGCGCCACCTGACCCCGAGCGCAGCCTCCGGCGACCCCCTCCGACCGCGACTCTCCGCCGCCCCCTTCACCTGCCCCATCCACCCCATCCGCCGCGGTCCGACACCGAGGAGCCGGCGATGCTGCCGGGAGGGCCGCGAGCCGGGCGCGAGGCACGAGCGCCCGTCTCGCGGCAGAGGCCTTGTCCTCACCGCACCACCCGCTCGGAGCGACGGACCGGCGACGACGCATCTCACGGAGTCACCGTGCATCGGGCCGGGGATGCGGGTCGTCGCCCATCTGCAGGCCATGGAGGGCGACGAAGTCGACCTCCATGCCGAAGCCTGGGCGACGGCCCGCATCCCCGGCCCGCTGCGAGGCGCCTCCGGCAAGTTGCCCGGCCCCTCTCGACGGCCCGCATCCCCGGCCCGCCGCGAGGCGCCTCCGGCAAGTTGCCCGGCCCCTCTCGACGACCCGCGCCCCCGCCCTGCGCGCTCGAGCCCGCCCCCCGACCCTGCCCCGCCCGCCCCGCACGCGTCACGCCTGTCGGGCGGAATCTCCCGTCGACGTCGCCCGTCCCCCCTCTCTACGATCTGCACGACCCCGCCCGCGATGACCGACGACGCCCTCGAACTGCTCCTCGCCTACGACGACGGCCCCGCCGGCGCGCTCCCCTCGGGCGCCCTCGCCGGCCGCCACCGCGACGCCGCCCCCGAGCGGCTCCCCGACCACCTCTGGGCCGACAACGACGACATCGACGACCTCGCGCACCAGCGCCTCTGCGTCGTCGTCCCCGACGGCGACCGCGGCCGTCGCCTGCGCGACCTCGTCGACCCGCTCGTCCGGCGCCGCCAGGCCGAGCAGCCCGCCCCCGTCCCCACCTATCCTGTCCCTTCGCGCATGTCCTCGAGCGAAGCCCAGCAGTGGCTCGCCCGCCTCCGCGCCGGCTTCGCCGACCCGCGCGAGGCCCCGCGCTACTACCTCTTGCTCGGCGACCTCGACGAGGTCCCGCTCGCCGTCCAGCAGGCGATCGCGCTCGCCGACGGCTGCCCTGGCCGCCTGACCTTCGAGACAGACGACGACCTCCGCGCCTACGCCCTCCGGGCCGCGCGCGACCCGCCGAGCGACCGCGCCCCCGTCCTCCTCCACGCCCCCGCCACCGACCCCACGATCGAGCACGCCCGCGACCGCCTCCTCCGCCCCGTCCGCGACCTCCTGGGCCGCGCCCACGACCTCGGCGAGCTCCCCGCGACCGCCGTCGGCGAGCTCGCCGACCTCGCCGACGCCCGCGCCGCGCGCCCCTTCCTCTTCACCATCACCCACGGCTACGGCGGCGACCGCCAGCGCGGCTTCGCCTCCGCCGACGACCGCCGCCGCCGCCAGGGCGCGCTCGTCCTCCCCGACGGCGCCCTGCTCGGCGCCGACGAGCTGCGGGCCCGCCCGCTCGCCCCGGATGGCTTTTGGTTCATGTTCGCCTGCTACGGCGCCGGCACCCCCGACGACAGCGCCTACGCCCCGTGGCTCCGCGAGCTCCGCGGCGGCGCCCTCGCCCACCTCGCCGACGCCGTCCTGCGCGCCCTCCCGCCGGCCGGCGAGCGCCCCTTCGTCGCCGCCCTGCCGAAGGCCGCGCTCGCCTGTCCCGAAGGACCGCTCGCCTGCTTCGGCCACGTCGACGTCGCCTGGCAGTCGAGCTACAGCGACCCCGAGGCGACCGTGCCGAGCCGCCCCGGCAAGTTCGCCGCGCTCGTCCAGGACGCCTGCCGCGGCCGCCGGGCCGGCGCCCTCGCCCGCGGCCTCGCCCGCGCCGCCGCCGACGCCGCCCTGCGCCTGACCGCCGAGGCCGAGCACACCCGCCGCGACCCCGCGAGCGCCGCCCGCCGCGCCGACCGGATCGCCCACCTCTGGCTGCTCCACCACGACCTCGCCTCGTACGTCCTGCTCGGCGACCCGACCGTCCGCCTGCGCGCGAACAACATGTCCTCCGGAGCAGGTTCCTTCACACCTGTCCCGAGCGCCACCCCCTCGCTGCCCGCCCACCTCGCCGAGCTCGCCCGCCGCCTCGGCCGGGCCCGCCTCGAGGAGGCCTTCGCGCGCAGCCTCGTCCAGGAGCCCGCCCGCAAGGTCGCGCGCGACCTCGGCGTCGAGCTCGCCGACCTCCGCGACCTCGAGGACGCCTACCGCGCCGCCGGCCGCAAGGCCCTCGGCCTCGAGTGAGCCCATGACCCCGCGCCTGCTCGCCCCGCTGCTCGCCTGCGCCGGCTGCCTCTGGTCCAACCCCGCCTTCGACAGCGCCGCCGACCCGCAGTCCGGCAGCGACGCCGCGACCACGGCGTCGCCCACCGCCGCGACCTCCGACCCGATCACCACCGGCACCACCGACCCGCCCCCCGGCTGGTGGGACGACGACTGGAAGTGCCGCCGCCGCCTCCCGATCGCCGGCCACGGCGCCGAGCCGCTGACCGACGTCCCGATCCTCCTGATCCTCGATCCCTCGCGCGTCGACCTCGCGACCTTCGCCGACGACGGCAGCGACCTCCGCTTCGTCACCGCCGACCAGCAGCCGCTCGCCCACGAGATCGAGCGCTGGGATCCGGCCGACCGCGCCGCGCTCTGGCTGCACCTGCCCGCGCTCCCGGCCGCCGGCGTCGACGTGTGGATGTACTGGTGCGGCCCCGCCGGCCTGCCGCTCGACCCGTCCGCCGCCTGGCCCGCGGGCTTCGCCGCCGTCTACCACCTCGCCGACCCGCTGACCGGCGGCGGCGAGCCCGAGGTCCGCGACGCCACCCTCCACGCGCACCACGGCCGCGCTCGCGGCGGCATGACGCCCGACCGCCGCACCGCCAGCCCGCGCGGCTTCGCCCTCGACTTCCGCGGCAAGGCGGACGACGGCGCCGGCGACTTCGTCGACCTCGACCAGGGCCCCCCGCTCGACACCGACGACTGGTCCGCGCTGACCGTCGAGGCCTGGGCCCTGCAACGCGAGCGCGGCGAGCTGCGGATCGTCTGCAAGTCCCCGAGCATCGACGCCGGCGAGCACGTGTTCGCCACCGGCCTGCACGCCTACGAACCCGCCGATCGCCCCTACCTCCGCGTCGGCACCGACGACGGCTTCGTCGACGACCTCGACCCCGACGGCCCCGCGATCGCCCTCGACACCTGGTTCTACGTCGCCCTCGCCTGGGACGCCCGGACCGCGACCGCCGCGCTCTACCTCGACGGCCAGCCGGTCCTCTCGCTCCCGCTCGCCGGCGGCACCCTGCGCGACGAGCCCGTCGCCGCCGCGATCGCCAACGTCAACGGCGTCGGCCTCGCGGCGCCGGGCAACGACCGCTTCTGGCTCGGCCTGATCGACGAGGTCCGGATCCACGTCGTCCGCCGCTCGCCGGCCTGGATCGCCACGCAACACCGCTCGGCCCGCGACGAGCTCGTCGACTACACGCAGCCCGACGAGACCCTGCCCTGACGACAACCCCGAAGCCACCTCGCCCCCCGCCCGCGGAGCACATGTCCCCGAGGCCACCTCGGCGCCGCCCCGCATGCGGACGACATGCCCGCGAGACCACCTCACTCGGCTCTCCCGGCCTGGTGTCGAGGTCATGCCCTCGCGGACATGTCCGTCCGCGCCGCCCCCCACGAGCCAAGCTCGGCCACCCGGGCTCCGCCCGTGCGGCACGACGGACTTCACGCCCGCCGCGGTCGACGTCCGCACGACCGATCGGCGCGACGAGCCTTGCTCGTCGGACCCGCGCCCCCGTATCCTCGCGCGCGTGACGTTCGCCCGCGCCCTGCTCCTCCTCCCCGCCCTGCTCCTCGCCTGCAGCGACGACGGCAGCGACACCTCGCTCCCCGGCACCCAGGCCGGCCCAGCCACGACCGCCGCGACCGACGACCCCGCCGGCACGACGACCGCCGCGACGGCGAGCACGGCCTCCGCGAGCGCGAGCGACCCGACCACCACCACGGCGACCACCTCCGCCTCGACGACCACCGCCGACCCGACCACCGCCGACCCGACCACCGCCACGACGACGACCACCGACGCGACCACCGGCGCCCCCGCCTGCCCTGGCGGCGGCCTCGGACCTGGCGACCACGACATCTCGCTCGACGTCGATGGCGTCACGCGGACCGCGATCGTCCACGTCCCGCCGGGCTACGACCCGACCGCCCCGACCCCGCTGGTGCTCAACCTCCACGGCTTCACCTCGAACGCCGGCCAGCAGATCAGCCTCTCCGGCATGAACAGCACCGCCGACGCCAACAATTTCATCGTCGCCTACGGCGAGGGCCTCAACAGCTCGTGGAACGCCGGCGGCTGCTGCGGCCTCTCGCTCTCCCAGAACATCGACGACGTCGGCTTCCTGCGCGCCCTCGTCGAGCACCTCGAGACCGAGCTGTGCATCGACCGCGCGCGCGTCTACTCGACCGGCATGTCGAACGGCGGCTTCATGTCGCACCGCCTCGCGTGCGAGGCCGCCGACATGTTCGCCGCCGTCGGCCCCGTCTCCGCCACGATCGGCCTGCCCGACTGCGACCCCGGCCGCCCCGTCCCGGTGATCCTCTTCAACGGCACCCTCGACAACCTCGTCCCCTACCCGGGCGGCCTGTTCCCCGGCGCCCAGGCCGTCTTCGCCGCCTGGGCCGAGCGCAACGGCTGCACCGACGCCCCCGAGGTCACCAAGCAATCCGGCCTCGCCACCTGCGAGACCCACGACGACTGCGACGACGGCGCCAGCGTCACCCTCTGCACCTTCGAGGGCATGGGCCACTGCTGGCCCGGCACCGCCCTCTGCCCCTGGGGCGCCGCCAACACCGACCTCGACGCCGACGACGAGATGTGGGCCTTCTTCAGCCAGTTCACCCTCCCCTGACCTGTCCCTCCCGCCAGCCGCCCTTCACCCCTCGCGGCACAGCCGGTCGACCCGCCTGAGCAGCGTCGGCAGCCGGTGCGCCCCGTGCATCGCCGCCACCCGGCGCGCCGCCTCCTCGCGCGCCAGCCCGATCGCCGTCACCCACAGCGGCCGCGCGCTCCCCCCGCGCAGCACCGCCTGCGCCGGCGCCCCGACGAACGACGTCTTCGCGACCCCGACGACCGCACACCGCCCGCCGAGCGCCTCGTAGAGGTGCGCCCCGAGCCCTGGTCGGTCCGGCCCGAGCCACACGAACCCGTCGACCACCACCGCCTCGAGCCCTGCCACCCCGTCGAGCACCGCCAGCAGGCACGGCAGCTCGCGCGCGTAGAACGACCCCGGCACGTAGTCCGCCGCCGCCTCCAGCCGCCGCGTCCAGCTCCTCGAGACATGCTCCTGCGACCATGTCTCGAAGGTCACGCACGCCGCGACCGCGCACCCCGCCCGATAGTCGACGTCGACCGCCGCGATCATGCCCGGCCGATCTTGGCACGACTCACGGCGGCGCGCGCGACGGATCGACCACGTGCAGCGTGCGGCTGACCAGGTGCTCCCCTTTTTTGAACCCGCGGATCCGGTACACCGAGCGCACCGCCGGCGCCGCCGCCCACGCCTGGAAGTGCTCCCCCTGCTGCAGGATGTACTCGAAGCCCGCGGGCCTGCCCGGCAGCGTCCGCAGCACCTGCGCCCCCGCCAGCGGCAGCGCCGCGACCCCCGCGCGGAACCCCGGCGTGTACAAGAAGTACTGCTCGATGTTCGACAGGTACAGCAGCCCGACGCGCAGCCCGGCCTCGCGCAGCGCCTCGCCGACCGCGCGGACCGCCCCGTCGCGGGTGAAGTCGCCGCGCAGCGCGACCACCTTCCCGCCGCGGACCAGCCCGGCCACGTGCGCGTACATCTGCGGATCCGACAGCAGCCACGCGACCCCGCGATCCCCCAGCCGCCGCTCGAGATCCGCGAAGCGCTTGTCCACCACCGCGCGCGCCGCCTCGTACACCGCCAGCCGCTCGGCGTCCCCGGCCAGCAGCGCCCGCGCCTCCTCCGCCCCCTCGGCCGACCACAGCCGCCGGAACTCCGCCGGCCCGGCCGCCGCCGCGAAGAACGCCGCGTACACCCCGTGCAACCCGACGATCGCCGGATCGAGATCGACGATCACCACCGCCTCCGGCGCGGCCCACCCCGCCAGCAGGTACGCCGGGTCGGCCCCGACCGCCACCAGCACCCCGCCGAGGCCCGACACCTGCGCGCGCACCAGGTCGAGGTCGCGCTCGTTCGACGCGAAGTAGTGCGTCCCGTTGGTCAGCGGCCCCGTCTCCGCGTCGTGCGCGAGCGCCTGCGCCCGCGCCACGAACCCCGCCACCTTCGGCTCTCCTCCCTCCTCCGCCCGCGCCGGGGCGGCGAGCAGCGCGAGCACGAGCGCGGACACGAGCGACCTGCGGATCATGCCGCCTCGACGCGCCAGCCCCCGCCGACATTCCCCTCTCAGGCTGTCCGCGCGGACAGGTCGAGCACCCCGCCCTCGTGGGCCGCCCACTCGAGCGCGTCCTCCTCGGCCGGGATCCGCACGCACAGCAGCAGGCTGAGGTTCAGCGCCCCGAACAGCACCGCCGTGACGACCGCCCCGAACGCCAGCGGCAGCGCCGCGAGCTCGACCACCACCGCGACGTAGTTCGGGTGACGCAGCACGCGGTACGGCCCGCGCCGGACCGGCGGCATGCCCGGGATCACCAGGATCCGCGTGTTCCACCGCGGCCCGAGGGCCGCGATCGCCGACGCGCGCAGCACCAGCGCCGCGACGAACAGCAGCAGCCACGCCGGCGCGTGTGGGTCGAGCCGCGGCCCGTTCGCCCACGCCTCGGCGACCCACGCCACCAGCCACGCCGCGTGCAGCACGAAGAACGCCGCGTGGTGGCGCGCCCCGAACTCGCGCGCCCCCCGGGCCCGCGCCCACGCCGTATTGCGCCGGGCGAGCCGGAGCTCGAACACCCGCTGGATCGTCACGACCCCGATCAGCCCCGCCAGCAACGCCGCGTCGTTCACCGTCATCGCTCCCCCCTCCCTGCCGCGGACGGCGGGCTCGTCGGCCGCCCGGCCCTGGCCCCCGGGCTCATGCGCGCGGCCTCCCGCGGACGAGCGCGCGCGCGAGCATCAACACGACGAACAGCAGCGTCAGCATCGGAGCCTCCTCGGACCGCCGCATGAAGCATGGCGAGCTTCGACCCGCCGCACCCGCGACGCCCTCCGACCCCCGCCCGCGGCGCCCCGGCGAGGGCCGGCCCCCGCGCCGGCCCCCGCGTGCGAAGCGGGCGCCCGCCTCGACCTGTCCCTTCGACCATGCGCCGACCCCGCCGCGCCGCCCGCCCGCTCTCGCCCGGATCGCGGCCTGCACCGTCCTGCGGCCCCTGTGGCGCACCGCACCCGCGCCGGGACCGCCTGTCCCTTCGACCAGGCGTCAGCCCCGCCGCTCCCGCGGGCCCGGCCGTCCCGACGCGCTCGCTCGCCGCTCCGTCCGCGCTCCGCCGCGACGCGACCCCCGCCCTCCGCACCGCGATCATGCCTGCGCGCGATGCCCCACCGACGGATCTGCAGCCACCGCGTCGTCATCGACGGCCAGCCGCTCGCCCCGCACGCCGACGACACCTTCCACCTGTGGTCGATGTCCTACGGCGAGTTCCTCGGCTACCTCGGCCCCGAGGACAGCCCGATCCGCCGCGCCCTGGCGACCCCGGCCCGCCACGCGATCGCCGTCCCCGACGCCAGCCCCCCGCTCGTCGCCACCGCGGTCCCCGTCGGCGCCGACGACCACCTCCCCGGCCTCGCCCTGTTCTTCCGCCTCGAACCTGCCTGATCGAGCATGCCCCCCGCGACATGCTCCGGGTCGCATGCCCTGTGCGACCTGCCCGCCGGGTCAGCCGGCCGCCAGCGCCGCCGCCTCCGCCTCGGACAGCCCGTACAGCCGCGCCACCCGCCGCTCGATCGCCGCGTCGCGCTCCGCGTCGAGCCCGCGCGCCGCGACCTCGTCGACCAGCGCCCCGATCTCCGCCACGATCTCCCCCGCCCACGCGTTCGCCGGCGCCGCCGGATCGAACACCGGCACCTGCCGCAGCTGCGGCGGACCAATCCTCAGGAACCCGCGCGCCAGCCGGTCGCCGCCGAACACCTGCTGGTAGTACGCGCTGATCACCCGGCTGTTGAGGATCGCCAGCAGCAGCCGCAGGTCGCGGCCCTCCCACCACACGATCGTCGTCGACTTGCCCGCGAGCACCTCGCCGGTGCGATCGAGCACCGCCTCGAGCGCGCGCGTCATCCCCGACACGATCACCTTCGGCGTCCGCGCCTGCGCCAGCCGCCGCGCCGGCAGCCGCTCGCACAGCGCCTCCGGGATCGTCGGCCGGCGCACGCGTCGCCCGAGGTAGCGCAGCGGCGCGCGGTCCCACAGCTCGGTGTACCGATCGATCGTCCCGCTGTTGATCACCCGCAGCCCGCGCGCGTCCTCGTGGATCAGCTCCGCGATCGCGTACGCCTCGGCGACCGTCGCCGCGCCCCACACCTCCGCGAACTCCCCGAGCGGCCGCCCCGCCGCCCGCACCCGCGCCACCAGCTCCGCGCCCTCGCCCGCGAGCAGCGGCCACGGCGACGCCGCCAGGAAGCTCGCCGCCGCGACCTCGCGCCGCTCGACGACCGCGACCGTCCCGTCCTCGCCCGCGCGCACCCGCTCGACCACCACCACGTCCTCCGCCCGCGGCGCCGCGCGCTCGGCCACCACGACGAGCGGGTACACCTCCGCCGCGAACGACGTCGTCGCGCTCCAGTCCTGCACCGCCACCAGCCGGGCCTCGCGGGTCAGCGCCGCGCGGGCCCCCGCCGCGTAGCTCGCCGACGCCAGCTTGTTCGGCACGATCAGCCCGCACACCCCGCCCGCCGCGCACAGCCTCAGCGCCAGCTCGACGAACACGCAGAACAGATCCCAGTTGCCCGTCGCCGTCGCCCACCGCCGCGCCAGGTAGCCGCGCAGCGCCGGCCGCTCCCGCGCCATCCGCTCCGCGTCGACGTACGGCGGGTTCCCGAGCACCGCCGTGAACCCGCCGGCCGCGAACACCTCCGGGAACGCGCGCGCCCATACCAGCGGCCGCCCGAGCTCCGCCGGCGCGTCCTCGCCGAGCAGCGCGTCGCCGCAGCGGACGTTGTCCGCCAGCGCGTCCTCCTCGATCCCCGCGACCTCCGCCAGCGCCCGCCGCGCCCGTCGGACCGCCTCCGGATCGACGTCGACCCCGAAGATCGACCGCCGCACGATCTCCGCCCTGTCCCTTCGGCCACCCGCCCCGCGGAACATCCGCTCGCACGCCGCGACCAGCAGCGCCCCCTCGCCGCACGCCGGGTCGACCACCCGCGCCTCACCTGTCCCCGGGGACATCCGCCCGAGCGCCGCCTCGACCAGCGCCGCGGCCAGCGGCGCCGGCGTATAGAAGGCCCCTGCCGCGCGCCGTCGCTCGCGGTCCACCGCTCACTCCTTCACGGCCGGCGGCGGCTTGCCCGACGCCAGCAGCACGAGCGCCGCCGCGACCGCCAGCGCGGCCCCGATCGAGAACGCCGCGCGCGCCCCGAGCGTCGCCCAGAACACCCCGAACAGCAGGCTCGCCGGCAGCGCCGCCAGCCCGACCGCCGCGTGGAACACCCCGAACGCGGCCCCGCGGCGGTCGGCCGGCGTGTAGTCGGCGACCATCGCCTTGGCTGCCCCTTCGGTCAGCCCGATGTACAGCCCGTAGAGCAGCAGCAGCGCCCACAGCTGCCAGCCCGCGTCGGCGAACGCCAGCCCGAGGTACACCGCCGCGTAGATCGCCCACCCGGCGAGCAGCGCCGGCCGGCGCCCGAACCGGTCCGCGAGCAGCCCGCCCGGCACGCTGCTGCCCGCCTTGACCCCGTGCAGCGCCACCCACAAGAAGATCAGCCCCCCGGCCCCGTAGCCGAACTTCTCGTGCGCGTACAACAGCAGGAACAGGTCGCTGCTGTTGCCGAGGGCGAACAGCGCCGACGCGGCGACGAACGCGTGGAACCGGCGCGGCAACCTCGTCGGTGCCGGCGCCGCCTCCTTCGCCTTCACCTCGGCCCTCGGCGGCGGCGCGACCTCGCGGACCGCGACCACGATCACCGCCAGCGCGACCAACCCCGGCACCAGCGACAGCGCGAACACCAGCCGCAGCGCCGCCATCTCCTGCGCCGCCGCGAACGCCGGGTCGCCGCGCCAGAACGTGTAGCCGAGCGTCCACTGCAGCACCGCGAGCGCGAGCAGCGGCCCGAGCACCGCGCCGGTGTGGTCCATCGCGCGGTGGAACGAGAACGCCAGCCCGCGGCGCTCCGGCGGCACCGCGTCGGCGATCAGCGCGTCGCGCGGGCTCGTGCGGATCCCCTTGCCGACCCGGTCGACCAGCTTGAGCCCGACCGCGTGCCAGCCCGCGCTCGCCAGCGACATCAGCGGGCGCGACAGCGTCGACAGCGCGTAGCCGACCAGCATCAGCGCCTTGCGCCGGCCGAGCCGGTCGCTCATCCGCCCCGACACCAATTTGAGCAGGCTCGCCGCCGCCTCCGCCAGCCCCTCCATCATCCCGAGGACCACCGGCGCCGCCGCGGCCGGCACCAGCCCGGCGACGAACACCGGCAGCAGCGGATTGACCATCTCGCTCGACAGGTCGACCAGCAGGCTGACCGCGCTGACCGCGAGCACGTTGCCGCGGACCGCCTCGCGGATCCCCGGCCCCGGCGCCAACCTGCGGCTCACCGCTCCGCTTGTACCGCAAAACCGGCCGGACCGTGCTACCACCTCGCCCGCCATGCCCGCCGCCCCCGCCGCCGTCATCGCCCCCTCGCTGCTCAGCGCCGACTTCGCCCGCCTCGGCGACGAGGTCGTCGCGCTCGACCAGGCCGGCGCCGACTGGCTGCACGTCGACGTCATGGACGGCCGCTTCGTCCCCAACCTGACGATCGGCCCGCTCGTGGTCGCCGCCCTGCGCCCGCTGACGACCCGCGTCCTCGACTGCCACCTGATGATCGAGGAGCCCGAGCGCTACGTGCAAGCCTTCGCCGACGCCGGCGCCGACATCATCACCGTCCACGTCGAGGCCTCGCGCCACCTCCACCGGACCCTCCAGCAGATCCGCGACCTCCCGCGCCGCGGAGGCGGGCGCGTGCTCGCCGGCGTCAGCCTCAACCCGCACACCCCCGCCGCCGCGCTCGCGCACGTGCTCGAGCTGTGCGACCTCGTCCTCGTCATGAGCGTCAACCCCGGCTTCGGCGGCCAGAAGTTCATCCCCGCCGTGCGCCCGAAGCTCCGCGAGCTGCGGGCGATGATCGCCGCCGCCGGCCTCACCACCCGGCTCGAGGTCGACGGCGGCATCACCGTCGACAACGTCGCCCTCGTCGCCGAGGACGGCGCCGACGCCTTCGTCTCCGGCACCGGTGTCCTCCGCAGCCCGCAGTTCGGCCGCGACTACGCGGCCGCCGTCTCGGCGCTGCGCGGCGCCGCCGAAGCGGCCATGACCTGGCGCACCTGAGGGCACAGCTTGCGCGCTTCGGGGGCTTTGCCCGCCGGCGGTTCGATGGCAAAACCGGAGCGAGAACGAGGGCCCTCGTCCATGCTGCTCCGTCCGCTCCACACCCGCCTCCGCCTGCTCCTGACCTCGACCGCCTTCACGCTCGCCCTCGGCGTCGCCCCGGGCGCGTCCGCCCAGGCCCCGACCACCGCCCCGCCGGCCGGCACGGTCGGCGGCCAGGCCGCGGCGAACGCCGGCGCGACCAACCTCGACAACAACCAGTTCGCCAGCGCCGGAACGGCCGACGGCACCGACGCGACCGAGGCCGAGATCTCCGCCGGCGGCCTGTTCACCGCCGGCAACGCCCGCAGCGCCGCGCTGACCGGCGGCGGTCGGTTCCGGATCCGCCGCAAGATCCACGAGTTCTCGGCCGCCGCGGTCGGCAACTACGCGCAGGCCGGGATCCGCCAGCCCGACGGCACCCTCAAGGGACAGACGACCGCCGGCAACGTCCAGGGCCGCGTCCGCTACGACGTCTTCTTCCACCCGCGCGTCTCCTTCTTCACCATGGTGACCGCCCGCCACGACCCGTTCCTCGCGCTCAACATGCGCCTGCGGATCGACCCGGGCTTCGCCTTCTACATCGTCAACAAGCCGAAGCACCGCCTGTGGACCGAGGTCGGCTACGACTTCCTGCTCGACGTCCGCCGCCTGCGCGACGACAACGCCGGCTGCACCGGCCAGACCCCGTTCGCCCTCGACGTCCCCAACGTCGACCCGACGATGGCCGCCCCGCTGTGCACCGCCCGCCCGCGCCAGGCGACCCACAGCGCCCGCCTGTTCGCCGGCTACAGCAACGCCCTCTCCGACTACGTCACCTTCAACACCGGCCTCGAGTACATCCAGGGCCTCGCCCCGCTGCGCTCGCTCGCCGCCGAGACCGAGGGCGGCCGGGAGCGCCTCAAGGCGTGGGTCAACTGGGACGTCTCGCTGACGACCGCCCTCAGCAAGCGCTTCGCGTTCGCCACCACCTTCACCCTGCGCTACGACAACGCGCCGCTGCCCGGCATCAAGAAGCTCGACACGATCACCAGCTTCAACCTGGTCTACCGCTTCATCTGAGCCCGGCTCACACGCCGCACATGCTCGTCGTCATGTCGCACGACGCCCCCGGCGCGCAGTCGCCCGGCTTCGCGCACGTCGTCGCGCACGTGCTCGCGTCGGCGCACACGTAGAGCCCGCAGTCGGTCGGCGTCCCGGCGGTGCAGCGCCCGTCCGCGTCGCACTGCTGCGGCGTGAACGCCGGCGGGTCGTTGCCCATCCCGGCGACGCAGCTGCTCATGCACCCGGCCGTCTCGACCCCGGTCGCGCACAGCGTCGCCGCCGTCACCGACGTCGCCGCCGCCCCCGGCGTGCAGTTGTGGTCGTCGCGCCCGCACGCCGCGTCGCAACCGACGATCTCCGCGCCCGGCGCCTGACATGACCCTTCGGCCAGCACGCACGCCCCGGCCGCGTCGCACGCGCCCGCCCCCGGGCCGCTCGCGTACGCCAGGCAGCTCGGCGCCGGCGCGTCCGCGGCGAGCCCGAACACGTACTCCCCGCACTCGACCTCGCACGCGCGGCCCTCCTGCACCACGCACACCCCGGCCTCGCACGCCTCGCACGGCCCGCACGCCGGCTCGCACTCGACCGGCGCCGGCTCGGGCGCGCAGCTGCCCGCCAGCTCCGCGCTCGCGTACTCACCGTAGCGCTGGCCGCTCGCGCAGGCCGCGTCGGGGAAGCTGCAGAAGCCGCTCGGCTCGCACGTCCCCGCGCGCGAGCCGTCGACGCACTCGTCGTCGGCCGCGCACACGAACGACTCGGCGCGCTGGCAGCCGACCAGCGCGAGCACCACCGCCAACCATCGACGACGCATCTAGAACCTGCCTCCGACGCCGAGCCCGCGCGGCTCCAGCCACGCGCGCGCCGGGCCGCCGCGCTTGCCGAGCAGCGCCAGCCGGACCGCCCCGCCGATCGCCAGCGCCAGCCCGACGCCGACGAGCACCCCGCCGGAGATCCGCAGCCCGCGCGCGCCCTGCTTGTCGGCCGCGAACTCGCCGTAGGTCGCCGCCTCGGCGGCCTGCGCCTCCCGGCCCGCCGCCCCGCCGAGCACCCCGGCCCCGACGATCGCCAGCCCCGCGCCGCCGCCGACCAGCGCCCACCCGAGCGCGTCGGCCCGCGCCCTCGGCGGACTCGTCGGCTCCGGCGCCGGCTCCGGCTCCTGCGGCCCCTCCGGCTGCGCCGGCGTCTCCGGCTCGACCGGCTTCGCCGGCGCCTCCCCGGCCTCGCCGGGCACGATCGTCGACGCCGCCGCGTCGGCCGACTGGATCCGGTTGACGCACTCCTGCCGGTTCTGCTGCGCCGCCTCGATCGCCTTCTGCGGCGGCCCCGAGTCGATGAAGCGCTGGTACAGGTCGATCGCATCGCGGCAGTTGCCGCGCAGCCGCTCGGCCTGGGCCCACGGGTACAGCATCGTCGACGACGGCGCGGCCGCGTAGGCCGCCTTGAACTCGACGATCGCGGCGTCGTAGTTGCCGGCCTGGTAGAACTCGAGCCCCTTGGCGACCCGCTCCTTCGCGGTCACCTCGGCCCCGCCGGAGCCCTGCGCCGGCGTCGTCGACGTCGCCGCAGGCCCCTGCGCCGCGCCGGCGACCGGCGCGAAGGCGAGCGCCGCGGACGCGAACAGGGCTGGCCACACGGTCAGATCGGCGGGAGCGGTGAGTTTGGGTCCCATTCTGGCTTCTTCTTGCGCTTGTCGCCCTTCTTGGCCGCCTTGTCGGCGTCGACCTTCGGCGACTCGGTCTTCTCCGGCTCGACCGGCGCGGTCTTCTCCGGCTCGACCGGCTCGGTCTTCGCCGGCTCGGTCTTCGCCGGCTCGGTCTTCGCCGGCTCGGTCTTCGCCGGCTCGGTCCTCGCCGGCTCGGTCCTCGCCGGCTGCGCGACCGGCACGGCCTCGGACGGACGCGCCGGCTCGGCCGAGGAGCGTGACCCCGACAGCACCCACGCGACCAGCGCGACCCCGACCAGCCCCGCGCCGACGAACACCCCGACCCGCCGCGACGGCGCCGGCTCGGGCTCGGCCGGCAGCGGCACGGCGACCGGCGGCGGCGCGGGCGGCGTCGCCGTCGCCGTCGCCGAGATCTCGCGCGGGATCAACGTCGGCGGCCCGCCGAAGTGCGTCGACGGCAGGCTGACCTCTTTCTCCTCCTCGACGCCCTCGAGGTTGAGCTCGGGCGGGTTCTTCAGCTCGTCGGCGAACAGCTCCTGCATGTACGCCGCCATCCGCGTCGGCGAGATCGCCAGCCGCTCGTGGCGCGCGAACTCCTCGAGGTCGACCTGCAGCTCCTGCGCCGTCGAGTAGCGCTTGGTCCGGTCGATCTCGAGCGCCTTCATCACGATCCGCTCGAGCTCCTCCGGGTAGTCGGGGCTGATCGCCGACGGCGGCGGCGCCGGCTCGTTGGCGATCTTGCTCAGCAGCGCGACCGGGTTGCCCTTGCTGACGAACAGGCGCCGGCCGACCGTCAGCTCCCACAGCACGATCCCGAGCGAGAAGATGTCGCTGCGCGCGTCGATCGTCTCGTCGCGGCACTGCTCGGGCGACATGTACGGGATCTTGCCCGCCGGCAGGTGGCCGCCGGAGTTCATGTCGAGCGACGCGGCGAGGGCGATCCCGAAGTCGACCAGCTTGACCACCCCGTCGTAGGTGACGAGCACGTTCGACGGCGAGATGTCGCGGTGGATGATCCCCAGCGGCTGCCCGCCGGGCCCGCGGGCGGTGTGGGCGTAGTGCAGCGCCGCCGCGACCCCGATCACGATCCCGACCGCGTGCTCGATCGGCAGCCAGCGCCCGCGCTCGACCGCCGCCCGCACGATGTCGCGGAGGTCCTTGCCGAGCACGTACTCCATCGTGAAGAAGTACGTCCCCGCATATTCGCCGACATCGTAGACCTGGGCGATGTTCGGGTGGTTGAGGTTGGCCGCCAGCTTGGCCTCGTGCATCAACAGGCGCACGAGCCGCTGGTTGGCGACGTGCTGCGGCAGCACCCGCTTGAGCGCGACCAGCTTCTCGAACCCGTGCAGCGACCGCGTGCGGGCGACGAACAGCTCGGCCATGCCGCCGACCGCGAGGCGGCCGCAAAGCTCGTACTTCCCGACCCGGATCGTCCGTTGCTCTCTGACTGGCTCCGCCACCGCTGGTGCGCCATCTTCCGCCCGCGGCGGCGCCGGATCAACCCAGGAGGGACCGCACGAACCGCGCGCACGCGCGCCCTGCACGCCGCGCACATCGACCCCGGCCCCGCGCGCGGACGCCCGCACCAGCGCGGCCGCTCGCGCGCGCCCTCTACCCTCTGCGCGTCAGCCCGGCACCTCGCACACCGGCTCGGGCTCGGGCGGCTCGCACCGTCCGCTCATGCCGTCGCACCGCAGGTTGCCGAGGCAGTCCACCCACGACTCCGCGCCGCCGACCTGGCCGCACGCCTCGCCGAGACCCGCCATCCGCCGACACGTCGACGCCCCGTCGAACTCCTTGTAGACGCACTCGCTGTACGGCACGCAGTAGCCGGCCGCGCACGCCTCCCCGGGCCCGGGCAGCCGCTCGCACCGGCTGTCCCGGCAGTGATTGTCGACCCGCGCGCACGCCGGGTACGTGTTCAGGTCGCACGCGTCGCCCTCGCCCGGCAGCGTCCGACACACCCCCCCGGCCGCGCCGTAGCAGGTCAACCCCTCCGCGCACTCCCACGACCCCGAGCAGGCCTGCCCGGACCCCAGCCGCTCGCGGCAGAACGCCTGCCCCTCGTCCTCGAAGATGCAGCGCAGCCCCGCGGCGCACGCCTCGGACGAGTCGACGCAGCTCTCGCCGACCGCGCGCAGCGGCGTGCACACGGTCGGCAGCCCGGTGTTCAAGTCGAACGCGCAGAAGTTGCCCTCCTGGCAACGGTTGGTGCACGGCTCGCCCGCGGCCGGCAGGTTCGCCGCGCGGTCGCGGCACGCGCCGACGCAGCACGCGTCGGTGCAGGTCGGCGAGAAGCCGCACACCGGGTCCTCGCCCGCGCACTCCTCGGACTGCAGGCACGGGTCGTAGTTGCGCACCAGGCCGACATAGACGTCGCCGCACACCGGCGGCGCCGCCGAGATCCCGTCGAAGAACAGGACGCTCTCGAGCTGGAACTGGTCGCACGCGAGCCGCTCGACCGCCTCGACGCAGGCCGCCGCCGCGTCGGCGTCGAACCGGACCCGCTCGGCCGCGACCGCCTGCTCGAGGTACTGGAACCGACCGATCGAGTCCCACGCGAGCGCGTCGCGGCACTGCGCGCGCGTCTCGAACAAGCTGCAGCCGGTCGCCCACTCGCACAGCGCCGCCTCGTAGTCGCCGGCGAACGTGCCCGCGCTCGGCTCGGCGCAGCCGGCGAGCGCCGCGAGGGCCACCGCGATCCGTGTCGTCTTCATCGTCCTCACATCTCCCCCGGCAGCGCCGGCAGCTCGGGCACCGGACACACGGCCGTCACCTCGGGCGCCCGGCAGCGGCTCGAGTTGAGATCGAAGCCGTCGCACACCAGCCCGCCGGCGCACGCGACCCACTCGTAGCTGTTGCCGTCGAACCGCTCGCCGCACGGCTCGCCCACGCCCGCGAGCGCCCGGCACACCCCGCCGGGGCTGTCCCAGTTGGTCTGGCACAGCGCCGTCGGCCCGCACTGGTAGTCCGGGCACTGCGCGCCCGGGCCCGGCAGCTTGCCGCACGAGAGCGTCGCCTGATCGCAGCCGTTGTCGAGCCGCTTGCACCCGCCGTAGCCCGGGCACGCCTCGCCCTCCGCCGCGAACGCGCGGCAGCGATAGTTGCCGTTGAAGTCCTCGTCGTTGCAGAACAGCCCCGGCTGGCACTGCCCGTCCCAGCACGCCTCGCCCGCGCCCTTGAGCGCCTTGCACACCGAGCCGTTGTCCCAGTCGCAGAAGCTCCCGTCCTCGCACTCGTCGCCGTTCGGGCACGGCTGCCCGAGCCCGACCTTCTTCGTGCACACCGTCCACTGCCCGGCGTCGAAGTCGAACGCGCAGTAGGTCCCCGCGACGCAGCGGTCCGACCCGTTGCACGGGCTGCCCTCGGGCGCCGACAGCAGCCGGCAGCCGCCGACGCAGCACGCGTCGGTGCAGTTCGGGTCGAGCCCGCACGCGACCCGGACCCCCTCGTCGGCCGCGCACTCGATCGCCAGGTAGCACGGCCCGTTGCGCACCATCGTCCCGCGGAACACCTGCGCGCACGCGGCCTTGCCCGCGAGCTCCTCCTCGCCCGGCACGTAGGTCCCCGGCGCGTCGCACCCGCGCGCCTCGACGTACGCGAGACAGGTCGCCGCCGCCGCGCCGTCGTACGCGATCCGCCCGGCCTCGCGGGCCGCGAGCAGGTACTGCACCGCCGCCCCGCGCTGGCCGCCCGGGTTGAACTCGCCCGCCGCGAGCAGGTCCGTCTGGTACCACTCGTCGAAGAACTCGACCGCGAGACACGCGTCGACGCTCGCATACCCGCCGCACCCGGCCGCCCACCCGCAGTAGGCCTCCTCCGCCGCGATGAAGAAGTCGAGGAGCTCGACCTCGGCCGGCGCCTCTCCGCCGGTCCCCGTCCCCGTCTCCCCCGTCGTCTCGTCCCCGCCTCCGCACCCCGCGAGAACCGCCGTCAGCCCGGCGCACAGCCCAATCAGTAAGCGCATGCCTCACGCTACGGGCCCATCCCGCGCCCTGTCAACGCGCCCCGCCCCCCGACGTCCAACGTCGCCCACCGCCTCACGAAGGACCCGCCCGCGCCCCCCGACCGGCTCCCCGACCCGCCCGCGGCGAACCCCGTGCCCGACCGAGAGCCTCGGCTCACCGCGCCCCAGCCCGCGGCCGCTCACTTCCGCCGCTCCGCGCTCCGCCCCCCGTCGCCGGCTCACCGCGCCCCAGCCCCCGGCCGCCCATCCCCGCCACGCCAGCAGTTTCGCCGTGCCCCGCCAGGTCGCCGCTCCGCGCTCCGCCCCCCGTCGTCGGCTCACCGCGCCCCAGCCCGCGGCCGCCCATCCACGCCACGCCCGTAGTTCCGCCGTGCCCCGCCAGGTCGCCGACCCGCGGCCCTCACAGCGCGTCGGTCCGCGGCCGCGCCCCGCCGCGCTCCGCCAGCATCCGCCGCGCCCCGCCCGGGTCGCCGATCAGCAGCGTCGCCGCGCAGCTGGCCGTCAGCCCCGAGCGGGCCCGCTCGACCGCCTTGCGCACGCACGCCGCCACCCGCGGCTCCGCGCCGCGCACCTCGACCTGCCCGGCCCGCCCGCCGCGGTAGCTCCAGGCGACCTCCGGAGCCCCGCCCGTCGGCGCGCAGGCGTCGAGCGCCTCCTTGTGCGCGGCCAGCCCCTCGACCGCCTCCGCGAGCGCCAGCGGGTCGGTCTCCGGCATCCGGCACGCCAGCGCCTGCACCGTCAGCCCGCCGATCGACAGGTTCGGCGCGCGGCTGGTCAGGGCGACCTCGACGCGCCTCCCGCGGGCCTTCTTGAGCTGCTCGGCCGCGGCGCACCCGTCCGCGTCCCCGTCCGCGCACGCGCGCGCGAACAGCTCGGCCGCCCGCCCGCGCTCGGCCGGCACCCCGACCCCGTGCAGCGCCGCGATCCCGAGCCGCAGGCACCCCGCCGGCAGCTTCGCCTCGCACGCGCGCGCGAACAGCCCCGCCGCCCGCGCGTTGTCCCCCGCGTCGTCGCCGTGGAGGAGGATCCCGGCGTTGTAGCACCCCGTCGCGTGCCCGAGCTCGCACGCCGACGCGAACGCCGTCGCCGCCCGCCCCGCGTCGCGCGGCCCCCCGCGCCCGGCCTCGTGGAACATCCCCGCGGTGAAGCACGCGTACGCGTCCCTCCTGGTGCACGCCTGCTCGAACAGCCCGAGCGCGCGCGCCGGATCGGCCGGCACGACTGTCCCTTCGGCCAGCATCGTCCCGACCGCCGTGCACGCCTCCGCGAACCCGAGCCGGCACGACCGCTCGTACAGCCCGACCGCCCGCGGCGGATCGTGCGGCCCCCCGCCCGCCCCGCCGCGGAAGATCCCGGCGAGGTTGGAGCACGCGACCGCATGGCCGATCGAACATGCCCGATCGAGCAGCGCGACCGCCTCGCCGTGGTGCCCGAGCCCGAGCGCCAGCATGCCGCGGGTGTTGCAGTCCGCCGGCTCGCACGCGGCCGCCGGCGGCGCGATCGCAGGCCTCGGCGCGGCCGCCGGCGCAGGCGTCGTCGGCTCCTCGATCGCCGACCCTGCGCAGCCGAAGACCACGAACACCATCGACGAGACGACCGGAGCGAAGCTGCGCATGCGCGGGACCGCGCGAGGTTTGCTCACCCTCGCGCGCCGCGTCAAGCCCCCGCCGCCCGCACTCGCAGGCGCCCTCCGGCCCGCGCCCTCGTGGATCCCCCGGGACGAAGTTCCGGTCGCGCGTGCGCTTTGCCGGGGCCGCCGCTCACCCACCGACCGTGATGTCGTGCGCCTCGCTCTCGCCCCACCGCGGCTCCGCGAGCAGCCCCTGAAGCCGCTCGCGCTCGTGGTCTCGCCGAGCACATACCGCCGAGTGTCGCACGCCCGACGCTCCGTCGCACGCCGCGAGCGCCCCGCAGAGCCTCGCACACGCGTCGAGCCCTCGCTGCCGCACGACGCTTCACACCGCGAATCCTCGCTGTCCCACGCCCGCACGACGCTTCACACC
>ERZ1066136.314-NODE-314-length-43740-cov-15.946618_pt1 | contig 43740 bp, 30 predicted proteins | sample MGYA00382783_ERZ1066136 | MGnify/ENA primary metagenome ERZ1066136 (study PRJEB33369, sample SAMEA5778366) | biofilm metagenome | biome: Industrial cooling water; feature: Water cooling tower basin; material: Biofilm | place: United Arab Emirates | collected... | reverse complement strand
GCGGGGATCCTCGCCGGCCCAGCGGACCCGGGCCGGTCGGCGCCCCGCGGGCGCGCCGCGCCGGGCCCCCGCACGGCTTCCCCGCGCGGGGAAGCGGACCCGGAACCGGCCCTGAGCTGGGACCGCGCCGGATTGGGAGGCAAGTCCTGGGCGGCGCGTCTCCGATGCTGGCGATCCCCTGGGGGAGGTGACGACGCCACCACTCCCTCCGGGCCCTGATTTCCCGGGGACACCCCCCACCCCAGCGAGGCCACGGATGGCAGCCAAGAAGACGGCGAACAAGGCCCCCCAGTCCAACAAAGGTGCCAAGGCCAGGGGAGCTGCGCCGAGCGCGGCCCGCGGCTCGCCGGCGGCCTCCAAGACCCCCGGGCCGAGCCCCAAGCGGGGCGCGGCTCCCCAAACCGCGGGCGCTACCAAGGCCGGCCGCCCGGTCGCACCCGCGACCGCAGCCGAGCGCACCAAGCCCGGCGTGCGGGCCAAGCCGGCCGCCACCGCGGCCCCGCAGCCGAGCGCCGCTGCGAGCGGCAAGCGCCGCACAGCCAGCGCCCGCGGTCAGAGCCGCCCGGCCGCCGGCGCGGCCGAAGCTCGCGCCGGCTCGGCCGCGGAGTCGGTTCGGCCCCAGGGGCGCTCCAAGGCTGGCGCCGTGCCCTCGGCGCTGCCCAAGCGCAAGCCGGGGCAAAAGTCCAAGGCAGCGCCGCTGGCGAACCTGCTCGCCAAGGAAGACCCGAGGAACACGGCGCCCGCGCTGGCCCAGGCCAAGGGGCGCCCCGCCCCGACGGTCAGCCGCAGCCCGCGCACGCCCGAGGCACCCGACGAGCGCGAGGCCCGGTCCAAGCCGCAGGCCCTGCGTCAAGCCGAGGAGCTCGACGGGGAGCAGGCCGCTTGGGAGGCCGGGCAGCGCGAGGTCGACGAGGAACGCCGCCTGGCTGCGGAGCTGGGCGAGGCCAGCGAGGACGACGAGGACGAGGCCCCCGAGGAGGCGCTGCTGCCGACGGCGGGGACGCGCGCCAACCTGCTGGCCCAAGCGGCCGGGCCGAGCCTGCGCCCGCGGCGCGCGCCGCCCGGCTCGCCGATCGAGCCGCTGCAGCGCACCGATGGCCTCGGACTGCTGAGCCTCGAAGATGTCTGGAACGAATACCAGGCCGAGGTGCAGCGGCTGCGCAGCGCGGCGGCCGCCTCCGGCGAAGCCAGCGAAGCCTCCCCGCGCCTGCAGGATCTGCGCAACGAACTGATCGAACGCCACTACCCGCTGGTGCGCTACCACGCCGAGCGGCTGCTGCAGACGCTGCCCAAGTCGATCGAACTGGACGACCTGATCAGCGCCGGCCAATTCGGTCTGATGGACGCGATCCGCGGTTTCGACCCCGAGCGCGGCATCAAGTTCAAGACCTACTGCTCGACCCGTATCCGCGGCTCGATCCTCGACATGCTGCGCAGCCAGGACTGGGTTCCGCGGCTGGTGCGCCTCAAGGCCAGCCGCATCGAGAAGGCGCTGCAGAAACTGACCGGCGAGTACGGGCGCGAACCGACCCATGCCGAGCTGGCACGCTACCTGGCGATGGAACCCACCCAGCTGTCCCAGGAGATGAGCGAATCCCAACCGCGCACGATCGTCTCGCTCTCGGAGAAATGGGACGACGAGGACGGCGCCGTGGAAAAGGTCGAGATCATCGAGGACCGCGACGCCGTCGACCCGGTCAACGAGCTGAACCGCCGCGACCAGATGCTGATGATCACCAAGTCGCTGTCCTACAAGGAGCGCTTCATCATCGAGCAGTACTACCAGTACGGTCACACGATGCGCGAGATCGGCGAGATGCTCGGCCTGACCGAAAGCCGCGTGTGCCAGATCCACTCCAACGTCATGGGTCGCCTCAAGGACCTGCTCGAGAAGCGCGACGAGGACATCAGCCCGTGAACCTGGGCCGCCCGGGGGCGGGCGCTGCGGCTGAGAGCGGGCTCCCGGGCTGCCGGAGGCCGCTCGCCGCCGCGCGAGGCGCCGGTGTGACAGGCGGACGGAGCCCGGCGTCGAGGCCGGCTGGCGTCGGGGCCGGCTGGCGCTGAGCCGGCCGCGCGGGAAGGCGCCTGCAGCGGACAGCCGGCGGGCGCTGGCTGTGCGCCGCGCACGCCCCTGGCCCGACGGACGACCGGCGCGGGGATCGACCGCCGGACGGCCCTGCAGGCGGCCCGCGACGAAGCCGGGCTTGCAGCATGCCTCGGGGGACCGGCGCTGGGCCGCCGCGGGCCTGGCCCCACGGCACGGCCCGCGCGGGACCGGCCGGAGGCCCCGTCGGGTGGCTGCCCGCCGCCCCCCGACGGCCTGCGGATCGCTGCCGAGCGGCGCTCGCGCAGCCCTGGGCGCGCGGGCCTGGGCGCGCGGCGCGCGGACCGGGCTACCCGCGGCCGCGGGGGGTCGGATCAGCGCTCGTCCAGGGCCTGCTCCGGAGCCTCGGCTCCGAGCAACCAGTCGGCGAGGCGCCGGGCCAGGGCGCGGTTGCCGTCGGCATCGAAGTGCCCGTCGAAGGGCAGGGTCGGCGGACGCGGGAATCCGGCCAGGGCCGGACGCAGGTCGAGGGTCGGCAGGCCCGCTCGGCGCGCCAAACGGCGTGCCTCGAACTCCAGTTCGCGCGTCTTGGAGCCCTCCAGGCTGATCGCGTCGGGCAGGGTGGCGAAGCGCGGCTCGGCGCCGAGCTCGGCGCAGCGCTGCCGGAAGCGCGCCAGGTAGCCCGCCAAACGCTCGAAACCCGCTGCGATCTCGGGCGGGCTCGGCGCCAGCCGCTCGGCCGTGTTGAGCCTGTCCCACAGCACCATCGCCAAGGTGCTGCGGCGCAGCTGCTGCTTGGCGCGCCAGACCCACAGCTCCCGGCCGCGGGCGGGCGCCGATAGGTCGAAGGCGATCGGACCGCTGCGTTCGAGACGCTCGAAGGTGCGGGCCACGTCGCGCTCCTCGAGGTCGTTCCAGTACCAGCACAAAACCACCACATCGGGCCGCAGCAGCGGGCCGAGTTCGTCGAGCCAGGCCAGCTCCTGGTGCGTGGCGTAGGCGCGCAGCCCGGCGTTCAGGACCTCGTAGTCACCGTGTTCCCGGAGGCGCTCCTCGAGCAACGCCGGCAGGGTCTCTGAATCGGCCACACCCTGGCCGTAAACCAGCGAATCGCCGAGCAGCAGCACGCGCTGCGCGGCCCGCGGCGTGCGCGGCTCGGGGCCGCGCAGTCCCAGGGAGTTGACCTGCACCCGATGCTTGTAGGTGAAGTGGTCGGCGCCGGGCACCAGGGCGTAACCGCGGGTTGGATGGGCGGCCACGGTCATCAGCGGCAGGCGTTCGGGCAGGGGCCGGCCGTAGCGCAGCCGGGCCAGGCCCTCGGCGGTGAGAGCGGCGAGCAGGATTCCCAGCAGGATGGCCAGCAGCCGGCGCGGGGCTCGGGAGGCAGCGGGCATTTCGAGAGCGTAGCAGCGCCGCGGCGGCCCCGTCGTCGCTGGAGCCCGCGCCGTCGGGATGCGCCCGGCTCGCGCTCGCCGTCCCCGCGACCGGCGAGGCCCCCTGACCGCGGCGGGCGCCGCGAGCGGCCCCGCGGCGGTCGGACCGCGGACGCGGTTAGCCTGGATGCTGCCGCCAGCGGCTGACCCCATGCGCTTCCGCACGATCCGACACGGCCGTTGCGATTCGACCAACCAGCGGGCCTTGGAGGCCCTGGAGAGCGGCCAGGCTCGCCACGGGGACGTGCACGTGGCCACGGAGCAGACCAGCGGCCGCGGACGCCTGGGGCGGCGCTGGCACAGCGCCCCGGGCCAGGGCTTGTACCTGTCCGTGGTGCTCGCGCCCGCGGGCCCCGCGGCCGCGGCGCTGCCCCTGTGCTTGACCATGGCCGGGGGTCTGGCGGTGCTCGATCTGGCGCGCGGCCTGGGGCTGGCCGCGGCGCAGCTCAAATGGCCCAACGACGTGTTGGTGGCCGGGGCCAAGCTCTCCGGGGTGCTGGTGGAAAGCCGCGGCTTCGACCCGCGGGCGCCGAGCTTCGTGCTCGGCATCGGCATCAACGTGGCGCAGCGCGACTTCCCGGCGGAGCTCACGGCGGAACGCTCGGTCACGAGCCTGTGGTTGTGCGGTGTGCGCAGCGGGTTGGACGCCGTGGAGGCAGCGCTGCTCGAGCGCCTCGCGGGGCTGCTCGGAGCGGCGCTCGGGGGGCCCCTGGACCGGGACCGCCTGGCGGCGCGTTTCGCGCAAGAACTGGGGCTCCTGGGCCGGCGGGTGACGGTCGAGCGCGGGGCGCGCCGAGAGTCCGGCCGGCTGCTCGAGCTGACGCTGGAGCACCTCGAATTGGAAGGCCCGGCGGGCCGCGAGCGCATCCCCCTGGCCCACGTCAGCGGCCTGGCGGCCGAGCCGTCCGGCGGCGCGCCGCCGGAGGGCGCGGGCCCCTGAGCGCCCGCGGGGGGCTCCTCGCCGGCGGTGCCCGCAGCGCGCGGCCGGAGCCGCTGCCGGGCAGCGGGCCGCCAAGCGGCGGCCGGGGAGGCGGCCGCAGGGCCGCGATCCAGCGGGCATCCGGCGCGGGCCCGCGCCCGGCGGCAACGCTCCGGACTCCCGGGCGCGGCGGTCCGCTTCCCGGTTGCACCCGCCGGCTTTGGCCCGCCCCGTCCGCAGACCTTCACGATTTTTGGGCGGCGCGCTGGGCCGCCGGCTAGGAATCGCGGCGCTGCGCTGGCATCCTGCTGCGGATGCGGACCGGATTTCCGCCTTTTCGGTCGGAGGCGAACCTGCGCGCGGCAACGGTGGCGGCTCTGGCGTGGGCGCTGTTGGCGGGCGCCTGTTCGGCGCCGCCTGCGGGCGGTCCCCCGGCGCCGACGCTGCAGAGCGTCTTTGGCGGAGAGCGCTTCGATGTCGAGCTCGAATTGCCCGGAACCGGAGTCCTGCGCAGCCGGGCCGAGGCCCGGCTCTCGGGCCAGGACTTGACCTTGGTGCCGCGTCCGTTTGCGCCTCCCCCGCGCAGCGGACCGAGCCAGGTGCCGCCCAGCGCCCCCTGGGACCTCAGCGCCCGCCTCGGCACCCCCTTCAGCGGCGACCGCGCCGACAGCCTGCTCGGGCGCTTCTCCTCCGCGTTCTTGGAGGCGGAATTCGCCGGCCAACTCGATCCGCGCGGCCTGAGCGGCCAGCTCGGTTCCGCCGAGGACCAAAGCGCCGGGCGCCTGCTGGCCGTGCCCAGCGCCGGCGGAGGGCCGTACAGCTACGCCGATCTGGCCCGGCGCGTGGAGGCGGCCGCCCGGGGCGCCTGGGTCGAGGTCCGGCGCCTCGAGCTGAACCCTTGGCGGACGTTTGTCGAGGACCTGCAGCGCGGCTTCGCCAGCGCCCAGGACGACGTGGAGGCCTGGCTGTGCTTCGAGCGCGCGCGCAAGGAGCTCGGCGCGCCGGCGCTCGAATTGACCCGCGCGGCCCCGGCCCCAGCCTCCCCGGCCGAAAACGCGGGTCCGCGATCCCTGCCCGCGGATTGGGTCTGGGCCAGCCCAGCGGCCCTATCCAGCCTGGCACGCATCGATGCCGCCTTCGATTCCTGGCCCCTCGAGACCCGCGGAGCCGTGCTCGATCTGCGCGGCAGCGGGCCCGCGGATCTGCAGCTCGCGCGCCTGCTGGCCTGGTTGGGCCTGCCCGCGGAAAACCTCGGAATCCTCGCCAGCCAGGGCTATTTCCGCGGCGGTCGCGAGCTGGACGAGCCCGTGGCCAGCCGCTCGCCCGAGAGCCTGTTCGAGCTGCCGGCCGGGGGCTGGCCGGCGCGCTTGCGCCTCGACCCCGGCGCCCTGCCGCCGAACCGTTTGGCGCGCCCGCGCCTGGAGCTCATCTTGCTGCTCGATCGCAGCAGCGGTCCGACGGCCCTGGCCCTCTCCGTGGCCCTGAAGCAGGCCGGGCGCGCCCGCCTGGTCGGCCGCACCCCCGAGCGCATCGGCGAGGTGCGGCGCGCGGTGGCCCTCGGGGATGGCTTCGCCCTGCTGCTGCCGGTGGCCTACTTCCTGGATAGCGGCGGCAAGCCGCTGCTCGAAACTCGCCTGCCCCTGGACATGCCCGCCGAAGCCCCCCGCGAGTGCGAATTGGCGGCGGTCGGCCTGGCGCTTTGACGGCCGGAGATACGCCGGCGGGGCGGGACCGGCGGCCTCCCGGCGCCCCGGGCCGCGCCCGGGTGCTCGGCCCCACCCCGGGGTGCGAGCCGAACCGGTGCAGGGGGTCGCTGCGGGACCTCGGGCAGCCAGCGGGCGGTCTTCCGCGCAGGGCCCGGCCGGGTGTCCATGGGCACCCAGGGGTGCTTCCGGGCGCAGCGCGGCCCGCACCAGATCTGGCCGCGGGCGCGGGAGCCTCGACAGGCGCACGGGCACAGCCCCCCGCCGAGGGCCCGGGAGGCCGTTCCCGGCCCCGCGGCGGGAGCCGCTGGGCTCGGAACGCAGCGCAGGTCCCCCGAGGCCCGCTGCGGCGCATGCGGGGTCCTGGCGCGGCGCGCGGCGCCCGCTCGCACGGGGAACCTGCGATCAGCGCCATCGAGCCCGCCGGCGCCCGCGCGACGCGGCCTGCGGGCCGGAGCCAAAGAACCGGATCCCCCGGGGAGCGGGCGCGGTGGCGGTCTATACTGCTCAGCCCGCTCGTCCGGGCTGGAACGATCCCATGCAGCGCTCCTACGCCCGCGGGCTGGCCGATCCGCGGCCGATCCGCTTCGAACGCCATTTCACCCGCCACGCCCCGGGCTCGGTGCTGACCCACTTCGGCGAGACGCGCGTGCTCTGCACGGCCCAGGTGGTCGATGGCGTGCCTCCCTTCCTGCAGGGCAAGGGGCGCGGCTGGCTGACGGCGGAGTACGGCATGCTGCCCTCGGCGACCCAGGGTCGGCGCGCCCGCGAGCGCGCCGACCGCCCGGACGGCCGCAGCGTGGAGATCCAGCGCCTGATCGGGCGCGCGCTGCGCTCGATCTTCCGCGCCGACTTGCTCGGCGAGCGCACGATCTGGGTCGATTGCGACGTGCTGCAGGCGGACGGCGGCACGCGCACCGCGGCGATCACCGGCGCCTGGGTGGCCCTGTGCGACCTGTGCAGCGACCTGGAGAAAAAGCGGCGCCTGCGCGCCTGGCCCCTGGCGGACCAGGTCGCAGCCCTGTCGGTCGGAGTCGTGGACGGGCAGGTGCTGGCCGACCTCGACTACGCCGAGGACAGCCGCGCCCAGGTGGACATGAACCTGGTCATGACCGCTTCCGGGCGCTTCATCGAGGTCCAGGGAGCCGCCGAGGGCGAGCCCTTCGAGGCCAGCCAGCTGCAGGGCCTGCTGGCCGTGGGCCAGGCGGGCCTGGCGCGGCTGTTCGCCGCCCAGCAAGCCGCCCTGGGGCAGGTCGAGCCCGCCGCTGGAGCCCGCCCATGAGCGGCCTGCGCCTGCTGCTGGCTTCGGGCAATCCGAAGAAGTTGGCGGAGCTGCGCTCGATCCTGTCCAACTCCCTGGCCGGAGCCTTCGAACTGCTGACGCCGTCCGAGGTGGGCGGGCTGCCCGAGGTCGAGGAGACCGGCGTGACCTTCGCGGCCAACGCGATCCTCAAGGCCCACTCCGGGGCCCTGGCGAGCGGCCTGGCCTGTCTGGCGGACGATTCCGGCCTCGAGGTCGACGAGCTGCTCGGGGCCCCGGGCGTGCGCTCGGCACGCTACGCCGGGGAGCGCGCCAGCGACGAGCAGAACCGCGCCAAGCTGCTGGCCGAACTGGCCGGCGTGCCCGCCGGGCGGCGCCGCGGGCGCTTCGTCTGCAGCCTGGCTCTGGTGCTGCCGGACGGCCGCCTGGCCGGGCTCTGGAACGGCCGCATCGAGGGCCACATCGCCCTGGCCGAGCGCGGCAGCGGCGGCTTCGGCTACGACCCCCTGTTCTCTTGCGCGGAGGGCCCGGCCAGCCTGCGCGAGCGCACCTTCGCCGAGTTGAGCCCCGCCGAGAAGGCCCAGATCAGCCATCGCGGCCGCGCCCTGGCCGAATTCGCCCGCGACCTGCCCAGCCTGTTCGGATCGCTCCAGACCTGACCGCGCGCACAGCCCCGCCCCCGAGCCCCCGTGGACCCCGCTTTCATCCGCAACTTCTGCATCATCGCGCACATCGACCACGGCAAGTCGACCCTGGCCGACCGCATCCTCGAGCTGACCGGCGCGGTCGAGAAGCGCAAGATGCGCGACCAGCTGCTCGACGGCATGGACCTCGAGCGCGAGCGCGGCATCACGATCAAGGCCCACGCCGTGACCGTGTACCACAGCGTGGGCGGGGTCAAGTACCAGCTGAACCTGATCGACACCCCCGGCCACGTGGACTTCAACTACGAGGTCCAAAAGAGCCTGCAGGCCTGCGAGGGTGCGATCCTGCTGGTCGACGCATCCCAGGGCGTCGAGGCCCAGACCGTGGCCAACGCCTACCTGGCGGTCGAGGGCAACCTCGAGATCCTGCCGGTGCTCAACAAGATCGACCTGCCCCACGCGCGCCCCGAGCAGGTGGCCGAGGAGATCGAGAACTCCCTGGGCATCGACGCCACGGACGCCCTGGCGATCTCGGCCAAGACCGGCGTGGGCGTGCCCGCCGTCCTGGACCGCATCGTGGCCAAGGTGCCGCCCCCCAAGGGCAAGCCCAGCGAACCGCTGCGCGCCCTGATCTTCGACGCCGTCTACGACGACTACCGCGGTGTCATCGTCTACCTGCGCGTGGTCTCCGGCACGATCGCCGAGGGCCAGCGCATCGAGATGATGGGCACGCAGAAGGTCTACGAGGCCAACGAGATCGGCCGCTTCACCCCGGAGATGCTGCGCTGCAAGCAGCTCTCGGCCGGCGAGGTCGGTTACTTCATCTCGAACATCAAGGCCCTGGGCGACGTGCGCGTGGGCGACACCCTGACGGTGCACAAGGGGCCGGCGGTCGAGATGCTGCCCGGCTACCGGCCGGCGCTGCACATGGTCTACGCCGACTTCTACCCGACCAACAACAGCGATTTCGAGAAGCTGCGCGAGGCCTTCGAGACGCTCAAGCTTTCCGACTCTTCGCTCGATTTCGTGCCGGTCACCTCGGAGGCGCTGGGCTTCGGCTTCCGCTGCGGCTTCCTGGGCCTGCTGCACATGGAGATCATCCAGGAGCGCCTGGAGCGCGAACACGATCTGGACCTGATCCAGACCGCGCCCACGGTCACCTACCGGATCCGGCTGCCGGACGGCGTCGAGCAGGAGATCCACTCGCCCGGGCAGCTGCCCACGCCCGACAAGTTCGAGCAGATCCTCGAGCCGATCGCGCGCGTCTCGATCATGGTGCCCGCCGAATACATCGGCGTGGTGATGCAGATCGCCGTCGAACACCGCGCCCGCTACGTGCGCCAGGAGCACCTTTCGGCCCAGCGCCTGCAGCTGCTGTTCGACATCCCGATGGCCGAGATCATCTACGACTTCCACGACAAGCTGAAGTCGGGCACGCGCGGCTTCGGCACGATGAACTACGAGCTCTCGGGCTACGAGGCCGACGACCTGGTCAAGCTGCGCATCCTGGTCAACGGCGCGGAGGTCGACGCCCTGTCGACGATCGTGCACAAGAGCCAGGCGGACACCCGCGGGCGGGCGATCATCCGCAAGCTGCAGAAGGAGATCCCGCGGCACCTGTTCGAGATCCCGATCCAGGCCGCCACCGGCAGCCGCATCATCGCCCGCGAGACGATCCGCGCCCTGCGCAAGGACGTGACCGCCAAGTGCTACGGCGGCGACATCACCCGCAAGCGCAAGCTGCTCGAGAAGCAGAAAGAGGGCAAGCGCCGCATGCGCGCCGTGGGCAACGTCGACATCCCCCAAAAGGCCTTCCTGGCCGTCCTCGGCAGCCAGGACGACGGCTGACGACCCGGATCGCGCGCACGCAAGCACGGCAGCCCATCGCGCGCAAATCCCCGACAACCAGGCAGCCGGCGACTCGCGCCCCAGGCGGGCCGCCGGCCGGCACGCCCCGCTCAGCCGCCCCGCTCAGCCGCCCCCCCCCGCAGCCCCCTCCGCAGCTCCCCATGGCAGCAGCCCCGAGCCAGCCCAAGCCGGTCGCTTCGTCCAAGCCCTGGCGCGACAACATCGAGGCCCTGACGATGGCCATCGTGCTGGCGCTCTTGCTGAAGGTCTTCCTGGTGGAGGCCTACAAGATCCCCACGGGCTCGATGCAGCCGACCTTGATGGGCTTGGCGGATCCGATCGCGGCCCGCGCCGGGGTGCACGTCAGCGACCGCATCCTGGTCGACAAGCTGAGCCCCTACCTGCGCGACCCGCAGCGCTTCCAGGTGGTCGTCTTCCGCTATCCGCTCGATCGCTCGAAGAACTTCGTCAAGCGCATCTGCGGCATGCCCGGGGAGCAGTTCCGCATCCACAACGGGGACCTGTGGCAGCGCACCGACGGGGAACAGCCCTGGCGCATCATCGAGCGCCCCGAGCGCGTGCTGTCGGCGCAGCTCAAGGCGCTGCTGCCCAGCTCCGGCGGCAACAGCCCCTGGGCCCGGCTGTCCGGGGCCGACGGCTGGCAGCTGGCGCCGCGCTCGATCGCGGCGCGCGGCGACGGCCTGCTGCGCTTCGGACAGGCCGATGCGCCGATCCTCGACCGGTACTACGACGGCTATCCGGAGGCGGTGCGCCACAAGCTGCCCGACCTCAACCCGCGCGAGAGCAACCAGCGCGTCGGCGACCTGCGCCTCGCGGGCCGGGCTGCGGCGCTCGAAGGCGAGGCCCTGCTGGAGATCGAGCTCCAGGACGGCAGCAGCCGCATCTTTTTCGAACTGCCCGGGCCCGCGGCCGCGGAGCAGGCGCGGCCGGCGATCCGCCTGGAGCAGCGCTCGCCCCTGGGGAGCCGGATCGGGGAAGCCCAGCGGTTCGAAGCCGAGGCGGCCTGGCGCTTGCCGGTCGGACGCCCGATCGCCTGGCGCGTCGAGAACATCGACGACCGCGCGCGCCTGTGGATCGATGGCGAACTGTTGGCCAGCGCGGATGTGCCGCCCCAGGAGGAAGCCGACAGCCGCGTGCGCATCGCCTCGCGCGGCGCCGGCGTCGACCTGAGCGAGCTGATGCTCTGGCGGGACATCCACTACCTGACCGGCGAGAAGCACTCCGAATACCAGATTCCCCCGGGGCAGTACCTGGTGTTGGGCGACAACACCCAGGACTCGAGCGACAGCCGCGAGTGGAGCTTCGTGCGCTATCGCCGCGCGGGTTCCGAGCAGGAGGCGCCCGGTTCGAAGCTGCTGCGGGGCAACCTCCGCCAGGGCCAGAATCCGCTGTTCCTGGGCAACGTCACCTGGCTCGAGGACGAATGGGGCGAGCGCCACGCGCTGGCGGTCGAGGGCGCACCCATGCCGCCCGCGGACCAGCCCACCGAGCCGGTCCAGGGCTTGCCGCCGGAGGCGGCGCCCTTCGTGCCGCGCGAGCTGATCGTGGGCCGCGCCATCGCCGTGTTCTGGCCCCTGCGGCCCCTGGAGGGCCTGTACCGCTTCAAGTGGGTGCGCTGAGCGCGGCCCGGCTCAGGGGAGCGGGTCCGCCAGGCGCGAGAGGTCGCTGACCTCGAGGAAGCGCCGCGCCAGGGCCTCCAGCCCGGCGGCGTCGGCGGAATCGAAGCGCGCCAGGCTGGGGCTGTCCAGGTCGAGCACCCCGAACAGGCGGCCGGCGTGCAGCAGGGGCACGACGATCTCGGAGCGCGAGCGGGGGTCGCAGGCGATGTGTCCGGGGAAGGCATGCACATCGGGCACGATCTCGGTGCGGCGCCGGCTGGCCGCAGCCCCGCACACGCCGCGCGAGAGCTCGATGCGGATGCAGGCCACGCCGCCCTGGAAGGGACCGAGCAGCAGCTGGCCCGCGCGCAGGAAGTAGAACCCGGCCCAGTTGAGGTCCGGCAGGCCCTGGAACAGCAGCGCCGCCAGATTGGCGGCGTTGGCCAGGCCGTCCCGCTCTCCGGCGGCGATGGCGTCGAACTGGGCCAGCAGTTCGGCGTAGGCGGCCGGCTTGGACAGGCCCGGGGTCGTCTCGAGGCGTTGCATGGGGAGCGGGGTCGCGGGGGGCGGGGGGGAGCATACGGACCGGGCGGGACGGGGTGCCCGGCAGCCGCAGCCCCCCGGGCGGCCCTGCCGGGGCCAAGACCGCGCCAGGGCGGCGGAGCGGGGTCCGGCCGGCCCAGGCGGCGCCCAGGCGGCGTCCCGGGCGGCCCAGGGGGGCCCGCGGGCGGCCGAGGTTCGGGTTTTCGGCCTCCCCGCGTGCGCCCCGGGGTCGCTTTTCTCTGGGAGAATTCAGGCCGCCCGCACGTCCCACCGCCCATGAAGCTGCTTGCTTGCCTAACCCTGGCCCTCGCCCCCCAGCTCGAACTGGGCTGGGAATTCGCCTACCTCGGCAGCCTGTGGCGGCTCCAGCTCGAAGGCGCGCCCGGCGCGCCCTTCGCGCTGCTGCCCTCCCTGGAGAGCGGCCCCACCAGCCTGCCCCTGCTGGGACCCGCGCGCCTGGCGGTGGGTCTGGACCTGCCCGACTTCTGGCAGGTGGGCCTGCTCGATGGCCAGGGGCGCGCCGCCCGGGACTTCGGCCTGCCCGTCAATCCGAACCTGGTGGGGCTGCCCCTGCGCGCCCAGGCCTTCACCTTCCCGGGTGCGCAGGGCCTGATCGATGCGCTCAGCGCGGCGGTCGAAGCCCAGGTCGGCAACCTGGGCCAGAGCCACCTGCAAAGCGGCGCGGTGCTCTGGCCGCGGCGCGACCACAGCGCCACGGAGCTGGCCGACGGCCGCGTGCTGGTCGTCGGCGGGCGCGCCCAGGGCCCCTGGCCCCTGACCCTCGAGCTGTTCGACCCGGCCAGCAACCGCTTCAGCGCGAGCCAGGCCCAGCTGCCCCAGGGGCGCGCGCTTCACACGGCCACGCGCCTCCCGGACGGCCGCGTGCTGATCGCCGGGGGCGTGCGCGAAGACGGCAGCGCCTACGCCAACGGGCTGCTCTACGACCCGGCCAGCGACAGCCTGAGCGCCCCGGTGCCCCTCGGGGCTCCGCGGGTCGGCCACAGCGCCACGCGTCTGCTCGACGGCCGCGTGGCCCTGGTCGGCGGCTCGACCGCGCACACCCTGTCCCACCCCCTGGGCTGGCCGGCGGTGGCGCAAAATCCCGCACCGGCCAACCTGGTGCTGTTCGATCCCCTGACCTCGACCGCAAGCCCGGGGCCGGCGCTGCCGCGGCCGCGCCTGTGGCATTCGAGCGTGCTGCTCGGCAACGGGCAGCTGCTGGTGGTCGGCGGCCTCGAGGCCGGCGCGGCGGGCCTGGCCACCAGCGCGGATTGCCGCCGCTTCGATCCCCAGAGCGGGCAGTGGTCGGCCGCGGCCCCCCTGCCGGCGCCGCGGGCCCTGCACGGCCTGGTGGGCACCGCCGACGGGGGCGCCCTGGCCATCTCGGGCGCCGAGGTCGATGTCGCTGCGGGCAGCCTGGCGGGCAAGCTGCAGTGCTGGAGCTTCGCCGGCGGGACCTGGACCTCGCGCCCGGACAGCCTGGGCATCATCATCGGCGGCGAGGAGCAGTGTCTGCCGCGGCGCCCGATCCCCACACCGTCGCCGGTCCCGGGGGGCACGCCGGGCGACCTGATCGAGACGGGTCCGGTGATCGTTTACTTCGCCGGCGGCGGCTATTCCAGCGTCGATCTGGGCAGCGGCGCCGCCACCACGGGAACGGCTTTTTTCGCGATCGATCCGGCCTACAGCGCCTGGAAGCCCGCCGCCCAAGCGCTGGTTGGGCGCCAAGGGGAGAGCTTCACCAGCTTGGACCAGACCGTGCGTTGCCTGCGGGTCGGCGCGGCGAACGCGCCCGGCGATCCGGGCGCCGAGACCACCGTGCTGCGCTGGTGGCTCCCCTGACGGGCCGCCGAGCGATCGATGCGGGCTGAGCCCGGCCCCCGGGCCGACGACGCACCCCGCTCTGACCGCCCGCGCTGCTCAGCGCCAGGGAGCCGCCGCGCGCAGGCCGCGGTGCTCGCTGCGCTGCTCGGCCGGGGGCGCCAAGCGGGTGCGGGGCCGAGCCAGGCGCAGGGCCAGCTCGCGCTCCTCCGGCGAAGGGCCGGCGGAGTGATAGCCGCCGCGCACCACGTGGCGCCGCAGGGCCTGCAGGCCCGCCGGCTGGCGCAGCGCGTTCGGCCCCACCAGCGGGTCGGTGTACTCGCCGAGCGGGTCCAGACACCATTCGGCCACGTTGCCGAGCAGGTCGAACAAGCCGAAATTCTCGGCGGGGCGCGAGCCGACCGGCGCGGGCGCGGCCTGCTCCAGCACGGCCAGCTCGAACAGGCGCTCAGGCTGCTCGCCCCAGGGGAAGCGGGCGTCGCTGCCGGCCAGGGCCGCGAACTCCCACTGGGCTTCGGTCGGCAGGCAGAGCCCGTGGTGCTCGAGCAGCGTCTGGGCCTCGGCCCAGGTGATCGATTCCATCGGCCAGCGACCGTGGCCCGCGCCGGCAAAGAAGGGGGGCGCCCGGCCGCCCAAGGCGCGCCATTGCGCCTGGGTCAGCTCGTGCTTGCCGAACAGGAACGGCGCCAGCCGGACGGCATGGCGCGGGGTCTCGGCGGACAGCGCCAGCTCGTCCTCGCGGCCGAGCTCGAACTCGCCCCCCGGCAGCAGCACCAGGATCAGGGCGCCGTCCTCGGCATGCGTCAGCTGGCCCGCCGCAGCGCGCGCGGGCAGCGCGCCGCTGCGCAGGAGCGCAAATTCCTCCAGCCCCGAATCGGGATCCGGGCCGACCGGCACCAGGCCGAGCTGGGGGCGGAGCGCTAGCCCCGCGAAGCGCGGATCCGCCGCGATCCGGGCCAAGGCCTGGCGCCAGCTCTCCGCCGGTTCTTCGAGGCTCAGGCGCCGCACGGCCCGGGCCCAGTCGCGGCGCGCGCGCACCGCCGCCAGGCTGCCCTGCGGGCCGGCGAATTCCTCGAGCGCCTGGACCAACTCGCGCAGGCGCTCGTGGCGCCAGCGGCGATCGGGGTCGTCGAAGGTGAACCCGGCGATCTGCTGGAGCAGGTCGACGCGGGGGCGCTCCCCCAGGCGCTCGGCTTCGGCGTCGAGCTGCGCCAACTGCGCCCGATGGGCGGGCGCCCGCTCGAGCAGGGCCTCGGCGCGCGCGAGCCAGGCTTCGAAATCCGGCAGGCGCTCCGGCGTTTCGGGCCAGAGCTCGAACTCCGCCTCCGCGCGCGCTTCGCCGACCAGCTGCAGGTCGTAAAAGCGCAGCGCCCGGGCGCGCTCGCGGCCGCGCACCTCGAAGGTCGCCGCGGTGCCGAGCAGGACCGCGGCCAGCAGGCCGCCCAGGGCCCAGGCCAGGCGGCGGTTGCGCTGGGTCCACTTGCGCAGCTCGGCCCAGCCGCCGCTTTCGTAGGCGCGCACGACGCGGCCCTCCAGGAAAGCGCGCAGATCCTCGGCCAAGGCCAGCACATCGGGGTAGCGCTGGCCGGGATCGGCGGCCATGGCACGCTCGGCGATCGCGATCAGCTCCGCCGGCGCGCGCGGTGCAAGCCGTTCGAGCGGCGTCGGCAGGGCGCTGGCGGCGCGCGCCAGCACCGCGCGCGGGCTGCTGTCCGCCCCGGGGCCGAGGTGCGGCGGCTGCCCGCTGAGCAACTGGTACAGCATGGCCCCGAGGGCGTAGACGTCCAGGGCGGGGCCGCTGGCGCCCGGTTCGCCGCGGGCCTGCTCGGGCGCCATGTAGGCCGGGGTGCCGAGCACATCGCCGGCCCGCGTCAGCGCCGCGTCGTCCGGCGCCCCGGGGCCGTCGGGCTCGCCCGCTGCGGGCCGGTGCAGCGGCTGCCCTTCGGGCTCCCCGAGCCGGCGCGCCAAGCCCCAGTCCATCACGTAGGTTTCGCCGAAGGCGCCCACCATCACGTTGGCCGGCTTGAGATCGCGGTGCACGATGCCCCGGGAATGCGCGTAGGCCACCGCCTCGCAGACGCGCAACAGAACCTGCGTGGCGCGCGCCAGGCTCCAGCCGCCTTGATTCGCTCGCGCGCGCGGGATCAGCGCCTCGAGCGTGTCGCCGCGCACGCGCGCCATCGTGAACCACAACCCCGCGGGGCTGCTGCCGAGCTGGTGCACGGCGACCACGCCGGGGTGGTCGAGGCCCCCGGTCAGCTTGGCTTCCGCCAGGAAGCGGCGCTGGGCGGCGGCGGGCGCGCCCGCCGGCAGCACCTTCATCGCCAGGGGCCGCTCGAGTTCGCGGTCGAAGACCGCGAACACGCGCCCCATGCCGCCGCGCCCGATCTCCCCCTCGAGCGCATAACGCGCCACCTCGGGGGGCGCGCCTGCGCCGCCGGCGCGCGCCAATCCGGCTTCGGCGCGCAGGCACAGGGCGGCCAGACGGCGCACCTCGGCCGCCAACTCCGGCGCGCACCCGGCCAGCAGCGCCTCGAGGTCGCCGGCTCCGGCCTCGCGCTCGACCAGAAAGCGCGCGAGCAGCTCCTCGGCCTGCCCGTCGAGCGCGCTCATGCCTGTGCGGATCCCGGCTGCTGGCCCAGGGCGCGGCCCAGGTCGATCAGGGCGCGGGCGTGCAGCATGCGCGCGGCGCCTTCGCTGGGCAGCCCCAGCTCGCGGGCCACGTCGGCCCAGGGCAAGCCGCGGCCGCGCAGCTCGATCGCGCGGGCTCGTTTGGGGTCCAGGTCCCGCAGGGCAGCCGCCAGGCGCTCGGACTCCTCGCTCGCGGCGGCCTGGCTGGCGGGCCCCGCCCCGGGCGCGGCCCCGGCCTCCCGCTCGAACAGCCCGAGCCCTTCGGGATCCAGGGAGGCTTCGCGGCGTTCGCGGCCGGTCTCGCGCTTTTGGGCCGCGTGGAACTTGGCCAGGTCGCGCAGCCGGTTCTCGACCACCGCCGCAAGCCAGGCGAGCAGCCCCTCACGATCCGCAAAGCCCGCCTTCGGAAGGCCGTGCAGCGCGTGCAGCAGCGCTTCCTGGACCACATCCCCGGACTCGTGGTAACGGCGCAATCCGCCGCCCAGGCGCCCGCGCACGATCGCCAGGACCGGCTCGTACACGGCGGCGAAGAAGCGCTCCCGGGCCGCAACGTCCCCGGACTGGGCGGCGGCCAAGAGCTGGATCAGCCCGGGGTCGGGTCGCTTGTCCATGGGCCCCGATCCTATGCGCGGGCGAGAGCGGGACGGGCGCGCGAGTCAAGCCCCGGGCGCTGTCCAAATCGTGGCCCCGGAAGCCTCGATTCCACAGGTTGTCCACAGCTCTCCGCCGGCCGCGGCGGCCCCCGGGACGCCCCGCCCCCCCCGGTGACGCCCCGGAGGTCAAGCGCCCATAAAGCGGGCATGAACAGCCTAAGTCATTCCAGGGCAAGGGTTTAGAGCCGAACATAGCCTCGACACCTCCGCCCGGGCTCGCAGCGCTGTCGCCCCTGGGCCCGATTGTCCAGATTCGAAGCCGTGCCCCAGGCTCAAGAAAAATTCCAGATCCCCAGGTTATCCACAAGCGCTCCACAGGCGCGCAGGGCGGCCGCGCCGGGCCGCGGCGGCGGGCGCCGCCGCGGCCGGCCTGCGCTGCGGTCTAGGCCCGGCCGGGCCCCGATCCGACGCGGCTTCCCGGGTGGGCCAGCGGGCGCCGGGGGCCCGCGGTGGACGCGCCCCCGGGGCAGCCCCCCCGCGGCGGAGGTCCGGGGCGCCGGAGCGCTATGCTCGCCCGGATGCCCGCAGCCGAACCGCAAACCGCCGAAGGCTCCGCCCTGCTCGAGGTGGTCGGCCTGCAGAAGAGCTACCGCGGTCGCCGGGTGGTCAACGGGGTGTCCTTCGAGGTCTCGCCCGGAGAGATCGTGGGCCTGCTGGGCCCCAACGGGGCCGGGAAGACCACCAGCTTCCGCATGGCGGTGGGCCTGGTGCGCCCGGACCAGGGGGAGGTCCGCCTGGGCGGCGTCGAATGCTCCAGGCTGCCGATGTTCCTGCGGGCGCGGCTGGGCATGGGCTACCTGCCCCAGGAGCCCTCGGTGTTCCGCAAGCTGGGCGTGCGCGACAACCTGCTGGCGGTGCTCGAGACCCTGGGCATCGACCGCGCCGAGCGCCGCCGGCGCTGCGACGAGCTGATCGGCGAACTCGACCTGGGCCACCTCGGCAACAACCCGGCCGACACCCTCTCCGGCGGCGAACGCCGGCGCCTGGAGATCGCCCGGGCCCTGGCGGCGCGGCCGACCCTGCTGCTGCTCGACGAGCCCTTCGCCGGGGTCGACCCGATCGCGGTCGAGGAGATCCAGAGCATCGTGTCCAAGCTCCGCGCCCAGGGCATCGGCGTGCTGATCACCGACCACAACGTGCGCGAGACCCTGCACTCCACCGACCGCGCCTACATCATCCACCAGGGCAAGATCCTGCGCCAGGGGACCGCCGCGGAGCTCGTGGCCGATCCGGAGGTCCGCAGGGTCTACCTGGGCAGCAGCTTCGACGCCCCGCTGACCGGCTTGATCGGCGGGGAGCCCGCGGCCCCCGTGGCCGGCGCGGAGGGCGCCGGCGGGGAGCCCGGTCCCCGCAGGGCCCGCGGGCAGCGCGGCCCGGGCCGTTGAGCGCCGCCCCGGCGCGCGGCTACCCTATCCGCCCCCTTGGGCCGTCCCTGGCCCGGGCCCGTCCCCCTAGCGCCCGAAACCGATGAAACTGGTCGCCCTGGTCAAGCGCGTGCCGACCACCGACGCCGTGGCGCGAGTCAGCGCCGACGGCAAATCCCTGGATGCCAGCGGCCTGCAGTTCATGCTCTCGTTCTACGACGAGATCGCCGTGGAGCAGGCGGTGCTGCTCAAGGAGAAGCACGGGGGCGAAGTGACCGTGCTCAGCCTGGGCCCGTCCGACGTGCAGAAAGAGCTGCGCGAGTGCCTGGCCAAGGGCGCCGACAGCGCCGTGATCCTCAAGGACGAGACCTGGTCGAGCCGCGACGCGCGCTCCACCGCCAAGGCGATCGCCGCCAAACTGCGCGGGCTCGGGGCCGACCTGATCCTGGCGGGTCGCGTCGCCACGGACCGCGACAACGCCTCGGTCGGACCGATGATCGCCGCCGAACTGGGCATCGCCTGCGTCACCGATGTGGTCGAGCTCTCGATCGAAGCGGGCCAGGGCATCGCCAAGCGCGAAAGCGAGGCCGGGCTCGAAACCTACCGCTTCCCGCTGCCCGCCCTGATCACCTGCCAGAAGGGCCTGGCGGAGCCGCGGCTCTCGAACCTCAAGGGCATCATGGCGGCCAAGAAGAAGCCGCTGGAGGAGGTCCCGGCCGAAGCGGTCGCCTCCCAAGCGCAGGTGCTCAAGCTCGAGCTGCCGCCGCCGCGCCCGGCCGGGCGCATCCTGGGCGAGGGCGCGGCCGCCGTGCCGGCCCTGATCGACGCGCTGGCCAACCAGTCCAAGGTGCTCTGACCGGCCCCCCGTCCCGCCCGCACCTGCGCGCGGGCCCGCCGCGGCCCGACGCCACCCGCGCAGGCCCCCGGCGGACCCCTCCGAACCCCGATTCCCATGCCGACCATCGCCGTTTTCGTCGAGTGCCAGGGCGCCGCCCCGCGCCGCGCCTCCCTCGAAGCCCTGGGCGCCGCCCGCTCCGCGGGGGGCCCCGTGATCGCGATCCTGGCCGGCCCGGAGGCGGCCGCCGCGGCCCCCCACACGCCCTGCGACAAGGCCTTCGTGCTGGCCGGCGCCGGCAAGAGCCCCGAAGGCCTGGCCCGCGACCTGGCCCGGATCGCCAAGGCCGAGGGCGCGGTGGCCTTCCTGTGCAGCGACACCTCGGTCGGCCGCGACGTCGCCCCGCGGGTCGCCGCGCTGCTCGATTCGACCCTGTTCAGCGGCTGCACGGGCTTCAAGGCCGTCGGCGCGGGCTTCGAGGTCACGCGGCCCTGGCTGGCGGGCAAGCTGATCGCCACCCTGGGATCCACCGGCCCGGTGCTGTGCGCGACCCTGCGCCGCAACACCTACCCGGTGGCCAGCGGCAGCGCCGGCAGCGTGCAGGCCGCCGATGCGAGCACCGACTTCAAGGCCGTGCTGGAGGGCATCGCCGCCAAGGTCGGCGGCAAGCTCGACGTCTCCGAGGCCCCGGTGGTGATCTCGGGCGGCCGCGGGCTGCAGGCGCCGGAGCACTTCAAGATCCTGGAGGACCTGGCGGCCGCCTTCGGCAACGCCGCCGTGGGCGCCTCCCGCGCGGTGGTCGACATGGGCTGGCGTCCCCACGGGGACCAGGTCGGCCAAACGGGCAAGACCGTCGCGCCGCAGCTCTACATCGCCGTGGGCATCTCCGGCGCGATCCAGCACCTGGCGGGCATGAAGACCTCCAAGGTGATCGTGGCGATCAACAAGGACAAGGACGCGCCGATCTTCAAGCTGGCCGACTACGGCCTGGTCGGCGACGCCTTCGAGATCGTGCCGGCCCTGACCAAGGCCGTGGCCGCCTTCCGCGCCCGCGGCTGACGCCCGGCGCCCGGGGCGGGCGCCCCGGGCGACCCGCCCCGGGGCCTTGGGCCCGGCGCGAGCCGCGTCCCCAAAGCCCGGGCGGCGGCTCTGCCCCGGCGGCGGCTCTGCCCCGGCGGCGGCTCTGCCCCGGCGGAGCGCCGGGGCCACCCGGGGGCCGTCCCTGCAGCCCGGGGCCCCGGGGCCCCGGGGCCCGAGCGGCCTCGGGGTGAGGCAAAGATTTTTCCTGGATCGGATTGGAATGGGCGCGCGGCAGGGGGCTGGCCAGGGCGCGCGGGGGCCCCGAGGGGCCCGCTGGCACGGCGCGGCGGGGAGGATGATCCGGCCCGAAATGGACAGCGGGAAGACCGTCGCGGACGCCCCGGATGGGCGGCGCGGGGGCGGGCCAGGACGGGGCAGGGCAAGATCCCAGGGCTCCCGTTAGATTTTGGGGACCGGGTGAAACTCGTTTGGTTCTGCCCGGCCCGACACGCCAAGCCATCCCAGCACACAGACCATGCGAACCCTTGCGCTTCCGTGGATGATCGCCGCCGCCGCGCCGCTTCCCGCGCAGACGCCGATCACCGACACGCTCTACTCCGACCTGAACCTGACGCCGATCGGCGCCCCGATCGCGTCCGAGCCGACCGGCTTCATCGGCAACGGCCAGGTGGTCTACTTCGCGGCCGACCAGACCGGCACGGCCCGCGAGCTGTGGGTCAGCGACGGCACCGAGGCCGGGACACGGCCGCTCACCAGCAGCGGCTCCAACAACTTCGACAGCCTCTTCCCCGGCTCGGAGCAGTGGGGCGCGTTCGTGCCCGGGGCCGGCAATCGCTTCGTGTTCTGCGCCCAAAAGCTGCAGTTCGTGCCCAACTTCGAGCTCTACGTCGCCGAGGGTCTCGGTCAGCCGGCCAGCCTGCTCAAGGACATCTCGGGCTTCGACAACTCCTGGCCCCGGGACTTCATCACCCACGGGGGTCAGGTCTACTTCCTGGCGCGCGAATCCCAGACCGGCCTGGAGCTGTGGCGCAGCGACGGCACTTCGGCCGGCACCCAGCTGGCCGTGGAACTGCTGCCCGGCCCGGGTTCGCTGTTCACCGAGCAGTTCACCCAGCCGGGGTCCTTTCCGAGCGGTCACATCGCCAGCGCCGGCGCGCTGCTGCTGGCCGCGGGCCTGAACGGGGCGCAGGCCGAGCTGTACGCCACCGATGGCGCCTCGGCCCCAAGCTTGGTGGCGCAGTTCCCCGGCGGCTTCGACCCGCTCTTCTTCCGCCCCGACCGCTTCGCGCGCGTGGGCAATCGCCTGCTGTTCACCGTGCGCACCCCGGATGCGGCGGTCAACGGGGTCTGGGTCAGCGACGGCAGCCCCGCCGGGACCCAGCGCCTGCTGGCGGGCCGGCGCGTGCGCTGGGCGCGCTCCGATGGCAGCCGGGCCTTCCTGGCGGTGCTGGGCGGAGCGGGCGGGCAAGACGAGCTGTATGTCAGCGACGGCACCCTGGCCGGCACGCAGCTCCTGGCGGGCCAAGGCCTGCCCCTCGCGCAGCCCGGAGTCACCCCGGGCGTGTTCTTCGCGGGCAAGTTCTACTTCGCCGCCGAGGTCAACCAATCCCCCCAGGGCGCGGTCGGGCGGGAGCTGGCGGTCAGCGACGGCACCCCGGCCGGCACCGCGCTGTTCGCGGACCTGTTCCCGGGCGCGAACGGCTCGTCGCCGCGGGATTTCGGGGTCGATGCGGGCGGCTTCTACTGCTTCGCTGAACTGCCGGGAGTGGGCCGCGAGCTGGTGCGCAGCGACGGCACCCTGGCCGGCACGGCGCTGCTGCAGGACATCGTCCCGGGCCCGGCCTCCGGCAGCGCGCTGCCCACCCTGCAACCGAGCCAGCCCTTCGCCCTCTACGCGCCGACCTCGAACGGCCTGCTGTTCGCCTACGACGACACCCAGGCGGGACTCGAACCCTGGCGGCTCACGGCCCAGGGCGCCACGCCCCTGGCCAGCTTCCTGATGCAGACCAGCGCCGGCTCCATGCCGCAGGACCTGACGCGGGTCGGCGACCGCCTGTTCTTCACCGCCAAGACCGGCCCCGCTGCCCAGCGCGAGCTGTGGTGGCTGGACGCGGGCGCGGGCGGCCTGCCGCAGCGCGCGGAAGCCAGCGGCACCTTCGGCCTGGATGCCGGCAGCCCGGTGGCCTTCAACGGCGGCGTGGCCTTCTCCGGCAGCCTGCCGGGCGCCGGGAATCGCTACGCGGTCTGGTGGACCGCCGGCGGCGGAGCGCTGGTGCGGCTGACCGCGCTCGATCTGCTGGGCCCGGCCCAAGAGCTGGTGGACGCCGGCTCGCGGCTCTACTTCTTCGCCACGCCGGATGCCCCCAACGTGGGCAACGAGCTGTGGTGGAGCAACGGCGCTCCGCTCGCCGCCACGCTGCTCAACCTGTCGGCCGGCGCCGAATCGACGGCCCTGCCGAGCGATGCGGAGATGGTCGCCTTCGGGGCCGGCGTGGCCTTCCGCTGGAACGCGGGCAGCCACGGCCAGGGCACCGAGCTCGGGCTCAGCAACGGGGTCTTTGCGACGCGTATCGACATCAACCCGGGCGCGAGCTCGTCGAACCCGAGCCAGCTGACCCGCGCCGGCACGAAGTTGTTCTTCAGCGCGACCAACAACTTCGGCACCGAGGTCTGGGCCAGCGACGGCACTCCGATCGGCACCCAGCTGCTGATCGACTGGGCCAGCGGAGGGGCCGGCAGCAACCCGACCCAGCTGACCGCCGTCGGCAACCGCCTGGTCTGGGGCGCCAGCGTCATCCCCTGCTGCCCGATCGGGATCCCGACCTTCAGCCTGCTGGTCAGCGACGGCACCCCGGGCGGCACCCTGTCGGTGCTGCCGACCCAGTTGCTGGGCGCGGCCTCGGACGGCAGCCGGGCGCTGCTGCAGACCGGGAACGGCATCTACACCACCGACGGCACCTTCGCCGGCACCCAGCTCGCCTTGCCGAGCTTAGCGCCCGGAACCATCAACCCCTTCTTCGCCTCCAACGCGGGCGCGATCGCGGCCCTCGCCCCGGGGCTGTTTGCGCTGGCCGGGGTCTCTGGCGGTGGAAACAACCTGGAGCTGTGGATCTCGGACGGCACGATCGCCGGCAGCTTCCAGGTGGCCGACAGCCTGTTCGGGCCTGGCGGCAGCAGCCCCGGCCAGGGCGGCGAGATCGTGCGCGTCGGCGAGCAGGTGTTCTTCAGCGCCAACCTGCCCTGGACCGGGTCCGAGCTGCACTCCGTGGACTTCGGCGCGACGGGCGGAGCGATCGCCGCCGTGCAAGGCGCAGGCTGCGGCAGCGCCGCCAGCGGGCTGTCCGCCAGCGCAGAACCGCGGCTCGGTCAACCGCTCGCCTTGCAGGTCAGCAGCGCGGCTCCGGCCGCGCCGGTGGCGCTCTATTTCGACCTCGATCTGGCCCCGCTGGGACCGACCGGCGGTTGCCCGATCCTGCTGCCGAACGCCACGTTCCTGCTGGGCGGCACGACCGGCGCTGCCGGCCAGGCAACCTTCCCGTTGCTGATCGGCACCAACCCGAACCTGGTCGGGCAAGCGCTCTACCTGCAAGGGGCCGTGCTGGCGGTCGGCGAGCCGTTCCTGGGCCTGGTCAGCTTGACCAACGCCCTGGAGATCCTGATCGGACCCTGATCAGGCCGGCTGCGGGCCGCAGCGATGTTCGAAGGCGCGCGGCGTCCGGGGCGACCCGGGCGCCGCGCGTCCAACTTTCGGGAGCTCCAGCGGCGCGGCGGAGCCTGGGGTGCGGCCCGTCGGGAGCCCGTCCGGGGCCCCCCGCGCGCTGCTAGACTGCCCGGCGAGGTACCGCCCCATGACCGCCCTTTCCGTGCATCTCCCCGCTCGACGCTTGCAGGCCGGATGGCCGCTGCGCTGGCTCTCGCTTTCCCTGGCTCTGCTTGCGGCCCTGTGGGCCGGCGCCTGCTCGAGCGGCGGCGACAGCAATGCGCCCCAAGGCCTCGCCGGAACGCCGGTGGGCAATGACCTGCAGCTGACCTGGACCCCGGTGCCAGGGGCCAGCGGCTACAACGTCTACGTGGGCAATGCGGTGGGCTTCCCCCTCGATCCGGGCAGTTTCTTGGGGCTGGTCGCGGCGCCGCCGGCGGTGGTCAGCTTCAATCCGGGCGCCTCGGGAACCTTCGTGTTCGTGGTGGTGGCCGTGATCGACGGGGAAGAGGGCGCGCCCTCGGCCCCGTTCACGTATGAGCTGGTGTTGACCGGGCCCGACCCGTTCTTCGCGGCCCAATGGCACCTCGACAACACCGGGCAGCAGGGGGGCACCCCCGGCGAAGACGCCAACTGCGTGCCCGCCTGGAATGCGGGCGCCACCGGCCAGGGCGTGACCATCGCCATCGTCGACAACGGCCTCGAGCTGGCCCACCCGGACCTGTCCCCCAACGTGGTGGCCGGCTCCTACAACTACCTGAACGGCAGCAGCAATCCCGGGCTGGGCGACCACGGCACCGCCTGCGGCGGCATCGCGGCCGCAGCGGCCAACAACGCCATCGGGGGCCGCGGCGCCGCTTATGACGCCGACCTGATGGGCTTCGGGCTGCTGCTCAACAACACGAACAACAATTCCGCCGACGCCATGCTGCGCAGCAGCAACATCGTCGACGTGTCGAGCAACTCCTGGGGGCCGACCGACGGCACGGGCGGCCTAGCGGGTTCGCCGCAGGTCTGGCGCGATGCGATCGCCAACGGGGTCACCAACGGCCGCGGCGGACTGGGGCTGATCTACACCTGGGCGGCCGGCAACGGCGCCTTCGCCCAGGGCATCCCCGACGACGTGGACAACTCCAACTACGACGGGTACGCCAACTTCTATGGGGTGATCGCGGTGGGAGCGGTCGGCGACGACGGGCGGCGCGCCTTCTACAGCGAAGCCGGCGCCAACCTGTGGATCAGCGCGCCTTCGATGGGCGACAACAACCACGGCATCACCACCACCGACCTGACCGGCGCCGCCGGCTACAGCGATGGCGGCCCCGGCGACCTGTCGAACCCGGACTACACCGAGAACTTCAACGGCACCTCCGCAGCCTGCCCGCTGGTGGCCGGGGTGGCCGCCCAGATCCTCGACGCCAACCCGAACCTGTCCTGGAGCGACGTGCGCTTGATCCTGGCCGAGACCGCGCGCCAGAACGACCCCAGCCACCCGGACTGGACCACCAACGGCGCCGGCTTCGCCATCAACCACGACTACGGCTTCGGCGTGGTCGACGCGGCCGCGGCGGTGGCCTTGGCCGCCACCTGGACGCCGGTCGCCGACCTGACCCTGGTCCAGACCCCGCTGATCGGCGTCAACCAGGCGATTCCGGACAACAACACCACCGGGGTCAGCGTGCCGGTGACCGTGACGAACTCGGGCCTGAGCGCGCTCGAATTCGTGCACGTCTTCGTCGACGCCCCGAGCCACACCTTCTGGGCCGACCTCGAGATCACGCTGCAAAGCCCCGCGGGCACGATCAGCCGCCTGGCGGTGCCCCACGCCGCCGCCGGGGCCACCCCGCTGACCCCGCCCCTTTCCAACTGGCGCTTCGGCAGCGCCCGCCACCTGGGCGAAGCCGCCAACGGCACCTGGACCGTCCGGGTGCGCGACCTGTTGCCCGGCGACTCGGGCACCCTCGCCTCCGTGCGCTTGCAGTTCTACGGCCGTTGAGCCCAAGCCCCCACCCCATGCGCATCCAATCCTCCCTGCTGCCGCTGGCGGCGCTCCTGTGCGCCTGCTCTTCCTCCCAGCCCACGCCGCAAACGCCGACCGCGGCCCAAGGCGGAGGCCGCGACCTGTCGCGCCCCGGCCTGCCGGCGGAAGCCTTCGACAGGAACGCCCCGGCGCAGGCCGTCGGCGGACTCCTGCCGATGACCTGGCATGACGGCGAGCGGGAACGCCGGGCGACGCTGGACCCGCTGTTGATCGCCGAGTTCGAGCCCAGCCCGAACGCGGAGCAGCGTCTGCTCGCCGCGGAGCCGCGCGCCGTGCTCGACAGCCAGCCGGCGGCGGCCGTGCGCCTGTGGCGCGTGGGCCCGGGCACCGACGTGCGCCAGCTGGCGGCCGACCTGAACCGGCTGCCGGGCGGCCGGTTCTCGCCGGTCTTCTGGGACGGCACCGTGGGCTACAGCCAGCGCATGGCCCTGCCCGGCGGCGTGCTCGCCGGCTTCCCCGAGGACTGGAAGGCCGAGGAGGTCGAGGCTTACGCGCAGCAAAATGGCCTGGAGCTCGGCGCGCGCGTCGCCCCCGGCCTGGCCTCCTGGAACGTCGCCGCCCCCGCCGGGCTGCCGAGCCTCGAACTGGCCAACCGCCTGCGCGAAGGCGGCCCCCTGCGCTACGCCCACCCCAACTGGTGGACCGAAATGCAGACCCGCTGACCCGCCGATCCACGCCCGGCTCGGCCCGCCCCCGAGCCGGAACGCCGATAGGGACTCCCGGGCTTCGCCACGAACCCTGGACGAACCAACTCGAGCCTTTTGGCTCCGCGCGGCGGCGCCGCAGCAATGGGAAGCGGAACTTCCGTTGACAGCCTCCCTTTGTGGTTGCCGAACAAGATTTCGGCCCTGCTCACATACCTCCCGTTCGTTCAACAAAAACCGACAGGGCTTTCTCATGCAAGCAAAGCACCATCTGCCCTGCGGCTCAACAGCGCAGCCTTTCTGATCGGACCTACCCCATCGGCGGTTGCAGCGCCGCCTTCCTTCGGAGAGACCTGCTCCGCATAGACCTTCTCCACTGCCCGACCCTGCGGCAATCTGTGCGTGTATGCGACTGACGTCGTCAAGGGATCCACGCCTGACTGTGGAGGCTGTTCTTTGGTCTGGGGTGGATACGTCACGGACGCGATACCGCCAGTTCCATTCCCGCCGCCAGGTGCGCGCGTCGTCGGAGGCACATTCGGTGGCGCCTGCAACGCATCCACCCAGGGCACGATGAATCGCCCTCTTGGCGGGCCTATGCTGACCGTAGATTGGGGTTGCTCTGCCTGTGGCTCTGACTGTGGCTCTGCCTAGCATCTGCAAGGCCCACCCGAGCAGTGCATCGAAATAAACGGCATATCTGGACGCCACAGTGGCTACTGTAGATGGCTCAAACTCCGTTTCGAGGGGACACGCCCCCACTGATCCAGCTCGACCCGTAAGGAGCAGACCATGAAGACCTTCCTGATATCGCTTGCCCTCGGGGGTTTGATTTTGCTTTCAATTCTCGGTACGCGTCCGGCAAAAGAGATCGAGACCGCAGAATTTAGGCAGGGAGCTAGGCTGCAACAGGTTCAAGAGTCGGCTCGTCCACCGTCCGCCTCGCCGCCTGAGCACCGCCGAGAGGAGCCGATCGAAAGCGTAGCGCCGGCGACAGAGGACTCCCAATCGCCATCGGATTTGGCAGAGAGCGACCCCAGCAGCAAGGAGCAACAGGAGGAACATCCCTTTAACTCCCTCACTCGAGAGGCGCTTCTCGGGATGCAGGCGATCCTGCGAGACCAGTTCGTGCGTGCAAAGAATTTAGCGCTTTATTCTCAATGGAGATCGGGCATCATGCACACAGTGGCTCAAAGCATCAGCCCTGCGGGAAATGCCGGGTTCGCGCTGGAAGATACGGAGTATCCGATCATCCGTCAATACCGACTTGGCCATGATGGCTCGAGCCCTAATTGTGTAGAGGTGCGGCTGGAGCAGGGGTCCTATCCGGAGCTCTACCGGATGCGAGATGACCTGAGGGACATCGCAGCTGCCTTGAAGGCCAAGGGCTACGATCCCGTCTTGTCCCCCCTGTTCCCGCTCATGGGCACGGGCTTCAACTCCACCCTTTTGGGAGGCGAGTGAGCGGCCCGCACCGCGGCGCAGTTGGGCCCAGGGCCTCAAGCAACGCCTCCCGGCCCGTGGTGGGGAAGCTTGGGCACCCATCTGGGAGCCCAAGCAAAGGCGGAGAGGCGTCCCGGAACGCTCGGGCGCAGCCCGGGTCGATCAGCTCTCAGGCCGTCAGAGGGGCCGCAGCTCGATGGCGCGGAACTCGCACACCGCGCCTTCTGCCTGCAGGGCGATCTGCCCGGCCTGGGCGGTGCAGCCGCTGCCGAAGTTGACCAGGTCGCCGTTGACCCACACGGAGATCGTGTCGGAGCGGCATTCGATCTCCAGGAGGTTCCACTGGCCCGCGGGACGCTCGGAGCCGTCGGTCAGGTTGGCGATGCGGCGGGCGCGGTCGCCGTCCACGCCCCAGGTTTCCGGCGGGCCGCGGCGCGCGATCATGTCGGGCACGGCGATGTCCTCGCCGATGCACCAGAAGTCGCCGGCGTTGCCGCTGTGGAGCTGCACCTCGATCGACTGCGGGAACATGCCGTAGAGGCGCCGCGGGGTCGAAGCGTGCACCAGCACGCCGCAGTTGCCCGGCTGCCCCGGCCAGCGGTATTCGATCCGCAGGCGGTAGTCGCGGAAGGTGCCGTCGGTGATCAGGTGCCCCTCCGGGGAGCCCAGGCTGACCAACAGGCCATCGCGGGCCACGAAGGAGGGCGGCAGGTTGGGATCGCCGTCGGCCGCGGGCACGTCCACGGTCCAGCCCGACAGGCTCCGCCCGTCGAACAGCGGGATCGGCGCGGAGCGGGGTGCGGAGGCCGGAGCCGCGCAGGCGACCAGCGGCAGACACAGCAGCGGCGTGAGCGGGCGCATGGGTTCAGCCTGCCACGGGGCGGGGCGGGCTGTCGAGCGCAGGGCCGCGGGCCGTCCGGGGCGGAGCTCGAAGGCGGGCGATCCGCGACCCCAGCTGGCCGCCGCCGGGCGGCCCAGGGCCGGTCGGTGCGCCGGGCCCGGGGCCCTGGCCAGGGCAGCCGCTGCCGCTGCGAGGCCGCTCCGACGCGGCGCGGCCTGCCCCCCCCGCTCTCCGCCGGCGCCGGCTCCCCTACCATGGCGCCCCGGGCCCCATGCGTTCCGTCGTCCACGATGAACACCTCGAGCGCGACCACTGGTGGTTTCGCGCTCGGCGCCGCATTTTCGCCCGCTTCCTCGACCACCACGGGCTGCCCGCGGGCGCCGCGATCCCCTGGATCCTGGATCTCGGCCCGGGTTCCGGCGTCAACCTGGACGTGCTCGCGGCGCGAGGCCGGCTGGTGTCCCTGGACCTCTCGGCGCGCTCGCTCGAGACCTGCGCGGCGCTCGGGCGCCAGCTCGGGGCCACAACCGAGCTGACCCGCGCCGACGCCACGCGCCTGCCGTTCCAGAGCGGCAGCCTGCCGCTGGTCTGCGCCCTCGACGTGCTCGAGCACCTGCCCGACGACCGGGCCGCCCTGGCCGAAATCCGCCGCGTGCTGCGGCCCGATGGGCGGCTGCTGCTGAGCGTGCCGGCGCACCCCTGGATGTGGGGCCGCCAAGACGTGCTCGCCGAGCACGTGCGCCGCTACCGCCGCCGCGAGCTGACCGAGCGCCTGGAAGCGGCGGGCTTCGAGATCTTGAAGCTGAGCTACTTCAACACGCTGCTGTTCGCGCCGATCGCGCTCGTGCGGCTGCTGATGCGCCCGTTCCTGGCGCGCAGCGTGCAGCGCGGTTCGGACCTTTCCGTGCGCCTGCCCCTGGGCCTCGATGCGACGCTGTATTGGAGCTTCGCGGTCGAAGCCGGATGGCTGACGCGCCGCGACCTGCCGCTGGGCGTCTCGCTGTTCGGCTTGGCGCGGCCCCGGGCCCCCGCGGGGCGGAGCGGCGTTTGAGCCAGCCGGCGCTCGAATTCGAGGTCCCGCGCGAGCGCGCCGGCCAGCCGCTGGACGAGCTCCTGCTGGCCCACGTCCCGGGGCGCAGCAAGGCCCAGCTGCAGAAGCTGGTGCGCCTCGGGCGCGTGCTGGTCGACGGGCAGGTGCAGGCGCGCAGCCACCTGACCCTGCGGGCAGGGCAGCGCGTGCGCGTGTTCTTCGAGGCGCCGCCGAAACCGGCGCCCAGCGCCTCCGCCGTGGCCGCGGCCGCCGCAGCCGAAGTCGAGTGGCTGCACGTGGACGAGGCCCTGGTGGTGCTCAACAAGCCCGTGGGTCTGCTGGTGCAACCCAACGAAAAGCAGCAGCGCGACACGGTCGCGGATCTGCTCGTGCGCCGCTTCGGGCCGATCGAAGCGGCGCCGCGCGGCGAGAAGGCCGGTCTGGTGCATCGCCTGGACCGCGAAACGAGCGGCGTGCTGCTGGCGGCGCGCACGCGCGAGGCCCAGCTCTTCCTGGTCGACGAATTCCGCCAGCGGCGCGTCGAAAAGCGCTACCTGGCCCTGGTGCACGGCGTGCCCAAGGTGGATCGATTCGACGTGGACCTGGCCCTCGGCCAGCATCCGAAGTACGAGGATGTGCAGCGGCCCGATCCGCGCGGCGCGCCGGCCTTGACCCGCTGCGAAGTGCTCGAGCGCTTCCCGCGGGCCGGCGGCGGCGAGGGCCGGGCGCTGATCCTGTGCCGCCCGGAAAGCGGCCGCCGGCACCAGATCCGCGTGCATCTGGCCGCCGTCGGGCACCCGATCGTGGGCGACAAGCTCTACCGTCCGGAGGGCCGCTCCTCGGCCTCCAAGGAGCTGGCCAGCCACGCCCTGCACGCGGCCGAGATCCGCGTGCGCCATCCCCTGACCCAGCGCCCGCTGGAATTCCGCGCGCCCCTGCCGGAGCCCTACGCGCGCCTGCTCGACTCCCTGCGCCAGGAGCGCTGAAGGAGCGCGCAAAAACTGCGGCCCCACGGGCGGGTGAGTCCGCTCGCGGATCGATCATGAGCTGGGCGCGGGCCGCACCCCCCGCGTTCGCACGGGAACGGCGAATCGGCCTTGGCCCAGGGCCCAGGGCGGGGAGGCGGGTCCGCGGGGCGCCCGGGGCGCCCCTTTCCGCCGGCCTGCGCCTACCAGCGGTGGAAAGCCGGATGGCCTTCCTTGACGGCCACGAACAGGCCGCGGCAGGTGGCCGTGACCAGCCCCTTGGCCTTCAGCTCGCCCTCGACCCAGGCCCGGTCCCCCTGGGCCTCGACCACCCGCGCGACCAGCTCGAGGGGCCCGTCGGTGGGCGTCGGCCGCTTGAGCTTGATCGTGTATTCCGCGGTCACCGTGCAGGGCGGCGTGGGCTCGCCCCGCGCGTTCATCAGGTGCCAGGCGGCGGTCCAGTTGCAGTGGCAATCGAGCAGCGCGCCGCAGATTCCGCCGTTCAGCATGCCGCTGAAGGCCTCGTGGTGCGGCTGGGGCGTCCAGAGGGCGAAAACCTCGCCTCCGCGCGGGACCGATCGAATGCGCAGGCCCTGGGCGTTGGCGGGCCCGCAGCCAAAACAACGATTATTCGGGGCGTAGCGGTCTTGGAGCGCCTGTTCCATGCTGTCAGCATACAGCCGGACCGGCCAACGCCGGACCGCTCCCCTTCCGGACCCCTTCCCCGGCCACTCGAACCATGCAGATCGGAATCCTCGGCTCCGGCACCGTCGCCCAAACCCTCGCCCAAGGCTGCCTGCGCCACGGCCACAGCGTCGAACTTGGCACGCGCTCCCCGGCCAAGCTGCAGGACTTCCTGCGCCGCAACCCCGGCGTGCGCCTGGGCACCTTCCACACGGCGGCCGAATACGGCGAGCTGGTGATCCTGGCGGTCAAGGGCAGCGCCGCCGAGGCGGCCCTCGGCGGTCAGACCGGGGTGGCGATCGAGAACAAGGCCGTCATCGACGCCACCAATCCGATCGCCGACGTACCCCCCAAGGACGGGGTGCTCGAGTTCTTCACCGGACCCAACGACTCGCTGATGGAGCGCCTGCAGGCGGCCCACCCGCGGGCCCACTTCGTCAAGGCGTTCAATTCGGTCGGCGCCGAGTTCATGGTCGACCCGCGCCTGCCGGGGGGCCCGCCGACGATGTTCTATTGCGGCAACGACGAGCAGGCCAAGCGCCAGGTCGAGCACCTGATCCGCCAATTCGGCTGGGAGCCCTACGACGTGGGCCGCGCCACCGCGGCCCGGGCCCTCGAGCCCCTGTGCCAGCTGTGGTGCCTGCCCGGCTTCCTGCGCGGCGACTGGAAACACGCCTTCAAGCTGCTGCGCTGACCGCCGAGGGGATCGTTTTCGGACAGGAGGATCCCGAAGGGCCGCAGCAGCGCCTGGGGATCGACCGCCCAGCCCCGAGATCGCCGGCGCGGAGGCACGGCTCGGCCCCGGCCCCCGATCCCCGGGGGTCGTCGCGCCCCGCCGCGGATCGCGCCGCGGCGGCGCGCTCGGCGGCGCAGCTCCAGGGCCTCGGGCAGGCCCATCAACAGCTCCGGCGGGCTGCGCGGCGTCGCGCGGGGGCCGACCCCCGCAGCGGAACTCACAGCCCTTAGAATCGGGGGTCCCCGCGGGTCGATCGGCTCGGATTCACCGGGGCCCCCCGTCGCACGCTGCTTGCAGGGCCGGGCGGGCCCGCGGCTGCGCCGGCATCCAGGCCCCGCGCCGGGATGGATCCTGCCTCGATCGACCTTGCTCCGAACCTGACCATGGGCACGCTGAAACGCTGGGCGCCGCTGCTCGCGCTCCCGCTGCTGGCCGCGCTCGCGCTCGGGTTTTGGGTCAGCACCCGCGGCCCGCGCGCCGGGGACGGACGGGAGCGGGGCCCCGCGGCGGAGGGGCGCGGGGCAACGGGCGCCGACGGGGCGGCGCTCGGGTCGCCTCTGGGGTGGCCCGAGGTCGCGCTGGAGGGCTCGCTGCCCGCCCTGCGGTCGCAACCGGGCGAGCCGGCGGCGGCCACGACCCTCGCGACCGCGGTGGAGTTGGAGGGCGCCGAACAGGTGCGCCTGTTCGGGCGGGTGATCGACGGCACGGGGGCGCCCCTGGCGGGCGTCGAGCTCGAGCTCGCGGCCGAAGCGGGCTGGGGCGCGCTGGGCGCCGGCACCCCCCTGGAGCCCGACGGCCGCCTGTTCGGTCACCGGCGGACGAGCGACGAGGCCGGCCGCTTCGAATTCGAAGTCGCGCCTCCGCTGCAGCGTTGCTGGCTCAAGCTCGATGCGGGGCCCCTGTGGACGGCGCTTTCGATCGACTTCAAGGCGGATCCAGATCGGTCGTTTCTGCCCCCGGGCGCCAGGAATCCGGACGCTGGCCTGCGGCCCGGTCCGCGCGACCTCGGGGATTTGGTTCTGCAGCCGGCGGGCATCGTCGCGGGACAGGTGGTCGACAACGGCGGGCGCCCGATCGCGGGCGCGAACGTCACCCTGCGGCGCGCGGATGGCCGCTTTTTCGGCGTGCAGTGCTGGAGCTCCGAACAGGGCCTATTCGTGCTGGAGCACGCCCCCGCGGGCGAGTTCCTGGTGAAGGCCTTCGCGCCCGGGCATCTGCCCAGCAGCGGACAGGCGCTGACGATCATGGCCGGCGCGACCACCCAGGGGCTGCGGCTCGAGCTCGAACCCGGCCCCAGGCTGTTCGGCCGGGTGGTCACGGAGGATGGCCATGGGGTGCCGGGGCTCGACCTGGAGCTGCGCCCGGCCGCGGGCGGATTCTCCAGCGCCTTCGAGAGCGGGCCGGAGGGCAGCTTCGACCTGGGCCTGCGCTCGCTCGGTGCGCACCGGGTGAAGCTCCACAGCCGGGGCTGGGAGCTGCTGGGGCCCGAGCAGTTCGAGCTCCCGGTCCAGGCGGGTCAGGGCCTCGAGATCCGCGTGCGCCCCTGGCCCTTGACCCGCTTCTTGGTGCGCGATCGGCGCAGCGGCGCGCCGCTCGAGCGCTTCGGGCTCGTGGTCCGGCCCCTGTCGGACTTGTTCGACAGCGCCCCGCTCCCGGGCGGCCAGTCCGCCGCGGCGCTCGAAACCCACCCGGGCGGGATCGTGTCTTTGCCGGCGCGCAACGCCCAGGACTACTACCTGGCATTCGCGCCCGACCACCAGTGGGTGCTCGCCAAGGTGGCCTGGTCCGCGAGCGGCACGGCCGATTGCGAGGTGCTGCTCGACCCGCGGGGTGCGCTGCTCGGCCGCGTGGTCGCAGGCGATCGAGGGCTGGCGGATGTGCCCTGGAAGCTCGAATCGGAGGTGACCGACATGCTCGGCATGCAGCCCTTCGAAGGCCGCAGCGATGCCTCCGGGCGATTCGAGATCCGCGGGCATTTTGGCGGCCCCTTCCGCTTGAGCCTGAACGCCGGCGCCTGGCCCAATCGCATCCTGCCCCACGTGGAGATCCAGGAGGCCGCCGACCTGGACCTAGGCCAGCTCAGCCTGGGCGGGCCAGGCCGATTGGAAGTTCAGGTGCTGATGCCCCCGGGCGAGCCCCTGGAGGGCATCGAGGTGCGGGCCGAGGGCCCCGATGGCCAGCTCCGCTGCCGCACGGACCGGTCCGGTCTGGCGCGATTCGAGGGCCTCAGCGCTGCGACCTGGCAGGTCGGCTCGCCGGGCACCGAGCGGGTCGGGGACAGCGCAAGGCAGCGCGTGGAGGTCGAAGCGGGCCGAACGGCGCAAGCGCGCATCGACCTGAGCGCGCGCGCCCTGTGCCAGCTCGAGCTCGATTTCGACTTTCCTGGCGCACGTCCGGAGCGCCTGCTGTTTTCCTTGGTGCCCGCCCTGGAGCAGCCCGCGGTGGACTTCGGGGGGCCTAAGCCGTTGAGCTTTGAACCCAAGGAAATCGACTCGACCGGGCGTTGGAGCGGAGCGGTTCTGCCCTCGGGCCCCGCACGGATCCAGATCCATACGGAGCCGGGGATCCGGGTGCAGATGCCCCAGCCGTTGCTCGAGCTGAGCCCCGGTGGCTTGGTCCGGGCCAGGGTGCGCGTCGAAACGGGCAGCCTCGAGCTGCAGCTCCCGGAGTCGTTCGCTTGGCCCCAGGAGGCCGGTTTGGAGCTGACGTTCGAGGCCCTCGAGGGCGCGCCGTTTTGCTTCAAGACCTATGGCAGCCTGCCGCCGAAGCGCTCCCTCCCGGGTTTCCGAGCACCGCTCGAAGCCGGTCCCGATGGGCTGCGCTGCCCCGCCGCCCCCACCGGCCGGTTCCGCCTGACCCTGGCCTTCAAGCGGGATGGGGCCTTCGACCCCGAGAGCCTGGAGCCCCTGCCGCTCGAGATCGCCCCGGGCATCAGCCAGCTCTCCGGCCTGGCCACGATCCGACCCGGCGAGACCGCCCGCGTCCCGCTGGCGCCCTGAGCCGGCCGGACGCCCGCCGCGGGGTCAAGCGCTCGGTCGGCGGGCCAGGGCGGAGACGATCAGCGGCGAGTAGAAGCGCGACCAGCGGTTCTCGCGGCGGCGGCGCCATTCGGTCAGGAAGTCGTCCCGCTCGGTGGCGCTCAGCAGGCCCTGGTCCTCCATGTGGGCGGAGTGGTGCACGAAAAACTCCTCGGCCCAGCGCCAGACCAGGGAGCCCGGTCCGCCCACCAGCGCTTCGGGCTCGAGGCGCTCGAGGGTCAGGCCGGCGCGCTCGAACAATTCCGGCAGGCGGCCGGCGATGAAGGCATCCCCGCCCTGGCTGCGGTACCAGGCCCGCGTGGCGCGCACGACAGCTTCAAAGCCGGGGCTCTCGGGGAACAGGGAGATGCCGTGGTGGTTGTAGTCGATCACCAGCAGGCGGCCGCCGGGGGCGAGAGCCTGCCCCAGGCGCTCCACCAGGCGCTCCGGTTCGGGCGGAAAACTCAGCACCCAGCGCATCACGATGGCGTCGAAGGGGGCGCCCAGGGGTGCGTTCTCGATCGCGCCGTGGACCAGTTCCACATCGGTCCAGCCCTCGCGCTGGATGCGCGTGGCGATGGCTGCGGCGAAGCGCGCCTCGCGCTCCAGGGCCACCACCCGGCCCCCGGGGCCAGCGGCCTCGCGCAGCAGCGGCAGCAGCGCGCCGGGGCCGCTGCCGGCGTCGAGCACGCGCGCGCCGGGCTCGAGCCGCAGCCAGCCGAGCTGGCGGCGGGCCATGGGTTCGAAAAGCTGATTCTGGAGCGCCAGGCGATGGTGCTCGTGGTCGCTGGTGCCGAGCACGTATTCGAAGCGACCCGGCGGCGTCGCCGCGGCCACGGGGTCCGGGGGCAGGCTCATGCCCCGATTGTCGCACGGCCCCCCCAGCGCTCGCGCGGGTCGAAGCCCCCCGGGATCCGGCCGACCCGACGGCCCGGCGCTGCGGGGCTCGACGTTTGGAAGCCGAGGAACCGTCCAGTCGCCAGAGCTAGCCGCGGGCCGGGGCAAGCGCGGCCAGCGCGCGCGAGCAGGGAGACCCCCCGCGGCTTCGGCCGCGGGCTCTGCGTGGTGGGCCGTACTGGACTCGAACCAGTAACTTCCACGCTGTGAACATGGCACTCTACCGATTGAGTTAACGGCCCATGTCCCCTGTGGGGAGCGGGAGGATAGGCAGCGCCCCGGCCCGAGGCAAGGGCGCTCCCCGGAAAAGACCGGGGCTCGGTTTCGGCCCCAGCGCCCGGGCCGGCGACTGGGTCGGACCCGCGGGCGGCGGCCCCCCCCCCCCCCCTGCCGGCCGATGCCGCAGCCTGGACGGCTGTGCGCCGGTTCCCGATCCGCGGGGCTGCCCTGGGGCGAGCGGCTGCCCCCGGGTAAATCCTCCCGCCTGGGCCCGCCTGGTCCCGCGCGGGCAGCCCGGGCGGACTTGGCCCGACCCGCGCGGCGGCCCCGGGCGGGCCGGGGCGCTGCGCGCGCGCCCCCCCAGCGTGGGTCACTCGCCGGGCGAAAGCCGGCCGGCGACGATGTCCTTGAGGCGCGCCTCCGCGCGGCGCAGCATCATGCGCACGGCGTCCTCGGTCTTGCCGCCCATCTGCTCGCCCGCCTGGCGCAGGGACAGCCCCTGGAAAAAGACCAGCGTGATCGCCTGGCGGTGGTCCGGCGAGAGGCGCTCGAGACCCTTGCGCAGGATGGCGAACTCCTCTTCGCGCGACACCTGGCGCGTCACGGACAGGTCGGTGCTCTCGGGCTCGATGGCGCGCGGCCCATCATCGTTGTCGGTCGGCGCTTCGATGGTGCGCTCCCGCGACATGTCGCGCTTGCCGGCCGAGTAGAACTCGGCCCGGTCGCGGATCTTGTTGTTGAGGATCTGGATCAGCCAGCGCAGCAGCGAATCGTCGCCCTGGTAGCGGTAGTGGCGGAAATCGCGCGTGGCCTCGCGGAAGGTGGTCTGCGCCAGGTCGTCCGCATCTTCCTTGAGCTTGAGCCGCGGGCCGAGGCGGCGGCGGGCGACCTCGATCAGCAGGCCGTAGTAGCGCCGGAAGAGTTCGTTGAGCGCATCGCTGTCGCCCTCCTTGGCCCGCTGCACGTACTCGCCGACGTCGTCGCCGAGCTCGTGGGGCTGCGGCAAGGGGATCGCCCCCTCGACCTCGACGGGGCCCTTGGCCTGTGGGCCCCCGGGGCCGCCTTCCTCGACCGCAGGCAGGTCCGGGGCGCTCCGGGCTTCGCCTCCGCGGGTCGGCGCCGCGGGGTCGCCGGAGCGGCGCCCGCCGACCTGGGAAGGTTGACCGGGGGCTTGGCGACGGTCGGGCTGGCCCGGTTCGGGGCTAGCGGGATCGCGCTCGGATTCGCTGGGCGGGCGGGGCATGGTGAGCGGAGTTTTACGCCGCCGGGAGTTGGACTGCGAGGGTGGAAGGCGGAGCGGGCCCGGAGGGCAGAGCGGAGCGCGGCTCGGGCGGGCCCGCCGCCCCGGATCGGAGCCCCGCAGGGGGCGGCCGCGGAGGCAGCCCCGCGGGGACCGCGGCGGGATCGGGCGTGCCCGGCCGGAGCCGGGACGTTCGGGCCCGGGTCCTGCCGCTCCAGCCAGCCCCGGGCGGGGTCTGGTCCGCGGGCCGAGCTGGCAGGCGCGCGGGTCGCGGGCGTCTCAAGCGCCGGTCATGGCCTGCAGCCACTCGAGCAGGCGCTGGCTCGCGGATTCGACGGACATGGACAGGATCCCCTCGACCGCTTGGGGCGAGGTCTGCCCTTCGCGCATGCGGTCGAGGATCCGGCACAGATCGTCGCGGCGGCCCTCGAACAGGAAGGCACAGAAGGCGTAGCCGATCACCAGCTCATCCGGGCCGAGGTCCTTGGTCTCGCGGCCGAGGACCGTGCGCAGGCTCGGGGCGCGGCCGGGGTCTTCCATCAGCAGGCGCGCCTCCAGCAGCCAGTCGACCTTGGGGTCCATCAGCCGCTCGCCCAAATCCTTGGCCTTGCCGTCGGAGTACTTTGTGTCCTGGATCCACTGCGTCAGGCGCGTGCCGCACAGCTGGTAGGACAGGTAGGTCGAAAGTCCGGCCCAGGCCCAGCCGCGCTCCACCTGCACTCCGAAAACCTGCCGCAGGTAGTGACCGACGCGGCTCAGGCTGATGCAATCGTAGCGGTTGGCCGGGGTATCCCCGGAACCGCACAGGGCCAGGAATCCGAAGGTGATCGCTGCCGAGTTGGCGAAACGATCGCGGTCCTCGGGCTTGACGTCGGGGTGGTTGTCGTAGAACTGCCGGCGCAGGTTGGGGTTGGCCAGGTCGTAGACGAACCACTTCTGGTCGAGGGTCGGGTCGCTGCGGCGGAAGGATTCGCTCAGAAACTCCGGAGCCGAATGCAGGATCGAGAGCAGGCGCTTGGCCTCCTCCGGCTTGCCCGTGCTGCACACCAGGACGCGGTCGTTGGCGAACACGGAGAAAAATCCGATGCCGGTCTTGGCGCCGCTCTCATCGACTTCGGTCGCCTCGGGCTCGGGCACCTCCTGGGCCAGCCGCTCGAGCAGCTCCTTGCGCTCGGCCCGGTCGGCGCGGGCGGCCAACACCTCGCTCATCAGCCAACGCTTGGCCTCTTCGTCGAACTCGAAGCCCAGCTCGCGGCGCAGCTCGATGTTGTCATCGCCGAACCACATCACCGCCAGCAGTTCGCGGCGCTGGGCATCGAGCCGGGCCGGGCCCTCGTCCCCCTCGCCGCCCAGCGCCGCGCGGAAACGGCGCTCGAAATCGACCCCCAGGCTGCTGCGCTCCTGGGCGATCGCCGCCAGGTCCTCGGGCTTGCCGCGATCCTTCTGCGGCACGTACTTCTTGAGCGTCCAACCCTGCTTGCCCTTGGCGTAGCCGAGGACCTTGCGGGCCTCCTTGTGGTCGGGCTCGATGCACAGGATCGCCCGATAGAGCTCGTCGCGGGCCACGTTGGCCTGGGCCTTCTGGGCGCGCTCGGCCAATTCCTCGGCCTTGGCCAAGAGCTCGGCCCTCAGGGCGCCCAGGTCGTCGCGGCGGACGGCGGCGGACGGCGGCCCGCCGCTCGACGGCCCGCAGGCGAGGGCGGGCGCTGGCGCCGCGGCGAGCAGGGACAGGACGAAGGGCCACAGGGCAGCGAGGCGGGGATTCTTCATGGCATGGGGGCGGGACCGGCCCGCTCAGCATTGTGCCGCCGGGGGCCGGGCGCAGCGGCCGGAGCTCGGACCGGGGCCGAACGGCGGAACGCCCCCGCCCGGGGCGGTGCGCTCGCCGGCCGGGCCCCCGTGCCTGCGCCTCCAGCCCGCGGGCCGGCGCGGGAGCGAGCCCGGTCTGCGCTGGGCCGGGACCGCCCGGGGCGGCTGCGCCCGGCCGGCCAGCGCACCGAAGGGCGGACGGCGGGCCCCGGCCCCCCCCGCTCGCCCCCCCCTGAAAGCCAGCGCCCTCGCGGCCCTTGGGGGGGGCGCGAGGGCGCGGGGGGATGGAGTGCCCGCCGACCGGCGGGCCTGGTTCTCAGAAGGGTCAGCCGTAGGAGGTCTGCGCGGGGGCGCCGGCGAAGTCCAGCTTGGCCTGGGGCACGCCCGCGGCGGTGGCCATCGCGGCGCTGATCTCGTCCAGGTCGACGGTGCTGTAGCCGGCCCAGGTCTCGACGATCTGACCGTTCTTGCCGACCTGCACGATCCAGGGCGAGCGCTTGATCCCGAGGCCCGAGATCAGCTCTTTCTTGGGGTCGTAGAGCACCGTGTAGCTGGGCTTGAACTCGTCGCGCCAGCCCGGGAAGGTCTCCGCGTTCATGTTGGAAAGGCCCACGAAGGTGACCTTCCCGGCGTAGGCCCGCGCCAGCTGGTCGAAGTAGTCCTCGGCCTTGGCGTTGATCGGGCAGCCCTTCTTGATGCCATAGAAGAAGACCGGGCCCTTGGCGGTCAGGCTCTCCAGGGTGTGCGCGTTGCCGTCGCTGGCGCGCAGCTCGAACTTCGGCGCGGCTGGGCCGCTGGCCTCGGGCTGGACGGAACCGCAGGCCGCGGCGAACAGGGTCGCCGCGCCGAGGGCCGCCGAGCACGCAAGGCGCTGGATGGTTCGGAACATGGTGGGATGGGGTCGGTGGGGACACGGCCCGCGCGCCTCGCCCCGGGCGGAGCCGGCGCGGAGCGCTGGGGCGGCACGGGGCCACCCCGGGGGCGACCCAGGCCCGCTGCAAGCGGGCCGGGCACAGCCAAACTAGGCCCTCGGGCTATCCGGGAGCAGGCCCGGGCGCCGCAGATCCCCTGGGCAGGCCGGCCCGGGCGGCGCGGGAGGCCCCGCCAGCGCCCGGCCGGGCCGCGGGGCCGCCCGTCCCGGGACCCTCGGGGTGCCCCCAGCCGGCCGTCCACAGCCCAGGCTGGCCGCTCAGAGGGTGGAAAAAAACCGGCGCGCAGCGACGATCCCAGCCTCGGTGGCCGCCGGATGGCGGCCCAAAGGCATGCGACGGGTTGGTATGGCGGCTCGGGCGCAGCCCGAGCCGATTTTCTCTCAACCGGTCACAGCCCGGGGGCCGGCACGCGCTCGGCGCAGGCCTCGATCTCGACCCAGCGGGCGGGGCTCGGCAAGCTGAAGGCGCCCCGCAGGAAAGCCTCCAGGTCGAAGCGCCGCCCGGGCTCGATCAGGACCTCGGTCCAGCCGTCCATCTGCCGGCTTTCTAGCCCCTGGAGCACGTCCCGCTTCTTGGCCTTCTGGCTCCACTCATAGCCGTAATGGCCTGGGCCCAGACGCCGAAGGGTGTGCGGCAGGGCTTCGGATTCGAGGAAGGCACCGGGGGCGAACGGGTAACGGGAGCGCAGGCGCCAGCGCCGGGCGGTCCGGGGCAGCGTCGCCAGGGCCACGCCGCCCCCGGGGACCGCGTGTGCGCCCGGGCCCACGGCGAGGCCGGCCTCGTCCGGCGGTGCCAGCCGCGCCCAAGCGCCGAGCTCCCGGTCCACGCGCGCCCGCCCCTCGGCGTCGGCGAGCAGGGCCTCGAGCAGCGGCAGCGCCTGCGCCTGCAGCCGCAGGCGCAGGCGTTCGGCGCCGTGGGACCAGGTCGGCCGCAGGCCATCCCCGCCCGGCTCGCTGGATTCGAAGCCCGCGTAGGCGGACACCAGCCCGGGCTCGGCCCGCATCAGCGCCCGGCCCAGCGCTACGCCCAGCAGGCGCCGCGGCAAACCGCGCGCGGCCGGCCCGACGTCGAGCTCGATCTCCACCGAGCGCTCGCTGCGCCGCGCCGCCTGGATGCGTTCGATGAACTCGGGGAGCTCGTAATCGCGCGGCTGCTTGGCCAGCACGATGTCGCGCACGTGCTCCTTGCTGGGGCAGCCCCCGCACTTGAAGCACTTGGCGCGCGTCCAGGCGCGGCCCAGGCAATAATCGATTTCCTTGTAGCTGCGCGCGCGCAGCAGCTCCTCCCACAGGAACGGGCGCTTCACACCGGTGTCGACGGCGGTCCACGGCTTGCGCTCGCCCGCTTCGAAGTCGTGGCCGGCGAGCAAGCGCGCCGCGGACAGCCCGCCTGCCGCGAGCCGCGCCGCAAAGGCCTCTTGGAAACGCCGGGTGACCTCCGAGTAATACACGAAACCGGTCTCTTCGATGGCCTCGACCAGCGCCGCCCAGATGCGCGCATCGTCGGCGCGCACCAGGACCTGGGACACCCAATACTCCTCGAGGTCGGCCGACTCACGGAATTCGAATCCGTGGTTCCTCACCCGGCGCGCGACGCGCTCGATGATGTCGGCGTAGACCTGCGGCTCGGGGGCGTCTTCGTACTCGAGCGGCGTCCAGGGGAAGCGCACCAAGGGCGTCATCGAGAACAGCACGCGCGTGCCCGCCCCCAGCTCGCGCCGGATCTCGGCCATGTGCCCGAGCAGATCGCTCAAGGCCTCGAAATCCTGGGCCTCCTCGAGGCCGGTGGCGATCAGGAAAACCTTGAGGGCCCGCGCCTTGCTGGCGAAGATCGCGTGCAGGGACCGGTGCAGGTCGTCGGTCTCAAGGTTTTTGTGCAGGTAGGCGCGCAGCCGCGGGGAGATGCCTTCGAGCCCGCAGGTCAGGCTGGACTTCTCGATCGCGTGCTGGAACTCGACCATCTGGGGGTCGTTGGCCAGCAGGTCGAAGCGCTGGCTCTTCAGGCCCACGCGCCTGAAATGGGGCACCAGGTCCCAGAGCACCTGGTAGAAGCCCGAATGCATGTTGAAGTTGAACGAATAGAGCTCGATCTCTTCGAGCCCCATCTCCGCCTTCAGGGCCAGCGCGCGCTCCTTCAGCACCGAGGCCTGACGCTCGCGGTAGGGCTTGCGATCCCAGCTCTCGGCGCAGAAGCTGCAGAAACAGGGACAACCTTCGCTGATCTGCAGGTGCGCCGAACCGGCGGCCTCGGGCAGGTGGTAGACCGGGGCGCGCTCGAGGTGCGCGGCTTGGTTCAGGTTCCAGATGAAGGCCTTCTTGGTGCGCCGCGGGCGGTCGGGCAGGATCAGGCCGTCGACGCTCTCGAGCGCAGACAGGATCTCGGCCTTGGAATGGCCGGCGGCACGTCCATCCCGCGCCAGCGTCAGCAGCCGCTGGATCGCGCCATCGTCCTCGCCAACGAAGATCGCGTCCACGGGCGGGTCCGCATGCCACAGGCAGGTGGTGTAGAGGGCGTTCGCGCCCCCCAGCAGGATCAGGGGCACGTCCGGGCGCGCGAGGCGTTCGGACTTCGACAGCGGGATGCCGGAGCGCAGCAGGAAGCTCGGCAGATTGATCAGCTCCTGCTGGATCGAGTTCGAGAAGGCGATCAGGTCGAAATCGAACGGGCCGCGCTTGCTCTGGCTGCCGAGCAGCCAGGGCACATCGTCCTGGCGGAAGCGCTCGAGATCCGCGCGCGGCGGCAGGGTGCACAGGTCCGGATAGACCCCGGGCAGGGCCGCGGAAAGTTGATAGAGGAGCTGGTGCGTGAACGAATAGCCGGTGTCGTAGTAGGTCGACAGCCGGGTCCAGAGCACGCGGAAGGGGCGCTCCGCGAAGGCCTGCCGGGGCAGGGTGTTGAGTTCCCCCCCGCGCAGCCAGGCCCCCTGGGCCGAAAGCTCGGGGTAGACCGACTCGAACCAATCCGAATAGTCCCGCGGCGGCATGGGCATGGGAGGCTGTTCAGCGCCTCGCTGGGCAGAAGATAGGCCGGGGAGGCCCCGCCGCGAGCCGGGAGCGGCCCGGGGGCCGAGGAATTCGGCGCCGTCCGCCCGCTCGCCGCGGGCTGGGCCTGCGCCGGGCGGGCGCGCCCCGGCGCGCCGCGGTCCCCGGAGCGCCGTGCACGCAGCGCGGCAGCGCCCGGCGG